>Ga0233425_10010066_pt1 | contig 11681 bp, 9 predicted proteins | sample Watercolumn_Towu_2_FD_181712 | JGI IMG/M metagenome (GOLD analysis project Ga0233425, IMG submission 181712) | Freshwater microbial communities from Lake Towuti, South Sulawesi, Indonesia - Watercolumn_Towuti2014_140_MG | ecosystem: Environmental > Aquatic > Freshwater > Lake | place: Indonesia...
CTCCCAGTGCCAAGAGCGGCCAGCGAAGCCACGGATCGAGCTCCCACTTGCCCAGCAGCTGTTCCTGCGCCTCCGCCGAGAGCTTGGAGAATCGACTGCCGGCGCGCAGGAGCGGTGCGCGATCCAGAAGCTCGGCGAAGCGAAGGACCGAGTCGCCGGCGGCTGGCGACAACGCGTTCAGCCACGCTCGTGCGCGATCCACGACCTCGTCACCCGCAGCGGGGAGCAGGCGCCCTTGTGGGAGCATCGCCCGCGCGAGGCAGGCAGCACAGCTTGGGCGCGCCGCATCGGCCATCGGCCGCTCTCGGCTAACACGGGCTCACGAGGTGCCGCAAGCGCGAGCGCCGAGGGGCCTTCGCTCGTGCTCGAGCAGTGGGCGCGAGCCGCCTCAGTCACCTTGTCGGATGGCCGACCACTTCCCGGAACCGCCATGTGGCTTCGAGCTGCGGCGTGTTCGCCGTCGGCGACGTGGACGCCGACACGGCGCCCGCGGGCTCCGACTCTCGCTTGCCGCATCCCACCGCGAGCGGCGCCGCGCACAGTAGCAACGCGCAATGGGGACGAGCTGCCAGACCCACGGAGCCCCAGAGTACGTGGCTTCCCGGCGCTCGTCGATCAGCGGCTCAGCTGTAGCTGGTGTTCTCCAGCAGGATCACGTTCGTCTTGCTGCGCGTCTCCCCGGCGTTGCTCACGTACACGGCGGGCTTGTCGACGATGGGGCAGACCTTCTCGCAGGCGCCGCAGCCGATGCAGAGCGAGGGGTCGACGTGGGGGCGCTGCACCTTGATGGTGGTCATCTTGGCGTGCTCGCCGCCGGCTTCGTATTTGCTCTCGCGCTTCGGGATCTCGACGTTCTCGGCCCAGATGGCCTTGGGCGAGGTCGGGCAGAACTCCTCGCACACGATGCAGGGCGTGGCCATGGCCCAGGGCAGGCAGCGGCCCTGGTCGTACATCGCGGTGCCGATGCTGATGGGCTTCTGGCCGACGCCCATCTTCTGCTTCTCGTCGATCTTCTGGATGGCGCCGGTGGGGCACACCTGACCGCAGAGCACGCAGCTGAACTCGCAGTAGCCGATGCGCGGCACCAGGATGGGGGTCCAGAGGCCCTCGAGTCCGGCCTCGAAGAACGCGGGGTGCAGGGCGTTGTTCGGGCACACCTTCATGCACTCCGCGCAGCGGATGCAGCGCTCCAGGAACTCGCGCTCTTCCACCGAGCCGGGCGGGCGGATGACCTTTTCGCTGTAGGCGCGGTCCGGCCAGTTGGCGATGCGCAGCGCCGGGATGGCGGCCGCGCCGGCGACGGTGGTGGCGAGCACCGTGCGGCGCTGGAGGTCGGGCTTCACGACCTCGCTCTTCCGATTCGGAAGGAACTTGAACTTGATGACGTCCTCGGGGCAGGCGTCCTCGCAGTTGAAGCACACGAAGCACTCGTCTTGCCGGTGCTTCACGCCGCCCTGGGGGCTGTCCGCGCCCTGGCAGTGGACCAGGCACAGGTTGCAGTCCGTGCACTTCGCATGGTCCTTCTCCATGCCGAAGATGGAGAAGCGCGACAGCACGCCCAGGAACGAGCCGAGCGGGCACAGCGCGCGGCACCAGAACCGCGGGATGATGCGGTTCATGAACAGGATGGCGATCAGGGCAAAGACGATGAACCAGGTCTGGTGGAAGTAGGCCTGGTTCGCGGTCCACACCGTCTGCGCGAAGAAGTCCTGAGTGCCGTCGCTCGCGGTCTGGATGGCCTTCACGTTCGAGTCGGCGGCGACCGTCGCGCCGCGGATGCCGAGGTACTGCAGGGCGGGCACCACGCCCAGGCCGATGGCTCGCACGGCGACGCAGATGGGGTCGAGCAGCCCGCCGACCGCGCTCCCAGCGAGCGCCGCGCCGAGGAACCCGAACATCAGGTAGTACTTCCCGCGCTGCCAGCCCTTCGTCTTGTTGGCCTCGACGCGCTTGTTCCCCTTCAGGTAGCGGCTCGGGAAGATCCAGCCGAAGAAGTGGTGCAGCGTGCCGAAGGGGCAGATCCACCCGCAGAACACGCGCCCGAAGAGCAGCGTCAGCGCGAGGATGACGAGGGACCACGCGAGGCCGCGGTACACGGTGTGCGTGGAGAGGAAGGTCATCGCCGCCACGAACGGGTCGGCGAGCAGGAACGCCTCGACGGGCAGCGGCAGGCGGATGGCCTTGCCGGCCTCGGCGCTGAAGGTGCCGCGGAACGCCGTCGCGAACAGGAACCAGAGGAACACGCCGAGGAACGCCGCCTGGCTCACGACGCGCGCCTTGGCAAGCACGCGGATCACCTTGCGCGCGGGGATGCCAGAGCCGGGCAGCTTGCGCGGGCCGAAGCGCTTCTTCCACCACTTGGCGAAGCTCGAAGGCGGGGCCGCCTTCTTCGGGGCGGGCGGCGAGCTCGCGCTGGCGCCGCCCCCTCCGCCCCCTGCCGCGGTCGGTACCGACTCGGAAGCGGCGCTCGCGGAGACCTTGCTTGCACAGCCGCAGCTGCCCGACCCGCAGCCGCCGCTCTTCGACGCTGGAGGAGGTGGCCGATCGAGCGGCGCCACCCGTCCCGGCGCGCCGAGCCACGGGATCGGGCTGGGTAGCTCGGGTGCTCCAGCTGCAGGGTGTGAGTGCTGGGCCACTCAGACCTCCACGCGGGGCACCTGCTCCCAGCTCGCCTTGCCGAGGCCGCGCTCCTCGCCCATGGCGAGGTACTTCACGCTCGCCGGCTTCTCGCCGATGAGCGTGCTGCCGTAGGCGTCCACCGCGACTTGATCGAGGCTGGCGATGACCTGGTGCAGGTCCTTGGCGTCGTCGATGTTGCCGCCCTGCGGTCCGTTGCGCAGCAGCACGCGCGTCGCGTCGAGGACGGTGAGCGTGGGGCGCATGAAGGTGGCGAGGTCGGCGATGGACACGTCGATGTTCTGGTGCAGCCGGTTTCTACGCCCGCCGAGCAGGCCGTACCAGTTCTTCATCGCCCCGGTGTACTTGGAGAGGTTGTGGTGCTTGGCGACGGGGGCGTTGATGACTTTGTCCGCGTTCACCAGCGGGGTGTAGACCGGCCAGAGGTCGAGCACGTCGCCCTTCATGCGCAGCTCGCGGAAGCGGTGCGCCGCGGGCAGGATGACGGTGGCCCCGAGCGCGTGGGTGGCGCGCCAGATCCCCGAGCGCTGGAAGCAGCGGTTCGGCTCGTTGCAGGAGGCGTCGGTGACCACCACGCGGGCCGCCCCTGCGTCGAAGGCGAGCCGGACCAGCTCGGCGACGACCAGGGGGTTGGTGTTGGCGGCGTGGACCGGCATGCGGTCCCAGCCGATGTTCGGCTTGATGGCCACGACGTCGCCACGGGACACGAAGCGCTTCATCCCGCCCAGGGCGTCCACCGCCTTGCGGGTGAGGTCCGCGGCGTCGGTCGAGCTCTTGGCGATGGCCATGACCGGCGCGGCCTCCGCGGCTTTCACCTGGAAGTCGCGCACCTGCCGCTCGCTCTCGAGGCGCGAGACGTCGAAGCCACCACGATCCCACGCGAGCTTCGCGAGCAGGGCCGAGCCCCCGAGCGCGGCCCCCGCCGCGCCGAGCCGGCCGAGGGCCTCGCGGCGCGAGATGCTGGACATGACCGGACCGGTATGGGGCAGATCTCACGTTACGTCAAATTTGCCCCACCGGAACATAACGTAACGTAAGGACTTTCGAATTCCGTCCGGCCCAGGTCTCGGGCAACCCAGGCTCCGGTCCCCTGAACACCCGCGCGCTGCTTGAACGCCAGGGGCTTGGGCGCTAGGGTCCGCGCCCCCGCCATGAAAGCCGGCATCCACCCCAAGTACCACGTCATCTCCGTCGCCTGTGCGTGCGGGAACACGTTCCAGACTCGCTCGACGTCGAAGGAGCTCCCGGTCGACGTGTGCGCGGCCTGCCATCCGTTCTACACCGGCAAGCAGCGCCTGATGGACACGCAGGGCCGCGTCGATCGCTTCCGGAAGAAGTACGCGAAGACCGCCTGAGTCTCGCACGGGGGCCCGCTGTTCACGCGCTGGCCCGAAGCTATATTCCCGGTCAGCATGAACCAGCCCCCGGTCGTCGGTCGCGACGGCGTCGCTCGCCCGTACATCGGGGGGCAGGCGCTGATCGAGGGAGTGATGATGCGCTCGCCTCACTCCTACGCAGCAGTGCTGCGGCGCAAGAGCGGCGCTTTGATGGTCCGCGAAGAGGAGATGGCGGACCCCCGCGTGGGCGTGAAGGCCTGGCCGCTGGTCCGCGGCATCACCACGCTGGTCGAGGCGCTCAAGCTCGGTAGTCGCTGCCTGCGCTTCAGCGCGGAGGTCTACGAGCAGGATCTCGAGGCGGAGGAGAAGGCGCAGCAGGGCAAGAAGGGGCCGAGCACGCTGGCCGCGCTGTCGCTGCCCATCATCGCGCTGGTCACGGGAGACGGGAGCCCGACGCCGACCGGAAAAGAGGGCGGCGGCGCGAAGTCGCTGTTCACGCTGCTCACCATCGCCTTCGCGATCGGCCTGTTCGTGGCGCTGCCGCAGGCCTTCGCCGAGGGCACGAGCCGCCTCTTCAAACTGAACCTGGACGTGCGCGACCCGCGCTTCCAGGTGCTGACGGGCGCAGCGAAGCTCGTGATCGTCGTCGGCTACATGCTGCTGATCCGGCGCATGCCCGAGATTTACCGCGTGTTCCAGTATCACGGCGCGGAGCACAAGGCGATCCACGCCTACGAGGCCGGCGAAGATCTGATCGTCGCCAACGCCAGGGCGAAGACCACGCTGCACCCGCGCTGCGGCACCACCTTCCTGGTCATGGTCGCGCTGGTGTCGATCCTGATCTTCAGCGCGCTCGGCCCGCTCTTGCCGCAGCTCGGCCTCGGGAAGCTCGGGGACAACGTGCTCTTCTTCCTGATGAAGCTGCCGTTCTTGCCCGTCATCGCCGCCATCACCTTCGAGATCCAGCGCGCGCTCGCGCGCTGGGGGAAGGGGCCGCTCCAGCTGCTGCTCTACCCCGGCTTCCTGGTGCAGAAGATCACGACCATCGAGCCGGACGACTCGCAGCTCGAGGTCGCACTGGCGGCGCTGCGCAGCGCGCTCGTGCGCGAGCAGGGCGGCGCGAAGGGCGCGGGCGACGCGACCTTCGACGGATACGACGCGCTCCGCGAGGCGCGCCCGGCGGCGTGACGTGCTCCCGATCGAGAAGCTCGAGGCGGTCCGCCGCCGCAACGAGGAGATCGAGCAGCTCTTGTGCGAGCCCGCGACGCTCTCCGACCCGGCGCGCCTGCAGGCACTGAACCGCGAGCGCGCTCAGATCCAGCCCGTCGTCGCCGCCTTCAGCGAGTGGCGCGCGCTCGCGAAGCGCATCCAGGAGGACGAAGAGGCCCTCGACGACCCGGAGCTCGGACCGCTGGTGCGCGAGGAGCTGCCGGAGCTCCAAGCGAAGCGGACCGAGCTCGAGCAGTCGCTGCGCATCCTGCTCCTGCCCCAGGACCCGAACGACGAGAAGAACACCATCCTGGAGATCCGCGCGGGCACGGGCGGCGAAGAGGCCGCGCTCTTCGCGGCGGACCTCCTGCGCATGTACACGCGCTTCGCCGAGCAGAAGGGCTGGAAGGTCGAGCTCATGTCCCAGAGCGAGGCCAGCGCCGGCGGGCTGAAGGAGGTCATCCTGCTGGTCACCGGCCAGCGCGTGTACTCGAGCCTGAAGTACGAAGGAGGCGTGCACCGCGTGCAGCGCGTGCCCGCCACGGAGGCGCAGGGGCGCATCCACACCTCCACCGCAACCGTCGCCGTGCTGCCCGAGGCCGACGACGTGGACGTGAGCATCGACGAGAAGGACCTGCGCTTCGACATCGCGGCCTCCGGCGGCCCCGGCGGTCAGGGCGTGAACACCACCAACAGCGCGGTGCAGATCACGCACATCCCGACCGGCATCATCGTGAAGTGCCAGGACGAGCGCAGCCAGCTCAAGAACAAGAGCAAGGCGCTCAAGATCCTGAAGAGCCGGCTGCTCGACATCGAGCAGCAGAAGCAGGACGAGGCGCTGCGTGACGAACGCCGCGGCATGGTCAAGAGCGGCGACCGCTCGGAGAAGATCCGCACCTACAATTTCCCGCAGAACCGCCTGACCGATCACCGCATCGGGCTCACGCTGTACCAGCTGGACCGCGTGATGGACGGCGACCTCGGCGAGCTCACGTCGGCCATCGTGGCGTGGCACCAGGCGGCGGCGTTGGAGCGGCAAGGCGCGGGGTGAGGGCTCTGGCGGCGGCGGCGTGCGCTTGCGGCGTGCGTCTTGGCCGCCACGTGGACATCTCGCGCATCGCAGCTCGTTGCGGCGTGCGCTTTGGCCGCCACGTGGACATCTCGCGCATCGCAGCTCGTTGCGGCGTGCGTTTTGGCCGCCACCTGGCCATCTCCCGCGTCGCAACTCGTTGCGCCGTGCGGTTTGGCCGCCACGTGGCCATCTCGCGCATCGCAACCCGTTGCGGCGTGCGTTTTGGCCACCACGTGGCCATCTCGCGCATCGCAACCCGTTGCGGCGTGCGCTTTGGCCGCCACGTGGCCATCTCGCGCATCGCAACCCGTTGCGGCGTGCGTCTTGGCCGCCACGTGGCCATTTCACTCGTCGCAACTCGTTGCGGCGTGCGCTTTGGCCGCCACGTGGCCATCGCGCGCATCGCAGCTCGTTGCGGCGTGCGGTTTGGCCGCCACGTGGCCATCGCGCGCATCGCAGCTCGTTGCGGCGTGCGCTTTGGCCGCCACGCGGACATTTCACGCGTCGCAACCGGTTGCGGCGTGCGGTTTGGCCGCCACGCGGACATTTCACGCGTCGCAACCGGTTGCGGCGTGCGGTTTGGCCGCCACGTGGCCATCTCGCGCATCGCAACCGGTTGCGGCGTGCGCTTTGGCCGCCACGTGAACCGGTTGCGGCGTGCGCTTTGGCCGCCACGTGGCCATCGCGCGCATCGCAGCTCGTTGCGGCGTGCGGTTTGGCCGCCACGTGGCCATCGCGCGCATCGCAGCTCGTTGCGGCGTGCGGTTTGGCCGCCACGTGGCCATTTCACTCGTCGCAACCGGTTGCGCCGTGCGCTTTGGCCGCCACGTGGACATTTTGCGCCGTGCGCTTTGGCCGCCACGTGGCCATCGCGCGCATCGCAACTCGTTGCGGCGCGCGGTTTGGCCGCCACGCGGACATTTCACGCGTCGCAACCAGAGGCGGCGCGGTACGCGCCAACCAGAGGCGGCGCGGTACGCGCCAACCGGAGGCGGCGCGGCACGTGCCAACCGGAGGCGGCGCTGCACGTGCCGACCGGAGGCGGCGCGGCACGCGCCGACCGGGGGCCGCGCGGCCACCCAACGCCCGATCAAGTCGCGCAGCGGACGGCTGCCCTTGCTCGGCCGAGCGGACCCCCAGTCAACGCGACAGGACGAGCAGACTCCATACCCCGAACCCGAAGCGCGCGGTGGACCAGAGCTAGCACTACACGGCGCGCTCGGGAGGGCACGCTCGACGGGCTTCGCGGGGTGTAGGTCGCGCCGCCATGACGCGGGGGTGGCGACGCACCGCGGGTACGAACGCCAATCCATGACCCGAAGTCAAGCACCCACGCGTCGCCGCGGATTCGCTACGTTCGCGCGCGGTGCTCAGCAAGCCTCTCGACCCGAACGCCGGTGTCGGCGAACATGATCGCGTGACCCAGGCGCAGCACGAGAGCTTCCAGCCCGTCGATCTGGACGGGCTGCTCTGCGCGCTGATCCTGGTGCCGCCGAGCTTCAGCCGGAACCGCTTCTTCCGGCTGTTCGAGGATCCGCGCGCCCTGCGCGTGCGCCGCCGCGCGGCGCGCGTGCGCGGCATCATCCGCCAGCTCCTGGGGAAGGGCCGCCAGCAGGCCGAGCTCACGGGCGAAGCCGTGCTCGACGACGGACAGGTGCTGCTGCGCTTCCACGTCGAGGGCATGGCCTACGATCGCACTGCGGCGCTGACGCAGCTCGAAGCGGCCGCGCTGCGCTACGCGCTCCACCGCGCCGGCGCCGGGACGCTGGAGGACGGGGACCGCGCGTTGGTAGAGCAGGCGCTCTCGCGACTGGGTGGTCTGGCGACGCCGGGCTGACCCGGGCTCACCCGACCGCCGCGACGATCCGCTCCCACGCCGCGCGCTCCTCGGCGCTCGGCGCAGGGTTTCGCTCGCCACGAAACGCCAGCGCGCGCGCGCGCTGCGCGCCCACGCGATGGATCGCGACAGTGGCGTGCTCGACGCGCGCGACGCGGTTGCCTGCGCCCACGAGCAGCGCGGAGAGATCCGGACCGACGGCGCGGCGCGGCGCGGGGCGCACGAGCAGTCGCCGGCCGTCGTGCATCAGCGCGGAGAAGCCGGCGAGGGGCTGCGCCACTGGGTCCGACCACGGGTCGCGCACACCGGGCATGCCGGCGGCGACCCACTCGTCCAGGCGGCGCGAGCCGGGCGCCGCGTCGAGGCCGAGGGAGAAGCCGTGCTCGCCGAGGGCACGTTCGGCTTCGTCGAGCGTGGCGTCCCCGGCGAAGGTCGCGAGCAGGGACTGGTCGTCGATGCTGCCCGGCACGAACGGCGCCCGCGCTCGGGTCTCCGGAGGCGGCGAGGGCTCGCGCGGCAAGAGGTTGCCGGGGTTCATCGACCCGTCGGGGTCCCATGCGCGCATCAGGCGCCGCACGAGCTCGACGCCGTGGCCGAGCTCCTCACCGAGCCGCGGCGCCTTGCTGCGGCCGACGCCGTGATGGTGGCTGAGCGTGCCCCCAGCGCCGATGGCGGCCCCGAGCGCCTCGCGCCACGCGGACTCGTACCGGGCGATCGCCGCGTCTTCACCCTCTGCCGCGCCCGAAAACGTGAAGTAGATGCTGCAACCGTCCGGGTAGGCGTGGGACAGGTGGGCCATCACGAGCACGTGATCCCCGAGGGCTTCGCGCACGCCGTCGTAGAGCTCGGCGAGCTTCGACCACGGCGCCGCGACCTCCATCGTGTCACTGAAGGCGCCGAGGCGGAACACCGGCGCCTGCCGGTAGCTCACGCTGTAGCGATGCGCGAACCACTTGCGCGCGGGACCCTCGCCCAATGAGACCGCGCCCGCGCCGGCGGCGATGGACGAAGCGCGCTCGGAGTCGGCGTGCACGGCCTCGGACTCGCCCTCGAAGACCAGGACCATGGTGGCGCCGCCGAGCAGGTTGCCCTCCGCCGCCTGGATCAGCGCGTTCAACGCGCGCGGCACGCGCAGGATGCCGCGCGCGAGGGACGCGACGGCGCTCTTCTGTGTCTTCGGCCCGCGGCGCCGGTGACCGGAGCGCACCGAGCCGGACTTCATGATGGCGGAGTCGATGGGATCATAGAGCCGCGACACCGCCGGGCGCAGGCCCGCCTGGAACATCAGGCGGAACGCCTCCCAGCCGGACTCGATGTCGGGAAAGGAGAAGGCCGCGTAGGCACGCGCCCGCGGCGCGGGGTGCAGGCGCAGCTTGGCGCGCGCGATGGTGCAGAGCGTGCCTTCGCTCCCGATCACGAAGGGCAGCATGTTCGGGCCGTCGAAGCGCCGCTTCAGAGTGACCACGTCGCCCGTGCCGAGCACGCACTCGAGCGAAACGACCATGTCCTCGATCTTCCCGTACAAGCCCGAGCACTGGCCCGCCCCGCGCGCGGCGACCCAGCCGCCCACGGTGGAGCACAGGATGCTCGAGGGGAAGTGCCCGATGGTGAAGCCGGCGCGCTGGACGTCCTCCTCCAGCGTGATGCCCATGGCGCCCGCTCCGACGTCGAGGCTGGGCTCCGCCGCGTCGATGCGGAAGTCGCGCATCTTCTTCAGATCCACGACGATGCTGCGCGCGCTCGGGTCGACGCCGCCGCACACGCCGCTGCCCGCGCCGAACGGCACGAGCGCGCAGCCCTCGCCGCGCGCGAAGCGCGTCAGCGTGACCAGCTCCTCCGTCGTGGTGGGCCACACCACCGCGAGCGGTGGGCTCGGGGCGGCACGGCCCGCGCGCACGTCGAGCAGTCGCCGCGGCCAGAGGTCGCGCGAGTAGGCGACACGATCGGGGCTCGCCGCGCTGACGCTGACGCCCGGCAGCGCGCTCGCGAGGGCACGGGTGACGTCCACGCCGAGCTTGTAACCCGCGCGCGGCACGGCGTATACCTTCGAACCGTGTCCCGCGTGATCAGCGTGCCGCTCGCGTGTCTCGTCGCGCTCGTCATGAGCTGCGGCGGCGGCTCCGCGCAGGGGCCCGCCAAGACGGCGAAGGACGGCGAGGGCGGGAAGGGCAAGGCCGGCGAGAGCGAGGACCAGGGCGGCGAGGACGACTCGGCACCGGCGGTCTCCGCATGCGCAGACGGCACGTGCCTCGAGTGCGGCGCGGGCTTGTGCCCGAAGGGCTTCTACTGCGACGAGAAGGCGCCCGGCGGTGCCGCGTGCTCGTGGCTGCCGGAGTGTGGCGGCGCAGCGACCTGCGCGTGCGTGAAGCAGGTGCTCGGCGCGAGCTGCAGCTGCAGCGAGAAGCAGGGCGGACCGAGCGTGAGCTGTCAGTAGCTCACGGCCGCTGCGCCAGGATCATGATGCGCGGCGAGCTCGCGCCGAAGAAGACGCCGGGCGTCGAGGTATGGCCGCTGGCCTCGGTCACGCGGAAGCCGGCGTCGTGCAGGATCTTGCCGAGCTCGTGCAGCGAGTACAGGCGAATGCTGTAGCCGCACTCCATGGTGCGACCGTCGTCCAGGATGAGCGAACGCTTCACCTTCAAGCGGCTGGTGATGAAGTCCACCGCCATGTCGTCCATGCACACGCAAGCGTCGCCCTCGAACCAGGTCTGCGAGGGCTGGTTCGCCACCACGAAGTCGCGGTTCGCGACGTCGAGCAAGAACATGCCGCCGGGGCGGAGCGCCCGGAATATGCGCTGGGCCACAGCCGCGTTCTTCTCTTCCTCGAAGTAGCCGAAGCTGGTGTTCCAGCAGTAGATGCCGTCGAACATCTCTTCGAAGGCCATCTCCCGCATGTCGCCCTGCAAGAGGTTGAGCTTCTGACCGTACTCCTGCGCGCAGTCCGCTGCGACCGCGAGCTGGTAGAGTGACAGGTCGTAGCCGACCACGCCGTAACCGCGTTGCGCCAGCTCCACCGCGTGCTGCCCACCGCCGCAGGCCAGGTCGAGGAGCACGCCGCCCTTCGCGACGCCCAGCGACTCTTCGATGAAGTCGGCCTCCCGCACGATCTGCGGCGACTTGAGCTTGGAGTTCGCGCGCGCGAAGTCCTCGCCGAAGAGCTCCTCCCACCAAGCCTTGCGTTGCTTGGTGCGCTGCGCCTCCTTTGCCTCGGCCACGGACGGCGGCTTCGGCGCCTCGCGGCGCGGCGGCGGCGGTGGGGCTGGCTTCTGTTCTTCGACCTCGACCGCGATCTCGGGCTCGCTCTCGCGATCCGCCGGCACCGCGATGTCGTCCTCGGTGAGCTCTTCGCCGGAGCCGCGCGCCTCGGTCCCGGCCTCGTCGGCGGGGAACGAGATGTCACCCTCTTCACCGGGCTCGGACGACGGGGGCGCGAAGTCCTCGTCGGAGAGCTCCTCGGCAGCATCGACGACCGCGGCGCGGGGCGCCGGTGGCGGCGGGGGCGGGGCGATGGCGGGGGGCTGCTCGCGAGCCGGTGGCGGCGCGGGCGCGGCTTGCACAGCCGCGGGTGCTGCGGGCGGCTCCGAGTGGT
>Ga0233425_10010067_pt1 | contig 11680 bp, 11 predicted proteins | sample Watercolumn_Towu_2_FD_181712 | JGI IMG/M metagenome (GOLD analysis project Ga0233425, IMG submission 181712) | Freshwater microbial communities from Lake Towuti, South Sulawesi, Indonesia - Watercolumn_Towuti2014_140_MG | ecosystem: Environmental > Aquatic > Freshwater > Lake | place...
GGCCGGCTGGTGACGAAGGTGAGGCAATACTTGGTGGCGAGTTCGGCCTCGACGGCGCGCACAAAGAAGCGCCCGGCGTCCGCGGCACTCAAATACACGTTCTTGCCGACTTCATCCGCCGCCAGCTGGTCCGCGTGTTGCTTGTCGCGCGGGCACCAACCCAGGCGGGCTACGATGATGCTCATGCCGTGCACACGAGCGTAGACTTGGCCGGCCACCTCGGCAAAGACCTTGGCCGACCCGTACCAGTTCCGCGGGCTGCAAGGCATGTCGGGTGTAATCGGCCAGGGGCCTTCATGGCCGACCACGACTTGTCCCGTGCTGGCGAGGATGACTCTTTGAACGCCGGCGCGACGAGCGGATTCCAGGACGTGATAGACTCCCACAATATTGTTGGGCAAGAGCTTCTGCAGGAAGTCGTCTTCATCGGGCGTGGCCGCGCAATGCACGACCGTGTGAATGCCCGCCAATGCAGGCGCGAGATCCGCCGCCTGGGAAATGGACCCTGCCACGGAGTCCGGTATCGAGGGGGAAGCCACCACGTCAAAACCGCGCACGCGATGGCCGCGTGCCAGCAGCGCCTGGGCCGCGGCGCCTCCCACGCGCCCGGCCGACCCGGTAACCAGGACGGCAAGCGGACTGCTCATGACTTCGCACGTCGCACTTGGTAGTTGCCGCGGCCTTCGTCATATTGCAGCTCGATCAGACCTCGAGCTGCGACATCCTGCAACAATTCCGAGAAGCTGCGATATCCGTAGTAGCCCTCATTAAAACCGGGAAACACGCGGCGGACGGTCTGTTTGAGCAGAGATCCCCACAACGGATCGTAGTCCTGTTCCAGGGACGTGAGCACTTCGAGCAGCCGTTCGACGGCTTCCTGCTTCTTGTCCGCGGTCTTCTTGCCAGGCTTTGGTGTGGCCGGCTTCTTGCGCGCCGCGCGAATCAAGTCATCGTAGTAGATGAACTCGTCGCAATTCGCAATCAACAGATCCGACGTGGACTTCTTCACGCCGCAGCCGATCACGCGCTTGTTGTTCTCCTTCAGCTTGGAGACCAGCGGCGAGAAGTCGCTGTCTCCGGAAAGGAGCGCGAAGATGTCGATGTGCGACTTGGAATAGCACAGATCGAGAGCGTCCACGACCATGCGAATGTCGGCACTATTCTTGCCGCTCACCTTGGTCTGCGGGATATCGATCATCTCGATCCCCTGCGCGTGGAATTCGCGCAGCGCGTCGGAGTAATGACTCCAATCACAGTAAGCGCGCTTGTAGACGATACGGCCCTTCTCCAACAGGCGCTTGAGGACCAGCTGAATCTGAAAGCCACCGCAGTCCATATCACGGACCCCGATGGCCAGGTTTTCAAAATCCACGAAGACCGCGATCAACAGTTCGTCGGACATATACGGCGTTACTCACGGGGCCAGAGTTCGTCGGAAAGACCGGATCATGCGTCCCCAGGCTCGCTCGGGAGCGAGTCCTCCAGGGCGGTGGCGGGCAGACGGCGCGCCGCTTGAAACAGCCCCCACCCCAGAACAGCCACTACGATACACACTGCGGCGACCAGAAACCATGGCCGATTCAGGAGCTTGAGCCACGACGCATCGGCATTCGCCCGGTACCGCGGGTTGTCCGTCTGGTTTCCCAGATCCACCGTCACAGCCGCGTAGTTCCCGCGCAAGGCACCGAGTACCGTGGAAGCTTCGTAGTTCGGCGCTTCCGCATGCTCGTTGTTGTAGAACACGCGATATGCCTGCTCGGGCTCGGCAAGAAACACGGTCCGATAGACATTGCCCGTAGCGTGCACACCGTCAATCTGCAGTGCCGGATTGTCTTCGTTCTGAATGACCACGCGATACTCGACTTGCCGCTGCTCAGGAAACGAGATACTCAGATCCTCGCGGCGGAACTTGCGGAACGCGAAGTTGAAGACGGATTCCTGGCCGACCGTATCCCACCGGGTGCGCGGCCCGTCTCGCACCGGCACTTCCACGCGTGCGTTGCGCGCGAAATTGCGGCTGCTGGTTTGCAGGGTGAAACGGGTGAGTGGTTGCCGCCGGGCAATGATGTGAATCACAGTCTCCTTTCGCTCGGCGTCCACCGACTGCGTGAAACGTTCCACAGGGTAATCCGCTGTCCGATGGATGCGTTCCCGCTCCACAGCCACCTCGCGCCAAAGCGTAATCTGGTCGATGCGCAAGGCCCGCCGCTCAATGGTCGTCCGCTCCACGCGCTGCGTCTCTTCGCCGCGCTGCAGCGTCTTGGTCAGTTCGCGAAACGGCGATTCCTTTTCCTCCACGACATCCTCGACAAGCACGCGGAGTTGGCGGTACTTGTTCTCCGGCAGCGCTACGTCCGTGTTCTGTACGTCCATGTAGCGCGTGTAGTCGAAGATCAATCCCTCCGCGACGGACTCCGTCCACTTCTGCCCGTCTTCCGACCCGAAGACACGCACGGTCCGTTCGAAATTCGTCATCGGCACGTGGAAGGTGAGGCCGTCCGCGGGCGGCGAGTCCTTGCGCAGCCGGATCAGGATTTCGATGGCCGAGCCCTCTTCCTTCAGGGATTGGACGTCGCTGAGCGTCGTGTGCCGCACGGTTTCGGTCTTCCTGCCGGTGGCCAATTCCAATTGATAAGGTGCCTCGGCGCCTTTCGCGTCGATGATCCGCAAGTCCCCGAAGCCGCTCTGCGTGGCCGCGTAGATGTCGCTGTCCAGGGTGACAGCCAGGATTTCCTCCTGCGAGGAGGGCTGGTTCTTCAAGGGCTTCCAGTACCGATAGCCGTCCAGTTTCTCCCCAGCAGAAAGGGGCAGGTGCGTGAGCAGCATCAGGGTCACGGCGCCGAGTGCAGGCTTCATGTGCCTTGGTCCTCCATTCGGGGCGGCTTGGTCGTGAAGACCTGGCGGAACATCAGATACACGAACGATCCACACAGCACGATCACACCCAACACGGCGAAGGCCACGATGCGGTACAGTTTGTCGAGTTGGGCAAGATCCGAAAAGAACACTTTCGCCGCGACGATCGCGAACAGCGCCAAACCAACGTAGCGCAGCGGAGCCATGCCCCAGAGGATACCGCTCAACACCAGTCCCAAGGCAAACGCCGCCCAGAGCACGGAAATCCCGCCCGCCCGCAGTCCTGGCACGTAGATGCTCAAGAACGTGTTCAATTCCAGCGTGAGGAACAGGAACAGCAATGCCAGGGCAGCCCAACCAAACAACCATCGCTCCACGGTGACACGACTGTCCCCTGTCAACAGATGGAACCCCGCGGCGAGCAGCGCGATGATGAAGCCGAAGTCCAGGAGTCGCATCGTGGCTTCGAGTGGAACATAGCCGCCGTCATAGATCATGTCGTGCACTCGCCAACTGGGCAGGTCAAACAACAGGAGCTTGCCGATGATCATCGCCGCTGCGACAACCAGCAGCCACGAGAGGAACGAATTCGGGCGCGCCAGGTACTCGTACAGCAGGAATCCCAACAGCACACACCACAACAACGAAAGCACGGGCAGTCGCCCGACCGGAAACAGATAGACGAACGTGCGGTTCAATTCGAGATGCAGGAACAGGAACAACAGGCCCACTACGACGCCCACGGCGCCGCGAATCACCCAGCGGTCGCGGATCCACTCGGTCATGTCACTCGCCCGCTCGACAGCCAATGCGCCGGCGGAACGGGGCACGCGCAGCAGATAGAAAGCGCCGGCCAGAGATCCGATGGGAATCCCGAACTCCACGCACCGAATGAAGATGAGTCGCAGGAAGTCGGCCGTCAGCATCGTCTTGTCGCGCGCCAGTTGCCCGGCGTACTCGCGCGGGATATCGACGAAACAGAATCGCCCGATAACGATGACGTACAGCAGGTAGGCCACGTGCCGCAGAAATTGGCTCTTCAGTTTGTCCGCAATCCAGAGCATGACGAGCGCCTGAATCGCCCAGCTGACCGTGATCCACTCGCGGGAGAGCGCCAACGGAATGCTGACCGCGAGGAAGAAAGCCGCGAGCCCGGTGAAGCAGAACATCAGTTCGCGGTCAGAGAGTCGCAAGATCAGGAAGTAGTACAAGTGAACGACGTAGAAGGCTGCCAGCGCGACGGTGACGATCGTCACGTATCGATAGCCGTATTTGCCGTCCACCAACTGGTAGCTGACGGCGAAGAAGACCAGCGCGTTCACCAGCAGGGCGATGGCGTCCAGCAGGTTCGACCGCATGCGGTGGACCAGATTGAAGAGAAACGTGCTCGTGGAGAACAGGACAAAAAACCCGGTCAAGAAGGGCATGACCTGCCAGAAGTTCTCCGCGCGGTAGTCGCGCATGGCTCCGAAGAAGAGAACGTACGTCCCGACAAAACTCAGATAGGTCAGCAGGTGCCACTTCTTGTAGTAGCTGATTCCCAGGACGCCGACGCCCAACATCAGCGTGTAGGAGAACGGCCCGACAAAATCCACCGTTCCCGTCGAGAGCATTACCGGCGTCGCGTAGCCACCCAGAATGCCGAAAACCGCTATGGACAGGGAATTGAGGCTCACCGCCATGATGCCCGCACTGACGGTGATCAGCGCCATCAGAGCGAAAGCCGGGTACATGCCGATCAGGCCATACCAGTGAAAGGCCGCGAAGACACTGAAATACAACGTGGCGATGCCGCCTCCGATCAATCCCTGCGCGAAGGCGTGGTACTTCTTGCCCAGCATCCGGATGCCAGCGGCCAGCATCGCGCTGCCAGCCAGCAGCGACAGGGCGACGCGGCCGACAGGACCGATCATCTCCCGTTCGATGGAGTACTTGAGAAAGAAACCAATCGCCATCACGAGGATGACAATCCCCACGCGCAACAGCCAGGTGCTGGCAATCGCGAACTCCATGGCCACGCCCGCGGGGCGATGCTCTTCTCCCACCACAATCCAATTCCAGATGCGCATCAGGATCTCTTTGGCCGCGACCTCAAAACGCGTGGGCGTGCGCGGAGGCGGCAGCGGAACGGGCCTGGGCGCTGGCGGCTGCGCCTCGGCGCCGCTCATGGCAGGCCCGAAAATCGGAGGGGCGGCGTCGGGTTGCACCACTGGCACCAATCCCGTCGCGGCAGGACGTAGTCCGCTGAGGCCGGCCACGGGTTCCCCCGCCACGCCGATGATTTCGGCCAGCGGCGGTTCCGGGGAGACGCCGGCAGGAACAATCGCCGCCTCGGCGACGGGAGGAATCTCCATCACCGGAGCCGCCGTTGCGGCATCCGGTCGCGCCTGCTGCAAGGTGCTGCGAGTTTCGTCGAGTTTCCGCTCCAGCGATCGCAGGAGCGAGGCCGTCTGTTCCGAGAACTCCCGCTGGCGGTTCAAGGACTTGACCAGCAGCACCAGGAGTGTCACGGGGAAAACCAGCACTACCGCGGCGCACAACGAGAAGATCAACCCGAAAACAATGATGAATTCCTCGTCCATTGGCTGGCCTCTCAGGCTGTTGAGGAATACTGGGGCCTCAGACTTGGGTGCAGCCGCGAACAGCCGACGGCTTATCGGGCTATCGCCGGTTCACAATCCGGTACAGCGCACCGGGGCGCAAGAGCGTCGGGCAGCTGATGCGGGTGAGAATACCAGGGACGAGTTGCGCCGGCGCGTCCATCATAGCATCCGGACCGGACGTAAGCCGCCACGGTTGATTCAGTTTTCCGCGAAATGGCTCCGGTACATTCGGGTGCGGCATAGTCTCGGAAGAGCCTGCGGCCCGGGTTCAGAGGCGCACGACGGCCCCGGCACCGGCGAAAAAATTCTCCGCGGCGTCATTCAGGCCGATCCCCGCCCTCACATCCAGCTGCAGATTGAGGGTCACAGGGATCGTGAAGCCGCCGTTGAAATAGTGCTCCGTCGATTGACTATCAGCCCCGTCGGGTACGAGCACGAACCATTCATAGTAGTTGCCGAGATGCTCCGACAGCGAAATGCCAACGGTAAATGATTGCGCCAGAAGCAAGAACGGCGCATCCGTCTCCTCATCGAGCGCTCGGTTACACTGCGACGAACCGGCGAATGACAACCGGTCCGTGATGTCCCACCCGTACAACCAGTTGATTCCTGGAAGCACCTCGCCGGCGGTGAATTCGTCCGCGCCAGTCGGGACGAGCATCTGGGGGGTCACGGCGATCTCCGGCAGGATGCTTTCCTGGGGCGTGAGGGCGACCTTGGCGCCCACGTACAGGTCCTCCGCCCCATGCTGACCGGGAAGCGGTTGCGCGGGCACTCCGGGTTCGTGAGCGTAATTCCACGCGAGGCGCAGTTCCAGCCAATCCGCCATGACACCGACGCGGCACAGCATCTCAGGATACCTGTGTGAATGGGTGCGTTCCCCGTCGTTGGCATCCTGCCGATAGGTGTAGCCCATTTCCAACTGCGTCACTCCACGCCCGACGGTCGTCGAAGTCTCGGTGAAGTCCGGCCGATCGCTGTGCAATGGTTCATCCAATGGAGCTCCACCGCCAAAGCTGGTCCCGTAGCTCCACTGCAGAAGTGTCGCTCGCGAGTCGTAGAGTCCCGTCACTGGGTTCGCCATGTCCTCCTGACTTACTGTGTCCTCGCGCAGGTTTTCGATGACCTCATCCTGCGCGCGACAGAATCCCAGACACCAGAGGAGACCCGCCAATGCCAGGTAGGAGGACTTCCGGCAGCATATTCCCCGTGACGAAGCGTTGTGGGGGCTGTTCATCCAACGAAGACCACTGCGTGGTCGGTTCATGGCAGCACCATCCGTGGCGATTGGAAGACGCGATCTGCTCGGCGTATTCGGCGCGCGGCACGGCGCCGTGATCTACATCTCTTGTATCGGTCCCGCCACGCGCGGGACTCGTCGGCAAGCAGCAGTTTGGGACTTCCGCGGCGCCCTCATTCGGCAAGGTGTAGGGATCAGGCCGACAGTGTCGGCAATTGGCAGACAACTGCTGGACTATCCCGGGCAATGCACGAAACCAGAAGAGCCACCACACCCATCGGGAATCCGGGTTCCAATAAGCCGGCGCAAATCCTTAGTGAGTTGGGCTTTGCCCGTGCCCGGTCGCTGATATAATCTGCCTGCTGGTTGGGTCTTGCCGATCAGCCTGGTACGGTTTCCCTCACGTCGACTTCATTCCTGGATGGATCACACTCTGGCCGTTCGCTCCGGGTCTTGCGGCAGCGAACATCCCAGCCAATTGGCCAACCCAGATCGAGGCGGCAAGTGGTTCGATGGCGGTGCCTCTGTCGAGTCTGTCGGGGACTCGCAGCGTGGATGCCATGGAACACGTGTGTGGTGTGACCGTACCTGCGCGGTAGGCCGTCGCGGGACGGCTGTGAGTGACCTTTTTTGGATGAGCTTGGGCTCGCAAGGATTCAGAATGAGTAAGAATTTGTACGTGGGGAATCTCGCCTTCAACACCACTGCGGATGATCTCCGGCAGGCTTTCGAAACCTACGGGACGGTTTCGTCCGCGTCCGTGATTTCGGACCGCGAAACGGGTCGGTCGCGAGGATTCGGTTTCGTGGAGATGGCGTCGGGCGCCGATGAAGCGGTGCAGGCGTTGAACGGTTCGGACTTGCAGGGTCGGACGATCACGGTCAACGAGGCTCGACCTCGAACCGAGAACCGCGGTGGTGAGCGCCGCGGAGGTGGTGGAGGTCGCCGTTGGTAGCGTGCTCTTCGTCACGCGGAGGACAGTCGTCCCGGCCGATTGTTGCCCAGTGCCAGGTGAGAGTCGTATGCTTTGACTTCCGCAACGCCGCGGCTTTACGGCCGCGGCGTTGCCGTTTCGAACGGGTCAGTGTTCGAGGAAGTACTTGTTCAGCGCCGGGTCGGAGTGGCGTACCGCGGAGTTCGTGTGGACGTTGGCCACCTCCGTGATGATCGCGCCCTCCGGACCGCCGTACTGCCAGTGCCGTGTTCCCACCTCGGCCAGCGGGACGAAGACGCCGGGAGTTGCCGCGACTTCATGTTTCGTCGTTACCTGGCCGTCCCAGTGTGATTTGGGCACCGTCACGTCCGGCCCCAGGTTGGGCTCTCCAATGCCCACGATGTGGCTCACGCCCCACCGCACCAGCCACCCTTCACGTTTCGCGGGATTCCCCTCCCCTTCTACATGCCAGTGTTCGGGCAACATCTGCTGCGGCAGGAGAAAGATGTCCAGCATCATGTACTGGTCTTTCGTGTTGTTGACGAACATGTAGGCAGCCAGCCCCACTTCCGCGAACTTCCCCCTCCCGTAGTCGGAGACCCACAGGTTCTCACGAAATTGGGGGAACAACGGATAACCATGGTAGCGGCAAAGTGCCTCGATGGCGTCCTTGGCCTTGTCAGCATCGAACTGCCCTTGCGCGCTGAGAAAATCCTCGTTTCGGTAGCGGATGCGAGGCTTCGCAGTTGGCGTATTCTCGGCTTGGGCGAGGCCCGCCGGTACCAGCGGGACCGCTGTGGTGGCCATTGCCGCCTTCAAGAGATTGCGTCGGTGTAGATTCGTGTCTCCGCTCATGTGTTACTCCCAGGGATCAGCTCTGGATCAACCGGACGATTCTGATAAAGATGATGACATCCCAGCGATGCAGGAGCAATACGATGCGTGGATTTGAGCCCCTGATTCCCGTGGTTATTATTGTCGGCGTGTTGTCGTTGATCGGCGTCGTGGTGTACCTGAGCCATCGCGCCCAGAAGCGGCGAACGGCCGCCCTGAGTGCGCTGGCCGAGAACATGGGATTGCCGTTCTTTCCCGCAGGAGATCCCGGCTTGCTGCTGGAATTGGCGAGGTTCCACCTCTTCTCGCAAGGCCGGGCGAAACGGATCAGGAACATGCTGCACGGCGACGCGGGCGACGTGCGCGTGGCCATCTTCGATTACCAATACACCGTCGGCAGCGGCAAGCATTCACACACGCATGTCCAAACCGTAGCTTCCTTTCGCGTGCCCGAGCTGCGCCTGCCCGAGTTCGCGCTGCGTCCGGAGAATCTCTTTCACAAGATCGGCGGCGTCTTCGGCTATCTCGACATCGACTTTGAATCGCATCCGGCGTTCTCGCGTGCGTACCTGCTGCGCGGCAGCAATGAACCGCTCATCCGCCGGCTGTTCGTCCCCGAAGTGCTGGTCTACTTCGAGTCGCATAACGACCTGTGCGTGGAAGGCAGCGGACCCCAATTCGTGTACTATCGTAACGGCCGCCGGCTCGACCCGGATGCCATCCGCGCCTGGCTGGAGACGGGATTCGAACTGCTGCGGCTGTTTCGAATCAGTCCCGCAACAGGTCCGGCTGCAACTGGCGAAACGCGATAGCGCACGCCCGGTAGTTGTCCGCCGACATGCCCATGCAGCCGTACTCCTCGACGTACCCGATGAAGCCGCCGTCGCGCGTGGCAAGCAGCCGGTACATCCGACCGGCCTCCTCCAGGATTTCCGGCGGCGTACCCTGAATCGACGTGGTCTGGTAGCTGAGCGGCATCATGAAACACTGTTTGCCTCGCAATCGCGCGCTCACGTACTCCAGGTCCATCACGTTCGGTTGCGAAATGTTCAGCACGTCCACGCCGATCTCGTGGAAGTCCTCGACGATCGGAGCGAAGTTGCCGCAGCAGTGGTACCAGACGTCGAGACGCTGCTCGTGTGCCCAGGCGAATTGCTGCCGATACCGCGGTTTGAAGAGACTCCGCCACAACGGCGGCGAGACCATCATCCCGGACTGGGTTCCCCAATCGTCCGCGAAGTGGATCCCGTCAAAACCATAACGCGCCGCCATGGCGATCAAATCGCACTCGAAGTGCAGGATCGCATCCATGAGGTCCGCGAACGCCGGTTCGCGCAGCACGAAGTCCTGCATCGCGTTCTCAAAGCCGCGCAACAAGGTGTAGACCGTGAAACCGCTCAAGTCGAGGCTCGCCAACCGATACCGGTCTTCGCAGCGATCCTGGAAGCGGGACACGGCCGACATGCGTTCCGTTTCGCGCAGCGCGGGAACGCGAATCTCACCCGCCTCCGGTGCCTCCGCGTAGTACGGCTGCGTGGGATGCCCCATCGTGCCATCGCCCAGGCGCTCCAGGCGATATCCCCATTCATTGGTCTGCCAGTCCCACAAGTTTTGTTCCGGCGTCCCGTCGCCGGGCACCCCCAGCGACAAGTGGTACAACAGGACGTCACCTTCCGCCTGATCACGGTTCCAGAAGACAATGGGCACTCGTCCGGGTTGCTGGAACCGCATGGCTTGCCGAACCGTCTGCTGGCGAGTAATCATGTCGCATTGATCCGCGAGAAGGCCGTGATGGAAGGTGGCATGAGGAGCATTATGCCGACATTGTAGAGCAGGGCGGCTCGCGGGTGGTGCGACATCGTGTGAACTCGGTAGGGAGTCTCATGCTTCGTGCATTATCCGCGTGAGGATCGCCACGCAGGGGAAAGAACAAGAATGAAACGCTTTCGCGGGTGGCTGCTGTTGGGGCCGACGGGATCCGGCAAGACGCCGCTGGGAGAACTGTTGGAAGAACGCGGACTTCACGGCCGGCGGTACGTGCATTTCGACTTCGGACAGAACTTGCGCGACGCGGCGGCGCGCGGTGAACCGGACGAAGTGGTATCGCTCGCCGACGTCGCGTTCGTCCGGGAGTTGTTGAGGACTGGGGCGCTCCTGGAAGACCAGGACTTCCCGTTGGCCGAACGAATTCTGCGGGCGTTTCTCCGGCGCAAGGAGGTCGGCGCGGATACCTGCGTTGTCTTCAACGGGTTGCCGCGTCACGTCAATCAGGCGGAAGCACTGTCCCGCATGATCGCCATGGAATGCGTGGTCCAATTGCGTTGCACTGCCGAGACAGTGCGCACGCGTATTGCAGCCAACGCGGGGGGCGACCGGGCACTGCGGACTGACGACCACGCCGAGGACATCGCCCGCAAGCTGTCGATCTATGAGCGCAGAACGATGCCGCTCGTAACGTACTTCCAGCAGCAGCGCGTTCCCCTGATTCGGTTGGACGTGGGAAACACAGACCGCGCAGAGGACCTGCGTCAAGCCTTGTGCACAAAGCTCAGGGGGAACTCAACGTCTTGATTGGCACGTGTGGGCCGCGGGAAGAAATCCACGGGCGATTCGCCGGGAGAGATGCAATCAGCGCCACACGTGGCCCGACGGGCTCAGCGAGGCAATCGCCGCTCAGCAACCGCAGGGACCGTGACCTCGAACGACTCTCGCTCAAGATCAACCTCCGCGTTCGGAGCCTCGATTCGCAGTCGCACGAAATCCTCACCCACCTCCAAGACGGTTACCGTAATGTCATCGCCGACTATGAGCGATTCGCCTTCGGAACGAGAGTAGATTCGCATCGGGGGTCTCCTCCTCTTCGACGTTTTTTAGCAGACACCCTGCGCGAAAGTCAATTCGATTTCAGCCGCAACAATCGCCGTTGCACAATTCGCGACGGTGGACCACGGTGAGTCACCGCGATGCACGGACGGCGCACGGCATGACAACGTGCGCCACGGGTGTGGAGTTGTCCGCTGCCGTGATGCACTATGCGGGCTTGAGTTTGTCCCCAGTACGCGGGGCTCATTACACGCACGCACAGAATCACGAATGGTTGCCCGCGCGACGAATCGGTGGGATACTCGGAACTTGCAGAATCGTGGAGCGGACCGGGCGCAGTGGCCCGGATTATTCACCGAAGAGGCACAGAGGGTGAAGAAAAGACAAGTA
>Ga0233425_10010068_pt1 | contig 11680 bp, 11 predicted proteins | sample Watercolumn_Towu_2_FD_181712 | JGI IMG/M metagenome (GOLD analysis project Ga0233425, IMG submission 181712) | Freshwater microbial communities from Lake Towuti, South Sulawesi, Indonesia - Watercolumn_Towuti2014_140_MG | ecosystem: Environmental > Aquatic > Freshwater > Lake | place...
TAACTGTGGCGGTTGGCCGGCGGTTAAATGAAGGTCGCTAGCCTTCCTGTCAATCATGTGTAGAAGCAATTCTTCTATGTTCATAATGAATTACGGATGCCAAGGCCATTTGTTGGTAAAGCTCGCTGCATTAAAATTATCCGGGCTGCTTGTTGCCGCGTTGATATTGTAAGAAATTCTCCAATTAACGTACGTTCCTGAGTTGCGCCTAGCCTGAATAGTTGCGCAGGAAGTTGAACTTATTATGTTGTATCGGAAATCGGTATCTGATAGGCTTATAGCAAGTTGGGTGTTTATAGCTGATAAGCTACCTATGGGATAAGTCGGTTCTGTGGAATTTTTCAGGAAATATATTTTTAAGGCGGAAGCAATCATCTGTATGTTTGATACGGCATTTTGTCCTTTTATCTGTTCTATTTTAGCGGTGTAATTGGGAATGGCAAGCGCTACAAGTATGCCAATGATGATAATGACAATCATCACCTCGGTTAAGGTAAATCCTGCTTTTTTTATGTTCATAGGTTTTTTACTCCCGTATACGGACAATACTATCATACACAGGTATGCGGATCAAGTGAATTCTGATTGACAGAATTGGGTTTAAGGAATAAAATGGCGGCAGTCGAGGGATTGGGAATTTAGAGTGTTAAAAGACCGTAGTATGTCTAGGAGAGGAGGGTGTATGAAGAGGAACGGTGGTTTTACGCTAATGGAAGTATTGGTGGTTATAGCAATTATTGTCGTATTGGCGAGTTTTTTAGCTCCAGCGGTAAATAGGGCAAATAAACAGGCAAGAAAGGCAGAATGTATAAATAATTTGAGGCAGATAGGCGTGGCGTTACAGCAATACGCATTGGATAATGGCGGAAATTATCCGGGTGGTATTGGAACTTTATCAAGTACCCCATCTGCAACTGATCCGTATTTAATCGCGTCCAATGTATATAAATGTCCGTCAGCCACGAGTAATTATGCTTTGTCAGGGTCGAACATAAATATTTATAACCCGGCAAATTCGGTTGTTTCCAGTTGTAGCGTACATAGTACAAATTTGTATCTAGACGGCCACGTCCAATAAAATGTTCGAAACTGCTTTTATAGTAGGTCCCACTTGCGCGGGCAAGTCCGGTTTAGCGGCCGGATTTGCCCGTTTCGTTTTTGCAAAGAAAAATATTTCGTGTGAGGTAGTCTCGTGTGATAGTATGCAGATTTACCGCTACATGGACATTGGTACCGCTAAACCCTCCAAAGACGAGCAAAAAATAGTTCCTTATCACATGATTGATGTTGTGGATATCACCGGGGAGTATAACGTTGCAAAATTCGTTAGTGACGCGCAAAAATCAATTTCCGAAATCAAAGAAAGAAATCATCTGCCACTGGTGGTAGGCGGAACCGGCATGTATTTTAGAGCGCTCGCGGACGGGCTTTTCGACGGGCCGACCGCCGATTTAAAAATCAGGGAGCGATTAGAAGGTGAGGCCGAGAAAAACGGAGTATCATTTCTATTTGCCAAATTGGGCGAGGTAGATAAGATAAGCGCCGCTAAAATAGAACCAACAGACAAACGACGGATTATTCGTGCACTGGAGGTCTACTATTCTTCGGGTAGGCCGATCTCTGAGTACCAGACCCAGTGGGGAAAAAAGAAAGATGTAAAGGTGATAGGAATTACTAGAGAAAGAGCGGATTTATATGATAGGATTAACGAGAGAGTTGACGAGATGTTCAAAAATGGTTTAGTTGATGAAGTAAAGAGGCTGGAGGAGCTTGGTCTGCGCTCCAATAAAACCGCCGGACAGGCGCTCGGATACAAAGAATTACTTGAATATTTGGATGGCAAATGCGGATTGGAAGAGGCGAAGGAATTAATAAAAACGCACACACGTCAGTATGCCAAAAGGCAGTTAACTTGGTTTAGAAGAGACGAGAGGGTGAAGTGGATTGAGATAAAGAAAAGTGAAAATGAAGAGAGTGTTGTAAAAAGGATATATGAACAATTCAGCAGGTATAATCACAAAACTGCAATTTAACGAAAAAAGAGAGCGAGCGCTTTTGGCTGGGCTTCAACTTTCTGGTGAGGACAGGGTTGATGTGGAAGATTCTCTTTATGAATTAAGCCAGTTGGCGGAAACTGCCGGGGCTGTTGTTGTCGGGAATGTTGTCGCAAAAAGAGAAACTCCTACTGCGAATTATTACATCGGAGAAGGGAAGGCGGAAGAAATAAAACAACTATGTATTGAGAAGAAGATAGATATTGTAATCTTTGACGATGATCTTAGTCCAGCGCAGGTAAAAAACCTGCAGGATCTCTTTGGTATTAAGGTTCTTGATAGGACAGAGCTTATTCTTGATATTTTCGCTATTCACGCGCGAAGTAAAGAAGGAAGGCTGCAGGTGGAGCTGGCCCAGCTTCAGTATATGCTCCCCAGGCTTACTCACGCGTGGTCTCACCTTTCCCGTCAGTGGGGAGGTGTAGGAACGAGGACCAGGGGTCCCGGAGAAAAACAGTTGGAGGTTGACAGGCGCAGGGTCCGCGAGCGAATTACTAGGCTTTCAAAAGAATTGGAACGTGTGCACGGGCACAGAAAATTGCAGAGAAAGAGACGGGAGAGAAAAGGTATTCCGCTTATTTCAATAATAGGATACACAAACGCGGGGAAGACTACGCTTTTTAATAATCTCACATCTTCATCGATGCCGTCGGAGAATCAGCTTTTTACCACACTTGATCCGAAAATTAAGAAATTTATATTTCCCAATAAGCAGCAGGTACTTATTTCCGATACCGTAGGATTTATCAGAAAATTGCCGCATCATCTCGTGGAATCTTTTAAGGCAACTCTTGAGGAGGTATACGAGGCTGATTTGTTGCTTCATGTTGTTGATGGTAGTAGTAAAAAAATAGAAGAATATTCGGAAGTGGTTCTGAAGCTCCTAAAGGAACTGGACGTTATTACAAAGCCCATTCTGACCGTGATTAATAAAATAGACTTATTGGATAATGATGAGGTTTTGATTCGCAAACTTAAAAAAAGAATCCATGGCGGGATTCCGCTCTCTGCGAAAACCGGGGAAGGAATTGACGCACTAGTTCAGACGATGCAGGATGAGATGAATTCTCTACGTGAAACATTGGATCTTTTTATTCCTTCCCAATTACTTGGTGTTGTGGCAAAATTGTACGCTTTGGGGAATGTCATTAGCATTAAATATCTTCAAAAGGGCGCTAAAATAAAAGTCGAATTGCCTAAGGTGTCGGCAGGAGAATTTAAAAAATGGATAGTGGAAAAGTGAGAAAATATTCCCGTTTTTTTGTCTGCGTTATTGGTTTTTTGCTGTTAACGTATAACTTGGATTTTGATTGTCCTCCGGTGGAGGGCGGGCAAAAGTGGATGTATATTGTCATTCATCACAGCGCCACAAAGAGAGGTAACGCGCGGATGTTTGAGCGTTATCATAAGGCACGCGGCATGCAGAACGGTCTTGCGTATCACTTTGTGATTGATAACGGCACCTGCGGTAAAGGCGACGGACAGTTGGAAATAGGGAATAGGTGGAAAAAACAATTGCCTGGCGGACACTGCAAACAGCAATGGGTAAACGAGGTTGGGATAGGAGTATGTCTTGTCGGGGACTTTAATAAAGGACGTCCCACTTGGAGGCAGATGCGTACATTGGCAAGTCTTGTCAATGAATTGATGAAGAGGTATGGTATAAAATCAGCGCATGTGGTTGGCCACGGTAAAATCAAGGGAGAGCAAACACAATGTCCGGGGAAGTATTTTCCGTGGAAAGATTTTTACGCCAGCATAAGTGTGAACAAATAGAACTCAACGGTAAAAATGACTATTCCTTCTACCGCAATTAAAAGTCTTCCCAAAGAGGACCGTCCGCGTGAGAGGTTGTTTAATCTCGGACCAAACGCGTTAAGTTCAGCAGAGTTAATCGCGATTATATTAAGGACGGGTACATCGGGTGTAAGTGCTATTAATCTTAGCCAAAAGCTTTTAGTTGATTTTGGAAATCTGAAATCGCTTGCTCAGGCAAGCGTTGAAGAGATCTCGAAGATTGGAGGAGTTGGAAGAGTGAAAGCGATTTCCCTCAAGGCGGCGTTTGAATTGGGGGCTAGACTGTCAACTATAGATGTGACAGAGAAAACAATTATTAAAAAACCGGAAGACGTGTACGCGCTTATTTCAGATCAAATGCGCCTTTCCCGGCAGGAGATTTTTAAGGTTATCGTATTAAACACAAAAAATCATGTTTTAAAAATTGAAACGGTTACGGTGGGCATACTGAACGCAAGTTTAATTCATCCGAGGGAGCTATTCAGGCCTGCTATCCAATCCAGCGCGCACAATATTATTCTAGTACATAACCATCCGTCCGGTGATCCGTCTCCGTCCGAGGAAGATATAGTGATAACAAAAAAGCTGATTGACGCCGGGCGTATCGTGGATATAGAAGTGAAGGACCACGTAATAATAGGCGACGGCAAATTTGTAAGCTTGAAACAAAAAGGATATGTATAAAAAATCCTAAATCACAATGACCAACAAGGTGTCATCTTTTTTGTCTATTTAGTTGCTAAGAAAGCTTAAATATGTTGTAATATTGCTTTAAATTGTGAGTTAAACGTTAGAACAAGAGGTGGATTATGATATGGGATCCTTTATTGGGGATGTTTTCCACGGATATGGGTATTGATCTTGGTACCGCGAATACCCTTGTTTATGTAAGAGGTAAGGGCATAGTTTTATGTGAGCCGTCGGTCGTGGCTATTCAGCAGGGGACAAATAATGTACTTGCTGTTGGGGAAGAAGCCAAAAGCATGCTTGGTAAAACCCCCGGGAACATTCTCGCCATAAGGCCGCTTAAAGACGGTGTTATAGCGGACTTTGAAGTTACTGAATGTATGCTTAGATATTTTATTACGAAAGTACATAACCGCAGAGCGCTTATATCTCCGAGGGTTGTTATCAGTGTCCCTTCAGGTATTACAGAGGTAGAAAAAAGGGCTGTTAGAGATTCCGCCGAACACGCTGGGGCAAGAAGCCCGGTGCATTTATTAGAAGAACCAATGGCGGCGGCGATTGGTGTGGGGCTGCCTATTCAGGAACCCACGGCGAATATGATTGTTGATATAGGCGGTGGTACATCTGAAGTGGCGATTATATCCTTAAGCGGTATCGTTAATTGCAAAAGTGTTCGCGTTGGCGGCGATGAACTTGATGAGGCCGTCATTCAGTATCTCAAGCGCGCGTATAATCTAATGGTTGGTGAAAGAACCGCTGAAAAAATAAAAATACAAATCGGGTCCGCCTATCCTTTGAAAGAGGAATTTACAATGGAAGTAAAAGGTAGGGATTTAGTGGCCGGGCTTCCGAAGACAATTACAGTCAACTCGGAAGAGATTAGGGAAGCCTTGATGGAACCGGTCAGCACAATTGTAGATGCTGTTAGAATTACCCTTGAAAGATGCCCCCCTGAATTGGCGGCTGATCTTGTAGATAGAGGAATTGTTTTGGCTGGTGGTGGCGCGCTTTTAAGGGGTCTCGATAAATTGCTTAGTGAAGAGACGGGCCTCCCTGTTCATATTGCGGAAGATCCTTTGAGTGCCGTCGCGCTTGGCACCGGTAAAGTGTTAGACCATTTGGATATGCTGAAGAGAGTTGCCCTTGTAGAGAAAAGGACGATATAAGATTTTTTGGTGATATTAAAAAAGGGACAGTCCGACAAACGGGCTGTCCCTTTTATATTGTGCGCCCGGCAGGGCGCACCTGCTTAAATTATGTTTAAAAAGCCAAAGTTTGTTTTCGTTTCAATAGTAATTTTGATAGTTGTTTTTCTTAGTCTTCCTTTGCCTTTATCCCAAAAGGTAAAAATTAAAATCGCTGATTTCTTTTCGCCTGTTTTAAAATTTTCTCAGAGTGTCTCCGCACGGCTTATTTCTTTTAAGGAAATTTTTAAGTCTGCCGATGAGAACAAAATTCTTCGTAAAAAGTGCGCCTATTTGGCTGGGAGGTTAGCGGAATTTGAAGAAATGAAGGAAGAAAACAGGAGACTGAAAAAGCTTTTGTATTTTAAAGAAAATCAACAGGGTGACGCGATAGTGTGCAGAGTTATCGCGAGAGACGCGGGTTCTTGGTATAAAACATTGATAATAGACAAAGGTGCAGACGATGGCATAGGCGTTGGGTTTCCAGTTGTCTCCGACGGAGCCGCGGTAGGTAGGATAACAGATTGTGACGAAAGCACAAGTAGGGTGTTGTTAATAAGTGATATCAATTCCAGTGTAGGCGGGCTTACGCAAGATACAAGGGCTGCTGGGCTTGTTGAAGGTGATGGTGAGGGCGGATGTTTTTTTAATTTAGTGTCGAAGAAAATCGATATTGCACTGGGTTCTTCCGTAGTGACAAGTGGGTTTGGGACGGTGTTCCCAAAAGGGATTTTAATTGGTGCGGTTACTGAAGTGACGGAGGGGGAGCAGGGTTTGTTTAAAAAAGCAAAAATAGAATTATCCGCGGACTTGGATAGGATAGAAGAAGTGATGGTGCTTAAGAAATATGACAATCAAAAAGCAAGCACAAATGTCAAATGACAAATATTTTTTAGTTCAGATATTCCTATGTTTTATATTATTTTTGTTATTTTTGCCGCGTGTATTGCCCAGATGCAGATTCTTCCTCTTGCCGGAGTGAGGTTCGACCTACTTCTTATAGTCACTTGTTATTATGGTTTTTTGTACGGTATTAATACCGGTTTGGTTGTGGGCTTGGTTTCCGGTTTGGCGCAGGATGTCTTCTCCGGAGGTGTTTTGGGTGTTGCGCCTGCGGGTTTAGTATTGTGCGGCGTATTGGTGGGATATACCCGTAAAATACTTCTTTTGAGATATTGGATGCTTCGAGTGGCGATTGTTTTTATTTTTACTATACTTAATTTAGCCGTTTATAGCTTCTTGATAGGACTCTTCTCTCAAGGTGATTATCTTGGACTATTCAAAAAACATTGGTTTATTATCAGCACAGGCAACTCTATTATTGCCGGGGTGTTGTTTTGGCTAGTGGATAGATTTGAATAGAAGGTGTTACTGTGCACTGTACGCTGTGCACTGCAAACTACCGAGCAGAGCGAGGTTTCATGGATCTTCGTATTAGGTTAATTTTTACGCTGTTTTCTGTTTGGTTTATTATCATTTCCGGGAAACTGTGGCTTATGCAAGTTTTGCATAAGACGGTTTATACGGAGATGTCTGTGCGTAACAGAACACGGGAAGTTGACATCCCGAGCGCTCGCGGAAGGATTTACGATAGAGAAGGCAGGGTTTTAGTTGATAACAAAGCCGCGACACAGCTTGTCGCAGTCATCGATGAAATTGAAAATAGAAAAGAATTTGCCAGCGAGGTGTCTAGTATCACGAATCTTTCTGTCGAGTATATTTTAAAAAAAATAAAAGAGAATTTATACAAACCATTTGTTCCCGCGGTGTTAGCGAGCGATCTAAACGAAGAAACCCTTATGAAGGTAGCCGAATCAAGGTGGCGCGTTCCGGGGCTCGCAATACAGATTGCGCCGGTTCGGGATTATCTGTTTGGCGAAACATTTGCCCATATTATAGGCTACGTGGGAGAAGTGGGAAAGGGCGAGTTGAATGACGGAGGATATAATTGGGGTGATATAGTCGGGCGGACAGGTCTAGAAAAGCAGTATGATAAGGAATTGAGGGGCGAAAAAGGATACAAAGAGGTTCAGGTTGATTATAAGGGAAATGTCGATACCATTCTGAATGTTGTGGAGCCAAAAATTGGTAACAGTCTGTATCTTACTATTGATATGGATTTACAAAATGCTCTGTTAAACGCCTTAAAAGGGCATAACGGAGCCGGTGTAGTGATGAATCCCAACACGGGTGAGGTATTGGCTCTGACCGGGTCTCCGTCGTATGACCCGAATTTACTTAAAAGCCCGGTCAAACCTGAAGTCGCAAATAAACTTTTTACGGATAAGAATCGGCCGATGGTAAACAGGGCTGTAAACGGTGTGTATCCCCCGGGATCTATTTTTAAGATCATTGTGGCGTTGGCCGCGCTTGAATCCGGAATAATCAATAAAGACAGTTTATTTTGTTGTGACGGAAAGTTTGATCTTGGTGGAACAGAATTTAAATGTTCTGAAAAAAAAGGACATGGTTGGGTTGATCTGTCTACAGCGATAAAAAAATCATGCAACCTTTATTTCTATCAGATTGGTGTAAAAGTTGGACCGGAAAAAATATCTGATATGGCGCGGAGATTTGGCCTAGGAGAGTCCACGGGGATAAAATTGCCGGGAGAGAAAAAGGGATTAATTCCCATTAAAATCATTAATTCTAAAAAATGGTATCCAGGTGATACGGTGAGTCTTTCCATCGGGCAGGGGAAGATATTAGTTACTGCCATGCAAATGGCGGTTCTTGCCTCTGCGATTGCCAACGGCGGCACTATTTATAGGCCGTATCTTCTTATGGGAGACGAAACAAATCTAGGAGCAGTTGTCGTTGATAAAAAATATATTGATATTGTTAAGGAAGGATTGTATCGTGTGGTAAACGAACCGGAAGGGACCGGAGTAAAGGCGGCGGTTGAAGGCCTTAGAGTGGCAGGTAAAACAGGAACTGTTGAGTTGGTTGAGGGCGGTAAAAAGAGGGATATATGCTGGTTCGTCGGGTATGCCCCTGCTGATAATCCCCAAATAACCGCGGCAGTCGTTATTGAAGATGGGGCGAGCGGTGGGGTGTCCGCGGCGCCTGTTGTTCAAGAAGTATTTAAAGCATGGAAGGATAAAAATGAATGTTTTTAAAAATGTAAAAAAATTGGATTATCTTCTTTTGACGTCGATGATATTACTTATGATAGCCGGCTGGTTTATTATGTACAGCGCGAGCTACCAGGAACATATGTCCACCGGTGTGGATTACGCAAAAAAGCAATTTGTGTGGATGATGATCGCGCTAGTTATATTTTTTGTCATTGTGTGCATTGATTATCATTTTTTGCTGAACATTTCTTTCATAATTTACGGCGTTATTCTTGTGCTTTTGTTTTTAGTGTTAGTTTTGGGGGATAAACGTTTTGGCGCGCGTAGGTGGATTGGGATTGGAGGGTTTACTCTACAACCTTCGGAATTGGCTAAATTTGGAGTGATTCTTGCTGTGGTAAAATATCTGGTGTGGGATATAGAAAATAGATTTAAGCTAAAATATATTATTATTTGCGGAATTATAGTAGGGATTCCATCAATTTTGATATTTAAACAGCCGGATCTAGGTACGATGCTTACTTTTGTGCCAACAATTTGTGCGATGCTTTTTGCCGCCGGGATGAGATGGCGGTACATAATAATAGCCTGGGCATTAAGTATCGCGAGTGCGCCGTTTTTGTGGGCGCATCTGAGGCCGTATCAGAAGAAGAGGGTGTTTACTTTTTTGTATCCAGAGCATGATCCGTTTGGTTCGGGTTATTCCGTTATACAATCAAAAATTGCCGTGGGCTCCGGAGGTATTTTAGGCAAGGGCTGGCTTGGTGGTACGCAAAATCAGCTTAATTTTATTCCGGAAAGGCATACGGACTTTATTTTTTCTGTTGTGGGTGAGGAATGGGGGTTTGTTGGTTCGCTTGCGCTTGTGACTCTTTTTTTTATGGTTATATCCGCTGGTTTTAATATCGCGCATAAGGCGCCGGATGTGAGCGGAAAGATATTGGCCCTGGGAATAACGACTATATTTGGCTTTCAGGTCAGCGTGAATATAGGGATGACGATTGGCTTATTGCCTGTTACGGGCATTCCTTTGCCGTTTATTAGCTACGGCGGAACTTCGCTTTTGGCGACTATGGCAATGATGGGGCTATTGCAGAATATTTATATGAGAAGGTTTATGTTTTAGGAAAGTTAAAAAGTGGAAAAAGGGAAAACTACAAAAATGGATAGACAACAAATTTGGGACACTTTAGAAAATAGGATATTGCCTCTTGTGCAAAGGCCGGGGCGTTATGTCGGCGGGGAGGTTAATAGTATAATAAAAAATCCGAACGATGTCAGGGCCAGGGTTGCTCTTGTTTTTCCCGACGTGTATGAAGTCGGTATGAGTAATCTTGGGCTCAAGATTCTTTATGATGAAATAAACTCTCAAAAAGATTATTGCGCGGAGCGTGTGTTTGTTCCATGGCCTGATATGGAATCCCGTATGCGTCAGTATGCCGTTCCGATGTTTTCTCTCGAGACCCACAGTCCTCTTAAGGAATTTGATATTGTGGGCGTTTCTCTCCAATATGAATTGTGCTATACGAATATTTTGACTGTGTTAGACCTTGCCGGGATTCCTCTTTTTAGCGAGGAAAGATTGGAGGGCGATTATCCGCTAGTAATAGCTGGAGGATTAATTTCCTACGCGCCTGAACCAATTTCGAAATTCGTTGATTTATTTGTCGTCGGCGACGGCGAGGAGATATTTTTAAAAGTTATTGAATTTTATAACAAGTATTGGAAAAAGTATGACAGAAAACAATTTCTTGAAGAGCTTTCAAAGGCGATAGATTGTGTTTACGCGCCCCCATTATATAAACTAGAGCCGGATTCTAAGGGTCGTCTTTCAAGAATAATATCGGACGAAGATTCTTCGAAAAAAATCAGACGGCACATAGTGAAAACTCTTGAAGCGTGCCGGGTGCCGGTAAAACCAATTATTCCATTAATAGAGGCGGTTCATGATAGGGCTACAATAGAGATTATGCGCGGGTGCCCTAGGTCGTGTAGGTTTTGTCAGGCAGGCGTCTTGTATAAACCCGTGAGGAGGAGAAGTTCGGACTTGATAGCGGAAAGTGCCGTGCAATTTATCACGAATACCGGTTATGGAGAGTTAGGGCTTCTTAGTCTATCCTCTACGGATTACAGCGGTATAAATGATTTAGCGGACAGGCTATTAAACACTTGGGAAGACAGGAGTGTTTCAATCTCTTTGCCTTCAATGCGGGTGGACAGTTTTAGTCTTGAGTTAATAAATAGAATTTCTAAAACTAAAAAAACAGGGATAACATTGGCGCCTGAGGCGGCGAGCGAAAAGCTACTTAAGGTAATAAATAAAAATTACGGGCCTAAGGATGTTTTAAGTATTGCTGAGAAGGCCTTTAGATCGGGATACAGGGTGATTAAGTTGTATTTTATGATAGGCTTGCCGAGAGAAGATGATAAAGATTTGGATGAACTTGTAAATCTTTTATATAGTGTCGGGAAAATTGGCTTTATACAGGTAAATGTTTCCATCTCTACGTTGGTTCCAAAGCCCCACACGCCTTTTCAGTGGGAGAATATGATAAGTCTTGGTGAAATTCAGAGAAAACAGAATTATCTGAGAGATAGGGTGAAGAGGAGAAATATAAAGCTTAAATTCCATAACCCTTTTTTGAGTATCTTAGAGGGAGTTTTTAGCCGTGGAGACGCGCGGCTTGGGGATGTGATTTTAAAGGCATGGCAAGCCGGGTGCCGATTTGATCAGTGGGAAGAATGTTTTAGGTATGATTTGTGGGTGGATGCCTTTGGATCATGCGGGATTAATATGGAAGACTATTTGAGCGGCTGGGAGTGTGATGCATCGCTTCCGTGGGATCATATAGATTGCGGCTTGAGTAAAGAGTTTTTGTTG
>Ga0233425_10010069_pt1 | contig 11680 bp, 5 predicted proteins | sample Watercolumn_Towu_2_FD_181712 | JGI IMG/M metagenome (GOLD analysis project Ga0233425, IMG submission 181712) | Freshwater microbial communities from Lake Towuti, South Sulawesi, Indonesia - Watercolumn_Towuti2014_140_MG | ecosystem: Environmental > Aquatic > Freshwater > Lake | place: Indonesia...
TCGAAGAGCAGCTCGCCCACCAGGACCACGGACTTCGACACGTCCACCTGGGCGCCGGCTATGGCACCGAGGATGTTCGCGGCATCCTGGCCGTCGGGGACCACCATCACGTCGTGCTCGGTCACCTGCACCACGGTGCCGCCCTGGGCGTTGACGTAGGAGGCGGGCTGCATGAGGCCCACCCCGGCGTAGGGTGCCAACCTGGCCTTCTCGAAGTAGTGCGAGCCGAACAGGCGGCCGTAGAGCTGGGGACGGGTCTCCATCCACTCCGGCGTGGACATGCCCGAGGAGATGCCCGGGATGTTGAACACGATGTAGGAGAGGTCCTTGTAGACCAGGTCCACGCCCATCGAGGTGGAGCCGAAGACGAACTTGGACTGCAGGTCGCCGGCCATGGCGTTCTCCAGCACGGTGGAGCCCTCTTTGTCGGCGTTCAACAGGTTGTGGGTCAACACGTTCCACTCGGCCTGGACCAGCATCCCGAACCCGTCGATCTGATCGTGGGTGATGTAGCTGTCCTTCACGAAGTCCGGGCCGTTGCGCAGGAGCTTGAGGTCCGCGGACTGGATGAAGGAGAGGTCGGTGGTGGAGCGCCAGGCGACCTGCGTGCCCAGGCCCATCGCGCTGACGGGCTCACCGAAGAGCGCCTCGGAGGCCTCGTTGGTGGAGGTGAGCTGGCCCTGCTGGAAGGAACCGACACCGGCCTCGACCTTGAACTTCTCGGCGATCTGGAGACCTCCGCCCGCCAGCACCCCGTAGAACGCCTCGTTGCGGCGGCCGAGGTCCACCGAGTCATCCCCGGTCGGCACCTGCTTCTGGATGGAGGTCTTCGCGCCCGCGTACAGGTAGGACCCGCCCTTCTGCCACTCGATGCGGGCGCCGGGGGAGGCCTTCGGGTCGGTGAGGAAGATCTCCTTGCCGCCCCAGGAGAGGTCGTAGGAGTAGCCGAGCCGGAAGCGGCTCGCGTCGATCGCGTAGCCGGTGAGCGAGATGGTGTGCGCCTCGTCGCCACGGATCTTCTTGGCCAGACGGACGTAGGAGCCATCGTCCTTGAGGGAGACCCCGTCCGAGGACTGGTCTTCCTCCACGTAGGGCGAGAAGCGCAGGGCGAAGGCGGCCTCCGTGTACCAGTCCTTCCAGAAGCCCTCGTCGCGGCGGTACAGCACCAGCCGGCTCTGGGTGATGTCGTCTGAGTAGGCCGACTCGTAGTCCTCGAAGAAGGTGCGGTTGCCGCGAATCACGAAGTTGGGGGCCGTGCTCTCGTTCGCCGGGCCCGCGAACAGGTTGTTGTCCTCGAAGGCCAGGGTGACCCAGGTGTCCATGAATTCACCGGCCTGGACCGGGGCGGTGGTGGTGGCGAGCAAGAGCAGGGTGGAGAACATGGGTTCCTCGTCGAAAGGGACAGAGCTTGAAATGGGAGAAGGAAGGTGCTATTCGCGCGGCTGCCCGCGATGGGAGCGGGCGCGTGGGCGGGCAGGACCCAGCACCTGCGCGCTCGCGGAGCTACGGCCGCGGGTGGCGGAGGAGATGTCGGCGGCATCGCGGGGCAGGAGGATCCACTTGCCCCAGACCTCCATGAGCATCCCCTGGATGAAGTCCAGGTGCTCGCCGATGTGATCGCTGGGCGCGTACTCGGGTACCGACACGGAGGTCTCGGCGTACAGTGTGCAGTCGGAGGTCTCGAACGCCAGGGGCCACTGCCCGTACTCGTAGAAGTCGGAGCCCTCGCCGTAGTCGAACTCCGGGATGGTGACGCCCTCTGCCCGCACGAGGTTGCCCTCGAGGCGCTCCATGATCTCGTTGGAGCAGACATCATCGGGCTCGAGAAGGATCGGGTCGGGGACCTGGAGCGGGTCGCCCTCGAGGAAATCGTACTGTGGGAACGCGAGCTGGGTGGTGGCCAGGTACTCCTGGTTGCCACCGCCGAGGCTCGCCAGGCGCTGGCCGGCCTCCGCGAAGGAGAGCTCCTCGTCCACGATGTCGCCTTCGGGGGTGGAGTACTCCGGCTTGTTGTAGGTGTAGACGTAGAGCGAGTTGTAGTCGCCCCGGGGGTCATCCAGGTCGGTGACCCACATGCCGTCTTCGCCCACCGCGAGCACCATGACCCGGCGATCGGCGCAGCGGACCGAGGTGTATTCGCCGAGGAGCGGGCCCTTCTCGTGGTCGTCGTAGGCCTGCACCTGGGCGACGGTCGGCAGCTCGTACCAGAGCGCGTCGGAGGTTCCGCTCACGAAGGTGGGCAGGCGGGCTTCTCCGTCGCCCTGATCGTCGGTGAACCAGATGCGGGTGGGGCCGAAGGGGTACTGGAGGGTGACGTCGCCCTCCCAGGCGCCCTCGACCAGGGTGATCTCGTCGTCGGAGAGCAGGGTGCCGGGTTGGGTCTTGACCGAGAGTGTGCCGCGGAACGGGGACGGATCGGCGTTGCGGTCGAGGGCCTCGACCTTGACCCGGTAGCTTACGGGCTGGTCCGTGAAGGCGTTGGGGGCCTCCTCCGTGCCGGTCAGCTCCTCCATGACGCTGACCTGGAGGAAGGAGAGGACCTGGGCATCCACGTGGACGGTGGTGTGGCAGCCGAGGGCGGCGAGCGCGAGCAGGGCAGGGGAGGGCTTCATCAGTACTCCACGAGGATCCGGCCTTCTTCCTCCGCGACCCCGGGTTGGGGCAGCGTCTGGTAGGCCATGATGGAGGAGATGACGACGTCCCGCACGGAGATGCCGAGATCGACCTGCGTGGTGTTGCGCTCCAGCATGTCGAAGCCGGAGCCGCCGTGGGCGATGTAGTTGTTGGTGGCCAGCTCGTAGGTGCCGTCGGGGTTCAGCGGGACGCCGTTGATGAAGATGTCACGGGCGTCTCCGATGCTGCAGTCCATGGTGAAGCGGATGCCGGAGACCTGCGCCTGGGCGTTGCAGCCGCGATCCGAGGAGCGGTAGGCGATGTAGTCGAGCACCTCCTCGACCTCGCGTCCCGACAACAGCATCGTGGTGATCGTGTTGTCGAAGGGCATCGCGTTGAACATCGCGTCGAGCGTGATGTCGCCGGCGTCCAGATCGGTGCGGATGCCCAGCGTGTTGGTGATGGCCATCTCGGTCTCGACCCCCTGCTGGAAGCGGATGGAGTCCGCCATGAGATTGCCGAGCATGGAGTCGCCGCCGCCATCCCCGAACCGGCGCAGGGTCTCGGTGGCGTAGCCGATGACCTGGTCCAGGTTGTACTCCTGGGACAGCCAGTACTCGTAGTCGTCCAGGATCTCGACCACGCCTGGATCCTCGTGCATCCCGAGGTGATCGAAGATGGGGATCAGGGTGTAGTCCATCGAGACGATCTCGCCGTCCCGCACCACCAGGTCGATGCGGCCCACGTACTTGGAGAAGGCGCCGGAGTGGACCACGGGGATGCGTTTGCCGGTGGCGCGGTTGATGATGACCGGCGGAGGGTCGGTGACGACGTGGTGGTGGCCGCCGAGGATGATGTCCACGTCGGGGTTCGCGATGTTGCGGGCCAGCTCGAAGTCGTCGTCCAGGCCGAGGTGGGAGAGCACCACGATGACATCGGCGCCCAGCGAGCCGAGCAGGTCGGTCTGGCGCTGGATCGCGTCCTCGGTGTCCAGCGGGGAGACGTCCATGGAGTTGTCTTCGTCCCAGATGGAGGTCAGCGACGAGAGGTTGCCGATGCCGATGACCCCGACCCGCAAGCCATCCAGCTCGAACAGCACCGACGGCTCGACCTGGTCGCCCAGCTCGCTGGTCCAGGGGAGGTCTGGATCCTCGAAATCGTAGTTGGCGGCGAGGAAGTGGAAGCTGCCGTAGGCCGCGTAGACGTCGGAGAGGTGGCCGGCGCCCTCGCCGAAATCGTGGTTGCCGACGACCACGGCGTCGTAGCCGATCTCGGTCATGACCTTCATCTCGGCTTCTCCGGCGTACTCGTTGAAGATCGCCGCCCCCTGGAAGAGGTCGCCGGAGTCCAGCACCAGCAGCCGATCTGAGCGCGCCCGCTCCTGTTCGATCACCCAGCCCAACCGCGCCATGCCGCCGTAGCAGCGGTCGGCCGCCTCGCAGCCCAGCGTCTCCGCGTCCGGCAGCCCGAGCTGGTTGTCGGTGTAGGTGGGCGTGAAGTCGTACGGGAGCATGCGGGAGTGCGTGTCGCTCGTGTGGATCAGCGTCAGGTGCACGTCCTGCCCCGTGATGGCGGGGGGCGGGGCCTCCACCGTGGTCGGGAACAGGCTGCACCCCTCCGTCATGATCGCTGCCGGCAGGAGCGCGAGGAGGGCGGGGATCTTCATGGCACGGCCCGGGCTTTGGGGGGGGCCGCTCTCTAGCCGCCCCGTCGGGCAGCGTCAAACAGACGAAGATGCTGCAACTATGCGCTTTCCAGGAGGGCCATCTCCGGGGGGGGCATGGCTCCTGCGGGAAAGGTGGCGTGGAAGCTCTGGCCGATGTCAACAACGGACGAATTGGGGGCTCTTCCCTCGGCAAGGGCGGTTGACTGAGCCCCCCCGTCGGGCTACCCGCCCGATCCCTTCTACCAGCCAGCCAGCCCGAGGTTTCCTCATGAAGAGATTCCTGCTGATGACGCTGCTCGCCGCGCTCGGCGCGAGCCAGGCACAGGCCGCGGCGTTCGAGGCCAAGACCGGTCGGCTCCCCCTCTCGGTTCGTGAGGTGGAGCGTTCCCTGCTTCTTCCCAAGGGCTGGCTCGAGCTCGGGCTCGGCGTCGACTGGAAGGATGCCCGTGGGTACTGGGATGCCCAGGGCAACGCCCAGGACTTCGAGGCCGCCCAGTGGACCTACAGCACCGAGCGCCTCGACCTCCGCTACGGCATCACGCGGCGCTCCCAGGTCTACTGGCACATGCCCTTCCACTACCTGCACCTCGTGAACGAGGAGCTGGGCACCGACACGGCCACCTTCGGCCTCGGCGATCCGATCCTCGGCTACGCCTACGAGGTCTACGGGCACTCGGCCCCCACCACCTCGGTCGCGGTGCTCGCGGAGATCAAGATGCCGGCCGGCAACGAGTCTCCCGGCCAGTACGTCGGCGGTCCCTACACCGTCTCGAAGTTCGTGCTGTCCACCGGCACCCCGGACTACACGTTGGGGCTGCGCGGCAAGCAGCAGTTCGGCCCGGTCGCGGCCCTGGTGGGGGTCGGCTACACCTACCGCATGTCGGCGGTGGCCCAGTACGTGGTCGAGGTCACCGAGTACCAGTTCTCCGGCCGCATCAAGCCCGGCTCCTACGTCTGGGGCGATCTCGGCGTGCAGGTCGGGCTCGGGCCGGTCTGCCTGCTGGGCGATGTCAGGTACCAGAACCGCGCCGAGACGATGATCGGCACCACCGGCGAGCAGTTCCTCGGGAACAACCAGCTCGTCGCCGTGGCGGGCTCCGACGGCTGGAGCCTCGATGCGGATGCCGGGCTCCTGGTCAACCTCACCCGCGGCGTGGACCTGCAGGCCGGCGTGGGCATCCCGGTCCGGGGCGAGGATCTCCAGTTCTTCCCCCTCGAGTCCATCCACCCCACCCGGGGCCTCACCTACAGCGGCACCCTGAAGCTGCGGTACTGAGCGGAGCGGCAACATGCAGATCAAGCACCTTGGAAAGCTGCTTCCGGCGGCGCTCTTCGCGGCGGGCCTCGGGTTCGCACCCCCGGCCGAGGCCAAGTTCACCTTCTCCCACAACCACCCGGATCTGGACTGGTACACCGTCGAGACCGAGCACTTCGCGGTGCACTACCCGATGACCCGGAATCCGGACAACCCGTACTACCTGGAGGCCGAGCGCTCCGCGCGCATGACCGCCCGGGTCGCCGAGGAGATGTGGCCGCGCATCTGCGCGAACTACAACTACTACCTCAAGGAACGGGTCCACATCGTCCTGCTCGAGCAGACCGACGATCTGGAGGGATTCACGGTCCCCCCCTGGGACTGGATCGAGATCTCGCTGAACCCCGGCTCCTTCTTCTACCGCACCCGCTCCCGGGCCGAGTGGGTCTCCGACGTGCTGTACCACGAGTTCAGCCACGTCGTGTCGCTGAAGGCCAACGCCACCATGTCCGAGGGGACCCAGGGCGCGCTGGTCGGCGGCCTGTACCAGGACGGCATCAACGATGTCGACACCGGGGTCGAGTTCTTCGTGATGGACAGCGATCCACCGTGCTTCTCCGAGGGTGTCGCCGAGGGCGCCTCCGAGATGCAGGGCATCAACTGGTGGACCACCGGCCGCGACATGAACCTGCGCTCCACCTTCCTCGAGGAAGATGGTGAGCTGGTCATGTCCTTCGACAACTGGCAGACCTTCGCCCAGGCTCGCCAGTCCTGGAACGACTTCGAGCGCATCTACCAGCAGGGCTACTCCTTCAACAACTACCTGCGGCAGCGTTTCGGTTCCAACGTCTACGACATGGCCGCCGTCGAGGCCGGCAAGAAGTGGCGCCCCATCTGGTTTTCCGTGCTCGAGGAGATGACCGGCATCCCGGCCGAGCAGCTCTACAACGACTGGTTCGACTACACCATGGCCCACTACAAGGCCCAGGAAGCCGCGATCAAGGCCCGCGGCGAGGTGGTCGGCCGCGAGATCCGCGGCGCCCCGGGCGAGTGGGACTTCTCCACGCCTTCGGGCCGCCAGGCCTGGCGCGACAAGAAGAAGCAGGAGCGGATCGACGCCCGTGAGTACAAGGACACCGGCGTCTACGCGATGGCACCGCGCTACAGCGCCGAGCTGGGCGTGCTCGGGGTCAGCAACTACGGCGCCGTCGTGCTCAAGAAGGCCGACATCGACGCGGCCGAGGCCTTCACCGGGGTGTTCCCAAGCGATGCCGAGAAGGCCGACCAGACCGCCCTGTACTCCACCTCCTTCCCCGCCGACTTCATGTACTCCTGGGACTTCGTCCCCGGAAAGCAGCAGGTGGTGGTGACCGGCCTGGTGGACATGGTCCCGTCCAACTTCGCCGCCGTCACCGGGCTGCAGGGAGACCTGCGCGGATACAACTACAACCAGCTCTACCTGATGGACATCGCCGAGCGTGAGGACAAGGCGCACGGGGTCAAGTACACCACCTGGCAGCGCAAGACCGCGCTGAAGGCCACCCTCTTCGAGAAGGGCACGGTCCACCCCATCCCCAACACCTACCGCGCCAGCGAGCCGTCCGTCCGCTTCGATGGCGAAAAGATCGCCTTCCTGCAGTACTTCGACGGCACCCACAACCTCGCGATCATCAACCCCGACGGCAGCGGCAAGGAGGTCCTGACCAGCTTCGACGACGGGACCTTCATGCAGACCCCGCGCTGGTCGCCGGATGGCAAGAAGATTGCGGTCGCCATCTTCCGCAACTACCGCCAGAACATCTTCCTATATGATCTGGAGGCCAAGACCTTCGAGCCGCTCACCTGGGACGAGCACGAGGAGATGGACGCCACCTGGTCGGCCGACGGCAAGGAGATCTTCTTCGCCGCCGATCCCGACGGCGTACACAACATCTACGCCCAGGACATCGAGACCCGGAAGATCCGCCAGATCACCAACGTGGTGAGCGGTGCCGAGTGCCCGATGCTCACGCCCGAGGGCAACCTGGTCTACATGCTGTACACCGCCCACGGGTGGAAGATGTACGGCGTCCCGAAGGCCGACTTCCTCAACACCGACGCCACGGCGATGTTCAACACGCGCATCGACACGGCCGAGGTCGCGGCGGACTGGGCCTACTCCGAGGATCTCTCCCAGTTCGAGGCCACCACCCACCCCTACCGCTGGACCAAGGCGCTGATGCCCCCCAGCGCGGTGCCCATCATCCGCCTGGAGAACGACTCCCGCACCAACGTGGGCCTGCAGGGCGGCTTCCAGGTCTTCATGCAGGACTACGTCGAGGAGCACGGCGGCTGGCTGTACTTCCTCATCGGCGAGGATCTCCTCTTCCTCGGCGGGTACTTCAACCAGATGTGGTACCCCAACATCAACCTCATGGCCTACCACTACGAGGTCAAGTACGACGCCGGCTACAAGGTCGACTGGGACGACGACCCCGAGACCACCGACGACATCGGCATCTACGAGGTCAAGAACCAGCAGTACGCCAACATCGGCCTGGCCAGCATCGACCTGCCCTGGTCCGACAAGTGGTACACCGCCATCAACGGTCTGTTCCTGGAGTACGGCTTCCGCACCACCTCCGAGAACACCTTCGTGCCCTACCAGTGGGGCTACGAGCTGGGGCCCGAGATCAGCTTCACGAGCTACGGCGCCTCCTCGTACTACGTCGGGCTGAACCCCAACCCGCCCCCGGGCCGCACGGTCGATCTGCAGCTCACCCACGCGTACACAGATGTCGTCTACAAGGCCTACGGTGGGGTCAGCCCCGACGACGGCGAGCTGATGGACGCCTACCCCTACAACAAGGTCGAGCTGCGCTGGACCGAGCAGATGGCCGTTCCCACCCTTGGCCTCGGCTTCATGGGCAAGGCCCGCGAGAAGTCCCACCGGCTGCAGTTGGACGGCCGTTTCGGCTGGATCGACCGCAACGTGAACTTCAACGACGAGTTCCGCGCCGGCGGCCAGCACCCCTACTACTGGGGCAACAGCTCGCTGCGCCCGAACACCCAGTTCGCGGGCTACCCCGCCTACTCACTCTCGGGCGAGACCATGGCCATCCTGAACCTGGCCTACCGCTTCCCGATCCAGGCCCGGCTCAAGCAGAAGGTCGGTCCCTTCCTGTTCGACTCCATCTACGGGCAGTTCATGGGCAGCGCCGGCAACATGTGGTCGTTCCGGCCGCCTTCGGATCCCGACAAGTACTGGCGCAACGACTGGGGTGAGCGCATCGCCAACGATCCGGCCGACATCCAGCGCGAGATCCCCTTCGTGGACAAGTCCTACAAGACCGGCGACAACTACCTGCTCTACGACGCCGGCTTCGAGCTGCGCGTGAAGGGCGCCCTGTTCAACTCCACCTACTGGGACTCCTTCTTCCGCCTCGCCTACGGCTTCAACGACATCCGCGGCTACGGCGACGTGGACGGCGACGACATCTACGACACCAGCGAGAGCGCCATCGGCGACGAGCTCTCCAACGAGATCCACCCCTCCGGCTTCCGGGTCTACATCGGCCTGGGCACCGGCTGGTAGCGGCGGGAGACACCATGCGCATCATCACTGTTTCCCTGTGCCCCGTTTCCCTGTTTCTCGCGCTCGCCCTCGTCGGGTGCGGTCGCGCCACCGAACCCTCCGACGTGAAGCTGGTGGGCGTGGGCTACGACCCCGACGAGATCGGGCCGGCCCCCAACCCCTACGGCGGCATCGTCGAGTACGACTGGTTCGACTTCGCCGGCGCCGGGCTCTCGTTGGGCTTCGCGGGGCTGTTGAGTTTCGAGGAGATCGACAACTCGATGGGCTTCAAGCCGCCGTACGCGCTGGTGTACGGTTTCAGCTACATCTTCGACACCATGCTCGAAGGCGCGGTGAGCGCCGGCACGGTGCAGCCACTGCCCCCGGTCGAGGACGCCTGCTACACCACGTTCGAGGCTACCGGTCCCATCGGCTCGTTCACGACGACCGACGTCGGTCTTGGGATGCGCTTCTCCTCGCTGGAGAGCGATGCCGAGTTCTCCATCGGGCGCGTCCCGGCCGACTACCCGCCGGATCCCGAGGACATGTTCATCTACTACTCGGAGATCAGTGGTTGGCACCCGACGGCAGGTACGGGACGGGTCCCGGGTGATTCCGACGATCCGCTGGCCATGGGCGAGCAGATCCTGCGTCCAGTCAACTTCCCCTTCGGCGAGGAGGTCGCGTGGACCTTCCCCGGGGGGCTGGCCAAGGAGCACGCGCCGGTCGGATCGCTGCCCTTGCCGTCGTCCTACCTGGGCAATCCCACCGTCGTGCTGCCACATCGCCAACAGGGCCTGCGCCTGTCCTGGAACGGCCCTCACTACGACGCCACCGGCGCCGTGATGGCGGACGGCGAGGGGCAGGCTGCCTGCATGTCCTTCGCCTGGCCCGACGACAAGCCCGTGCCGGCGGACGCGGTGGGCTGCGCCGAAGCCTCGTTCTCGTACGCCGGTGAGGACGGCCAGATGTACACGGGTCCATGGTCGACCGCCGACGGCTCGGTGCTCTTCCAGTGGGCCGTGCCCGAGGAGGGTGCCGGCGAGCAGGTCTCCCTGTCCATCCGGCTGCTCGGCGCGATCGACCGCGAGGATTTGGAGTACATGGGCCGGTACATGGTCAACAAGGCCCCCGACGGTGGGGACATTCGCTGCGGGCGCGACGCCATGTCCTGCGAGGAAGGCGAGTGGGTCTTCAATCCCGACTACCTGAGCGTGGACTGGACCGATCCGACCGATGCCGCCTGCGGAGATGAAGAGTACCCGCTGGATGAGGCCCCCCTCATCACGGCGCTGCAGGGCGATCCCATGCACACCATGGCCGAGGTCACCTGCCGCCTCGCGGATGATGGGGAGTTCGCCCTCACCGACGAGATCATGGAGCGGGCCTACGGCTACGCCCGGCAGTACGGAGCCGAGGGGGCCATCTTCCTGTTCACCCGCACCAACAGCGTCGATGCGGTGGTCCCGGACGTGAAGGACGCCTACGACCACCGGCGGCCCATCTCGCCCGTCAAGGTCAACGCCCGGACCATCGAGGTCGGACGTTTCTGGTTCAACGACTTCGACGCCGCCGGCCAGGGCGAGGAGTAGAAGATGCGTACCCAAGGCTTTTTCATCCTGGCTCTGGCGGCTTCCGGCTGCGCCTTCATGGACGGAGGCCTCGAGCCCTACTACGGCGACGGAGGGGGCCCGAGCGTCTCTGGCCTCGATGTCACCTCCGAGAACGGCAACCTCGGCGGCGGCACCACCACCCTCTCGGGGTCCGGGTTCGGCACGGATCCGAGCAAGATCGTGGTGCTCTTCGGCGACGACAACGCCGAGGTCCTGTCGCTCACCGACTCCGCCATCACCGTGACCGTCCCGCCCGGCCCCATCAGCGGGGGCAAGGTGGCCATCAGCGTCGCCACCGAGAGCGGCTACGACATCTTCGGCGACGAGGACAGCGAGAGCGGCTACATCTACGACCGCGGCCCCACCTACGACGATGATCCCGCGGGCGAGACCCTCTACGACGACGAGGACGCCTACGTCGTGCTGCAGAACTACCGGGACAGCCAGTGGGCGTCCTGGGTGGGCACGACCGGGGTGGACGGCTTCGCCGAGTTCCTCGAGTTTTCCTACCCGCGCTACCACACCCAGGACATCAGCGTGGCCATGGGCGTGGACCAGGGGCCGTCCGAGGCCTGGGTGGTGCAGGTCCCCGGCCAGGTGAACTACATCATGGGGCTGGAGGATTTGCGCTACGAGGTCGATCCCTTCGTGGTCTGGAACCACGAGAACGACCAGAAGTACGACTACGTCGACGCCGAGACGCTGGAACCCGCCCGGCCTGATGACGCCAACATCCTCACCTACGAGCGCAACCAGCTCCACCTCTGCGAGGAGCCCTGGAAGGACTCGCGCGACAAGGGGCGCTACAGCGCCGATTGGCCTATCACCTACGACTTCTTCGACGCCGGCGACGATGGGCTGACCCACGTGACCCTGGACTTCACCCCGGGCGTGAAGGAGAACGGCAGGAGCACCAAGAACGGCGTGGTGTTCAGCAGTGGGTCGAGCACCGTGGACCTGGTCCTGCCGCCGCCCATGCT
>Ga0233425_10010071_pt1 | contig 11679 bp, 11 predicted proteins | sample Watercolumn_Towu_2_FD_181712 | JGI IMG/M metagenome (GOLD analysis project Ga0233425, IMG submission 181712) | Freshwater microbial communities from Lake Towuti, South Sulawesi, Indonesia - Watercolumn_Towuti2014_140_MG | ecosystem: Environmental > Aquatic > Freshwater > Lake | place...
CATTCAGAATCAGCTAAATCAATCAATCCATCCAAATCATTATCTACACCATCAGCACACTCTGGTAAAACCTCCGAACAAACACATCCACTTATCCCATTACAATCGGAATCAGCACAATCAATCAATCCATCACCATCATCATCAACTCCATTAATACAATCCTCAGCAGAAACACAAGCCCCAGAAGAACACTTTAACAACCCATCATCAGAATAAACATCATTACAATCAATAATACTTTCTTCAGCAAAAGTCTTTCCTAAAGATGTATCTATATCACAAAAGTACTCATGAATCTTTCCATACTCACAACTATCACTAAAACTTAAATAATCTCGAGTCCCATCACTCTTCCTAAAAACTCCACTAATAGTTCCAGCAAGATCATAATCCTCCCCAACATCTGTTTCTATACACTTAGTGCACTCTCCATCAATGCAAACACTAGTTTCGGGACAATCAATATCTTCCTTACAAAAGAATTCATTACATATAGCCCCACCTTGCTCAGTCTCAATACATCCATCATCACAAATTATGTCACTATAATATGCTCTTTGATATCCACTAGCATTTGAACAATAATATTCTCTTAAAACATTCCCTGAACAAGAATCATTAATATCCATAAACAAAATTCCTTCTATACTCACACCATTAATCATTCCTGGCAATTGACTCATCAAACCACCATCAGAATCCAAACAACCTCTGCACTCATAATTATAACAAACTTCATCATTCAAACAATCATCAGAATCACTACAGCCACAAACATGATTCTCAAGATTACAAGCCCCAGTCAAACAATCAGTATCCTCATTGCATCCACTTAAACATTCACCAGCACCAGAACAATATTCACTAACATCACAATCTTCATCAGAATCACACAAACCCGCAGTTGAACTACCACTAACAACACAAGCTCCTAAAGAACATTCATATCCTGTTCCACAATCTTCATCCCCATCACAAATACAACTTCCAGTATTCGCATCACAAACAAATCCATTATTACAAGTCACAGAATCACATAAACCAGCAGTCGACCCCCCTGAAGAAGAACTGCTTGACGACCCAGAAATTCCAATGCTCTTATAACAATCCCCTAATGAACTGCATTTGTAGCTTCCATGTGTCGCACACTCTGCATCAGTCTCACACCCACAATCTAAATAACAACTCTCTTCTCCAATATCACAATTCCCATCCCCACATTGTGGCTCAACCTTCTTTTTTTTACAAACCCCAGACTTACATTCATAGCCAGGTTCACAATCCATATCATAATTACACTCAGGCTTTTCTTCAATCAAAGCACACTCTCCAGAAACACACTCATACCCGCTTGCACAATCTCCATCAATTATACACTCAGGCTTTTCTTCCACATCCAAAAAACATACACCATTCACACATTTGTATCCAGAACCACAATCTCTGTCAACAGAACACTCAAACTTCTCCTCCGGTATTAACATAAAATATCCCAACACTAATACACCAATAATCAATAATGAAAACACTGTCCAAAACACCACTCGACTCTTAGCAAGCTTGAAACCTTTCTTTATTACATCCTCAGAAATTCCACTCTTTAACAATGCACTTTTAATCTTATCATCAGAATAACCCTTTTTTCTATATTCTTTGATATAACTTACAACCTTTTTTTCAACTTCACTCAATCCCAAAAACTCTGCACCTCTTTACAGAAGAATACTTCCTAGATTTTTAAACTTTTCCAACACAGGCTCACTTTTAATAAAAAACATAATTATTTTCATGAACCAACTTTCTTCAAGTTCTGCTGCAGCTTGTAGAGGGAGTCTACATTTACCCATTGGTCCACAAACATATCCTACAGCACAATAGGAATCATCTTTACAAGAATCATAACAAACATCATTAGTAGTATCACAAACATAAGCCCCACAATCAGCAAGACATTCACTAGTATCAGCCTCACTTAATCTGCAAAATCCAAGATCATTACATTCATAACCACTTGCACATTGAGCATCATCAGCACAAGAAGTTAAACATAAATTATCTGAACCACAAGCATAATTTCCACAATTTGTTGTTGCATACTTCAAAACACCATTAGTTGCATCATAATATGAAATTCCAGGATTTCCATTACTATCAAAAGCCAAAGAAGGATAATTTAAATCAGAAAGTTCTGTAAAAGTTTTAGTTATCCATTCTCCATCACAATCATCACTATCACAATAATAAGTATATCTCAAAGTATTTCCATCAATAGAATAAGCAATTCCAGGATTTCCATTACTATCAAAAGCCAAAGAAGTTAATCCAGAACTAACAGGAGATTCAATAGTTTCAACTTCCCAACCACTATCACCTAAATAAGCATACATAATAGAATAAGGACTAGAATAACTCATAAATGAAATTCCAGGATTTCCATTACTATCAAAAGCCAAAGAACCACCATGCGCAGCATATCCATCCCCAACAGTACCATCAATCCAATCATCTCCATCCATATAGGCCAATTTTAAACGAAGATTAGTTTGATCAAAATGTGAAATCCAGGGCTTATCTTCATCATCAAATGCCAACGACGAATCTTGCCCAACATTATCTTCAGACCACAGATCAGCATCAATTTCATCATAAACATCAACAATACTCCAAGCCCCTGAATTCAAACGAGCATACTTCAAATCACCATGAGTAGAATCATAATATGAAATTCCAGGATTCCCATTACTATCAAAAACTAATGAACTATACATCCCAACATTAGTAGTAATATCATCATCTGCATCAACATCAACAATAGTCCAAGTCCCGGAATTCAAACGAGCATACTTCAAATCACCATGAGTAGAATCATAATATGAAATTCTAGGATTATCATTTGAATCAAAAGCTAATGAATTATAAGCACCAACATTAGTAGCAAGACTATCATCTGCATCAACATCAACAATAGTCCAAGTCCCGGAATTCAAACGAGCATACTTCAAATCACCATGAGTAGAATCATAATATGAAATTCTAGGATTATCATTTGAATCAAAAGCTAATGAATTATAAGCACCAACATCATCAACATCATCAACAGTTTGAATATTCCAACATAATCCTTCTTCTTCAGTATCTTCAGAATCATCACTTATATCACTACATCCAGCATCATTTGAAAAGTAAGTCTCATGACAATTTTCTTCACAATAATCTCCAAGCTCTTCTAAATCAGTTATTAAAGCAGCAACAGCATCTATTTCATTACAAGCAATATATTCTACAAATCCAGAAGAATAATCCTCACAAACACCATAATAATCAATATCACCATTACCATCATTATCAACACCATCATTACATTCAGCAGTAGAAGCAGCTTCAACACAAACTCCAGAGGAACATTCATAACCACTAGCACACTCATCACCAGTACTACATGTACTATAACAAGCATCATTAGTCGTATCACAAACATAAGCATCACAATCACTATTTACACACTCAAAATTATCATTTGAATTAGCACACCCAGGATCATTAGAAGCTCCAGTTCCATAATCAATCAAATCATCTCCATCATTATCAACACCATCATTACATCTTAAAGAAGGTTTACTACAAACACTAGTATCTTCAGGATAAAAGAATACTCCCTCAATATCTTCTTCATCACCACAAGCCAAATCAGGATCATCATAATACCCTTCTACTTCAGAATCATCTTGCATTTCATACCAACCACAAACTCCAGTACCATCAGGATCATTAAATGAAATAAAGCTTTCTAACCAAGCACCTTCTGGTTGAATATCTGAAGGTAAACAACCTAAAATATAATCCACTTTCAAATCACCATCAACATCACAACCTCCAGTATAATCAACCTTACCATTTTTATCATTATCAATTAAATCATCACAAACTTCTTCAGCACCAGAACTTGCAGCAACACAAACCCCAGAGGAACATTCATACCCAATACCTAACATTCTTCTACAACCAGTATCATCAATACAACTAATAGTAGGCAAAGTAGTGAAAGTAAAATTCTCTGCAAACAAATTCATAACAAAAGGTTTGTAGTTATCAGTTTCATTACTCTCAATAATATTATTATAATAATCCGCAGTCACATTCACACCCAATCTCATAACCTTCTTCAACAACAACCTCGAATACAAATCTGTTCCATTTATACTAACATTACATATTACAACTTCACTTCCTAATCCTTCAGGACTATCATGCCTAACAGTCCCATTATACACACTTCGAGTAACATTATTCGTAGCCTCACACAACAAGAACTGAGCAACACTTGAATCAACATCATTCCTATTTGTTACATTAACTCTCAAATTCAAAGTATCTTGAGTAATATTCTCAAAGAACACAGAATTAATTAAATAATTCGGATAAGTACTACTCAAACTTGCACTTCCAGCAACACAAACCCCAGAAGAACAAACATACCTCGGACCAAAGAAAGAAACACACCCAGCATCACTCGAACAACTAACAGTAGGCAAAGTAGTAAAATTTTCCTTGTACAAATCAAAGAACCCCACTTTAGAATTATCTCTCTCATCAGTCTCAGTAACATTATTAAAATAATCAACCGTAGCATTCACGGCTAATCTCATAGGACTTTTAAAATTTAGACTTTGATACAACTCAGAATAATTAATAGCCACCGAACAAGTTCTAACACTACTATCAACACTTTCTGGCCCAGAATCTTTTTTCACACCAGAATAAATTGAAGAACTCCTATTATTAGTAACACTACAATTCAAAGTATCTTCCACACTAGTGCTAGTAGCCTCATCATTACTAATATTCACATCATAACTTAAACTAGTCGAGTTTATACTCTTAACAACAATGGAATTAATAAAATAATTTGGATAAGCATTTGTTGCATTACTTCTATTACCAATAGTAGATGGAGTAGTACTAACAATCTTCTCACAAACATTATCATTACATTCATAACCAGTAGAACAATCTTTATCAAAATAACATTCAGGCTCTTCCTCTTCCTCAACAACTACTCTCACACACTCACCAGAAGAACATTCATAACCACTTGAACAATCACTATCTTTTGAACATTCATCCTCAGACACAGCAACAATACACTCGCCAGAAGAACAAGAATATCCAGAACCACAATCTCTATCTGAAGAGCACTCTGCACTCGGCCACAAAAACAATCCCGCACCAACTGCTACAAACAACAACATCATCACACCTAATACAATATAAATAACACGATTATTAGAAGAAGAAGAACTCATTTTAATATTAGAATCCTTACTAACATTACTAGCTTCAGAAAAAGCCTCCGAAATCTGTAACCCATTCCAACCTTTTTGTATCAAAGCATCTTCAATTTCATTCTTACTCATACCTTTATCTAAAGAACTTTTAATGAAATTCACCAACCTTTGATCAACCAATCTTTATCCACCTCTCCTTAAGTTATATCTTAACTATATATAAATTTAATTAAAAAAATTAAACAATCACAGCAGTATATGTAATTGTAATAGTTTTCTCACCAGAGGTTGCATCCGCAGGCACATGGAACATGTAAACTACTGCTTCCTCATCTTTATCATCCTGGAAATTCAAACTACTGCATACTGCAAATGTTGATGAAGGTTCTGTATCATAAGTCAATACATTATTCCATCCAGATAAGTTTCCAGCATTACAAGCACCAGTTTCACCAAGCTCATCCATAGAATGATACTTTACTCTTGCAATATTTGTTGCCAAACATCCGCCAGTGCTTCCACAAAAGAATGCTTCAGCATCAGTCTTATCCGAATCACCAGTTACATTAATAATCCCACCACCAGTATTCCTGATTTTGTGCGCCTGAGCAGTTGTTGGAAATGCAGTTGTATTAATCCAACATTGTGAATCATGATGCCAAGAATCTAATTCAGCATACCCCTGTGTACAAGAAGCATTATAATATCCTGAACCAAAATCAATACTATTTACTGCTAATCCAACACCAGCACTTCCAGCTAATGTTGTGGTTGCTGTACCTGTATCAGCAACTGTAACTTTTCCAGTCAACCATGAACCAGAGCCACCACCAATGCTAAACAACACAAAAAGCATCGTAAACACAGAAACCCCAATCACAGCAATGACCAAACCAACTAAAACTTTATCTCTTTCTTCCATCTTCTTTTACCTCTCTTCAACATTTAATTCAATTTCTCCAGATGCTACATCTGTTGAAGTTTCCCCCACAGCACTCGGATCTTTCTCAATAGTAACCCCAACAGTTCCTGAACTCTGCTCTGAAACAACTGTCACACTCGACCCAATTTCATCAAGCTTCGACAGAACAATTAAAGTTCCAATGACTGCCACAACTAGCAGTAAGATTAGCCCACTTAATAACAAAATATTCTTGTTCTTCACCTCTTTCATTTCACCCTCCAGACAACCCTTAGACCATTTCTAATCAAAATATATATATAAACCTTTGCCCGGCTTTGCCCAAAAAAATTATAAATCCTAAAAAATCCCCAAAGACTAATGCGTCGGTAGTTTAGGGGTAGAATCTCGCCCTTCCAAGGCGAATGCCTGGGTTCAAATCCCAGCCGACGCAGTTATACACTTATAACATTCAAATCCTTCTTCACATTGAACAGCCTGGCAATTCATCATTCCATTACTGACTACACATTTTCCATTTACACAACTTCCCGACGAACATTCACTATCAACAACACAACCATCATCCAAAAATAAAATAAGCATAACTCCAAAAACAACTATCAAAAAAATTAACACAATCCACCAATAACTTTTATTTTTCAACTCATGCTCAACAAACTCTGAATCATAACCTGCATTCAACAAAACATTTTTTATTTGTTCATCATTATATCCTTTCTCTCTAGACTCAACAATAAATTTCTTAATCATAATTAATCCTAAACCTTCTAAATTTTTAAATCTTTAGCTATAATCCAAAACTTTTCTAATCTTCACATTAATCTTATTCTTAGACTTAAACCATTCATGCTTTACAACAAAACCAGGATCAATAAGATTCAGCATATGAAGATAAATCTCAAGCATATCTACTGAAGCCATGAAAGTATTAAACCCTATAGTTCTTTGTCTCTTCTCAATCCCAAATCGAATAGATTCATCTATTAATTCTAAACTTTCTTTTAATTTTTCTTTATGTTTCTCAATATTCATTGTTACACTCGTATCCAAGTTAAGGCTACATTCGTACCTAATACACACTAGCTTCATAACTTATCAAAAAACTTTTATTCCCAACAGAAGCATCCTTGGGGACATAAAATTCAATATAAACCTTCACACTATCACTTGCATCAGCAAAATCAAAATAATCACAAACACCAACATTATTTACAGAATTATAAGTTGCAACACTTTCAGCAGAGTTAGTCAATCCACTACAACTCCCACTCTCAGCATTCACAGAATAAACCGAAATCCGAGCATTATCAGTATACAAGCAATCTCCACAAAAAAAGTCTTCAGCATCACTCAATCCAACAACACTTGCAGTAACATTCAGTACTGAAGAACCATTATTAACAAGCAAATGATAATCCTCAACAAACTCACTAACATTCACCCAGCAAGAGCCACTCAAATTAGAATTCACAACAGCATATTCACAGCCTTGCACATACCCAGATCCAAAAGCAATATTTTCGTCCGTCATTTGTATTCCAGCACTTCCAACTTTAGTTAAAGTTATTATTCCAGAACTTACAGATTTTCCAGTAATCTCTTGAGATAAAAAAGTCTTAAAACTAAACAAAATCAACAAAACAATAACTATCCACACCCAATACTTCATATACAATCTCAACGAACTAAACTTTAAATAATTAACTTTTGAGTCACAATCCTCAACGTCCCAGAATAATAATCACCAACTAAAGTATCTTCATTCCTAAATATCAATCTAAAATTCTTTGTCTCATTCACATCTAAAATAAAACCATAACTTTCATAACTTCCACCATCAATTTCAAAATAAACTTGTTCATCAATATTTCCAAAATCTATCAAATAAATTTTCACTTTCTCATCATAAACATTCGTCACAGACATTTCTCTAAAAGCCCCGCCACTTCCCACAGGCACATTCCCAAAATGGATTTTATCACTATCGAGATTAAATCCAGCTTCATTCTCAACAACATAAGCATCCATCTCAAACTTTTCAATATTCAGAATAATAAAATCAATTAGAAAAATAATTAAAAATAAACTAACTATTATTAAAATTATCTTCTTCATTCTTCCTCTTTACTAAATATATAACAAACAAAATAATCGCAATTATAATTAATCCTCCTGCAATGCACCAAATCAAATAACTTCTTTTCTCGATAACTTCCTCCCCAGCAGCTTCAGATTTCACTTCAGTCCCAGATAATGAAACTAAAAATTCTTTCTCAACCAATTTCCCACTAACATCAGCTTTGACTTTTGCAATATAATCCCCATCACTTAATCCACTCATATCAACACCACTAGAAATAGTTCGTTCTTCATTCACAGGCAGAGTATATTCCCCAAACTCAAAACTCTTTACAATATTATCATCTTGAATAAAATCCACACTCAAATCAACATCCAAATAATCGACCCATAAATTAAACAAAGTTAATGTCATAGTATTCACAACATTGCTATTCAAATCTTTCGGATTCAAATCAAGAATTTCAACACTCTCTTCTCCAACAACCAACCCAACCTTTTCAGATTCCTTGCTTTTTCCATCATATTCTAATTTCAAACTCAAGTTATATCTTCCTGGATTTAACTCAATAGTATCATAGCTTACCTCAATAGTCTGACTCTCTTCTGGCATAAACAAACTTAATGGATCAATCTCTACATCATCACTAAAATCCTCTCCAGTAATCAAGAAGCCCCCACTTATTTCATCAATAACATTCAATCCTAAATGTGTCAACACTGCACTGAACAAAACTTCATCTCCCTGTTGCACTACTTCAGGAGCTATTAAATCCATTTTCACATAAGTCTCAGGATAAGGCACATTCGTTTTCACTGGTACGAGCACAGCCACAGTCGCAGCCATGTCAGATTGCACTAAAGGCACTTGATAAAATCTAATCACAGCAAACCTCTGTTCCCCAAATTGTTCTAATTCCGGAAAAGTCAAAACAAAATTCAAGGTCTCCACTCCACCAGCAGATACTTCGACCTTATTACTCTCAGTAACAAAATATTCCGAATAATCTTTCTTTCCCTCATAACTCTCATAAGAAAGTTGCACAACAATATCTTGAGAAATATCATTGATTATAGTCATATTAAATTCAACACTTTCATTATACTCTACTTCAACAACAGCTGGCGAGATTAACAATCCATTTACAAATGGCAACAAAACCAAAATTAAAGAGAATAAAAATATCTTTTTCATTCTACACCGCCAAAGCCTGGAAAGTAATAGTTAAAGTTTTCGCTCCTGCAGTTGTATCTTTTGGTATAGAAGCATTGACAAAAATATTAATCGAATCTGAATAATCAGCATAATCTAAAGTATCACACAAACCAACTGTAACATTGGTATCATAAGTAATCAGATTCTCAAATCCATTTGTCAACTTTGCAGGCGGACAAGAATTTGCTTCTTTACTTTTAGATAAAACACTCAACCCCGCAACATTAGTCAATGGACAATCTCCAGCACACAACCAATCTTCACCATGCTTGTCCGCAATAGCACTAACATTCACAACAACAGATCCATTATTAATAATAGTAAACCCCCCAGTAAGATTCCCTTCTAAAAAATAAGTTGTATTTATCCAACAAACAGGTGCAACCCCAAGATTACTATTTCGTAAAACACTATTATTTGTATCCAAAGTCGAATAAGATAGAGTAGAACAATCCCCCGTTGCATTGAAATACCCAGAGCCTAAAGCAATTGAACTCACATCAATAAGAACTCCTGCCGTTCCAGCCTGTGTCAAAGTAACAACTCCAGGATTCGTAACAAACCCAGTAAAATCACTCAGCTCTGTATCAAACACAAAAAAATAACTTGTTGCAACTGCACTCAGAAAAAACAAAACAGACAACCCAAACATAAAATACAACTTAAATCCTACCTCTTTTTTCCCCATGACTTCTTATCCCCCGACCTCAGCATTCTCAACAATAGTAATTGACACTACTCCCGATGATGCTAATTCAACAGGTTTAATCTCTTCATTAAAATCACCAATATCAAATACATACTCTGCTGCCTGTATCCCAAACAATAATGCTCCTGCAACAAAGAACACAATTGTTAAGACCAAAATTAATTTACTTAAGGATTTTCTTTTTTTCACAAATATTACCAAAGCATATTCTTTTTTAAACTTTTTTCTTCAAGATTAGTACCAATAAAACCAATATCAACATTGACAACCCTATAATCAAGCCATAATTTTTAACAAAAGAATACATTCCAAACGAAACTTTTCTAACTGCAACAAACCTCAAATCAACATCATCACCGACATTCTCAGCATACAAAACATAATCACTCAAACCATCTCCATCTTCATCAAGTTCAAACCAATCATTTTCAAAGAACTCTAATTGTAATAATTTTCCATTCTCATTCACAAAATTAACCAAAATTTTTCCATCTTCAATCATTGCAACTTGCACATAAGCAGAATCTTTTAAATAAATCATTGATACAGCATCAACATTTTCAATTAAAGCAATATCATTCACTAAATAGTCTCTCAAATAATACACCTTACTTTCTTCATGCTCAACAACAGGAGCTAAATATAACAATACTTTTTCTCCCTCAGCCTCAGTAATCACTCTTGCAGAGCTTCCACCATCAGAAGTACTCTCTTCAGTTGTAGTACTATTCACTAACAAAGTAATATTATTAGTATAAACTTTGTTCACATAATCAAATACAGAAAAAGTAACAATCCTAGTTCCAACAAAATCCGTTGCAGAAGTAAATGTAACAACACCATTCACAATAGAAATAGTAACATCACTAACATCAGTTGCATTATACACTAGAGCCTGACTTTCAGTATCTGAACAATACCCACTAAGATCCAAAACCTTCTGTGTATTCATCACCCAACTTTGGTTAGGAATCGTCGAACAAACAGGCGCAGAATTCACATTTCCAATACTAGTATTTCCAACAACCATCCCAGTGATATAAAAAGAAGTATTCATTCCTATTAACACTCCAAAAAACAGTCCCACAACAATCACTAACAACCAACCTTCTTTTTTCATCAAGAACATTAAACATAAAAATTATTTAAACTTATTTATACAATTCCAGAGTTTCTTGTGTTATCTGATCCCAAGTATAATTCTTTGTTTTCAAGACATTAGTCTCAGAGATTTTTTTTCTAACCGAAGCATTATCAACTAAATACAAAACTTTTTCTTTCAACTTTGTTATATTCCCATACTCGACTAAATAACCATTCACACCATCCTCTAGCTCATAAGGAATTCCATTGCAAGGTGTAGCAACGATTGGCAATCCCGAAGCCATCCCTTCAAACAAAGTCAATGGCAACCCTTCTCGATATGATGGCATCACATACACTTCAGAATCCTGATACATCT
>Ga0233425_10010072_pt1 | contig 11679 bp, 10 predicted proteins | sample Watercolumn_Towu_2_FD_181712 | JGI IMG/M metagenome (GOLD analysis project Ga0233425, IMG submission 181712) | Freshwater microbial communities from Lake Towuti, South Sulawesi, Indonesia - Watercolumn_Towuti2014_140_MG | ecosystem: Environmental > Aquatic > Freshwater > Lake | place...
AGTCTTTATCTTTTTTGCCAGATAGAGCTCTTCGTCGCGGGTTAATAAAGGCAAGCTTGCCATTTCCTTTAAATAGAGTCGTACGGAATCGTAGTCTTTCTGTTTTGTTTTTTCTTCGGGGCTTTCGCTGACGTCTTCTTCGACGGAGAAATTCTCATAACCAATATCGACTGTATAGTCGGTGTCATCTTTATATTCGAAATTATTCATGTTTTATCTTTCTTTTTAAAATTACAAAAATTACTAACAACGCCATTTATAACAAATATTTGCCATGAAAAGTTGCAGGAATATTTGATATTTTTCAAATAACCGCTGCGTGGGGATGAATTAGTAGAGGGTTTCCTTTGGTGTTTATATCAGAGCTTTCTTAATATGCGGCCATTCGTAATACCGGTATGCCTTCCCCGGTTAACCGTTATTTTCCCGTTTACTATGACATATTCTATGCCTTCTGAATATTGGTGAGGTTTCAGGTAGGTGCTTCTGTCGGCCACCTTTTCCGGATTTATAATCGTTATATCTGCAAAATAATCTTTTTTGATTAAGCCCCTCCGATCCAGTCCGATTTTTTGAGAGGGTAATCCGGTCATCTTTTGAATGGCTTTTTCTTCGGAAAGGAGTTTTTTCTCCCTGCAATAGACTCCTAAAACCCGGGAAAAAGTCCCGTAACTTCTTGGATGAGGTTTACCGCTATTAAGAGGCTCACAGTCTGCCCGCATGGAGCTGTCTGAGCCAACAAAGATAAAATCCCATCCCAGTATTTTTTCTAAATTGTCTTCGTTCATGCTGAATAAAAAGATATCTACCCGTGTTTCCTCGTCTATAAGCAAATCAAAAACAACTTCCAGAGGATGTTTTTCTGTTTCCCGGGAGATTTCTGTTATTGTTTTACCCACCATCCATTTGTTTTTGTCATAATAAACGGATGAGATCATTATAGTATTCCAAAGGGTGTCATCCTTTTGCTGATAAATTTCATGTGTAATTTGTTCTCTGATGCGCGTGTCTTTTAACCGTGCTAACTGCTCTTCTGTTCCGCCTTCATAGACCCAGTGGGGAAGAATAACATCCAAATCGGTTGCTGCCGCAATATAGGGGTAACGGTCGCAGGAAACATCGATTCCGCCGTTTACCGCGCGTTCGATAATTGTTTTTATGTTGTTAATCTTGTGCCAGTTTTTACTTCCGGATGTTTTAAGATGCGATATCTGGGTTTTGGTGCCGGAACGTTTCGATATTTCTATGGCTTCCGTAATGGATTCTTCGACCCTGTCCCCTTCGTTTCTTATGTGTGTTGCATATAAACCGCCGTAGCTGGAGACTACTTTGCACAATTCTATTATTTCGTCCGTTTTTGCATAACAACCCGGAGGGTAAATCAAGCCGCTGGACATGCCAAATGCCCCCGCTTCCATAGATTCTTCCAGATATTTAATCATTTGGTTGAATTCGTGCGGGTTGGGTATCCTGTTTTCATATTCAACCGTGCATGCTCTGATGTTTCCGTGTCCAACCAGAAAAGCCCTGTTTGCAGAACTTTTGGTTCTTTCCGCCATGTCATAAAATTCCGATGCTGATTGCCAGGTGATTTTAATGCCGTATTTTGTAAGCCCCTCAGACCGTCTTTTCAGCACGCTCCCGTACAAGGGAAAAGCGGACAAACCGCAGTTTCCGCAAATTTCCGTCGTTACGCCATCAAGTATTTTGCTGTCGCTTTCCGGTCGGGAAAGCCACAAAAAGTCACTATGTGAGTGAATATCAACAAATCCAGGAGCCACAATATAGCCCGTAGCGTCTATGGTAGGGCAGTTGTTTTCCGGGAGAGAAAAATCAATCGTTGCGATCTTGTCATCCTGAATGCCAATATCCGATTTCCTCCCGCGGCTCCCGGTTCCGTCTATTATCGTCCCATTTTTTATTATCAAATCAAAATCCATTGCGGTTCCGGTAAATAAAGTGTCTTCGTGTTGGTTTTAGAGAGGGAACTCTTTTTTGGTGGCCGGGTTAATCTTTTTCTACAAGAGAGGATGGCTTGTCCAGCCCCAGCAGACTATCGATGTCTTTGTGGGCTGAGTTCAAATCCTCTTTCATAGCGTCGAGATGTTTTTTGCTATGGCATTTGTCTGATGGGCAACAGCCGGTTAGAAAAAATAATATGAATGCTCCGGCAATTGGGAAGAAACTGAATTTCACTTAGTATTCCTTTCTTTTTCTTGAAGAGGGTATTTTCATAATCCTTCTGTATTTTGTCACGGTTCTTCTGGCGATTTCTACGCCGGATGCAGATAATTTTTCAGCGACCTCTTCGTCACTGAGCGGGTTTGATTTGTTTTCCTTAGAGACGATTTCCGCAAGTTTTTGTCTTATTGATTCCCAGGACTCCATTGTTCCGTTTGCATTCTGGAAGCCTCCGGTAAAGAAAAATTTTATTTCGAATATACCCTGGGGGGTTTGAATGTATTTATGTGCTATGGCGCGGCTTACCGTCGATACATGTACGCCAACTACGTCTGCAATATCCTGCATTCTCATGGTGCGGAGACGATGAATTCCTTCGTCTAAAAAATCTTTCTGCATTTCAACTATCTTGCAGGATATTTTGTATAAAGTGTTTCTCCTTTGTTCAATTGCATCGATAAGCCATTTTGCAGATTCGATCTTCTTCTGAATATACTGACGTGTTGAACTGTCGGCGCCGTTTTCACTGAGGAATTTTTTATAATAAGAACTGATGTGCAGGTTGGGCAAGTTCGAGTTGTCTATCAGGAATACCTCATATTTCCCGTCAATGAATTCTACTTTTACTTCAGGGACAATGTAGGGAATTGTCTCGTTGCAGAAAAGAGAGCCGGGTTTCGGATTCAATGTGCGGATGAACTCTATCTGTTTTTTAATTGTATCCAGACTGAGTCCTGTTTTTTTCGCTATAAGGGGATATTTCCTTAGTTCGATTTCTTCGAGGTAATTGAGAAGCAGGTCCTTTGTCAGTTGATAAGATTTGTCCCGTTTGTCCAGTTGCAATATCAGGCATTCCTGCAAGTTTCTTGCTCCTACCCCCGGCGGCTCCAAAGACTGGATAATTTTTAAAGCCTCCTTGATTTCTTCAAGAGGGAGCGGTTTTTCAAGAGACGGAACAATGTCTTCCAGCGGGCGCACCAAATATCCCGATGTATCAATGGAATAAATAATGGCTTCGCACGCTTCTGTCAGATGCTCCGGGAAATCCGCCAATGACAACTGTCCTATTAAATAATCCTGGAGTGAAATCGGCTTGGCGGCGGTATTTTCCAATGCGTCCTGTTTTTGGTCGCGTTCTTCCGAGAAAGAATTTTTTCTGACGTTGGTTTGCAAATAATAATCACGCCAGTCTTCGGAAATTTCACCCAACTTGTCAAATTCCTCTGTTTTTGTTTCGCTTTCTGCAGTTGGCGCTTCTTCCCTGGTGTTCTCGTCTTTCCCCTCTTCACGTATCTCCTCAAGCACCGGATTGTCGACCAATTCTTGCTGGACATGCTCAACGAGAGCCAGTATCGGTAATTGTAGTATCTCAATCGACTGGATAATTTGTGGTGACAGCTTCATTTTTTGCTGAAGCTGGGGTAGTAAAGAAGACTGCATTTTCATGAAACATTACCTTCCCAAAACGACGTTAAACGCTTGCCATTTCATTCCTACAACTGATGGCGTCGGCCACAATTGCCGTATTTGCATATTCCAGATAGCTTCCAGACGGTAATCCGCGCGCCAGTCTGGTAATTCGTATTCCCTGCAAACTCAACTGTTTGTGAATATACAATGCCGTTGCATCTCCTTCCATGTTTAAATTCGTGGCAAGGAGAACTTCTTTTACATCATTCGATTTAATTCTCTGCAGCAGTTTTTCGATTGTTAAAGCTTCCGGAGCAACGCCTTCCAAAGGAGAAATATGCCCCTGGAGTACATGGTAAAGACCGCGGTATCTGCCCGTTTTTTCAATAGTCAAAAGGTCTGCAAGCTGTTCTATTACACAGATTATGGAACTATCTCTCCGTGTATCACTGCAAATGTGACACGGGTCATTTTCCGAAACATTGAAACACTCAGAACAGGTCTTGATATATTTTTTAACGTCACGTATTGCGTATGCAAGCTGCATAGCCTCATCTGCCGGCTGTTTTAGAATATGGCATGCAAGGCGTTCGGCGGTTTTCTGCCCTATGCCCGGCATTTTGCCGAATTCATTAATGAGCTTAATCATGGATTGTGGATATGCATTCAAAGTTAAATTCCTTTTTGCGTAGATTTTCCCATTAGGGCTATCTTGTTACATTCCTCCCCCAAATAGTCCGGGCATGCCGGGGATATTTAATCCCCCTGTAACTTTTCCCATTTCAGCTTGATACAGTTCCTGCGATTTCTTTATTGCCTGAGAGACGGCTGATAGAATCAGGTCTTCAAGCATCTGCACATCATTTGGGTCGACAACTTCCGGGTCAATTTTAACAGAGACAATTTCCTGCTTTCCGTTCATGAGTACGGTGACCATTCCGCCGCCGGAACTGGCTTCTACGATGCGTTCTTTTAAATCAGTTTGAATCTCTTCCATCTGCTGCTGCATCTTTTGCGCCTGCTTCTGCATTTGTTTCATCATTTCCGTAATATTGCCGAAACCCTTCATGGGTATGTCCCCCTCTTAATTATTTTGCCCTGATTATCTGGCCGCCAAATAGTTCTAACGTCTTTTTCACAGCCGGCTCAGAAGGTATTGTATTATTTTCCTGATGATCTAAAGAGTCATAATTTGAAATGGGATTAACCTTGTTTCCGGTTAAATTCCCATTTTTAGATAAAGTGAATATCAGTCTCGCATCGGTTTGCAGCACTTCTTGTGCGCATTGTTCGATAAACTTTTTCTCTTCTGTCCTGTTGAGTTTTTCCATGTGAAAAGAATAAGCGCCGGGAAACTCGACCGTGATTTCCCCGTTTTTAATGCCAACAAGACGGCTTTCTTTGAGGAGCGCCCAGACAGCCTTCTTTTTGTTGTTGATTTTGATGAGTATCTTTTCCCAGGCGTCATTTTCCCGGAGCAATGTTTCCTGGCGTTTTTCCTCGTCTTTCGCAAGGTATTCCTCGGGAGATTCCGATACCTTTTCTTTTTGCTGTATGACAGCCTTTTGCGAAGACACGCTTCCTTCGATGCTATTTCCGGATATATGTGTTACATGTGCGATATTCTTTTCCAATAACGTAATTTTTTCTGCGATTTCATGTAAGGTAGAGAGAGATTCCATCCTGCACAGTTTAATGACTGCCGCCTCAAGCAGGATGCGCTGTACAAGGAAGTCTGTCGTGCGCATTCTTGCATCGGAAAGTATTTGTATCATATAGAGCAACGTTTCCGGGGAAAAGGATTTTCCGTGTTTTTGCATGAAGTACGTGTCGGTCTCAATCCAATTTGCCTCTGCGCCACAGGAAGAAAAGACCAGAAGGTCTCTGGTGCAGGAAAGCGCCTGATCGATAAATTCGTTGGGTGTCTTGCCATCATTTAAAATATCATTTACTATTTTCAGGGCGGAAGAAGTGTCTTTTCCGGAAATACTGTCGAATATTCCCAGCATCCTGTCTTCGTCAATGCAGCCCAATACAAAATTCACATCTTCCAGCGATACTTTATCCTTGCAGAAGGAAAAAAGCTGATCAAGGATTGATTGTGAATCCCGCAGGCCGCCTTTTGCATGTCTTGCTATTAGTTGAAGGACCGGCGGTTCAACTTGAATGCCTTCCAATTTACAAATGTCAGAAAGTCGCTTCTCAATATCTTTAGTAGAAATGTTCTTCAGGTCGAATCGCTGACATCTTGACTGAACGGTTTCCGGAAGGCGATTGGCCGCAGTTGTGGCAAATATAAACTTAACATGCGGCGGTGGTTCTTCAAGGGTTTTGAGAAGGGCGTTAAATGCTTCGCGGGTAAGCATGTGTACCTCGTCGATGATATATATTTTGTATCGTGAGCGTGACGGGGCATACCAGGCATTTTGTCTTATGTTCCGGATCTCATCAATTCCCCGGTTTGATGCGCCATCGATTTCCAGGACGTCAATATCGTTCCCCTCTGAGATGCAGCGGCAGATATCGCAGGTGTTGCATGGAGTAATCGTAGGGCCGTGCTGACAGTTTAGTGCCTTTGATAATATGCGCGCAGTTGAAGTCTTGCCGACTCCGCGGGGACCGGCGAGTAAATAAGCATGGGCTACCCTATTATGGTGAATGGCATTCTTGAGTGTTGTTACAATGGGTTCCTGCCCCACCAGGTCTTCAAACGTTTGCGGCCGGTATCTTCGAGCTAATACAACATACGACATGTGTGAACCACCTCTATAACTTCAAGCAAATAATGTTCCTCATTATACCTTCTAATTCTCATCATATCAATATACTTTCTTTTAAATTTGATTTGGCAGAGATGTAATACCTAAATATGTTTTGTGTCGGTGCTTTTGATTATCTTCTATTTTCTGCGGTGGGGGGGGAGAAACAACTGAAAGGCCGTGCACTTTTTTTGTCCTCCTTTCCATTAATATATCAATGCAGTTAGCTCAGGCCAGACTTATTCACGGCACACGAGGACAAATGTTTATGGCTGCTTGCTTCCGCACCTGACCAGGTTCACATCATCTCCCGTTGCATGAGATCCGGCCATCAACACTACTTACATTGATAAAATCAATAGTCGGTGAGTCCGCTGAAAAGTGTTCAATCCTGCTGTAGCGGGTTGCAGGTTACAGGGAACCGCTAGCTCCCCATCTAGCACGGCCGACAGTAGAAACTGGCGGAGAGGGCGGGAGTCGAACCCGCGATACCGATTTTGTCGGTATACGCGCTTTCCAAGCGCGCTCATTCGGCCTCTCTGACACCTCTCCTGATTAGTTTCATAAATGAAAAATTAAAATATCAAATTGCAAATTATAAAATTTCAGAAGTAACATTGCAATTTCCGCTTTTCGTTTTGAATTATGCGATTTTACTGGCGGAGAGGGTGGGATTCGAACCCACGTCCCGCTGTTAAGCGAGAAACGGTTTTCGAGACCGTCCCGATCAACCACTCTGGCACCTCTCCTGTTTTGTAATGTATGCTAAACTGAGCGGTTTATTCAACCAACCAAAACTATTTGAAATTTATGTAAGTAAATTTAATGGAACCATCCTAAATTACTATCCTGTGCGGCAGTTTTCCAGAAAAAACTTTTGCAGCAGATATTTGCATTCATCGGCAAGGATGCCGGATATTACTTCCAGTCGGTGGTTGAATCTTGGCTCCTGCACCAGATTCATTACCGAGTCGCATGCGCCCGCCTTTTTATCTGTGGTTCCGTATACAAGGGTATCAATCCGTGACTGAACCAGCGCACCGGCGCACATTGCACACGGTTCCAGGGTGACGTAAAGGGTGGTTCCCGTTAAACGCCAGTTTTGCAAATAAGCAGCGGCCTGCGTTATCGCGATCATTTCTGCGTGGGCGGTTGGGTCTTGAAGCATTTCCCGCTGGTTGTGTGCACGCGCTATGATGCGGTCTTCGTAAACAATTACAGCGCCGACAGGCACTTCGTCTTTGTCTTCAGCCTTTTTCGCCTCGACGACAGCCTGTTTCATGAAATATTCATGTCTGCCGCTGTCATTTGTATGCATGTGCATATTCATGTTCAGGAATTTCAATGCCGTTGTAGGGGCAGGTTTCAAACCTGCCCCTACGTGTGAATGTAAAAAAAGTCGCTGCCGAAGGCTTTATTTCCTGTTATTTCAGAATTTAAAAACGCGCCCAGGAGGATTTGAACCTCCAACCTCCGGATTCGTAGTCCGTGACTCTATCCAATTGAGCTATGGGCGCTCATGGTATTTCCCTGATACGGTAAAATGATGCTTATCCGGTTCTGTTGCCAAACACATCCTTAAAAAGTATAGTAAGCTGAGTTTTACCAGATAAATTGTAAGGATTAACGTATGTATGTGGCGTGTAAACTGATAAGGACAGAGACAAGTATAAGCTTATCATATTGCATTGTCAAGATGTAATACCTGTTGCTGTGAAAGTGGTAATAACTGCTGGTCTGATGCAGTATCCATCGGGGCTATTTCCTTTGTAACGGAGGTGGTTCATGGCTTTTTATGGGTATGTTGAACCTTTTGTTTGCTTCACTTTGATGTTTTTTCTTGTGCTTTTGTTGGTTTCGGGGAATTTTAAATTTCTTTGCCTTCAAGTCATAATTCCCCTGTCCTTAAAACTCACATACCGCTCGTTTCCGATAATGAGGTGATCCAGAATTTTTATGCCGACGATGTTTCCGGCCTCTACAAGCCGATTGGTGATCTGGACGTCTTCCTTGCTTGGTTCCGGGTCGCCAGAGGGGTGGTTATGTACAAAGATGACCGACGCTGCGGATTCCCTGATCGCAGGATTGAATACCTCTCTCGGATGGACGATGCTGGACGTCAGGCTGCCGGTGGAAACGATCTGTTCTTTTATGATGCGGTTTTTGTTGTCCAGGAGGACGACCAGGAATGTTTCCTGTCTTTTTTCCCGCATCCGTTCGTGGAAGTGCGCAAAGATATCTCCGCTGCATTTGAACTGCTGGTGCGGTTTTACAGAGATGGTGGAAAAGCGTTTTGCTATTGCCAGCGATGCCTTGATCTGCGCAGCCCGTGCAGGGCCTATTCCCTTTACCTTGCACAATTCGCCAACTGAAACTGAGCTTAACTTCCGGAAGTTGCCGAATTCGGAGAGAAGTTTTTGGGCCAAATCAACGGCGCTGTAATTTGCAGTCCCGTCTCGTATAATGATTCCCAGGAGTTCTGCATCGGTGAGATGTTCGTCTCCGTTTTGGATGAGTCTTTCTCGCGGCCGTTCGTGGGCGGGAAGTTGTTTGATTGTAGGTCGTTTTCTTTCTTTTTTCATACATTTCAGATTATAGCGAAGGATTTGCATCAGTCAACAGAAGTCTTTGCTTTGTTTCCGTGAAAAACTATTTGATTAAACAGCATACCTTAGTTTATAGTAACGGCTGAATTTAAGGGGATTTTTGGGGGGGGGATTTATTTTTATGCATGTTCAGGACTCTGCAGGGTTGTGCATTCAGGGGGTGGCGGCTCCGTTTCAGGACCACAATGGTTTGTACGATTCGTTGATTAAAAAGGCTGTGGAACTGGGATGTGAACGAGCGGTTATAATTTCAACCCAGACGGTAGCCGTGGCGCGGTGGGTACAGTTGAAGTGCAAGTATGGGTGTGAAGAGTTTGGGAAGAAATTGACCTGCCCACCCCATTCGCCGTCGTACGAAGAGATGAAGGATATTCTTGGAGAATATCGCAGGGCGCTGCTTCTCCACGGACACCTGAGCTGGCAGATGCGGTATATTACAGCAGAAATTGAAAAGGGGGCATTTTCTCTGGGTTTTTATAAGGCGTTTGGCCTTGGCGCAGGCCCCTGTAAACTGTGTGAAAATTGTGAAACGGCCTCTGCCTGTGTCCGCTCTGCCGAGGCGAGACCGTCAATGGAGGCCTGCGGTATAGATGTTTATCAAACGGTGAGAAACAATAGTCTGCGAATAGAAACGCTGAAAGAGAAAACCGATGAGGTGAATATCTACGGTCTTGTCCTTTTAGAGTAAGAATGTTTAGGGAGGTGAAATGTGATGTCAGATTTTATTAAGAAGGCAATTAGTTTCGGATACGGGGCAATGCTGGTAACAAAGGAAAATGTCGAGGAAGTCATTGAGGAGATGGTAAAAAGGGGCGAGATTAAAAAAGAGGAAGCGAAGGCGCAGGTGAAGGAGCTATTTAATAAAGTCCTTTCAAGCAAAAAGGAGATTGAATCGAAGATCGAGGAGATTGTCGAAAGGGTTCTTCACCGGCTGGATATACCGACCCGGCGCGAATTGCAGGAAATGCAGAAAAAACTCGACGAGATTATAAAGAAAATGGAATCGAAAGAAAGGTAAGAAAAAGTTTTCCATGCAGTTTACAAAAATTGGCCAAAAGATTCGGGATATACGGCGTTTCAACCAAATTCTCAGGATATTGACCAAGCATGGCTTTGGTTTTGTAATTCAACGCCTGCGCCTGGAGGAGTATATTATCGGGCGGGGGATTATAAGAACCAGGATACTGCGGCGTTTTACGGAACCTCAGGAGTCAAGGGCTGTGCGGCTGCGGAAGGCGCTGGAAGAGCTTGGCCCTACGTTTATTAAATTTGGCCAGATTTTAAGCGTGCGCCCCGATTTGATTCCTTTGGATATTTGCAATGAATTGAGCAAACTTCAGGACAGGGTGCCTCCGTTCAGTTATGAGGAAGTCAGGAAACAGATAAAGGCGGCGTTCGGTGTTTATCCGGAGACGTTGTTTCTGTCTTTTGACCAGACGCCTCTTGCTGCCGCTTCTCTGGGGCAAGTGCATCGGGCGCGTTTGAAGAGCGGAGAAGAAGTGGTTGTAAAGGTGCAGCGACCCGATATTAACAAGGTTATCGATACGGACATCGATATCCTTTATGCCCTTGCCAGCCTTGCTTACCGATATATGCAGGAAATCAGAGTGTTGGACCCGGTAGGCATTGTCAACGAATTTTCCAGGATTATTACAAAAGAGATTGATTTTACTTATGAGGCGCACAATATTGACAAGTTCCGGAAAAATTTCAAGGACAGCGCTACGGTTCATATTCCCAGGGTTTTTTGGGAATATACAAAGTCGAGGATTGTGACTTCTGAGGAAATCAAGGGGGTCAGGCTTAATGATTATTTAAAACAGCCCCATACCGGCGAAGAAAAGAAGGATGTCGCTGCCAACGGCGCCAATGCGATTCTTCAGCAGATTTTTATCGACGGGTTCTTCCATGCGGACCCCCATCCCGGCAATATTTTTATTCTGCCGGGTAATGTTGTCGCCTTTGTAGACTTTGGGATAGTCGGAAGGCTTGATGAGGATGCGCGCGATGCAATAATAAGATTTCTTATTGCCATATCGACGAAGAATATGAACGGTATTTTGAAGGCTCTGGAAAAGATAGGCTCTTTCGTTGATGACGATCGCATAAGAGATTTTAAGCACGACATTACGGAGTTTATAGAACGATGTTACGATATACCTTTAAGGCAAATAGAGGTTTCTCCTATCCTTCATCAGGCAGTCGATCTGATGATTCGGTACAAGATAAGAATACCTTCGTATTTTCATATCCTGATCAAGGCGCTTGCTACTATGGAGGGTATTGCGAGGCAGTTGGACCCGGAATTTAATACTATTGCGCATACCAGGCCTTTCGTGGAAAGGCTTGTGCATGAAAGATATGACCCCAGGCGCATCTTGGGAGACGTGGTTTTTTATTCTTCCGAACTGGTGGATATCCTTAAGGTGATACCGAAAGATGTTTCGGACATCATGAAAAAAGTAAAGGCTGGGACGCTGAAGATTGAATTTGAACACATAGGGCTTTCCAGATTTATAACGGAAATGGATAAATCCAGTAATCGGGTTTCTTTTAGCCTGGTAATATCGGCTTTGATTATTGGTTCTTCTCTTATCATTATGGCAAACAAGGGCCCCCTGGTATACGGCTTTCCCGTGCTGGGCATTTTAGGGTTTGTTTTTGCCGGCTTTCTGGGGCTGGGGCTGGCGATAGGGGTTTTGCGATCCGGGCGTTTGTGAAAT
>Ga0233425_10010073_pt1 | contig 11679 bp, 12 predicted proteins | sample Watercolumn_Towu_2_FD_181712 | JGI IMG/M metagenome (GOLD analysis project Ga0233425, IMG submission 181712) | Freshwater microbial communities from Lake Towuti, South Sulawesi, Indonesia - Watercolumn_Towuti2014_140_MG | ecosystem: Environmental > Aquatic > Freshwater > Lake | place...
ACCTTTCGGGGGCCGGGGTTCCCCTTGGTGCAGATACGTCGCGGGGTCTTCCGCGTTCGGGACGACCCGGCGTATTCGACCAACGAACTTGTCGCCTTGGAACTCAGCGGCAAGCTCGCCTGGTCGATTGGCAACCGCGGCGGCCAGGACGAGCCGAAACTGGGCGGGGCTTTTTTCTTGGGGCCGCCGCTGCCGGAAGGCCCGCGCCTGTACGTGCTTGCGGAGATCGAGGGCGAGATCCGGCTGTGCGTGCTCCGGGCTGCGACCGGCCGATTGGAGTGGTGGTTGCCCGTGGCGCACCCGGGCTCGCCGATCACGCGCGACAGTGTTCGGCGGCTTGCCGGGGCCACGCCCTCGTTGGCCGAAGGCGTTTTGGTCTGTCCCACGACGGCGGGCGCGGTCGTGGCCGTGGATCCGGCCACGCGCTCGCTGCTCTGGAGTTATCCCTACGCGCGCGCGGAGCGCAGCACAACGACTTGGGCCGACGCTAGCGTGGCCATCGCCGAGGGCCGCGCCCTGGTCGCGCCGCCCGATTCGGACTTGCTCTTCTGCCTCGACTTGTGTTCGGGCAGGGAAGTCTGGTCCTGCCGGCGTGAAGAGAACCAGTGCATCGCCTGCGTCGAGCGGGGCAAGGTCGTGTTGGTGAGCGCGAAGGAGGTCATCGCCCTGCGTCTCGCCAACCGCAAGCCAGCGTGGAAATCGCCGATCACCCTTCCCGCGGACGGCACTGCTAGCGGGCGCGGCCTTTATGCCGGGCGGTTCTATTATCTGCCCACCACGGCCAAGCACCTCCTGCAAATCGACTTGGAGGACGGCCGCATCGTCCGACAGACCGAAAGCAAGCAGGTGCTGGGGAACCTGATTGGGCTGGGCAACCGGTTGATTTCCCAGACCGCGGAAGAAGTGGAGTTGTGTACGGGAGGTGCCCCGGCGCCATAAAGCCGCGACCGGTGGTCGCGGTGGACGAGTTGACGTGGAAGCTGCGCGAACTACAAGCTACTTGAGCCGCTCTCTGGCAAGCGCGTGGTAGATTTCTCGCGCGGAATGTACAACCTGAACGATCCGCACGCCATGTCGCTCGGGAGTGTAGAGCACGAGATAGGGACTGACTACGAAGGCGCGAAGTCTTGGAGCGAGGTCCGGTCTTGCCTCACCAAGCAACGGCTGCCGCGCAAGCATGACAAAGACATCCGTGATCCGGTCGATCAATCGGTCGGCCGCATCGGGGTGGTAGTTCTCGATCGCGATATAGTCCCAGATGGCGCGAAGGTCTGCGCGAACACCGCGGGCAAGCGTGAAACGACTCATGCAGGGTTCTCGCTGGCCTGCAAGGCCCGTCGGCCTTCCGCTTTGACTTCCTCGGCGAACGCCCGCAATGCCTGCTCATCGGCCAACTCGATCCCTTCGCCCCGATCGAGAGAGGCGATGCGGCTTTGGATCTCTGCCTTCCAGCGGCCGTGCGATTCTTCCCGCTGACGAAGCGCTGTCAGCGCGTCCAACAAGACTTCGTCCTCGCTCGCGTAGTTCCCAGTCAAGAGTTCGTTCTCGACGAGTTGTTGAAGTTCCGTAGGGAAAGCATACGACATGGGCGGTACTCCATTTAGTGAATATAACCAATACTATCGCTTACCACCGCTCCCGTCAATAAATGCAAGGCCGTGGCCTGCGTCCTCGGTCGGTCCGTCGCACGTCATCACACGCGTGCGGCCAAACCTCTGGTGGGTAAGACCTCACTTGCCCACCCTGCACTCGCGCACCGCATCGTAGCACGCCAAAATGTTCTCCACCGGCGTGTCGGGCTGGATGTCGTTGGAGGGCATGACGATCAGGCCGCCGTCGGCACCGCAGGTGCGAATCAAGTCCTCGACCTCGCGCCGGACGTCGTCGGGGCGGCCGAAAGGCATGGTGCGCTGAACGCTGATCCCGCCGTGGAGCGTAATCCGCGTGCCCCAACGCCGCTTGACCTCCGCCGGGTCCATGCACTCCGGCTGGATCGGGTTGATCACCGTGAACCCCACGTCCACCAGGTCGTCCATCAGGTCGGTCAGCTTGCCGTCGCTGTGGAAAAAGAACACCAGGTCGGGGCGCACGGCGCGGCACTGGGCAATCAGACGGGCCCAATGCGGCTTGTCGTACTTGCGCCACGGCCCGGGGCCCATCATGATCCGGTCCTGCATGGCCACGTCGCCCACGACCTTGATCATGTCCACGCCTGCCCGGGCCATACGCAAGACCAGTTCCCTCCCCAGCGGGAAGAGCCGGTCGTAGGCCGCCTGGAGCAGTTCAGGGTCGGCCAGGTAGTCGGCCAGCGAGTTTTCCAGGCCCCGCAAATGCCAGTAGCGCTTGAACGGGTTTTCGATTTCCCCGCACACAAAGCACTGCCGGCTTTTCAGCTCCGCCACGCGCTCGGCGTAGTTCTCCGGCTCCACGATTTCTTGAGCCGTTGGCATGCGGCAGGCGTACACTTCGTCGACGGTCCGCGCGTGCTGGAGCGGGCCGGACAGCCACCGCTGGTAGCGCCCGCCCGTGCCGAGTTGAAACCGCGTGCCCCAGGGGTCCTCATAAGCCGAGTCGTCGAGCCAGACGGCGCGCGGGCCAGGTCCGCCGTTGGGGCGGGTGAGCGCGCGCGATTCGAACTCGGGCGGCGCAAACCGCGGGGCCAGGTCCACCCAACCGTCGATGCCCAGTTCCCGGCGCACGTCTAACCAGTCGTCCGTGGCGAAATGCCGTTTCAGCATTTCCACGACTTCGCGGTGGAACCAGCCGTCCGCCGGGGTGTGGTCGGGGCGCTGGTGGTTGAGCGTGGTCAGGATTCGTTCGCGCGGGGTCATGGGCACAACCTGGGGTGCTCGGTCGAAGGCGAAACCCTCATTATGCCGCAGCGCGGGGCCTGGTGCAAGCCGTCGGCTGGATTCCCTGCCCTGTTTGCTGCGCGTTGGTACGTCAGGCTTTCCAGCCTGACCCGCCGCTCGGCCCGGTCGGGCCGGAAAGCCTGACGTACAGAGGCCGCGCCCGAAAGGGCGCTACTGGATGAACTGCTCTTCGCCCTCTTCGCTGTGCGTGGTGATCTCCCCGGCGTCCTCGAGGCGACGCACCACGTCGACGATCTGCTGCTGCATTTCCTCGACCGCCGAGAGGCGGACCGGCCCAAGGTAGTCCATTTCCTCGCGCAGCAGGTCGCCGGCGCGCTTTGACATGTTGCTGAGGATCTTCTCCTTGAGTTCCTCGCTGGCGCCCTTCAAGGCCATGGCCCACTGCGAGCTTTCCACGTTCTTCAACAGCGACTGGATGTCGCGGTTCGAGAGCTTGCTGATGTCGTCGAAGACGAACATCAGCCGGCGGATCTCCTCGACCAGCTCGGGCTGCTTCTCCGAAAGGTTTTGCAGCAGGTCGCGTTCCGTGGCGCGGTCGATGACGTTGAGCATTTCGGCCACGGTGGCCACGCCGCCCGTCTTGTCGAACTGCTGGCTCATCACCCTCGACATGCGGTGCTCCAGCCCGCGCTCCACGTCCTTGATGATCTCCGGGCTGGTCTGCCCCATAGTGGCCACGCGGCGGACCACGGCCACTTGTTGCTCGACGGGCAGCCCGCTCACGATCTCCGCCGCCTGCTGCGCCGGCAGGTGCGAGAGGATGAGCGCGATGGTCTGCGGGTGCTCGTCCATGATGAAGGTCATCAAGTTCTGGGCGTCGACCTTTTGGAGGAAGCCGAAGGGCAGGGCCTCGATCGACTGGCGCACGTTGTCGATGGTCGACGACGCGCCCTTGCCCAGGGCCCGCTCGACCAACTGCGTGGCCACATCGAGTCCGCCGGCCTTCATCATCACGCCGGCCGGATTGGACGAGGCGAATTCCTGGATGACCGATTCCTGCTCGTTGCCCGTGACCGAGCCCAGTTTGGCGATCTCGATGGACACGGCCTCGACCTGTTTGGGGTCGAGCTTGGCGACCAGTTGCGCGGCCTGGTCCTCGGGCAGGCTCATCAGGAGAACGGCGGCTTTACGGATATCGGAGGTCGCCATAGCAGGCAATTTCCGCGAGGAGGGCGCAGGACGGTTCGGCTCGTCTTGGATCGGCTGGGAAGGCCAGAGAACTTGAGGAGAAATTGCGGAAGGTAGCGGCGGGAGCGGCGAGGTTCAGCATCAAGCCATAGGACTTATGAGACTTAGGAGTCCTATTGGTCCCAGGGTCCCATCAGCCCCACAGCAAGCTCGCGATCACCAGTGCCCTCTACAACTCACAAAAGGCCGAATGCCCGGGCGATTCCTCCACTTCGATGCGCAAGCGTTGTACGGCGGCCGTGCCGCTGGCCCCGAGTTCCTCCAGCAGGCGCTGGCCGATGTGCCGCGCCAGCAATTCGGCCGTGGTGTTGGCCAGCGGAAGCAATCGGCAATCCTCTCGCGGAAAGACCCATCGCCGCTGCTGGAAAGTCACCTCGACTTCACTGCTTCCCGCGGCCACGCGGATGGAGCGATGACCGGTCGGCAACAGCACCGCATGGTCCAATGCGTCAAGCACGGTCCTCAACGCCTTGTGCAGGGCGACGAAATCCACGACGTACTGGTTCTCGTCCAGCGGGCCCCAGACCTCGGCGCCCACCCGGTAGTTGTGCCCGTGCAGCGGCTCGCAGACGTTCTCTCCGAAGGTAATGAAGTGCGCGGCGCTGAAGGCCAGATCGTCGCCTGCAATATGAATATGGAACTCGGCCATCTCCTGACTCCTGGCTCCTAACTCCTAGCTCCCATTCCCCCGCCTCATTACTCCGCATTCGCCTTCCCCACCAGCGCCTGCCAGTAGTCGCGCGCCTTGCGATGGTACTGGAGCACTTCGCGGCGCTGGCCGGCATCGTCGATCTTGATCTGCCTGGCGCGCTCGTACACCCAATCGAGGAAGAACTGCGCCGCCTGCTTGCTGATGCGCCGCTTGCCGCCGAACTCCACGTACCAGGGCGCGGTCATGGCAAAGCGGTAGGTGTTGTTCAGGTCGTTCACGGCGCGCAGCAGGAACCAGCCGCTCTTGGTGCATTTCACCTTGGGCAATCGGCCGGTCTTGGCGTAGTCCTCAAAGCGGAGCGTGTAGGCCACGCGCCCGTCCTGAATCACCTCCAGGTAGCTGATCGGATCGCAGGTGGACAATGTCAGCCCGATTTCCAGTTCCAGCTCCTCGCCTTCGTCGGTGCGAAAGACGTAGCCCGGCAAGTGGCCTTCGACCCGCGGCCGAAGCAAGGGACCGTTGGTGACCACCACCTGGCCGCCGCGGAAGTGTTTCCACCACGCCTCGGGCTGGAGGCTGCCCTCGAGATGGACGTACACGCGGTTGTAGCCCACGGGGTTCGCCGCCACGCCCGACCCGCTGCCGGCACTAGGCGGAATGCGCACGCCGCAGTCCAGCAGGCGGAAGTAGATGTCCTGGATCCAACGCGCGTAGCCGGAAACGTGGGAGTAGGCGTTGAGGTCCCGGGGTTTCCCGCCCGCTTCATCGGCCACCACGTTCTGGCGGCAGAAATGGCTGTGTGCCACCTGGATCGAGTCCACCAGGTCGTGCGCCACCAGCATGGGCAGGTCCCACGAGTATGGCGCCGCCACGTCCACCCACAACTTGCCCTTCTCCTTCGCCGCGAGAATCGTCTGAATGGTGGGTGGGTACTCGCCGGGCGATTGCGTAAGCGGCAGCGGTTCGGGCTGGAAAAAGCACAGCAGGTCCGTGCCCGCGCGGCTGTACAGTCCGGCCAGGCCGTAGTACCAGCGGTTGCGGTCGTAAAGCACGGGCTCGCTCTTGGGCCGCGGCTTGTTGCCCCATTCGTTCTTGTCGTTGGACCACGTGACCACCTGGGCCAGGTGCAGGTCGTCGGCCGACATCAGCAGTTCGATGTCGCGTTGCGGCCGCCGAACGTACAGGTCACCGGACCACCATCCTTCGGCCGACATATCCACGGCCCGGCGCAGTTCAAGTTGCTTGGTGTCGTCGGCAAACCGCTCGATGACAAAATGCCCTTGCTGGCTGTGGTACTCCAGCCCGCGGCGGATCTCGAATTGGTAGTCGCCCAGGGGCAGCTTGAGCGTGATTTTGCCGGGAAAGACGAAATGATCGTGCCAGAACGGCGCGGTCTCGACCTTGCGCGGCTTGCGGTTCTTGCCCACCAGATGCATACGGCAGGCGACCGGCCGCTTGGTCTCCTCATCGACCACGGTCAGTTGTAACTGCCCGTCGGCGGCCGGCGCGGGCTTGTGCGACAAAAGGGTGGATAACGCCCCCATTGCAAACAGTACGGGCCATAACGGTTTCATACGTCATTCTAGCATTGATCTACGTCCCCATCATTCTGCCCCGGATGATTCTGCCTGTCTTCCTCGCCACTCGTTGAGCCACACCACGTCCTCGCGGAGTTCCTCAATCGTCTCCGCCAGCCCGATGAAATCGCGGCGGAAACGGCGCCACGCCAAGAATCCGGTTACGCTGGCCGCAAATAGCAGACTGCTGGCAAACAGGACAAGCCAGGCCGCGGTGGGAATGCCCGTCCAACAGGCCAGCCCCAGGGCAACGGCAGCGACCAGCAGCGGCAAGGCGGTCAAGGCCAGGATGGCTGCAATTGCCCCCTTGATGGCCAGGCGGCGCGCTGAGCGGATGTCTTCGCGGAGTTCCAGGCCGGCCAACTCCCAACGCAACGACAGCATCTGCTTCGCATCGCCGGCCAACGCTGCGAAGGAGTCCTGAAGATCGCCAAACAGGGGGCGGTCAGCCTTGGGCATGGTCGCTCCTGTTGGCGGTGCCCGCGTTCATCGTGCTGGCTTCAGTAGGTTGGGGAGGGCTTCTTGCCCACCATCGCCGCAGTTCCGCACCCAGCAGCCCCACGAAGCGTCCGGCCACCTCCCCGACCAGACGGCCGCCCAGCCATCGCTGGAGGCGTCCGCGGCGCAGGCCGGCGGACAAGGCCAGGCCGCTGCCAAACGCGGCCAGGGCCGCGTAGCCCGGGTAGCGCTGGACGTAGGTCCGCCACGACAGCAACTTCCGGCCGCAGCGGTCCGCTTCGCCGACGTGCCGGTCGATTTGCCGCCGCATCCGGCCGATACGGAGACGAAGTTGGCGTTTATCCATCATTTGCGGAAGAGACGCCCGAGGAAGAAACCGGCGGCTGCGGCCAGGGTCAGACCCACCCCAGGGTGCTTGCGCACCGTGTTCAGGGTGCAGTCCATCATGTCGCCCACCGTGGTCTTGCGGACCGCGTCGAGCCGTTCCGCGGTCCGCCGGCGAACGTCCTCGTAGAACTCCTGGGCCCTCTTGAGTTCAGCCTTGGCGCGCTCAACGGCCTCGGCGGCCGAGCGGATTCCGCAGCACGTCCCGTCCGATGCTTGTGACTGCTCAGCGGCCGGGTCGACGGTTTCATTAGCATTCATGGCAGACTCCTCCACGACAAGCCTAGCTTACCGTTGGCTTTTTGCAACGCGCCGTGGGGCAAGTTCTCAACTTGCCGTTACGGCTCGATCAAGTACGCCTGCCCCTCGAGGTTCAGCATGACCGGTTCATCGAAGGCCAGGTACTGCGACATGGTGCGCCCGTAACGGTCGGCCAGCTTGAAATAGTCGTCGCTGAACTGCTTGACGCGCTTGGCGTTCTGTTCTTGGACTTTCGTCACCTGGGAATCGACCCACTGGTTGCCGCGGCGGTAGAAGGTGCGGTTGCCCAGGTTGCGCACGTTCTTCTCGGCCGACTCGGCCTCTTTTTGCAGCTTGTCGCCGAAATCCAGGTCCTTGGCGGCCTCGTCGGCGGGCATGGCCCCTGCGCTGGGGCGGGCCCTGGGGGCCCCACCCAAACGGGCACCGCCGTTGGCAGACTCGGCGGCGAGTCGCTCACGTCTGGCGCCCGACATGGCGAACCGCCCCATCGCCTCCGCGGCCGGCGCCGCCGGAGCCGTTTGTGCGCGCTGTAAGTCGCCCTTGAAGGCGCGCTGCTCGACGCCGCCGGCCCCGCCGGTAACGCTCAGCGCGTCCAATCGCCGGTTGGCCTCGCGGAGGTTAAAGGCCATGTCGCGCCCGGGCGCGCTGTCGTCGGCCATGAACGAGGTGTAGGGCGTCATGATCCCGTGCCGCGTGGAAAGCCCGACCAGTTCCTTGATCAACTCATCGTTCTTGCCCTTCAGGTCTAGTTCTTCGAGGATCTCGCCCACGCGGCGCATGGCCCACAGCTTCTCGATGAAGCCGAACGACTCGTCCTTGCTCTTGTCCACGAAGGTGGCTGCGAAGTCGAATTTTTCCGTCTTGTCGCCCATCTTGCCCGTGACCACCACCTTGGCCGTGCCCGGCTTGCGGTAGCGGCCCACCACCACCAGTTGCTCGCCGGCAAACAGGTCGAAAGAGTCCTTGGGATAGAAGCGATTGACGGGGCTGGCTTCTTCCGCCTTGGCATCGAAATCGAACTTGATCTGCACCCCGGTCAGCACTGGCGACTCGATGCGGTTGTAGAGCCTGGCCACGTGCTCCTCGATGTTCTCGTTGGGACGCACGTACTCGGTCTGGCCGAATTGCTGGCTTGCCAGTCGGTCCAGGAAGCGCGCGTTGAGGTCATGGCCCACGCCGAAGACGAACAGGCGCCCGTGGACCTTGTTCTGCTGCTTGGCGTTGGCAATAATTTTGAGTTCGTTCGTCTCGCCGGTGGTGGGGATGCCGTCGGTCAGGAAGAGGACGTAGCTCGGTCGGCTGGAATCAGTAAGCTGGCCAAAGGCCGTGCGCAGGGCGCCGTCGATGTTCGTGCTGCCCCCGGCATACAGCCCCTCGACAAAGCCCAGGGCCGACTTGCGCGTCTTCTCGTCGTACTTCTGCAACTCGGGCCGGAACGATTCGACCTCGCTGTCGTAGGCGACGATGTTGAACGTGTCGCCCTCGCGGAGTTTGTTCAGCACGTCCTTGAGGGCCGCCTGCACCTGCTCGATCTTCTTGCCGCTCATGCTGCCCGAGCGGTCGATGGCGAAAATCACCGTCTTCTTGGGCCGCTCGCCGTCGGAGGGCTTGATCTCCGGGCTGGCCAGAAGCAGGAAGTAGCCGTCGTGGTCCTTGTCCGAACGGTAGCTCAGCACCTTCATGCTGACCTTGCCCTTGCCGATGTCGTAGAACAGGCGGAAATCCGAGGAAGGCACGTCGTTCTTCACCGAGTAAGTGACCGTGGCGTGCTTGTCGTCCGGGCGCTGGATGTTGACCGCGTGGGTGGGGCTATAGACGTTCTTGATGTCTTCCTGGCTTTCGATCGTGGCGCGGATGTTGATCTTCTCCACCGGCTGCGACGTGTACTTGGCCGTGCTCAGCGGGAAGAGGAAGTCGGTCAGGCCCTGGTCCTTGCGGCAGAGTTGCGAGTAGCGGAGCGAGACCGTGCGTTTGGCCCCCGGCGGCACCGGGAACACGCTGGTCTTGAACATGCCCGTGCCGACCCACTCCAGCAGGGCCGGGTCGCGGTTCTTGCGCACGATTTCCTCGTAGATCCGCCGGGCTTCCTTGGCGTCCATGAGCTTGGCGGCGTACTCCTTGCCGTCGACCATCAGGGTCATGCGGTCCACGGCCCCTTCGTAGGGAAGCGGGAAGATGAACGCGACTTCCATCACCCGGCTGCCGGTGTTCACAAACGACTGCGAAACCTGCACCTGGGCCACCTGGCCCACGATCCGCGTATTCACCTCCAACTCGTCGATCTTATAGGTCGCCGGAGGGGGTTCCGGGGCCGGACGGGGAATGGGAATCGGCCGCGGGTGCGGAGGCCAGATAATCACGCCCGGACGCGGCAATCGCACGTGTTCGTTCGGGTCAACCACCACCAACACACCTTGGGCTTGCGCGATCGCGGGCACGAGAATCGCAAGAACCGCCAACCACTGAAACAACCGCCGGGTCATGGCAACAACTCCTTTAGACAGGAAGCAACTGATACCGCAGAGGCATATTCGGACGGCCGCCAAACCGTTCGCTGCGGGGTATTCTATACAAGAGACGCACGTGGCCGGGAATTAGTTCCGTTTGACCTTATGGACAGGCTTGGTAAGATCAATATTAGGGGCGGCGAACGGATCGGGCCGATCCCTTGAGTCAGTAACGGACGGGATGGCTTATCGATGTCCGTCTTGAAAGCGGTTAGTGGCGCCGTCTGCAAACGGGACCAGCCTACCCTCTTGGTGGGGTTTGGCGGGGTGTCTTATTCTACCCCAAACGCCCCTTTTCGCGTGCTTGCCAACCGCTGTTCTGCGTTTTCGTGGTGTTGGTGTTCATGCAGCATTTCTTCTAGCTAGAGAAAGGAAGACAGATGCAAACGGCAAAGCAACTTTCGGTGTCGCTGGTGAACAAACCGGGCCGGCTGGCTGCCATGTTGGGGGCCCTGAACAAGGAGAAGGTGAACTTTCGGGCATTGGCGGTCATGGACTCGGGGGACCGGGGCACGGTACGTTTCGTGCCCGACGACGTGGCTGCTGCCAGCAAAATCCTGGAGGAGTTGAACATTCGCTTCGACCCGGCCGAAGTGCTGCTGGTCGAGGTGCCCAGCCAGCCGGGGGCGTTCCGCAACTTGTGCGAGAAACTGGCAGCCGAACACCTGAACATCGACTACGCGTACCTGTCGTTCAACTCGGGCAAAGGGACCAAGGCCAGCGTTTCGGCCGTGTTCAAGGTGAATGACCTGGGCAAGGCCCAGCAGGTGCTGGGCGAGAAGAACGGCAGCCGCGCGGCCAAGACCTCGCGCCGGCCGGGCCGGCGCCCGGTGCGTGCGCAACGCGCCAGGCCTGGGGCGGGCGCGTTCTAAGCAAACACCATTCAGGTCGTCCCTGTACGTCAGGCTTTCCAGCCTGACCTCGGCATTGGCAGTCAGGCTGGAAAGCCTGACGGACAGGGCGACAATTCGGCGAATCGCTCTTGCGGCACAGGGCCATTTTGGCTACAAGATGCGGCGACTGGCACATCGGAACCACTGATCCGGCCAGCAGCGCAACAGCCAACATGGACGCCGCCATGCAAGACACTCGTTTCACCGGGCCTGCCGCTCTAGTTATTGCCTTTGCCGTGCTGTCGTTGTCTTTCTGGTGCGCCCCGGCAAGGGCTGCCGATCGACTCGATCCCGAGCAGATCAAGGCCGCGCTACACACCAGCAGCCCTGAGGAAGAGGGCTTCATCGACCGGGCCGTGGCGAAAACCAGCAACGGCACGCTGCCCCGCAGCATTTTCGACAGTTGCTACCTGTGGGCGCGCCAGAAGCCGCGCCACAAGTTCCAGTACTTCAAACGAGCACTGATCCTCCGTGCGGGTGAGGCGGGGGTAAAACTGAGTTGACGGCTGCCCCCTGACCGCGTCGGACCTGCGTAGCGTTCGCCGTGACGAAGTACCACGATCAAGTCACGCCCAGCAATGGCAGTAACTTGGCACGCATCCGTTTTGTGATGGCCATCGCCTCACGCGCCTCCTCCTTCCCTGCCGTGTCGCCCGGATAGCGCAAGAAGACGGCTGCTCGACTCAGGAACCGGAGTTCATCCGCTGGCCAAGACCATTCAGCGCAAGCCGGGCCGAGAAGTTCATCCAGTACGAGAAGCATATGGGTTTTGGGAGGAGTGACGCCCAGGTGGATCAACAGCCCCTTTATTAGCTTTTCGGCACACTGCTGACAATGAAAACACACGGCGTCGTAACTGGGGGACTTCCTTGCGCGCAATTCCCG
>Ga0233425_10010076_pt1 | contig 11675 bp, 7 predicted proteins | sample Watercolumn_Towu_2_FD_181712 | JGI IMG/M metagenome (GOLD analysis project Ga0233425, IMG submission 181712) | Freshwater microbial communities from Lake Towuti, South Sulawesi, Indonesia - Watercolumn_Towuti2014_140_MG | ecosystem: Environmental > Aquatic > Freshwater > Lake | place: Indonesia...
AAGGCGGGCCGACTGTGAAAAATGCAGGCTAGTCGTGCAATCGAAATGACTCCTGCGATCGAACCCACGAACCTTCCGGCGAGAATGACTGGCTTCCGACATGCCGACTGACGACGCAAGTGCCGTCCCGCCCGAGGTCCGGTGCCGTCGGGATGTGCTGCTGCTGGCGGCGGTCTTCGGGGTGGCCAATCTCCTCCTGTTGGGCCGGGTGCCGCTGGCGAACCCGGACGAGGCGCGGTACGCGGAAATCCCGCGCGAGATGCTGGCGCGCGGCGATTGGGTGACGCCCTGGCTCAACGCGACCCCGTATTTTGAAAAACCGCCGCTCGTCTACTGGACCGTCGGTCTGGCGCGCCTGCTCTTTGGCGCCGGAGAAGTCGCGGCGCGGCTGACGCCGGCACTGTTCGGGTTGGCCGGGGTCGTGCTGACCTATGCGACCGGCCGGAGGTTGTTTGGACGCCCGGCGGGGCTGGCGGCGGCGATCGTGCTGGGGAGTTCGCTGCTGTACCTGGTGTTGTCGCGCGTCCTGCTGCTCGACATGGTGGTGTCGGTGCTGATGACGGTGGCGCTGTCCTGCTTCATCCTCGGGGTGCGGGAGCCGGCCGCGGCGACTGGCGGGGGGCAGGCGGGCGCGCGCCGGCGCTGGCTTTTCCTCGGGCTGTATGCGAGTGCGGCCCTCGCGACGCTCGCCAAGGGGCTGATCGGTTTCCTGATTCCCGGCGCGGTGATGTTCCTGTGGCTGCTGATCTTCAACCAGTGGCGGCGCCTGCTGCCGATGTACCTGGGGTCCGGCATCGTGGTGTTTCTCGCCCTCGCCGCGCCCTGGCACGTGCTGGCGGCGCAGCGCAACCCCGAGTGGGCGCAGTTCTATTTTGTCCGCGAGCACTGGGAGCGTTTCACCACGACTACGCATGCCCGCACCGCGCCGGCGTGGTTCTTTGTGCCGGTACTCCTCGCGGGGCTCTTCCCGTGGGTGGGCTTTCTCGGCGGGGCGGTGCGCGACGCGGTGGCGGGCGGCTGGGCGCGGCGGCGCGAAAACGCGGAGGCGTGGTTCCTCATCACGTGGGCCGTGTTTGTGTTTCTCTTCTTCTCCAAGTCGCAGTCGAAACTGATCCCCTACATCCTGCCGGCGTTGCCCCCTCTGGCGCTGTTGATCGGCGCTTCGCTGGCACGGCGGGTGAAGGAGGGCACGGCGCGCCGGCTGCGATTTGGGTTCGGGGTCTTTGCGTTTGGTTGCGGGCTGCTCGGGGCGGCGGTGTTGGCGGCCGTTTTCCGGCCCGGGATCATCCGCGATCCAGCGCAGATGGTCGCGCTCCGGCCCTACGGGGTTGCGCTCGCGGCGATCCTGCTGCTCGGCGGGATCGCGGCGCCGTGGGCGGCGCGGGTGCACAGCGGACGGGCCGGACTGCGGACGGTGCTCGCGACGATGCTCGGGTTCTTTGCAGTGGCCGTGCTCGCCGCGCCGCATTTCCAGCGCGCCGGCACGCGGGAACTCGCCCTCGTCGCGCGTCAGCGCATCGCCCCGACCGAGCGCGTCTACCATTACTGGGCGTTCTTCCACGATTTCGTGTACTACGCGGAACGACCTGTCGGCTTGGTGAACCACACCGACGAGCTCCAGGTGCAGTTTGTCTCCCCGGCGGAGCGCGCGGCCCGGTTCATCGACGACGCGGAACTGCGCCGGCAGTGGGCGGGCCCCGCGCGGATCTGGCTGGTCGCGCGCCAACGGGACATGACCCAGCCGCAGTCGGTTTTTGCGGATCCCGCCTTTCGTTATCATTTGATCGCCGAAAGCCGCGCGCACAGCCTGGTGAGCAACCAGCCATGAAATGACCGCGCCGTTCCTGCCCATCACGCGACCGACAATCGACGAGGAGACCATCGCGGGGGTGGCGGAGGTGCTCCGCTCGGGCTGGATTACCTCGGGTCCGCAGGTGAAGGAACTCGAGACCCGGCTCTCGGCGTACTGCGGCGGACGGCCGGTGCGCGTCTTCAACTCCGGCACGTGCACGATGGAAATCGCGCTGCGGATCGCCGGAATCGGGCCGGGCGACGAGGTCATCACGACGCCGCTGTCCTGGGTGGCGACGAGCAACGTGATCCTCGCGGTGGGCGCGCGACCGGTGTTCGTCGACCTTGATCCGGCGACGCGCAACCTCGACCTCGGGCGGGTCGAGGCCGCCCTCACCCCGGCAACGCGCGCCCTGCTGCCGGTCGATCTGGCGGGCCTGCCGGTCGACCGCGATCGGCTTTACGCCCTCGCCCAAAAACACCGCCTGCGCGTGGTGGAGGACGCCGCGCAGGCGATGGGCAGCACGTGGCGGGGGCGGCGGATCGGCGCGGGCGGCGACTTCGTGTCGTTCAGCTTCCACCCGAACAAAAACATCACGACGATCGAGGGTGGCGCCCTGGTGCTGAACGACGAGCGTGAGGCGAAACTCGCCGAGCAGTACCGGCTGCAGGGGGTGGTGCGCACGGGGTTCGACGGGATGGAAGTCGAGGTGATTGGGGGGAAGTACAACCTCACCGACGTGGCGGCGCGTGTGGGGCTCGGGCAGTTGCCGCACCTCGAGGCGTTCAACGCACGGCGGCGCGAACTGGCCCGGGCCTATTTCGAGCGCTTCGACGCCCTGGGCGTGCGCGACCTCGGGCTCGGCCTGCCGCTGGCGGATTTCGAGCAGAGCAACTGGCACATGTACCAGGTCGTGCTGCCGGAGGAGCGGCTGGCGATCCGTCGCGCCGAAGTGATGGCAAAGCTGCACGCGGCGGGGATCGGCACCGGCGTGCACTATCCGGCGATTCACCTCTTTGCGGCGTACCGGCGGCTGAGTTGGAAGGAGGGCGACCTGCCGATCGCGGAGCGGGTGGGCCGCAACATCCTCACGCTGCCGCTCTTTCCCGCGATGGGGTTCACGGATGTGGCGCGCGTGGCGGAAACCTTGACCGGCGTCCTGCGTTCGCATCTGAAATAGGTTCGCCCCGGTCTCGGGGCCGGAAATCATCACACCGTGGCCGCCGCCTCCGCCCTCGAACTCTCGGTTGTCATCCCCGTCTACAACGAGGAGGCGAACCTGCCGGTGCTCTTTGCGCGCCTCTACCCGGTGCTCGATGCCCTCGGCCGGCGCTACGAGGTGATCTTCACCAACGACGGCAGCGCGGATCGCTCCTTCGAGCTGCTCCGGGCGCAGCATGCGGCGCGGCCCGAGGTCACGCGGGTGATCGATTTCAACGCCAACTACGGCCAGCACATGGCAGTGATGGCGGCGTTCGAGCGCGTGCGCGGCCGGGTGATCGTGACGCTCGACGCCGACCTGCAGAATCCGCCCGAGGAAATTCCGCGGCTGCTCGAGAAGATCGACGCCGGCCACGACCTGGTGGGCGGGTACCGGCTCGATCGACGGGATTCGCTGTTTCGCACGGCCGCCTCACGGCTGATCAACTTCGTGCGCGAGAAGACCACGCACATCCGGATGACGGATCAGGGCTGCATGCTCCGGGCGTACCGGCGGGAAGTCGTCGCGGCGATCGTGCAGAGCGGGGCGATCAACACCTTCATCCCGGCGCTGGCCGCCAGCTTCGCGGGGAATCCGACCGAAATTGGCGTGAAACACGAGGAGCGGCACGCCGGCGTGTCGAATTACTCCTTCTACCGTTTGGTGCGGCTGAACTTCGACCTAATCACGGGATTCTCGCTGGCGCCGCTGCAGGTCTTCACGATGTTCGCGCTGCTCTGCTCGGCGGGGAGTTTCGTGCTCGTGCTGATCCTCGCCTACCGGCGCATCTTCCTCGGGGCCGAGGCGGAGGGGCTCTTCACGCTGTTCGGGATCCTGTTCTTCCTCATCAGCGTGACGATGGTCGGCATCGGGCTGATCGGCGAATACGTGGGCCGGACCTACCAGGTGGTGCGCGCCCGCCAGCGGTACCACGTGCGGGAGATCCTCGAGACGCGGGACACCGGTGCGCCGGCGGCATGAGAGTTCGGCTCCCCGCAGCTTGAACCGTTGCGCAGCGGCTCGGGGATCGTTCTCGAATTGTGCGACCGGTCGCACAATTGGTAGCTGGGCGGTGCGCCCAGCTCCGGGATCGTCAGGCGGTCGCACGGCGCCAACCTGGCGAACCGGGCGTCTTCGACGTTGCGACCTTGCGGCGCGACCTTCGAGCCTGCCGATCGCCGCGGCGCAGCGGGTCGCGCGGTCGCTCCGCCGCCGTGCCCTTCGCGGAGGCACCCGCCCGACAGAGAAATTCGGAGTAGCGGGATCGGACGGCTCGTGGGTCTGTAAGGGTGCAGCTCATGTGCGCGCACTTGTTGCTTCACTCGCTTCCCCCGGCGCCGTTATCGTCGGCGCCTGCGCCTGCCATGCCCGAGCCCCACCGCGAGGAATTCGGTCTGTTCTACCGCGCCACGGTCGCGCCGCTGCGGCGGTTTCTCGCGCGCATGGTGCACAATGAGACCGACGCGCAAGACCTCGCACACGACGCCTACCAGCGGGTCTATTCCGCGATGGAAAAGCAGCGCATCGAGCAGCCGCAGGCATTCCTCTACACGACCGCGCGCCGGCTCGCGTTAAAGCAGATCCGCCGCCGGCAGATCGCACCCGTCGCGGAGACCGACGGCAAGGTCGTCGAACTCGCCGCCTCGCAAGCGCCGGGCGTCGAGCGGCTTGTCATGGCGCGCCAGGAGTGGGCGCGCACCGAGGCGGCGATCGCGGAACTGCCGCCGGGGTGCCGCAGTGTGCTCGAGCTGTCGCATCACGACGGCCTCTCCCACGGCGAGATCGGGCGGCAACTCGGCATCTCGGTCAGCACCGTGGAAAAACAACACGCCCGCGCGCTGCGTCTGCTGCGCGCCCGACTTCAGGCGGACGCGAGCCCGGCGCGCGTCTCCCATCCACAACCGACGGAGGGCGGCGGCCCCGCCGCGAACCAATGAACACGACGGCACGCGAAGCGGACGATGAACGGATCGAAGACGAGGCGTCGACCTGGGCCGCGCGCCTGCGCAGCGGCGCGATGACAGATGCCGACCGCGCCGCGCTCGCCACGTGGCTGGACCGCGACCCCGATCACCGCGAGGTGCTGGCGCGCTACCGCGAACTCTCCGCGCAGCTCGACGTTGGCTACGGCGGCGCGGCCGTGGCGGCGGAACTGGCGGCGCAACGCCGGCAGTGGCGCCGGGTCACGGTGATCACCGCGGCGGCCGCGGCGGTCGCGATTCTCGCGTTCTGGTGGGGCGGGCGGCCGCGCGGCTTTGAGACCAACATGGCCGAGCGGCACCTGGCCGCGCTGGCCGACGGGTCGCGCGTCGAACTCAACGCGCGCACGGCGCTGGCCGTGGCGTTCACGAAATCTGAACGGCACGTGACCCTCGCGCGCGGCGAAGCCCTCTTCAACGTCGCCAAAGATCCGGCGCGGCCGTTCGTGATCGCAACGCCCGCCGGCACGGTGCGCGTGACCGGCACGATGTTCAATGTCCGCACCGCCGGGGCCGCCCGCGTCGAGGTGACCGTGCTCGAGGGCACCGTGCGCGTGCAGGCGGCGCGCGCCGCTCGGGAAGAAGCGCTTACACCGGGGCGGCAGGCCATGCTCGAGCCAAAGCAAGTCACAACGCGCACACTGCCCGAGGCTGCGGTGCAGAATGTGGCCGCGTGGCGGCAGGGCCAGGCGGCGTTCGACGACACGCCGCTGGCTGACGCGCTCGCGCGATTCGCCGCCTACCACGCGCGCACGGTCACGGTCGAGCCCGCCGCGGCGGACCTGCGGCTGGGCGGGCGCTACGCGCTCGACGATCTCGACGGCTTTCTGAGCGAGTTGCAGCGCGTGCTGCCGGTGCGGGTGGTGGCGGCGGGGCCCGGCGCGGCGCACATCGTGGCCGCGCGTTAGTGGCGCGAAAAAGGGCGCGATCGGAATAGCGGATACGGCGAGGTCGCGGCTCTTATTGGAAAACCAACCGCGGCCAAGGCCGCCGACCCTCCAACCGAAACGACTTTCATGCACCTGGCCCGCACCCTTCGTGAAAACCTGGGCCGCCACCGGTGGCGGGTGGCGGCGCTGGCCTGGTGCGCCGGGCTGCTGGCGCCGGCGGAAGCCGCACCGGTGAAGTTCGACCTGCCCGCGGGACCGGCAACGGCCGCGCTGATGGCGTTCGCGCAACAGGCCGGCGTCGAGGTGCTGTTTTCGTTCAACGATTTGAAGGACGCGCGGACTCCGGCGGTCGCGGGCGCACTCGAGCCGCAGGAGGCGATCGAGCGGCTGCTGCGCGGCACGGGTTTTTCCGCGCAGCGCAACGCGGCCGGCAAGTTCATCATCACGCGCGACCGTGCGCCGCGGCCCTCGGCGGAAGTCCGCGGCACCGTGGTGAACGGAGCCAACGGGATGTCGGTCGCGGGCGCGTTCGTGCGGCTGGCCGATTCGTCGTGGGCGGTGCGCACGAATGCCGCGGGCGAGTTCTTGCTGCGCGACGTGCCGCTGGAAACCCAGGTGTTGCTCGTGTCGGGGGAGGGGTTCGTGACCCTGCGGGTGCCGGGCCTCGCGCTGCAGGCGGGCCGGCGCACCGACCTCGGGCGCGTACGGCTCACGCCGGCAGGCGAGGGGGCCGAACAGCTCGCGGAGATGGTCGTCAACGCCAGCGAACTGGGAGGGGCGTTTGGCGCCGCCACGTTGTATGCGCTGCAGGCGATGATCGTCGCGCCGAGCCGCTACGGCCTCGACGTGGAACGTGGGGTCGTGGCCGCCACACTCACGCAAAGCGATCTGCTCGCACTCCCGCAACTCGGCGACGATCTTTACCGGGCGATTTCGCACCTGCCGGGGCTGGCGGCGGATGACATGACGGCGCGGTTCTGGGTGCGCGGGGCGCCGCATGAGCAAGTCCTCGCGCGGCTTGACGGAGTCGATTTGCTGGAGCCGTTTCACCTGAAGGACACCGACGGTGCGTTGTCGATCTTGGACCTGGAGACGATTGCCCGCTTGAACCTGTTCACCGGGGGATTCACGGCGGAATATGGCGACCGGCTCGCGGGCGTGCTCGTGATGGAAACCGACAGCCACACGCGCCCGCAACCGCGCTCCACGGTCGGCTTCAGCCTGACCGGCGTGCATGCAGCCAGCCGCGGCCAGACCAAGGACGGGAGCGGGCGGTGGCTCATGAGTGCGCGCAGTGGCTATCCGGACATCGCGTTGAAGGCGTCTGGCCCGCAGGCGGGTGACGAAATCCGTCCGCGTTACCACGATGTGATGGGCAAATGGGAGTGGCGCGTGAGCCCGGAGCAAACGCTGTCGTTCCACGCGCTGCACGCGGGGGACCGGATGTTCTTCCGGGACGGAGACGGCCCGACGCTCACCAGCCGCTACAGCAGCGACTACGCGTGGGCGCGGTGGCGCGGCGATTTCGGGGGCGTCACGGGCGAAGCCGTGCTGGCGTTCACCAACGTGGAGTGGGCCCGCGACGGGGCGGGTTTCCTAACCGGAGGCTTTCCCGTCGGTTTGCACGAGCGGCGGAAACTCCGGACCCTCGCGCTGCGGCAGGACTGGTCCGTCGCCGCCAGCGAGCGCGCGTGGTGGCGCGGCGGCGTCGAGCTGAAAGCGGGTCGCGCGAACTACGACTACCGCAAGGCGCGCGACTGGCTGGTGCTGCGCGACGGCCTTTTTCGCACCGAGCGGTCCGGCACGACGGCCAGGCTTGACCGGGATGGACTGGGCGCGGGGGCGTATCTCACGGCGCGCGTGCAGCCGTGGGCGGGGCTGACGCTCGAGCCGGGCGTGCGCTACGACGGCAACGACCATGCGCACGACGCCGAGGTGGCGCCCCGTTGCAACGCGGCGCTGCAGCGCGGCGCGTCGACGTGGCGCGCGGCGTGGGGCCGCCATACGCAGGCGCAGGGACTGCACGAGCTGGCGGTGAGGGATGGCGATACGGGTTTCCGCCCCGCGGAACGGGCGGAGCACCGCGTGCTCAGTTTCGAGCACCGCTTCGCGCCGGCCTGGAGCGCGCGGATCGAGGCCTACGAACGCTTCGTGCGCCGGCCGCGGCCGCATTGGGACAACGTCGTCAGCAACCGGAGCGCGCTCCCGGAACTCGCCGGCGACCGCATGCGCATCGAACCGGTGCACCAGCGGGCGCAGGGGGTGGAGGTAATCGTCGAGAGCCGCGGCGGCCGCGCGCTCACGGCCTCGGCCAGCTACGCCTACGCGCGGTCGCAGGAAACCCTGCGCAGCGGCTTCACGTTTCCCCGAAGCCGCGACCAGCGCCATACGGTTTACCTCGACGCCACCTACACGCCGAATCCGCGGTGGCAGTTTGCGTTCGCCTGGCAATATCATACCGGCTGGCCGACGACGGCCTACGAATACTCCCTGGCGCCGCTCGCGGGCGGCGGGGCGGCCGCGATCAGCACGCTCGGACCAATCAACACGCTGCGCCTGCCCGCCTACCAGCGGCTCGACTGGCGCGCGCAGCGGCGTTTCGCGCTCCGGCACGGATCGCTCCGGGTGTTCCTCGATGTGTTCAACGTGTTCGGGAGAGAAAACATCATCGACTACGCCTACGACGTGCGCTTCGCGCCGGGCAACCGGCTCGAGGTTCGGCGCAAGGACGGCCAGACGCTGTTCCCGCGGCTGCCGAACGTGGGCGCGACCTGGGATTTCTAACCAAGAATAGTTTTTCGGAGGACAAAAAAATGAAGCCTAAGCTACTGCTTTGCCTGTTTGCCGCGCTCACCCCGGTGCGCGCGGCCAATTACGTGGGCGACCAGACGTTTGCCGCACCGTTCACCCTCCACGAGGGCGTCAACATCGTCGGCAACCTCACGCTCGCCACGCCCGGCGCCTACGCGGCGACGAACTGGAACGTCGTCGGGCTCGTGCGCTTCGGCGCGCCCGGCGACTACACCGTCATGGCGACAGGCGGCGGAATTTCGTTCGCTGGCAACGTGCTCGGGCCCGCCAGCGGCACCGTCGTCGTGCGCGCGAACTACCGCACGACCGTCAACGTCGTCGGCCAGCTCGCGAACAACATCACGGTGATCGATGAAAGCCGGACCGCGCCGCCGGACATCGGGCCGGTGCGTCCGCCGGCGCCCGCGCCCCTGATGAACCTGGCCACCCGCGTGACACTCCCCGCGGGCGGCGTGCTCAACCCCGGCTTCGTGATCGGTGGCGAGGGGCCGCGGCGCGTGCTGATCCGCGCGATCGGGCCGGGGCTCGCGGCGTTCGGCGTGGCGGGGGCGATGGCGAATCCGCGGCTGACGGTGTTCAGCGGCGTGCTCGAGATCGCCGCGAACGACGACTGGGGCGGCGGCGCGCAGCTCAACGCGATGTTTGCCGCCGTGGGGGCGTTCGGCCTGCCGGCGGCGAGCCGGGATGCCGCGCTCGCCGTTACGCTCGCGCCGGGCGCCTATACGGTGGTCGTGCGCGGCACGGCGCCGACCGACTCGGGCGAGGTGCTGTTCGAAGTGTATTTTGTCGAATAAGCCGCGACGAGACGGAGTGAAACCATGAAGGCCGGAGTTTCCCTTCTGGCGGCAGGGTTCGCCCTGCTGCTCGCCCTGGCGCTGAGGCGGGACCGCATCGAGTCCGAGCGTCTGCCGGCGGCCCACCAGGCGCCGTCGAATCCGCCGGTTGCGGCCGAGCCAGCGGCGGAGAGCGTGGGTGCGCCGGGGACCGCCCGCGCAACGCGCCTGACGATCGACGACGAGTTGTTCACCGGCAAGCGGTCGCCGTTCTGGCAGGCGCCGGGCGTCGGACGGCTGGTGCTTGCCCTGCCGGGCAGCGGGACGGTCGAGGCCGTGATCGAGCGGACGGAATGGCGCGGAGAAGAGCGGTTCGTGAGCCACGGTCTCCTCGATGGACACGAGGGCAGCCTCGCGCTGTTCGCCTACTCGCGCGGCGAGGTCAGCGGCTATCTCAACGCCCCGGAACTCGGCGAATTCCAACTGACCGGCAGCACGCGCACTGGCGCAGCGACCCTCGCGGCCACGGAGGGCCTGTCGTGTGCCGGCGCGATCGCGGCACCGGCCCGGAGCACGCCGCCGGCGGCTCTCGACCATGCCGAGGCGCGCGCAACCCCGGCAGCCGCCGACCCGCCGGCGGTGACGGTCACCATCGACTTGCTTGGGCTTTATCTGTCCGACTCCTTCGGTCCGAACACGACCGAGGACGTTGCGCACAGCAATTTCGATCTCAACATCGAGCTCTGCAACCGAATCTACGCCAACAGCCAGATTCCGCTGCGGCTGCGGCTCGTGCGCGTCGCGCCGACGAGATTCACGGAACTGAACACCACGGACGACATCCGGATGATTGGCGATGCGCTCGAGGCGCTGCGAAGCCGCAACGACGGCCGGATGGACGAGATCCACGCGCTGCGCGACGAGGCCGGCGCGGACATGGTGTTTCTGGCCATGTCGCGTTTCGCACCGGGCCGCGGCGGGCCGTCGGGGATGGGCTACATCCAGTATTTTCCGAGTGTGCGTAGTCCGCGCGACTGGGAGGCGAACCCCGACTACGCCTTCTGCGTGGCGAAGGCGAGGTCGGACAACAATTTCAGCGTGTTGCCGCACGAGCTGGGCCACAACTTTGGTTGTGCGCACGATCGGCCCAACGCCGGCACCGGGGGAGGTGCGTTTCCCTCGAGCTTCGGCTACAAGTTCACCGCGCAAAACGGTCTGCGCTACCGAACGATCATGGCGATCGGGCAGGAGAACTCGGCGCTGTGTTTTTCGAATCCGCGACTCACCCCCACGGCCTATGGCGTGCCGGTGGGCGTGCCGGCAGGTGCGCCCGGCGAGGCGGACAACGCGCAGACGGTCGCGCGGGCCATGTTCGAGATGGCGGCGTTCCGCCTGGCGGCCGACGCGCCGACGCGCAACCGGCTCCTCAATGTGGCCACGCGTGCGTGGGCCGGCGCGGGCGCCGACTCGCTCATCGGCGGCTTCATCGTGTCGGGTGACGCGCCGACTCCCGTCGTCGTGCGCGCACTGGGGCCGTCGCTGGAGAACTTCGGGCTGCGCGACACGCTGGCCAATCCCTTGCTCGAGGTGCGGCGGGCGGCCGACGGAGCACTCGTGCTTCGCAACGACAACTGGGCCGAAGGCGACGTCGGCGGCGTGGCGGCGCTCGCCGCCAGCGGGCTGGCGCCGGGCAACGCGGCTGAACCGGCGATATTCCTGGCGCTGCCGCCCGGCGGGTACTCGGCGGTCGTGAGCGCCGTCGACGGTCGAGCGGGCCACGCCCTCGTCGAAGTATTTGGTGTCGCTGGCGGCGGAAGCGGCGGGCGGCTCGGCAACCTCTCAACGCGCGCACCGGTCGGAGGCGAAGGCCGCGAGATGATTGGCGGGTTCGTGGTGGACGGCGCGCCGGGCGAGACGAAGCGGATTGTCATCCGCGCGCTCGGGCCGTCGCTGCGCGACTTTGGCATCAGCGGGGCGCTCGACGATCCGCTGATCGAGCTGCACGACCGCGACGGCGCGCTCGTGCTCGTGCAGGACGACTTCAACTCGTGGGATCCGGCGGCCGGCGGCGCGACGTCGCGCCTCACCTATGCGCAAGCGAAAATCTATGAGGCGGGCCTGCAGCCGGGCAACCGGCGTGAGCCGTGCGTGATGCTCGATCTCGCGTCCGGCGCTTACACGTTGATCGTGCGCCCGGCCAACGGCGCGGCTCCGGGCGTCGCCTTGCTC
>Ga0233425_10010077_pt1 | contig 11674 bp, 17 predicted proteins | sample Watercolumn_Towu_2_FD_181712 | JGI IMG/M metagenome (GOLD analysis project Ga0233425, IMG submission 181712) | Freshwater microbial communities from Lake Towuti, South Sulawesi, Indonesia - Watercolumn_Towuti2014_140_MG | ecosystem: Environmental > Aquatic > Freshwater > Lake | place...
GGAGATAGCCGCTCCGAAATAACCGGACATATAGAACCTGAGAAACTCGTTTTTCAGATTGAACATGCCGATAAGCGAACTGATGGATAAAAGAAGCAGGAGCATTCCTAGAAGGCGCGGAATACTCAAATAGGGCTCTTCCTGGCGGAAGAACTTCACTCCTAATGCCAAAATCAGTATTGGAATGATAAAGCTCGTAGGCCTTCCGAAAAGAAAAATGATTATCCCGCCGAGGTATGCGCCGAAGATTCCCAGGAGATTTTTCGCAGGGACATTAGGGTGGGAGGTATAGAACGCCAGGTCCAGGCGGTCGAAACGGAGTAGGCTGGCCAGAACCATCAGCCCCAAAGCAACCAGGATCACTCCCTTTACTTCATTAAGCCGCTTCTCTTTCACCTTAACTAGCCGGTTGATCCGCCTGTTTCTTGCTTAATTTAACCCTGCCAAGCTCATCGATGCCGATGACCTTGACCTTGAATTCATCGCCGAGCTTGACGACTTCCTCGACGGTCTTCACAAATTTATCGGCAAGTTCCGAAACGTGCACTAGCCCGTCTTTGCCGGGGGCGATCTCGCAGAAGGCGCCGAAATTAGTGATGCGTTTTACCTTCCCGATATATATACGCCCGACCTCGATATCGTCGGTTATCGCCTTAATCATCTGTATCGCCTGATCGGACTTGGATGCGTCGTTAGAGCCGATCAACACCGTACCGTCATCCTGAATATCCACGGAAGCTCCGGTTGCGGCAATTATCCCCTTGACAGTTTTACCTCCGGGCCCGATCAATGCGCCGATCTTTTCGACATTGATCTTGATGACTTCAATGCGCGGGGCATAGCTTGAAAGCGCCTGACGGGGAGCAGTAAGGGCCGTACCCATTTTATCGAGGATAAAGAACCTTCCCTCTTTGGATTGCGCAAGGCAATCTTTTAATAGATCCATAGAGATACCGTCAATCTTCAGGTCAAGTTGAACAGCAGTGATTCCTTGTCTGGTCCCGGCGACTTTAAAATCCATATCCCCGAAATGATCCTCTAGTCCGGCGATATCGGTGATAACGACCGCCTTATTACCCTCTTTCACCAGGCCTAAAGCCACTCCGCCTACCGCGTCTTTGATAGGCACGCCTGCGTCCATTAAAGAAAGGGTTGCCGCACATACCGAGGCCATGCTTGATGAACCGTTGGACTCAAGAATCTCGGAAACCACTCTTACGGTATAAGGAAATTTCTCCTTGGAGGGCATTACCGCCTGCAAAGAACGTTCTGCCAGCGCGCCGTGGCCGATCTCGCGCCTTCCGGGTCCGCGTACCGGACCGGTTTCCCCGACGCTAAACGGCGGGAAACTGTAATGCAGCATAAATGATTTATATTTTTCGCCTTCCAGCGCCTCGATCATCTGTTCGTCATCACCGGTACCTAATGTGGTTACGGCTAAACTCTGGGTCTGACCGCGGGTGAATAAGCTCGAGCCGTGAGTGCGCGGGAGAACGGAAACTTCACAGGTAATAGGGCGGATATCTTTGAAACCGCGCCCGTCAAAACGTTTATGTTCATCAAGTATCATCCTGCGGACCTGATGCTGCTCCACATCCTGCAGGCCCATCTTGATATCCGCAGCCACGTATCCTTCGGCGGTGAGCTTTTCTTCCAGCTCCTTGGCCAGGGCGTCTATCGCCTCCTCGCGCTCTTCCTTCTTGGATAAATCGTAGACTGATTTAAGTTTATCCTTGGCCAGCTCTTCGATCTTTTTAACCAACTCAGGGGCCAGTTTCTTAAGGTCCACTTCGCTTTTGGGCTTGCCGAATTTCCGGGCGAACTCCTCCTGCAAGGCGATAAGCGCCTGCAGGTTTTCGTAGCCGAATTTCACCGCAGCCAGATAATCCTCTTCGGAGATCTCTTTAGCCTTAGATTCCAACATAACCACTCCGGTTTTATTGGCGGCGATCACTACGTCTAAATCCGCCTTCTCAAGCTGGGCATAGGTGGGATTCAAGACCAGCTGGCTGTCGACGCGGCCTACGCGGCAGCAGGCCAGAGGCCCGTTAAAAGGTATATCGGAAATGGATAAAGCCGCGCTTGCCCCGGTCACGGCCAATACGTCGGGATCATTCTCCCCGTCGCTTGACAAGACCATCGCCATGACCTGGACTTCGTTCAAGAATCCCTTAGGGAATAGCGGCCTTATGGGCCTATCGGTCAACCTTGCGGTAAGGATCTCACTCTCCGACGGACGGCCTTCTCTTTTAAAGAATCCTCCGGGAATCCTCCCTGCGGCATAGGTCTTCTCCTGGTATTCCACGGTCAGAGGGAAGAAATCCCTCCCCTCCTTTATATCCTTGGACATACAGGCGGTCACCAGGACCACGGTCCCGCCGTAAGTGACGGTTACCGAACCGTTGGCCTGCTTGGCGATCCTACCGGTTTCTAAAATAATATCGTTCGAGCCGAACTTTACCTTAAGGTTATTCCCTTGCATAAAATTAATATCCTTTTCTTATTGAACCTCGGTTTACTTTCTCAAGTTGAGTTTTTCAAGGATGCCTTCGTATTTCTTGATATCCTTGCTCTTGAGATAATTGAGGAGTCTGCGGCGCTTGCCTACCATGGTAAGCAGCCCGCGGCGAGAATGGAAATCCTTCTTATGAGACTTGAAGTGATCCCCCAGTATATTGATTCTCTCGGTTAAAATTGCGATTTGAACCTCGGCCGAACCCGTATCCCGGGCGTGGGCCTTGAATTCGTCGATTATTTTTGTCTTCTTTTCTTTTACCAAAACCAATTCCTTCACCTCCGTTCTTATCGTTATTTGGTTATTATACTCTATAAATACGGCTTCGTCAACTAATTCTCTGTTACTTCAATTCATCCTCGAGCTTCCTGATGAGGCCGGCTGCCTCTTTAATCAGGGGCGCGGGGAGCAGTTTGGAGAGTTCGCACTCCTGCTTCAATGCCCGCAGCGCGCCGAGGAACCTGCGTACCGTGCTTAATTTCTTATTTCTGAGCGCTTCTTCCGGTTCGAGCTCCTGGCGCTGGCGCATCATCGAAACCAGGTCTTTTCTCACCTCACGGTGATCCTTGCCGTTTTCAAAGACCTCTCTTTTGAGGTTAGCGTAATCCTCGGAGTCCAGGCCTTTCTTGGATTTAGCCAGGCGCAGCAGGTCAATGGATTCATAGGAAGGCACATTCGCAGCATCCGCGGAATGAACATAATCATCCCTTAGATAATGAGGCTCTTCCTTCTCCAGGAAATAATAAGACTTGAGCAGCTTCATCGCCGTCTGCTTGCGGATGCCGATCTCCTTTCCGGTATAGGCATCCATAGTACCATAACCCCAATCCTTGTACATCTTATCCTTCCAGACGGAATATAAGGCCCTCCCCAACTCTACCCAGGAGGTTTTGAAACTCTTGGCGCTGGCCAAGATATGATAACGCAGGGAGTTTTCATCAAGCCCCTTCATCTTCCGCTCGATATTATTCAGGCTTCTTGACATTACCCTCCGCCTCCTTATAACTCGCCACGTATCTTCTCATCAGCCCACCGATGCTTGCGTAATCTCCGGTATCGAGCCATTCTTTTCTGAAAACGCTGGCCCCGAAGGTCACTGCGCTTGCCCCGGCGGAAAGATAGTCCCTGAGGTTCTCCGGAGTTACCCCCCCGCAGGCAAGTAATTCGATATTATCCAACGGTGCTTTTACCTCTTTGATATAAGACGGGCCGAAGACTCTTGCCGGAAAAACCTTCACCATAGTCGCGCCGGCGTCCCAGGCGGCGTATATCTCGGTAGGGGTAAGCGCCCCCGGGAAAACCGGAATATCGTTCTTCTTACAATACCTTACTACATCATTTATCAGGACCGGAGTGACAATAAACGATGCCCCGCTCTTTAGCGCCTCTTTCAGGGCATGCTTATCCAGAACCGTCCCGGCGCCAATATTCACCTTACCGGAAGAAGCCTTGACCGCATTCTTTATCAAAAGCGGCGCATCCGGCGTATTCATGGTTATCTCTATTGTTTTGATTCCGGAGGATATAATCTCGGCACAAAGAGGCCCGATATGTCCGGGCTTGATACCGCGCAGGATGCCGATAATCGGAAGTTTTCTGAAGGCGGCGATATCCACTTAATCCTCGCCTTCCCCTACCAGGCCTTCGTAAAACTCGCGGTAATTTTCTTTCTTGTCGCTTTCGCGGAGAGCAATCGCCGAACGGGGATGCTCATCGAGTATGCCGGTGATGGCGTAAGGAATAAAATACCCCCACTCGATGTCTTTTTGAAGCGGTATGAACTCCGTAGAGATGACGTCCAAAATGGGCCGGATATCAAACTTGGGGTTCTTAAGGAATCCCAACATTAATTCCGTGGGACAATTCCCCGCGCCCCTGCCTAAACCGTAAATAGAGCAATCCACGTAATTGGCGTCGTGAATTATCGCTTCAATGGTATTGGAGAAAGCAAGTTGCTGGTTATTATGCGCATGCATCCCCACTTCCTTTGACTTCAGTATGCTCTTAGCCTTCTTGATCAGGAATTCCGTAGTCTCCTGATAAAGCGAACCGAAACTGTCCACGATATAAACGACCTGCGCCTTGCATTCCTTTTCCAGCTGGTGCAGGGCTTCGTTAAGCTCGTTATCCAGCGCCCGGGAGATGGCCATAATATTGACCGCGGTCTCGTAACCTTTATCGCTGAAGTGATTAGCCAGGAATATCGCCTTGTCCACGTCTTTTACGTAGGTGGCCACCCGGATCATATCCACCGGGCTCTCTTTTTTGGGAACGACATCCTCTACATCTACGCGATCCACGTCCACCATGACCGAAATCTTGGTATTCGATTTTATTCCCTTGATGACTTCCCTGATATCGGAGTCATCGCAGAATTTCCATTTGCCGAAATCCTTGGGCGAAAAAAGGCGCTTGGAATTCTTGTAGCCGATCTCCATGTAATCTATGGCCGACTCCGAAACGGCCCTGTAGACCTCGCGCACAAAACGCAGGTCAAACTTATGATCATTCATTAGCCCGCCGTCCCTGATGGTACAGTCGAGCACTTTTATTTTTTCCCGGAACATTTCTTCTCCTTTTTCCTGCGCGTCCTTCTTGTCTTCTTCCTGGCCTCCTTATACATAATACACAGGTCGTAAATATAAGGGGCGAGCTTCCCTTTTTCGTAGGGAAACTCTATGCACATCTTCGGTTTATAGGAATAGTTGGCGATATGAATAGAGCACAACCCGTCCTTGGTCAGGAATGTACAGGGATTGTAACCGATACTTGTGCCCATCTTGTAACCCGAAGGATAATCCGGGTCTTCTTCCAGATGGTAGAATTCTCCGCCCAGGTTTAGCTTTAGTATCCTCTTTGCCTCTTCCAGATCGACCCAGGCGCCGGTCGCGCAACAATGATGCATCCGGATACACTTATTGCAATCGATCTTCATCTTGGGGTTTTACTTATAATAATCTACGCCGCGCAGCAGGAACTGCTCGTCTATGCGCTTAGGGGAGAAAAACTTGCGGACAAATGACTTGGCCTTCGCGTTGTCAAACTCCTTACAGCAGTATACGTCTATAGAAATAAAATTCTTTACGCTTAGGGTATGGATGACTATCGAGCTTTCTACCAGGGGGGCCCATCCGGAGAGCCCTGCCTTATCCGGGAAGCGCTTGGCATCGGTAAAAAAGATGCTCGGCGGCGACTGCTTCTCCATCCCCAGATATTCCACAAAATCATCGAGGAATTTATAGCAGAGGGCTAAATCGTCGCAAACTCCGGGCTTGCAATCATAGAGGTCAAGCAGCAGCTCGTAGCCGAAAATCTCTGTTCTCTTCTTTAAGTCTCCGGGTGCGGCTTTTACTTCTGCCGGCTCCAGGACCGATCTTACGCTTTCCATGTTAACCATATTATACACGAATTACGTCTTTGTCAAAATAAATTTTTTGGAAATCAATCCTTCTTTTTCTTGAACATCTGCTCAAACTGCTTACCTATATCCATGACCTTACGGTAAATTTCGGCCGGATCCTGGGCAAATATGTTTCCCGCCGCTGCAGTCAGCATCGCATCCTTAAGCTGCTTTGCGCTTATATCCGGCTTGTCGAATTTTGTCTTTAGGTTGAAGGTGAAATTAACCCGTCCCTCGGTGTCGGCAAAAAGATCCAGCGCCGTCTTTTCAAAATCAATAGGTGCCGCCTCGCCGTCAACAAGAGGGATATCCGGGAGATAAACCAAGTCGGATAGCCTGAAGTCAGTATCGATATTTAGATCGTTGTTCCGGGACTTAAATATACTTGATAAATTGAGCTTTCCGGAGAGAAGCCTTCTTTTAGAGATGAAGTTATCCAGGTAGGGGATAAAATGCGCGGGGTTGAGGTCTTTTATTTCTAAATCCGCGTCCATATTCTTGTGTACAAAATCCGCCCAGCCCTTCAGAATAATTCTCCCGATATCACCGGATCCTCCAGTCATCACCCTGGAGGAGAAATCAAAATTGGCGGAAAGAGATGCCGGCGGAAATGCCACCTTAGAGACCCGCACGTTAACATCCGAAAGCACAGTTTTGTATCCCTGAGGATCGATTTTTTTGTCCGTAAAGACAATTTTTCCGTTTCGCACAGTGAAGCCGGTTATTATGACCTGCGGCGGCCGCCCTCCCTGCCTGAATTGCGGAAGATTCAGTCTCCCGTCGGCTTCCTGAATCAGATTAATCTCAGGATTTATAAGAGTAAGGTTTCCCAAGACTATTCTGCCGGGGAATAAACTGAATAAATTCGGAGAAACGCTTATCTTATCGGCCCTGAAGAGCTCGCCTATCTCTAGCTTGCTCAGGCTTACGCTGAGAGGAATACTCAAAGAAATATTCTCCAGGCTCGCCTTCATTCCCAGGTTTTTCTCTATCTGCCCAAGCACCAGCTTTTTGCCGTTGAGAGCGATAAAAATACTGGCGGTAATAAAAATCGCCGCGAATGCCGCAATTAGCGTTACCGATATTTTGAGTATTTTCTTTATCATTAGAAACAACGGTTACATATACCGCATGATCTGTTTTATGATCTTGTCCGCGGCCTCCTTGTCAGGATGGACCACCCCTACCCGCACCTCGACCTTGGAGCTTGCTTCGGTAACCGGACGGATATCGACCCAGATCTGCTTCCCGTCGGTATATTTGGCCAGGAATTGCGTGACATCCTTATTCTTGGTTTCTTTGTCTATGGCCAATCTTAGCGAACGCAGGCCCTTGCGCGCCGCATTCACCGCCCGGTCATAGGGAACATTGACCTGCTCAGTCAGCTTATCGCCCAGCCATACCGCGGTACCCACCCCACCGGCAGCACCGGCTACAAAAAGGCATCCGTATATGTTTGAAATTAAGAAAGCTACAAAAACGAAAATAATTATTTTTTTCATCAGCCGCCTCCTTTCCAGGTTATATACATTATACCCTTATATATAAAAATCCCAAGCTAAATCTGCTTGGGATTTTTATCGGGAATTACAAACCATGTTTTGCGGACTTCCGCAACAACAGGATTTCTAACTGCGCAATCTTCCGGAGTCAACTACGGCATACCAGAGCGACTACTACCTGTCCCGGTAGGAATAGTTCCGGTGCAGACGCCTTGAGTCATCGCGGTCACGGTATACATACTCCCAGTGCCCGCCTTCTTCCACCTTATACTCTACATAATGGCCGGCAACGATGACCTCGCCCCTGCCCCACACATACTCCCTGTGTTCAGGAACCCACTCCCGCACCCATTTATAATCCTGGACCCAGACCCGCGTATACGGTTCCCGGCGGATAATAACCACGCTCTCCCGCCGATCGTTATGCCGCGGTCCCTGGACAACCTCGATCATGTTACCGATGGGGTCGATCCTCCCTCCGGAGATAATCCTTAATCCTTCTATTCCGGTGAGGATCTTACCCGCGACATCCCAATCACTGGCAAAGACGGGAACAGTCAACCCCAGAAACATAACTAACGCAATAATCAACAGGTTAATCTTATTCATTCATAGGCCCCTTTCTATGTCCCGGACCGCCCTTTCTGCCTTTATCGTCCCTATGGAATTTCTTCACGCTATCGTTAAATTTCTCATACTGCTGCGGCGTAAGGATCTGTTTAAGTTCCATAGCGCTCTGCACTCGCTGTTCAATCAGGCGCCCCTCCACATCCTTTAGTTCCTCGGTAAGAACCTTTATCCTTCGGGTGTCGGAGTTCTGCTTATCTAGCTCTTCGCCCAACTGACGCCTTTTTTCTCTCTGCAGATCGAACAGAGCCCTGGTTTTGTCGCGGTTGACCTTATGGAACTCCCGAATCTGATCTTTCTGCTCCTGCGACAGCCCCAGATCTCCAAACACCTTATCCATTTTCCTCTCATGCGGCGGGCATTCTTTATCTTCCGGCCGGATGGCGGCTGCGGCAAAAACCGTCTGACTTAGTGCCAGACTAAAGACTGATGCCAGTATCAACGCTAAAACCGTATTCGCTCTTCTCATTTCAATCGCCTCCTTTCAACTACTTAGACAAAAACCACGACAGAAAGTTCCCTAAAAAGCATAATAAGATTCGTCCGATTCCGCATCAACGCCATTGTTGAGCGCCGTGAAAAAATCCATCTGGTCGGAAAGATAATCCGTAACCTGCGCTTTGTCTGCGTTATATTTTGTTACAGCCGCAAATATGATAAAAACCGCGGCGCAGGCACTCATTAAAGTTAAGGCAGGGCCCGGAAACCTAGCCTTCCTGATCTTACGCGCCGTAATCCTCTCCCGCACCCCCAGCCAAACATCCCTGGGAGGTTCTTCCTGCGGTTGATTCTTAAAGGGAAGGACCGCGTTTCTCAACACCTCCTCCTCAAATCTCCTGCAATCCGGGCAGGCCGCAAGATGCCTTTGCACCTCTGTATAGGTCTGCGCGTCCGCTTCCCTATCCAGAAAATCCGTAAGCAGTAATTCTTTCGCTCTATCGCAGTTCATTTTGCACCGCCTTTTTTGCCAGCTCTAAAAGCGCCTGGCGCGCCCTTTTCAGCCGGGTACGTACCGTATTCAGTTTCTCGCCCAGCGCCCGGGCAATCTCTTCATAGCTTAAACCCTCGATCTCCCTCAAGACTATGGCCGCTCTATGCTCGGGAGTGAGCGACTCTAATAAAGACGAAAGCAGTTTCCTGGCGTCGGAACTTTGCGCCGCCTCCCTTATCCCGGAAGAATTCCCCGTAGTCTCGATTACGGTATCAAAATCAACGCGGCGCAGGCGCTCTTTTATATTCTTATTATAAACGTTAATCGCCGTATTGGCCGCGATACGGTATACCCAGGTTTTGAAAGAAGAGCGGAATTCAAAATACCTAAGGTTATCGTAAATCTTTAAGAATATATCCTGCGTCGCCTCTTCGGCGTCCGGCCTGCTGTTGGTTATCCGCAGGGCAAGATTGAAGACAAGCCCGGATACGGCTTTATAGATAGCCTCGAACGCTTCCATATCACCTCCGGCTGCCCGCTCGATAATATCCCTGGTTATTTCTTCCATAGCTCCCTTTTCATTAATTTAGACAAGGCAAAGAGGTCAAAAGTTCCCTGTTTCTTGCTTGTTTGTCCTGCGGACCGCCTTGACCATGCGGTCATAGGCGACTTGTTCGGTAGGGCCTTCGGTAAGATGGTCGCAGCAAATAGCGGCAAAACCTTCGCGGTTTCTTATTTTAAAGATATGGACCTTCAGATGCCCGATTTTAGTCTCCATCTGGCCTCCCTGTTAACGCCGGAAATGGATAAAAATCCTTCCCCAGCCTTCTTCGGTCTTCTCCATCCGGTGGTAAAGCCTGCGGTTTTCTTTCTTATTAAGAAAGTTAAGAATCCGCCTTTTCAATTCCCCCACGTGCGTGCCGTAGGATATCTCAATGAGCCGCGCCTCGCCTTTCACCGCTTCTTCAAGGGCGGCGGCTAACTTCTGCTCGATTTCGGTCTCGCCTGCCGAAAGATTGACCTTTATCTTCATCGCCCGGAGGAAAAGATGGTATTCACGAAATCCGCCACTTCCTTCCTGTCGGCTTCAGTCATCTCTATGAATTTAATCCCCGTATTAAAGAGGCGCGGCTGGGTCTCCTTAGGGGTTATCTCGTTCACCCAAGCCACCTGCCCCCTGCATTTCAGAGGCTGGTTTTTATCCCAAAGAAACAGTTCTAGGTCTATTGCCGCAGAAGACGAAATTTCCTCGCCCAGAATAACCATTACGCCTCCAACGCTTATATTTTCGGTGTGCCCATTGACCACCTTCTTCTTGTCATCCATAATAAAACTTATCTTGCAGGCAACATTAATCCTGCGGTCCGCTCTTTTCTCTACATCCATCCCTTCCTCCTATTTCAGCTCGATTAATTCATAATCCAAGTTACCCAGCCCTAACTGATGGGCGTATTCAAGTTGAATTTTGCCGTCGCGCTCCGGATGAAGTTCCCTGAAGATATCCCGGCCGCAGGCTTGATTTATCAGGTCAAAGCTCGCCTTATCGATACTCACCGGGTCAACCGAGGCTAGAATTCCGATATCCGGGGATACCCGCGGATCATCCTTGGCCAGACAGTCGCATTCTTTAGTTATCTTTATGCAGAAATTCAGAAAACCCAGCCTGCCTTTTTTGCCTTTCATCACCGCCGAGGTATATTCGATCATCTTCTGCTGGATAGTGCCCGCCCCGGAGCCCCAGGGCACATCTATAGCCGAGAACGGACAGACCGCAATACATGTTGCGCAACCGATACATTTATCGCCTTCAATAACCGCCTTATTATTCCTAATAACTATCGCATCGGCCGGACAGGCCTTTTCACACTCCCCGCAACCCGTACAGCTATCCGCATAAACGACGGGCGAAACATCCGCATGCTGCTGGAGTTTGCCCTCCCGCGCAGCGCAACCCATCCCCAGATTCTTAAGCGCTCCGCCAAACCCGGTCATAATATGCCCCTTAAAATGATTCACGCCTACTATAGCGTCAGCCTCTACAAAAAACTTCGCTAACTTAGCGCTCTTGACGAATTGCCGGTCGATTTGGATATCCACCGTATTTTCTTTCCGGCTGTCATCCGGAACTACGATTTCCGCGCTGATCTTCTCCCGGGCGAAACCGTGCTCTGCGGCCATGGCCAGATGCCCGGCGGAATCCGTACGCCTACCCTTGTAGAGGGTATTGGTATCGGCCGCAGCCGGGCTTGCTCCCTTAACCGTAATCTGATCGCAAATTACCCGCAGATACTCCGACTTAACAAATCCGGTATTCCCTTCTTCACCGAAATGCATCTTCACCGCTACCTTGAAACCCGGATGTATAAAATCCAGCAAACGGCTTTCATTAAGGAGATACTGTAACTTCGCGCTAACCTGCGCAATCCCCTCCTTTTCATCGAGCCGCATTAGGAAAACCTTGCTTTTCATTTTTTGATATTTACTATAAATACCGATTTCTTTGCCGTTGGATCATCCTTTTCCCATGGCCTTACGTATTTGAAAAATACCTTCGTTTTGCCGGGCTTAAGAGCCTCGAAGGTCCAGACCGATTTGCCTCCGGAACCGATAAGCCCGGGATTATCCGTAAAATACTCCGAGCCTATAAATTTGATCGCCATTTCGTCAATGGGGCGGGCGAGTTGCCATTCGTAGCCGGT
>Ga0233425_10010078_pt1 | contig 11670 bp, 5 predicted proteins | sample Watercolumn_Towu_2_FD_181712 | JGI IMG/M metagenome (GOLD analysis project Ga0233425, IMG submission 181712) | Freshwater microbial communities from Lake Towuti, South Sulawesi, Indonesia - Watercolumn_Towuti2014_140_MG | ecosystem: Environmental > Aquatic > Freshwater > Lake | place: Indonesia...
CCCCCGCTGGAAGTCTCTATCTCGCGGACTTCTGGTACTACCCAAACGGTCCCGTAGCCGACGTGGAGCCGCTTGTCATCGATATGCAAGCGCGCGAAATCGGCTATTATCATGTCCCGACTTACATGGCAGATAAAAGCGGCGACCTGGTTTTCCAGGTCCCTCTCCGCGCATTGATGGCTATCGATGCATGGGCTCATATCTTTATCGCAGATGTGGTGTTTGGCTTGTTTGCGCGCGGCGCCCGTTTTGAAAGAAGAGCAAATGAAAGTCTTGATTTCAAACTCAGGGTCATCGGCAGAGCCATTTATGAAGGACGTCAGGTTTTGGAATGTTCCGAGGCTGTAAAAGTCGGTAAAAACTGCGTGATCGACCCAAGCGCCATCATAAAAGGACCGACAACCATTGGCGACAATGTGACCATCAACGCGGGCGCAGTGATTGATAATTCCATTATCGGCAGCAACGTCAACGTATCGCAGGGCTGCCAGGTAATGCTCTCTGTTGTGGGGGATGGGGCATTTCTCCCGTTCCGCGCCTCTCTCTTCATGACCACCGTTATGGAAGGCAGTATGGTGGCGCAGAATACCTGCCTGCAAATGTGCGTGGTTGGCAAAAGGACCTTCATCGGTGCAGGCTCCACCTGGACCGATTACAACCTGATTCCCGCCCCCATCCGTGCCCGCGATGGCAACGGTAAACTGGGAATTTCCAACCGCCCGGTGCTGGGCGGTTGTGTGGGACATAACTGCCGCATCGGGGCAGGCATGATCGTGTACCCGGCTCGCACCATCGAATCGGATGTGGTCATTGCGGCGTCGAAGGAGCGGCGCATCATTGACCGCGATGTCTCATTCGAAGACAGCGACCACCATCACCTGAAATCTGCTGAATTGCATCAGGTGCTGTACCATAAACAAGAGAAAGGCGTTGCCGAATCGTGGTAAAACATGGATAGTTTCGCATTCATCATCCACCCCATCGACCCCAAGCGAGATGTCAGCCGAAAGTTTCCCTTTTTAGGACGTATTCTGAACGAAAGACAGATAGATTTTTTTTCCACCTTTTTCCCGCCTGTCTTCATTTCCGAGATTGAAGGCATTACCTCACAGTCCACAGGCAAGGTCATTAAAGGCTGGTTCGTTGCCTGTCCCTATACGCCGCGCCGCATGATGGAGTTGCCTGAGGGCGCGGTCTATCGTAAAATTATCCAGACCGGGCGCATGGCTGAAAAACTTGGCGCAAATATCCTCGGTCTTGGCGCTTTTACATCGGTGGTCGGCGATGCAGGATTGACCATCGCCAACGGCCTGGAGATTCCCGTCACCACCGGCGACTCGTTTACCGTCGCCATGGCAGTGCAAGCCATCCGCGATGCGGCAAAAGTGATGGATATTAAAATCGAGGATGCCACAGTGGCGATTGTCGGCGCGACGGGCGCGATCGGTCATGTCTGCGCCCAACTGCTGGCTGGAGAGGCGGCCCGGGTTTTGCTCATTGCCCGCGATGCGAAAAAGCTCGAAGTGCTGCGGGACAAACTCGAGGTGAATGCCCGCAGCGAGCTGGTCACCAGCACGAAGATGGATGTCCTGCGCGAGGCGCAATTGATCCTGACTGTGACCAGTTCCATCCACGATATCATCCACCCGCAGCATTTACAGGCGGGGAGCGTCGTCTGCGATGTTGCCCGCCCTCGTGATGTTTCTGCAATGGTGGCGGCGGTAAGAGATGATATATTAGTCATTGACGGCGGCATGGTGGACGTGCCGGGTCCCGTCGATTTCCACTTCAACTTTGGCTTCCCGGATGGCAAGGCTTACGCCTGCATGGCTGAGACGATTGCCCTGGCTTTGGAAGGTCGCTTTGAAGATTACACCGTCGGCAAGGATATCACTTTGGAACGTGTAAAGGAAATTACCGAAATCGCCGAGCGACACGGTTTCCGCATGAGCGGATTCCGTTCGTTCGAACGCGAAGTCACAAACGAACAGATCGAAGCCGTTCGAAAAAATGCCCGCAAAGGGCTTCAACGCGCTTAGAGGAGGCTTACATGGGAAACGCCCGGCTTTTGGTAGTGGAAGACGATATCGACATCGCAAATATGCTCAAAATCTACTTCACCAGTCTGCAATATGACGTGGATGTAGCCAACCGCGGACGCGATGCCTTGGAAAAAACAAGGCAGGTCCTTCCGCACCTGATCGTGCTGGACATCATGCTGCCCGATATTGACGGCTATGAAGTCTGTCGCACCCTGCGGACGAACACCCGCACCAGTCACATCCCGGTTATCTTCCTGACACAAAAAGATGAGCGCAGCGACAAACTGCAAGGGCTGGAACTCGGCGCGGACGATTACATCACCAAGCCCTTCGACATCGAGGAATTGAAACTGCGCGTGCAGGGCGCCATCCGCCGCTCCGAACGCGAAAGCCTCACCGACCCGCGCTCCGGGCTTCCCGCCGGGCGGCTCATCGAGGAGCAGTTGCGCCGCATCATCCGCGAGAAGGATTGGGCGCTGTTGGATGTGCGCGTCAATAACTTCGAGGGTTTCAAGGATGTGTATGGCTTCGTCGCGGGAGACGATGTGGTGCGCTTTGCCGCAATGATGATCGGCGAAGTAGTCGATGAACTGGGCACGAGCAGCGACTTCATCGGTCACGCGGGCGGCGATAACTTCATTATCATCACCACCGAAGAAGCCGCGCCTGTCATCCGCCAGAAATTGAAGCAGCGCTTCTCCAATGAAGTCCAAAGCCACTACAACTTCATTGACCGCCAGCAAGGTTTCATCCAGGTGCCCAAAGCCGAAGGCGGCGTGGAGAAGGTCGGTTTCATGTACCTTTCCGCAGGATTGGTTTCTCCCAACCTGCAATCCTTTGCGGATATTCGCGAGATTACGGAACTTGCCGCTGAAGCGCGGCGACAGGATACGGCGAACGCTCCTGCCGCCTGATTGGTGAACCTCCATGCTTCCCGGATTGGGCATTGGCCTGTTTATTGCCGGACTAGTGTTTGTCTTGCTGGTGTGGGCGGTTTTGCGCCTTTCGATGCGCGCGCCGTCTGCCGCCCGGTCAGAGGTCAATTCCTTTTCCTATCATGAGCCGTCGAAATCCGACGATGCGGTGATCATTCTACAAACGGGCGGAAGGGTGGAATACATCAGCCCGCTGGCGCGCTCCTATTTCAACCTGCACGAAAACGAGCCATACGACCTTGAAAGGCTGGCGCGGCGCGCGCGCCCGACAGACGACTTCCTGGACCTCTGCGCGACACCGGGGCACAAGCGATTATCCATCAGCGGAAGGCTGGTGGAAGTTTCGTCTTTTGAGGTGCCAGGTCTCTATCCGATGATGCTGATTGCCATGCGCGGCAAGGAGTTTGCCCCTGCCCTTGAAGAAGCAAACGGCGCCTCCGGGGAGATTTTGGCAATCATCACAGAGTTTAGCCAGAGCACCGCAGTCCACCTCGACCTTCAAACCACCCTCCATGCAGTTTTGGAAAATATCGGACGGCTGGTCTCCTCAGAACTCATCGAATTGAACCTGTGGAATGAAGAGGATCAATCCCTCATCCCATATCGTTTCCAAGCCTCCGGCACCGGTTTCTCCGGCGTGACGCGCGCCTCTTCTTCGCAGTTTGGAAGCCTGACACCGAAACTGGCTGCGGAACGTACCCCCATCCTGGTTACGGATACGCGGCTGCAACCCGATTTTGCCGCCAGCGGCGAACTGCTTCCCATCCAATCCTACCTGGGAATCCCGCTCATGGCTGGCGGGGAACTGGTGGGGACGCTCGAAGCCGGGCAAAGCGGCGATGGCTCCTTCGGGCAACACGACCTCGACCTCCTGCTTCTGGTTGCGGGGCAGGCGGCAGTTGCCATCCGAAACGCCAAACTCTATGAAGACGAACAAAAACGCGCTTCGGAGTTGGCGGGCTTGGCGAACCTCAACCAGGCGCTTGGAACCGTTCACGACATGGAGGAATTGTTTGCCAGCCTCGTGAACAGCGTGGCTCCCATGTTCGCGGCGGAAATTACCGGGTTCCTGCTCTATGATGAAGAAAAGCGCACCCTCGAAGGGAAACTGCCCTTCCGCGGGTTGCCTCCGCATTTTGTTCAAATCTATCGCGCCACCGTCCCCGAGAACAGCCCCGCCGAGCAGGTCATTGCAAGCCAGAAACCCATCCTCACGCTAAACGCCTCCACCGATGAGAGCTGGCGCATGCTCGGACTTTCAGATATTGCCATGGCTGCCAGCCTGCGTGATATTGCCTTGACCCCGTTGGTCTCCTCCGGACGTATGCTGGGCTACCTGCAAGTGGGACATCACCGTCGCGGCACTTCCGCCTTTACCGGGGAGGAGTTGCGCCTGATGAACATCGTGGGAAATCAGGCAGCCGCCATCATCGAAAACATCCTCCTGGTGCAGCAGGCGCGCGCCCGCGCCCAACGCGCAAACGCCCTGCGCCGCATTGCCAGCCTCGCTGGTTCCTCTGCCACGCTGGAGGAAATCCTCAAATATTCGGTACAGGAACTTGCAAGCCTTTTCCAGGCGGATACGGGTGCCATCTTCCTGCTGGACGAAATGCGGGGTGAGCTTCGCCTGTTGCGCGAATCCACTTACGGCATCCCGGAAGAAGTCAACGACTCCTTCATCCAGATTTTCATCGACGACCCCAGCTATCGCTACACCGTATCCGGCAGCCAGACTCCGTTCCTCTCCGGGCGGCTCAGCACAGATCGACGGGTGCTGTCCATTTACCGTCCGCTGGTGACCACGCTGCAGATCGAATCTGCCGTTGTCGTTCCGCTGGTGGTGCGTGAAAAAAGCATCGGTGAATTGCTGCTCGGCAGTTTGCAGTCCGACCATTTCAACGCTTACGATCTCCAGATTGTCGCCACGGCGGCGGGGCAACTTGCGACCGCAGTCGAATCCGCCGGATTGCTCTCCCAGACCGATGCCTCCCTGCGCCATCGTGTGGAACAGCTTTCCACCGCCGCGCGTATCGGCAGGGAACTTGGGTCCTCACTCGACATCCGTCACTTGATGAAAACCATCCAGGAGGAAGGGCAGCAGATTACACGGGCAACCTGCTCTTCGATCCTCCTTCTCGACCAGGAGCATGATACGAGCGACCCCGTGATCGAATTCTCCGTCGGCTGTGGCAAGGACAATGAATTCTCCTCCATCGAACAGGATGTGCTGAAACACAGGGAATTGCGCATCCATGGCAACCTGCTTCAGGAGGAGATTCCCCTGCCCCACGAGGGCGCGCGTTCTGCACTTGTCCTGCCGATTTTGTACCAGGGACGCATCGTTGGCTTGATCAGCCTCCATTCGACCGAGATTAATTTCTTCACGACGGATTTGGTCGAGGCGATGCAGAACCTTGTGGCATATGCGGGCATTGCGCTCAATAACGCCCAGAGATACCAGTCTGAGAAAAAGCGCGCCGAGTTGATGCGCCGCCGCGCCGAAGCGCTTGCCCGACTTGCCGATGTCAGTTTCGACCTCGGACACGACCAGCCGCTCGACCAATCCCTTCAGGTGATTGCGCGCGGTATTCGCGACTCCACGCCCTTCCGCGTGGTGCTGATCAGCATTGTCGAAAGCGATTCGGGCTTGTTGCGGCGTGTGACAGCGACCGGTATTCCGCAGGAGACCCTGAACGATTTGCTTTCGCGCAAACAGCCCATTCAGGGAATCAGCCAGCTGCTCAAACCCGAATTCAAGATCGGACGTTCCTATTTCATTCCCAACGAGCAATTCCCGGTGATCCAGTCGGATGTGCAGATTGTCACGTTGGACCTTGCCGCCCAGCAGGGTCAAAGCCCGAATTCCTGGGATTCCAACGATTCCCTGCTCGTCCCACTCGAAAACTCCGAAGGGGAAATGGTCGGGTTGATCAGTCTTGACAATCCCTCGAATAACCTGCGCCCCGACAAGGCGACCATCGAAACAGTGGAAGTGTTTGCCGCGCAAGCCGCGCTATTGATCAGCCACACCATGCGCCAGACGGAACTGCGTTTGCGCATCGACTCGCTTGCTTCGGGCTTGCAGCGCCAGCAGAAGTTAATCGACAGCACCCAGAACAACCTGCCGATCATGCTGCGCAAAGACCTCGAACAAACCATTTCGCTCTACAACCTCGACCAGCGAATCCAGCGCGTGCGCGCTGGGTTGGCGATCACCAAGTCGGTCAGCCGCCAACTGGATGCATCCTCGGCGCTCTATGCGCTTGGGCGTGAAACCCTGACCCAGTTGGGAATGTCCATTGCGCTGGTGGCGGAAAATACGCCCGATGGACCGCGCCTCCAGCATGTGCTGGGCAGCCTGCCGCGCTCGACCAATGTGGAATCCCTTTTTGGTCAACGCAACCCGCTGCGCGCCTGCCTGCAAAGCGGCGAACCCATCCTCATTTCCAATCTCGATGAAAACGAGGAATGGCACGATGCCTCCCTGTTGACCTCCCTGCGCGCCAAGAGCGCCATCTGCCTGCCGGTGCAGGTGGAAAGCAAGACCGTCGCCGCAATGCTTGCCATCAGCCCCGAGGCGATGCCTGATTTTACAGACGAGGACCAAAAGGTTTATTTGCAGATTTCCCAGCAAGCCTCGCTCATCCTGCAAAACATTTCGCTCTTGAGCCAGACCCGCCGCCGCCTCGATGAAGTGAACCTGCTGCTCGACTTCAGCCGCCAACTGGCAGGCATGGACCCGGATGCGATTCTCCAATCCCTGCTCGATAGTTCCCGTCGAGTCCTTCAGCACGCCCACGCGGGTGTGGCTCTGGTTTGGGACCAGCAAACCGAAATGCTCACCCCCCGGGCGGCTTCGGGCTATGCCGACAATATCAGCATGATGGCAATCCGCTATCGGCCGGGCGAGGCGCTGCCGGGTACGGTTTTCCTCAACAAGACGACGCGGCGCGTGGATGAAGTCAACTTTGTGCGCGATTACAACCTGAGCGCCGAAAATCTCGCCATCTACCGACAGGCAACCGGCGGACGCTTGCCCGTATCGAGTCTTCTCGTTCCCATTAATACCGCCGAGCAAAGCCTGGGCCTGCTGGTGCTGGATAATTTCAACGCCACCGCCGCCTTCCTCCCCGAAGATGAAATCCTGCTCTTGTCTCTTTCCCAGCAAATTGCTCTTTCGCTGGATAATGTCCGCCTGGTGCAGACCACGCAGGAACGCGCGGGACAATTGCACGCCCTGAACAATGCCGCCGCCGCCCTCACCTCCAGTTTGAGCAGCGACCAGTTGATCAACTCCCTGCTCGACCAGTTGATTTCGATCCTCATGTACGACACCGCTACGCTCTGGCTCAAGGAAAAGGATCGCCTGACGGTTGCCTCGGTGCGCGGTTTCGAAGACGCCGAACAACGCCTGGGGTTGTCGGTCTATGTGCAGGATAGCGCGCTCTTCAAGGAAATGGCGATTACCGGCCAACCCATTTCCGTCCATGACGTGCGGGAAGACCCGCGCTTTTTGCCGGTGGAAAATCCCAAACTTTCCTGGCTGGGTATTCCTCTCATTTCCAAAGGTGAATTGGTGGGCGCACTGGCAGTGGAAAAAACGCAGGCGCATTACTACACCCGAGAACAAGTCCAGGTGGTATTGACCTTTGCCCGCCAGTCGGCGGTTTCTTTGGATAATGCGCGGCTTTACGAAGATAGCGTCCGCCGCGCCACCGAACTGGACCAGCGCTCACAGCGTCTTGCCACGCTCAACCGCTTTGCCTCCGCGTTGACTGGCTTGCTCGACACCGATCAAATCTTCAATCTGACCGCCACCGAATTGCTCAAGGGCTTGGGCGCGCAGCGGGTGTCGGTTGTGGTCTTCGAGCGAGGACAGGCATACTGGAAGATCACCACTCCCCGGATGCGGCTCAAACTCCCGCGCCTCCTGCCGGATTCGCCCATCTTCCACCGCTTGCGTGAATCGCAGAGCATTTTCAACACCGACGATGCCCGCAACGAACCCGATCTTGCCCCCCTGTTGGACATGCTCGGCGAGGATACCGCTGCCCTGCTCATCCTGCCCCTCGCTAGCGGACAGACCCTCTCTGCCCTGGTCTTCACAGAAATGAGCGGTGAGAACCGTTTTGGGCTGAACGAACTCGAGATTGCCCGCATCATCACCAGCCAGGCCATGGTCGCCTTGGAAAATGCGCGCCTGTTCCAATCGTCCGTCCGCACCGCCGAACGGTTTGCAATCCTCAATGAGACCAGTTCGCAAATCAGCGCCCTCGACCCCGAAGAGGTCTATGTGGCGACACATAAGGCGGCGGAACGTTTGATGCCGCTGGATGCATTCATCATCTCCCTGCTCGATATCGAAAACAACGAGATCGAAGCGGTTTACCTCCACGATCGCGGAAAGCGCCATCCCGCCGAACGCATTCCCTTTGGCAAGGGAATCAGCAGCCAGGTGATACAAAGCGGAAGACCAATCCTGACTTCCTCTCTCGACCAGTCCAATGCGTTGAATGCGGTAAACCTGGTGGATGAAAACGACGAAACCCAGTCCATTGTGGCTGTGCCGATGATTCTGAGCGGCAGGAACCTCGGCATGTTGTCGGCGCAGAGTTACCAGGCGGGCGTATACACCGAGGAGGATGTGCAGATCCTCGGCACGCTTGCCAACCAGGCGATTGTCGCCATCCAAAACGGACGCCTGTTTGCCGAGACTCAAAACCTCGCATCGCAACTCGAACTGCGCGTGGTCGAACGCACGGCGCAACTCCAACGCGAGCAGCAAAATACCGAGACCCTCCTGCGTATTCTGACCGAAGTCTCCTCCAGCCTCGACCTCGACCGCGCCCTCAACCGTACATTATCGTTGCTGATCGAAGCCGTCGGCGCGGAACAGGGTACCATCATGCTGTTGCAGGCGGAAGACAACCTTCTGCATTACCGCGCTGGATACGGCTACCTGACAGACCGCAGCGAAACCGGAGACCGTCGCTTTACCTTGAGGGTCGGCGAAGGTCTTGCAGGCTGGGTTGTGCAACACCGCGAATCGGTGCTGGTACACGACCTCCATCAGGATCCGCGCTGGATGCGAAGCGTCACCGGGCAGGATCACCGCAGCGCCATCGTCGTCCCCATGCAGGTGGTGGAAGATGTCATCGGTGTGCTGATGGTCTTCCAGCGCGAGCAGAACTCTTTCAGCGTCGAAATGCTCAACCTGGTGCGCGCCATTGGCAACCAGGTGGCGGTGGCAATCAACAATGCCCATCTCTACGAATTGATCCGCGACCAGGCGGAACGGCTCGGGGTCATGCTCCGCAAGGAACAGGAGGATGCCAGCCGCTCGCAAGCCATCCTCGAAGCGGTTGCAGACGGGGTGCTGGTTACCGGCGTGGATAACCGCATCACCTTTGTCAACTCATCCACCGAGCGCATCCTTGCCATCGAACAATCGAAAATGATCGGCAATTCCCTCGACTCCTTCGTCGGATTGTTCGGGAAATCTGCGAATACCTGGATGGAAACCATCCGCCGCTGGTCCGAAGACCCGACCTCGCACCATCCCGGTGATACCTATGCCGAGCAATTGCAACTGGAAAATGACCGCGTCGCGCTTGTCCATCTTGCGCCGGTCATCCTGCAAAACGATTTCCTGGGGACTGTGTCCATCTTCCGCGACATTACTCGCGAGGTGGAGGTGGACCGTCTGAAGTCGGAATTTGTGGCGACGGTCAGCCACGAACTGCGGACTCCCATGACAGCCATCAAAGGCTATGTGGATATCCTGGCAATGGGCGCAGCGGGAGCGCTGCACGAGAATCAATTGCATTTTCTCGAAATCGTCCGTAATAATATCGAACGTCTCAACATCCTGGTCAATGACTTGTTGGACATCTCGCGTATCGAGGCGGCGCGCGTTACGCTCACGCCGCAGGCAGTCAACTTGCGCGAGATTGCCGAGGATGTTCTTGCCGAAGCCCTGCGCCGCTCACAGCAGGAAAACAAGCCCATGGCGCTCTCGCTCGATTCGCCACCAAAGATATCCCCTGTCATCGGCGACCACGAGCGCATTCGCCAGATCATGGGCAACCTGGTAGATAATGCCTTCAACTATACGCCGCGCAACGGCACCATCCGCATCAACATTCACCAGCAGAACGGCGAGATGCAGGTGGATGTGCAGGATAATGGCGTGGGCATCGCGCCCGAGGCTCAGTCGCGTATTTTCGAACGTTTCTATCGCGGCGAACACCCCCTGGTGCTTGCCACCCCCGGCACAGGGTTGGGGCTGCCCATTGTCCGCCAACTGGTCGAGATGCACAACGGACGCATTTGGATGAACAGCGCAGGCGTGCCGGGCGAGGGAAGTACTTTCTCCTTCACCCTGCCGATCTATAAATAATGGAGATGGAATGGCGAGAATTTTGATTGCAGAAGACGAACCCGATATCCGCGAACTGGTCGCCTTCACCCTGCGCTTTGCGGGACATGAAGTGACCACCACCGCCAACGGTGAAGAGGCGCTCCAGCAGGCGTCCCAGATCGTCCCGGATATCATTATCATGGATGTGCGTATGCCGAAAATGACCGGCTATGACGCCTGCCGCGCCATGAAGGCGGACTTGGTGTTGAAGGACATTCCCGTCGTCTTTCTCTCCGCCAAAGGACAGGACTCCGAAATCCAGACCGGGTTGGATGCCGGCGCGGAGGAATATCTGCTTAAGCCGTTTGCCCCCGACCAACTGGTCGAGCGGGTAAAGAACATCCTGGCGAAGTTTGGAAAATAACACGGACACATGAGCGCAATTATTATCGACGGTTCGATGGTGCATTATGAAGCGCTGGGGCGCGGTCGCCCGGTGATCTTCCTGCACGGCTGGGTCGGCTCATGGCGGTATTGGATCAACGCCATGCAGGTTGCCGCCACATCCTTCCGCGCCTATGCGCTCGACCTGTTCGGCTTTGGCGACTCGATGCGCGATCCGCTGCGCTATTCCCTCGATAAACAGGCGGACCTTCTCAAGCGCTTCCTCGATGAGATGGGCATCGGCAAGATTGCGTTGGTGGGGCATAACCTGGGCGCGGTCGTCGGGCTGTACTATCTCAAACAATGGCCCCAAAGCGTGGACCGTCTCATGGCGATCAACCATCCCTTCGATTATTCTTCGCTCAATGCCCGCATGAAGACTGCCGCCATGCCTGAACTTACAGACTGGCTGGGTGGGCGCGCGCCCGATGCCATTTCTGCCCTTGCGGATGCTGCCAAGGCTGACCCGCAGGCGGTTGCCGCCTCGATGGCAGGCATTCAAGCAAATCCCAACCTGTTTGCAGAAATCCGCGGACTTGGCGTCCCCTGCCTGTTTGCCTATGGTCCCAACGACCCCGGGATTGTCATGCCTTCACAGGAACGAACCGACTCCCTGCCGACCCACATGCATCAGGTCAACCTCGAAGGCGCGGGGCATTTCCCGATGATCGACAACCCCAACCAGTTCAACCGCCTGCTGACAGACTTTCTGGCGCTGGATTCGGGCGCAAGTCCGCGCGAATTGCAGTTGAAAGAAGAATGGAAGCGCAGGGTGCGGTAATTTTCCCTGTACAGGGCTTTCTTAAAGTCGCAGGATGAGGGATAAAGCGGCAAAAGGATTGGCGTCATAGAAACGTCTGGCGCGGGCATGATTGGAAAAACCCTGCTT
>Ga0233425_10010079_pt1 | contig 11670 bp, 12 predicted proteins | sample Watercolumn_Towu_2_FD_181712 | JGI IMG/M metagenome (GOLD analysis project Ga0233425, IMG submission 181712) | Freshwater microbial communities from Lake Towuti, South Sulawesi, Indonesia - Watercolumn_Towuti2014_140_MG | ecosystem: Environmental > Aquatic > Freshwater > Lake | place...
TCCAACCGTCATCTTTCAGATCGCATCATCGAGGGCATTATCCAGCGCGATGGAGTGGTGGGACTGGTTCCATTCAATTCATATCTCAAGGTCGGTTGGGTATCAGGCAAAAACCCGCGCAGTGAAGCGCCGCTCAGCCTGGCTGCCAGCCACATTGACCACATCTGCCAGATCGCAGGCGATTCGCTTCACGCCGGCATCGGCTCAGACTTCGACGGCGGCTTTGGCGTGCAATCCGTCCCACCGGAAATTGACACAGTCGCTGACCTGCAAAATCTGGTATCCTTACTACAGGCGCGCGGTTACTCCGCAACTGATATTGAAAACATCTTCAGCAGCAACTGGCTGACACGCCTGAAAAGAGACCTGCCAAGTTCATGAATAACACCAACCCTGTCCCCGCCTCCACACCTGTGGACACGTCCCCCCGCGACGAGAATCCGTCCACGCCACGCGTTCGTCTGAGCCTGATCGTCACCCTCCTCGGGCTTCTGGTCTTTACGATCGGCGCCAAGCCGGTCTGGTTCAACTGGGATCGCAGCCCTGTTGTGGGATTCGTCCAAATTGCGGTTTTTCTAGTAGGGCTGGGAATTATCTGTCTGGGCGGTTATATCGGCCTGCTCACGCTATGGTGGGGCTTTGAGCGCACAATCACCTCCGATATCGGTGCGCGTCTGATCGGCACCGGCTATGTCTTTGCAGTATTTGCCGGCCTGGCAGATATCTTCGGCATGGGCTCGCAGCCCTTTCCACAAGTCCCCTACTTTGGGCCGTGGCAGGCTTCAGGGGTCTTGATCGGCCAGGGAATTATTGCACTCGGCTTCCTGCTCTTTATCCCCATTCACCCGCATAAAAAATCAGGGAAATAAAAAGACCCACTTTTATGAAGTGGATCTTTCAACTCAGTGCCCCCACGGGGATTCGAACCCCGGTCGTGGCCTTGAAAGGGCCGCGTCCTAGGCCTCTAGACGATGGGGGCTTTTTTGAGCGGGCGAATTCTATCATCCCCTTTTATGACCGTCAAGCAATTTCAACTTTTCGTTTCTGGTTTTACCCGCTGGCTTAGCAGCGCCATGAGGTCAACCTGCCTGCGGTTGATCAACATGCCCGCGCTCTCAATACGCAAATTGGGGATCAGGATGGCTGTAAGTGTGGCATTGAAAACCGGCAGGAAATCACGCGTGCCTTCAGTGATGAGCGAGACAAAATCAAACCGCCCCGGTAATTCCATGATGCCCTCAATTTCAAACATCTGCGTGGTGATGCGCAGCGGATACTCGACAATATTTGAAAACCCGCCGCGCACCAGCGCCTGCGGACCAAGGTCTTCGCGGCGCGACAGGCAGACGGCGTAGACATGTTTCTTCATCATGCGCACAAGCTCAAAGTGATCTACAAGTTTTGTGGGCATGTGCAAACGCGCCAGGCGCGCGTCGTTCACATCCATTGCCGAGTGAGTCGGGTCGTTGAGCATTCCCATCGCGCCATGACTTGTGACCATGATCTTCCCGACAGCCCTGTACCCGGAAGTTAAAATGTCGGCGGGCAGAAAACGATATGTGCGGGGAGATGTATCCATTGCCATGGAGGGAATCCTCTTTCAGCTAAGAATCATGAACGGGGCGGGGCTGGCCGGATTGAGGCCGGGGGCGGGGCGGATTGCGGCGCTGACTGCGGGTGGGCTTGCCGGCGTTCGGGTTCAGGACCATGTTCAACCACTGGATCGCCTTTTCATCATATTCGCGCCTGCCGCATATATCGCAGATCCACGCGGGAAAATGCGGGACCGTGATGAGTTCATTTCCGAGCCACGTAAAATAAGTCAGCAGGCGCGGCCGCATGATGCCCGCATGGCATTCGTAACAGGGCATGGTTTGCGGAGGAAAGTTCTCAGGTTCCTTCATATCGTCCTTAACGCGTTGTAAGTAATTACGGATGTTGAATTACATCCCAAAGAGGCGGCGGCCAATAAATCAAAACCGCCTTGCCGACCACGTTCCTGGCCGGCAGCATTCCCCAATCTTTCGAATCGTTCGAGTTGTTGCGGTTATCGCCCAGCACAAAAAGCTGGCCTTCCATAACCTCCCACTCATCCGAATATGAAGGCGTGGCGGCGATGTAAGGTTCATTCAAAACCTGGCCGTTGACAGAAACAACTCCCGCGCTCACGCTGACATGGTCACCGGGCAGGCCGATCACGCGCTTAATCAGTTCCTCTTCGGGGTTCATCGGAAAGTGGAACACAATAATATCGCCGCGCTGGGCCGGGGCGAACAAATAACTCATCTTACTGACCAGGACAAACTCACCGTCTTCGAGGGTGGGGCGCATACTAAACCCGTCCACACGTACCCGGGCAGACACTGCATTGATCGCCAAAAACAAAATGACAGCCAGCAGCAGGGTTTCAAAAATATCGAGGGTAAAACGGCCCCAGTTTATTTTTTCCTCTCCGCCAGCCTCCGCCCCAACCAACTGTTCCAGCGCTGCAGGCTCCTGAACTTCAGCCTGATCTTCCTGCTGTAAATTTTCCAAACGTACCTCCATGCCTTTTCAAAATTATACCTTTATTTTTTCGAAGTACGCTGGTTCTTAAGTCTTACCCCAGGCAAAATAGGTGGGCACATGCAGTGCGCGTTTTCCAGCGCGCCGCGCCGCTTCATCCAAAACCCTCAATTTTTCGATTTCCGCTTCCGGGACAATGCCTGCCAGGTCAGATTGAATCACCGCCCATTCATTTTCCCAATCTTCAGCAGAGCGCATCACAGCCTGGCCTTGAATGGGTCCTGTTTCAATGAGTTTGACTCCCGCCTGAAAAAAAGTCTGCGCGAGGCGCGCGCCAAAGAATGGATTCGCCCCCTGACGCATCAACGCTTCAGTCTGCCATTTGCCAAGCGGCGCGAGTTCCGCCGGCTCATCCACCCGTTGACTGTAATCAGGTTCAGCCAAGGCCAGCACGGTATGACTGACACGCGCCATCTCGCGCACAGCCAGCAAAGGATCGTCCACCCATAGCAGAAGGAAATGGCAATAGGCAATATCAAACGATTTGTCCGGGTATGGCAGGCAATGCGCGTCGCCGCAGGCGGGCGAAACTGTCGGGGCGTGGATTCTACATTCGGCGAGTGAAGCAGGCTCAAGGTCCAGGCCGTGAAGCGCCGCGGGAGCATCAAGCTCGCGCAGGATTGCGCCGGTGCCGCATCCCACTTCCAGTACGCGGCGCGCGTTCGCCAACCCCGCCTGTTCGAAGATATATTCGCGCAGGCGGCGCGTCCACCCGGCTTGCTGTACATAGCGCGAATGCCAGTTCATCCTTCGCAAAATTTCAGGTTGTTTTTGTAGAGCGCGCCGCGGTCTTCCCACCAGTTGAGAATAAATTCAAGCTGTTCGTCGCTTTCCGGCGAGCGCGGAAGGGCAAGGCTGTTCGGCCTGGTGTGGTACAACCGGTTCACTTCAGCGGCCGCCTGTTCATTCGTCAGCCCATGCCGCACGAGATAACAACCGACCACGATTCCGGTGCGCCCCACCCCGCCCCAGCAATGGACATATACACAGCGCTGATCGTTGAGGGCCTTGTCAATGATGTTGAGAATCGAAGTCATCGTCTCGACCGAAGGGACGCTGTAATCGCGAATGGAGGCGCGCTGATAAGATACGGTGATGTTATAGATTCGCGCGCGCTCCACAAGGACTGGCTCATATGGCACAAGCTCATTTGGCTCGGTCAGGTCAATGAAAGTATTGACCCCGGCTTCGAGGAACTTGTCTATTTTTCGGCGCGCAGTTTCAGGCTCAAAACTGCCGGGGTATTCGCCGGCAAGGAGGCGGTCTTCTTCGACCCAGTAGGTTTCAACGATGGGAAGGTCTGTCATATTTTTTATTGAGGAAAGGTCACGCACAGGTTATTGAGAATTTTCGTCCGCATCTCAACCAGTTCGGGGAAGTTGTAAAAGAAGAGGATTTTTTGCTCTGCGATTGTATCGCCTGCGGGCTTTTCGCTGAAGACAAAAAATGAAAAAGACTCGGCAATATCTTCGGCGGGATGTGTCGAGGCGTAATCGGTCAGGAACTGGTCCTGATATTTGTAGTAGAAGTCGTCGAGGCGCTGATAATAAATTTCGTCATCTTCTTCAAGGTTGATGGTGTTCCATTCCTCGTAGATGCCGGCCCAAAATTGATCATAGTACAGGTTGATGTACGACTCGCTATTGGCACAACCTTCACCAGGGAAGAAGTTGGGGCAGGCTGAAACTTCGTCGAGGTAGATTTCGTTGTCGTCGGGGTTATTGAAGACCGCCTCGCTCGGGGGAACCTGATGCGGGCCGAGGGTCAGCAGGTGGGCGAATTCATGGACGAGGGTATAACTGAGATAGTAGTAATCCTGCGAGTCGGCTATATCCACTTCCAGCCCCCAAAGCGACGGGTCATCGTAGGTCTGGGCAACGGCGGCGAGCACGTTATCCTCACCGTCAGTCATGACCGAGAATTCGGCAAGCGTGGCGCGGCTTTCAAGCGGGATGAGGGCGGCAAAATAATCCCATAACTGTTGATGCGCGGCAGAGTCATCCTGTTCATCCTGCAAGTCAGCGGGGACGCTCTCATAGGCCGGGTCTGTTATTTCGTCCCCAAAAACGGCATAGGTGACGATGTAGGTGGTGTTGTCTTCATCACGCGCGCCAAAGTCCATGGTTTCAGATTCACCCTCCACGAGGGACGGCGAATTCATTTCAATTATTTGATTTGTGATTACAGGACAGGCGAGGGCTTCAACAGGAGGTTCTGTGGGAATTTCAACAACGGGGCTTTGTGTTGCAGGCAGTTCTGGAATGGCAGTCTCGGGCAGGTCTTCTCCCATGATTGTTGCGCAAGCCAGCGAGGAGAGGAAGATCACAGAAAGGGCAATCAGTGGTTTTATACGCGGCATGGTTTATCCTTGTAAAATTTTGGCAAGGATACCATATCACCATTCAATTGCTCCAAACAAAAACGTCATGCCTCGCAGCATAACGTTCATTCGGGTTTCCTTATCTGGAAATCCTGTCCCAATCATCTTTCAAAAAGTTGCCGAGGACTTTATCCGCTTCACCCTGCGCGGGGAGCACATCCCCATCGGGTTCGACGTACATCCATGCCTTGCCTGCGCCGGCGGGAATTTCATCGTCTGCGGTTTCAATGGCGAGCGGGTTGGACGCTGAATACGGCACCGGCAAATCTCCGCGCACAGTGAGCCGCATGGAATTGGCAAAGCCCATCAGTTCCACCAGTTCGTCAAGCAGGTCCGCTTCAGACGCGCTGAGCGAGATGTTTTCAACCGCGAGGGACGCCAGTCTTTCAATAATTTCTCTTGCGTGGGGTGCATTTTGTTTGTTGAGCGTCAGATGCACGGTCAAAAACAAATCCTGCGGAAGGATGGCCTCAACGGCCTTCCAAGAGCGCGGGTCATCAGGCTGGAGGATGAGCATGACATGGTCAAGCCCGGTTTGCAGGAGCAGTTCCAGGTATTCCTTATCAACCAGTTTCAGGCCGTCGGTGAGCAGGCCGCAGACCTGTCCGTTTTTTTCAGCATGGGCGATGAGTTGCGGCAGGTCTTCGCGCAGGGTGGCTTCGCCGCCGGTGAAGATGATGTGCGGAATGCCGGCCTGCCAGGCTTTATCCAGAATGGTCTGCCATTCGGCGGTGGATAGTTCACGGTCAACTCTTTTGACGGGGGCATATTCTGCGTGCGTGGATTCTGCCAGGCGATAAGTGACGGCGCAGTCCAACCTGAGAGTTGATTCTGTTGAATGAGGCTGAATCCGCTCGAAGTTAAGAAAAGATACGGGATCCAAATCAGGAGTGGATATCAGGCTGTGAATCTGGTCTGCGAAGTTGGTGAAATCAGCCAGCGCGGTTTTCTTATCCACCCGATAGCGTTTTGAAATCTGGCTTGCGGCTTCTTCCGGCGCGGCGCCTTTGATGAAATGGAAGGCGTATTCGGCGGCGGTGGGGTTGAGTTGTATTACGGTTGCGGCGTTTAAAATGAGCAGGCCGCTGCCGTCCTTGTTTAGGCGCAGGTGCAGGCGATATGGCTTTTCATCTTCGGCGGCCTGCATGTGATGCGTGCCGGCCGGCAGCGGTTGGACTTTTGAAAAACGATTCGCGATCTTTTCAACAATGTTCATGTTGTCTCCTTTATGGGAACTTGATCCAGCCTGCGTCGAGCAGGTACAAATAGATGTAGCCAATGAGCAGCACGACCCAGCCGACCAATTGCAGGCGGTCCATCAATGTTTCAAACGACATGCTGAAATTATCCTTGATAGTTTCAACGATGCCTTCAAGGTTGTCGAGTTTGCCTTTCAGGTTATCCTTCCAGTCTTTGAGGTAGAACTCGCTCTGGATGGCTTCGTACAATTTGGCGGTGTACCAGTCGCCGATGAGCAGCAGGTTTTGTTCGGCGCGTTCGAAGTCAAGCATGACCTCGAGTTTGTGTTCGGCGATCTGGCGGATGACTCCGCGTGTGGGGCGCGGGCGGCGCTTGTTCTCGAAGAAGGTTTCACTGATCTTGTCGAGCATGGCGTCAATCGATTGGTCCAACATGCGGAAGCGCAGCAACTGGTAGTTGCCGATTTTAAGCAGCGCAATATCAGACTGGTAATCTTCATTCGGGGCGATGATGACCGCGCCTTCCCAGTCTACCAGGGTGAGTTCTCTGGCAGAGTAGCGTGTGCGCGAGGCGAGGATCTCGTTGAGTTCCTCCCTGTCAAACACTTCGCGCTGGGAACGGATGAAATTTGCAAGGGCGCGGGCATTCTTTTCGATCCATTTATCGGGCGATGGGCTGGCGCCCGGCACAAGCAGGATGGAAAACTCCTCGTACAGTCCGTTTTGACGGTATGCAGTCGGGATGAATTTGCTTTCCAGTGCGTTTTGAATTTTTGCGCGCTCCTGAAGAACAGATACAGCGAACGGGTCTTTGAGGTCGAAGCGGCATTCCACCATTTGCACGCGGCCGTCATAGCGCTGGCGCATAACCTGGACTGCGCGGCCTTCGATCAAGACCGTCTCCTCGCCCAGAGTGACCAGGTCAATGTCAATCGGCTGGAAATACGGCGCGTCTTTCAGTCCCTTGAATTGTTCAGGGGCCGGGGCTTTGCCGTCGTCGGCATCGGGGAAGGCAATCAGGTAGCAGATTTCCATAAAAAGCGTTACAAGTTGAAGGGTGAAGGTTAGTTGTCGGCGTTGTACTGCGCCAATAGATTATAAAGGATGGTGACGATGCCATTCAGGCGCTCATCTACTCTTCCGGGGAAAGTTTCATCAAGATATTCGAGTGTGTCATACTGGGTGTGGATGATGGCACCTCCGTCGCCATATTGCGGGTCGACTTGAGTATAGCCGTCCTGGTCACCGAGTGTCCAGTTGGTGGATTCAAAATATGCAAAGGGGATGCCAGCCTTTTGGAATGCAAAGAAATCCGCGGTACCTCCTCCCTCGCCATCGGTCAAATCTACGTTTGGGATGGTCTGCAAGTTGAATTCGTTTTTACCGGCCCAATCCATCGCCCAGTCGCGCAGGGCAGGTTCGCTTTCATTACAATAAACATAGGTGATGTCGCCTGCGATGACCGAATCGAGGTTGATCATGCCGATCACGTCTCCGCTCATTTCTTCAACGTAAGCCTGAGAGCCAAGCAGGCCGGCCTCTTCCGCGCCGAATGCAACGAAGTGGATTGTGTACGGGGCAGGGACATCCTTTAGCAGGGCTGCCAATTCAAGCAGAATTCCCACGCCGGAGGCATTATCGTCTGCACCGAGGCCGGCTTCCACAGAATCATAATGCGCACCGATAACAACGACTTGCGCCGAGTCGCCTTGTTTGACGGCCATCACATTTTCAGAATCAAACATTGCTTCCGTTTCATCATCCGCCCACCCTTGCATTCTAAAGGATTGAATTTGCGGCTCGTACCCCAAACTGACAAAGGTTTGGCGGATGTACTCCGCGGTCTGCGCCTCTTCCTTTGTGCCGGACCAGCGCGCGCCGATTCCCTCGGTGATGGCTGTGATGTGAGCGCGGGCTGCTTTGCCGAAGCGCAGTTCTTCGGCGGGCTGCTCAACGGGAGGTTCCGTTGCCTGCGGCGGCTGTGTGGCTTCCAGCGTTTCTTCTGTCGGAACTGATTCAGTCGCTGCAACAGGTTCAGTTGTGACAGAAGCAGGAAGCGCGAATTGCGAGCAGGCAAGCAAGGGCAGGAGCAATATCGAAAAAAATATTTTCAGGGAGCGCATTTATCCTCTAATGAAATGCGGCATTTCAAATGGAATTTCGAGAGAGAGTTCCACGAAGCCTGAATAAGCTCCGTTTTTGTACCACGGGGATTGATAGATGAGTTTCTTCACGCCGTTCTTTTCGATGGTGTACACGTTTTTGGCGCGCGCCGCCAGCAGTCTTTCGGTCTTTTCACGGGCAGGGTTGGGATGGCAATCGAGCATGTTCGAGCCGACGAGTTTGTACCCGCCGTCCGCTTCGAATGTTTTGGCGGCCTTGTCGTTCATCTCGAGGATGATGCCCTCTTCGTCGCAAACTGTGATAGCGGCAGGGAATTCCTTGATCCAGGCGTGGTCGTTCATGAGTTCTCCGTGTTGAAAAGTTGGGAAGTTAGAAAGTTGGAAGGTTTGAACTTGCAAACTTTTCAACTTGTACACCTTCGAACTGTAAGGGGCATCCCCCGCCGCATTCGGCGACAACAGGACAGCCTTCGCATTTGAAGGGCAGGTTCTGGCGTTCGCGCAATTGCACAGATAGTTTGTGATTCCAAATGGAATTCCATTTGTCAGTGAGGATGTTGCCAAGCGGTGTGTAATATGATTGGCACGGCAGGACATTTCCGTTCGACTCGATGCACATGCTGTATAACGCGGCGGTGCAGCCCTTCACGCCGAGGTTACTCGCAGTCGGGTCGAACTCGCAGTATTGCGTCGGCGTGTACCAGATGAGTTTTTGTCCGCGGGCGGCGGTCTTTTGCACGGCAACATCCAGAATGGGTTGCAACTCTCTTTCGCGCAGGCCAGTGCCAACGGTCAGGCCGTGACCCGAATAAATCAGGGCATTCAATCCAATAGTCGGCACGCCGATGTCAGCCAGAAAATCCAGCGTGTCTGGAATCGTATGGACGTTGGTTTTCAGCATGGTGGTATTGGTCATCACGTATAACTTCGACACAAGCGCATTCCTCAAACCCGCGATGGTTTGCTTGAACGCGCCTTTCACACTCATCATTTGGTCGTGGATTTCGGGGTTGTTCGATTCGACCGTGACTTGAACATGGTCGAGTCCGGCCTGCAGGAGTTTTTCGACATAGGCCATGTCTGCGAGACGGCGCGCGTTCGTGTTCAGGCCTGTGATCTGGCCGTTGTTTTCTGCATGTTGAATCAGCGCCGGCAGGTCGTCCCTGAGCGTGGCTTCTCCGCCGGTGAAAATGATGTGCGGCACACCAAGCGCCCACAACTGATCGAGGATTTTGAACCACTGCTCGGTGGTCAGTTCTGGAAAATTTCTTTCACGGGCGTTGTAGCAATGCGGGCAGTCGTTGTTGCAGCGATAGGTAACCGCCAGGTCCATGCGATACGGCGCAGACGGGCGCGCGCTGAACGGCATGTTCATTTCGAGGTCAAGATCGTGAATGACGCAGGCGCCATCAGGGCGAAGTAATTCAGAAAGTTGAAAGCGAAAGGCGGAAAGGTCATCGTTGGCCTGGGCTGCGTTGACGCGATATTGTTTCGTGATGGCCGCGATGATTTCCTTTTCCTGTTTTTCTTCAAGGAGCAGGTACGCCATAAACGCCGCGGTTGGATTCAAGTGCATGACACTGCTGGCGTTGACGATCAGCGTGCCGCTGCCATCAGGGTCGAGGCGCAAGTGGATGCGCGACTTTTCATCCGCTGTTTCGCGGGTGTAGTGGTAAAGGCCAGACGGTGAGCCGTTAACCGCGGATGATGGTTGAAAAATATTTTTGATAGAACCAAGTAAAGTCATTGTTCACCTCTAATCATCAATCGTAAATCCAAAATCTGAAATCGCAAATCGAAAGTTGAATTACCTTCCTCCTCCCGCACAGGCGCAGGCACAGCCGGCGCAGGCGCAAGCGCAGGCACAGGAACGCCCTCCGCCACCACCGCTGCGACCGCCGCCACTCTTTCCGCTGGAGGTTGGTTTGGGCATGGGGTTGGTCGCGCCGGTGATTTTTTCAGTGAATGTGTTAACGTTGCCGACGACTTTCTGCGAGAAGGTTTGCACGCCGGTCACCATCTGCGCGGCGATGTCTGCGCCGGGCAGCGCGGAGCGGCCCGTGCCCGAGGGTAGACTCGATTTGGAGGACGGGAGTCCACTGCCGGCTGAGGCCGGACGCGAGCTAAAGGTCGGGTCATACCGCCCCCACCACATCGGCACATAAACAGGTCCGACTCGCCGCGTGCGGTCGTCGTAGTCCTTGTCGAGCATGGTCCATTCAAGGGCTTCGTCGAATTTCTGGCTTTTTACTTCGGGCGTGTCTGCGGCTTCGATTTGCTGCCAGGCCTTTTCCATGATGGATTTGTAATAGTCAATTGTTTCCCTGCGGCTGAAACCGCGCATCTTTTCGGAAACTGCCTTGACAAGCGCGACCATCATGTCCTGAATATCTTTCTGGCGTTCCTTTTTATCGGGGTTTTTAAACGCGCGCAGGAAATCTTTTTCGTAGGGATGCAATTTATCGCTGTCTTTCATCAACGGGTCTGCGACATCGAGTTCGAGCGGGTCGCGGGTTTTGACGGATGCGGCTTCCTTTTTGATCACGCCGAACAGGATCATGGTTAGAACCTTGTCGAGGGGCTGTTCCATCAAAATGGCGGATTCGACAGCGGTCAGCCCGCGCTTAATACCATGCCCTTCGATGGAAACTTTGGGCGGCATGTATTGCATCTTGCGCCGCTGATTGGAGGTAGCGGAAATGGCCGGGACGCCGACGAACATGAACAGGAAGAAGCCGCCGCACAGCAGTGAAAAGATCGTGTCGCCGCTGATCAACGGCTTGGCCGGGGGGATGTAAATCGAGTCAGCGGGGACGTAGATACGAGGTATGGATGCACCAAACTCGTAGTAGTCTGACATGCTGGCAGAGGGAGAATACCAAGTGTATGTGACGCGGTCCTCGGCGTCGTACGCGGCTTGTGGCTCGGAAGGGAAATTCGAAGGCGCGGAGTGCCAGCGCGGTTCCTGTTCTCCCATATTAGGCGGCAGGTGGAAAACAACAGTCAGGTCGGTATTGCCGGTTACATATTGCGAATCAAAATAAGTCGGCGCGAAGGTGGCGCTGGCGTAAGCCTCATCTTGATCATCGGGATATAGCACATATGGGATCCTGCCGACGAATAAATGCACTTCGGCTGAGTCGCCGGCGGTGATGGTCTTGTTGCCCATCACGATTGCAAAACCTGAGCCATTGCCCGCATAGTCACTGGAGGAAACCGAAACAGGCACGCCGTCCACTTCAGCTTTGGCCGTGCTCAAATCATATTGGTAATTCGGCATGCCCACGTCTATAAAATCAATCGGATGCGCGCCAGGCTGGTTGGTGAATGTCCAGGTGTAATCCAGGCTTTGTGAGCCGTCTGAATTCCAGTAGACATGCACCACTTCCCTGTTCACTTGAAA
>Ga0233425_10010080_pt1 | contig 11668 bp, 4 predicted proteins | sample Watercolumn_Towu_2_FD_181712 | JGI IMG/M metagenome (GOLD analysis project Ga0233425, IMG submission 181712) | Freshwater microbial communities from Lake Towuti, South Sulawesi, Indonesia - Watercolumn_Towuti2014_140_MG | ecosystem: Environmental > Aquatic > Freshwater > Lake | place: Indonesia...
CGGCTCGCGAGGACACCCTGCGCGCGGAGCAGACCGCCGAAGAAACGCGGCAGCGAGCCGTCAAGGCCGCCGAAGACGATTATCAGCAGTCGGTGCGGCGGTCGCGCGAGCTGCACCAACTGCGGCAGCAGGAGGCAGAAACAGCTTACCTGCGGGCCGTCCAACAGCCGCCGGCAACCAACCTGCAAGCTGCCCTGCGTACGTATCACGAACAGGTGCAGAAGGTGCATGACGCAACTCGAGCGGAGGTCACAGCCGCGCTGGCCGAGTTCAAGAGCGTATTTGAGTCCGCGCGGAACGCGCTCGTCGCTGCAGAACGCTCCGCGAACGAGTCCCGCGTCGCGGCTGCTGTCAGCGCGGGTGAAGCGTATCAACAGGCCGTTTCCGTGGTGCAAATCTTCAGCTGCGAGAACGTATTCGGCATTTGGCTGAATTACGCACAGGCGATGCACGTGGCCGGCAAGACATACGACAGTGAGGTGGCGGTGGCCCGCGGCGGCTACGACCAGGCGATTGCACCCGGACTGCGGCAGTATCGCTACCGCCTGGCTGCTGCCGAGCGTGCCCGGACGACGGCGCTCAGCGCCGCATTCCGGCAATACGACGAGGCCCGCCTGCAGTACGACCTGGAGTTGAAACAGGTTCGCATCGGTGCCGCCGTCAACTTGCAGAAGGCGCGCGCACTGAACGACCGTGACCGCCGTTGGTCGCTGGCGGAAGCCGCCTTGGTGCGCGATCGCAGCCTGGCGCTGGCGGAACGCGCACACACGCTGGCTCACGCGGCAGCTCAACAAGAACTCTGGCGGGGGGAAGCGAACGCGCGCGAGCGAGCGCTAGCCGCCTGGCACGTCGCCGAGTCCACGCTCTGGTCGGTCTATCAGTTGGCCGTGGCCAAGAATCAATTGACCTACACGCACCAGCGAATCCAGGCTCACGCCGCGTATACGCTCGCGACTGCCAATGCCGCCCACGAGCGGGCGGTGCAGACGGCACAGGCTCGCCGAGACCATTCGCGCGAAACCGCGTCGCGCGACTGGAATCGAACGACCAGTCATGCGGAGGCCAAGGGCAAGTACTGGGGGGATGCGGCCAGCGAGCAGGCCCACGAGATGCGACAACTGGCCGATGAAAGCCGCCAACTCCGAGACGACTTTTCGGCGCAGAAGGAGGCGTACGTGCGCCGCAGGGCGGAAGCAGCTCACAATCTGGCCGTGGCCGAGTCGCTGGCCCAGCAGTCCTATGTCACGGCACAGACCGATGCGCGCATTCTGGACGTGTCGGAACAGGAGTGTTCCTCCGGGAACTGGTACGGCATGTTAGAGTGGTTCCCGGCGTCGCGGCACGAGAAAGTACCTTATGACGTGTCAGCTTCCCACAGGAACACGCTGGAAAAATCGCTGCACCGGGCGTCACACGAGTATCAGATAGATACCATCCTCAGCGATGCCGCCATCGCTCGCTCACGCCGCGAATTCGCCAGTCGCTACGAGACCGTGATGGTCACGGAACAGGCCAAACGGTTCCGTGCCATCGCCGGCGACCTGCGGACCTATCACGAGGCGCTGGCACGTGTGGACCGCCGCCATGCTGTCGACGTCGTCCAGGTCGATGGGGTGCTGGCGAATCGTGTGGCGCAGATGGACCTGGGCTACACGCAGATCGTAGCCCTGGCTGACAAGCTGTACACGGATGACGAGGCTCGCTGGCGCGGCGCACAAGGTGTCGCGGACGCCGAAAGCGAAACGCGCTTCCGAGTCGTTGCGGCAAACCACGATGCGGCGGTGCTGGGTGAATGGGATGCGTCTGTCGCGACCCCTTGGACCGCCTACCAGGCAGGACTGAGCGAAATCGAGTTCGCGTGGGCGGAACAGTCCGCCGCACCGCAACTCTCCGCCGCCCGCGCGCTGGCGGCCGCCGAGGAGGTGCTCGCGACCACCATCTCCTCCGTCAAGCGGGCACAGTCCTTGGAACGGGCCCTCGCGGAAGCAAATCGGGTGAATGCCATCGTCGCGGCGCGCAACTGCGCCGCGCTCACCGCGGCGGACGCGAGCCTGAACTACGCGCTGGCGGTGGCGGGCACAAATTGGCAGCGTGCCGACCGTCGAGCGGAACTTTCCGTTGCCGCGCGCGCCCGAAACCAGTCATTTCAGGATCCACAGTGGATCGCCGCGCACGACGCCGAAACTGAGTTTCAACGAGCCATGGCCGACTCCTGGTTGACGCTGGTCAACGCTGTCTCCGACGCGGACTACGGCCACGCACTGGCAATCGGCCAGGCCAACGACGACCTGCAGCACGATCGCATCGGCCCGGAGAGCCACAGCCAGGCCGTGAACGCGGCACACGCCGCGCACGAGGCGGCCCAACGCGCCGCTATGAACGCGTTTGACGCAGCAGCCAAGCGGCACTGGAACATCCTGCGCGCAGTTCGGGCCGCTCACACCAAAGAGGAAGTCCTGTTCCGGATCGATACGCACGCCGCCTGGATTGAACAGGACTCGTCCGACGAATACCAATTTGTTCTCGCGTTCGGCTCCGCGGCCAAGACCCACACTGTCGCGCTGCGGCAAAACGCGGAGGTGCTGGCGCTGGACATCCGCCATGCCACGCAGGCGTTCGACGTCACGACGGCCGGCCTCGAGCAGGCAATGCAATTGACCTCGATTAACGCACAAGCGACGCGCGATGCTGCCGCGGCGAGTGCCTCGACCGCCCAGCGGCGCGAACTGCAACTCGCGGACAGCGCGAAGCGAGAGGCCACCCTATCTGCTCGTGGCTCTTACGAAACGGAACTCCGCCGTCAGCATATAGCGTCACTCGCGCAATCGGAGTCGGTGCTTGGCAAAGACCTCGTGGACCATCAACGCAACGTTGCCACGGCCGATGCCGCCTGGAGTGAAGAAATCCACGAAGCGCGGCGCATCCTGGAACGGGCTATTTCGGCGCTGGCGTTCGAGTATCTGGCCGCAGCCACCGCGGCCGAAGCCACACTTGCCGACCGGTTGCGGGCCGCCGACCTGGACTACCACACGGCGGTGATGACGGCCAGCGCGGCGACGGCCTTGGACAGGGCGAACGCCGCTGCTGATCTCGTCATGGCCAGCGCGATCACGGACGCCGTGCAACTCGAACAACAGAAGCTCGCGGAAATCGACTACGACCTCGACTGCGCTCGTGCCGTGAGGGATCTCTACGCTGTTCTCATCACCAGCTACGAAAGCTGGTCAGTCCTCATAGCTGAATCGAAAGGGCAATACGCTCTGGACCAAACGGACAGCTGGGTGCCTTTCACGGCAGCCAGCTTCGTGCGCGCTCCGGTTTCCAGTCATGCCCGCTGGGGCCTCACGCAGGTCACGGAGTCGCCCATCCTCCCGGAGGCTGCTGGTCTCGGCGGCTTCGTCTTCGAAGTCCCGGCCGGCGATGGGGATGTTTACACACGACTGCTGACCACGACCGGCTGCCTGGTCGGTGACTCGATGGTCTTCAATTGGAAGGCGCCCCTGAGTCGTCCCGGCGGCGAACTCGTGGACCCGGAAGCTCAGGAGCGCCATTTCGGTGCCCTGAACGCCGCGTGGCAAGTGCGGGCCACGGAAACCCGCGCCGCTGAACTGGCTGGAGTAAACGCGGTTGGCGAAGCACAACTGCGCCGCGCGGCCGCGTTGGGGGATACGGCCATCCGGGCCGCACGAGACCGCGGGCAGGCGGCGCTGAACCACGCGCTGGCGGTCAAGCAGGCCGATGATAGGGACGCGGCCGTGGCGGCGAGAGTGAGCGATGAACGCATCGCGCGGCGCGCGGCAGCGGAATCCCATCACACTGCTGCGATGGCCGGCCGAGCAACCACGCAATTGATGAAGGCGACCGACCATCGCACAACGTGGGAGGAGCAGCAGGGCGATGCGAGCCTGGCCCGCGCGCAGGCAATCGCGTCGAGTGAAGCGCAATTCCAGTTCGCCGCGGCGCAGAAACTGGCAGGGGATTGGACTGCGATCGTGGCTCACATGCCGGCTCTCGATCTGGTCCACTATGCCGCCTACGCCACCGCTCACGCGCAATGGATTGATCTCACGACACCCGATCACATCCAGTATGCAATGGGCCTGGTTGAGTCCGAGATCACTGTTGGGGTGCAGACGCACACGGTGAACTACTCGCGCGACTCTGCACGGGTCACGGCGGACGAGCGGTTTTCGCTCCGGATGACGGCACACGACGCCGACCGTGCGCGTTGGTCGGCGCAGCTGTCAGCGCAGCGAGAACAGGCGCGGCAATTGGGAGAGCACGAGCTACATGTCGGGTACGTACAATCCGAGCAGCGCTATGAAATGGCCGTCGCCTCGGCGGAGCGGCAGTATGCCATGGACACAGCACGCGCACGCCAACAGCTCGAAGCCAGGCGTGTGAATCAGCGCGACGACCGGCTTGCCGACTACACGCTGGCGCTGGCCGATGCCGAACGGGACCGAGCAACGCGGCTGGCCGACGCGAAGCTGGCCTGGCAACTTGCCGACGTGCAGCACCGCGAGCAGTTCCAAACGGCGACGACGATCGCTGATTCCCAATCCACCACGGAGTTGGCACGGATCGACAAAGCGTACACGGTCGCTCTCGCAGCAGCCCATGCCGAGAAGCAACTAGCCTATGCTCGTGCGGACGAGGAGTTCACGAAGGCGCAAGTGACAATCGACAATTTTCAGCGGCTCCACCTGGAAAAGCTTGATGTGACTCGCTGGAACGCCGAAGCCGTCGACCGGGTCACGGCTCATGCCACAATCGACTCTCAGGTCGACACGCCCTGGAGCAGTTTTCTCCACGACGTTGCTGGCGGCCAGCAACAATGGTCAACCGAGCTTGCACCCAGGCATGTTCAGTGGATTGAGGGCACGAACTTGGCCGAAGCCACGTACCAGGCTGCAGTGTCGTCGGCTCAGCTGGACCGAGCCGGCGCCGGCTTGGCGGCCGACCAGCAGCACGCGGTCCAAGTGGCCTTGGCTGAGTACTCCCATCAGATGTCGCACACTGCAGCGACTGCAGACTACGTGCAACAGCTGCTGGCCCCGGCCCGCACCGTGACCGAGGCTTACGCCACGGCCGACCGCAACTACGACGCGGCTGTGGCCCAGGCGGTGCGCGACTTTGCGGAACATAAGGCCCCGGAACGGTTGGCCCGTGACAAGGCAGACGCTCTGCAGCGACAATCGCGCGCACGTCGCACGGCCCGGCAATCGTACTTTGCGGCCGAGGCCGCGGCGCGCGCCACGTGGCAGACCGCTGAAGCCGATGCAGATTTGGAGCAATCGCTGAACCTCATCGCAGCTGACCACACGCGGCAGGAAGCCAAGACGACCGCCGAGAGCATTTTGCGGCTGGCGGAGTCCGGGGCCTATGTGGACGCCGTGCAAATGCACAGTCAATTGGAGCGGGACTATCTGCGAGCGGATGCGATTCTGGCCGCCGTTACGCTCGCCGACGTCGCCTCGCAGCATCCATCACCGTGGGCGCAGTACGAGGCAGACCGCGGTGCCGCTTACGCCGGCTGGGTCGAAGCCATGGCCGAGTCGAAGGCCAGGACTCAAGTTGCCCAGGCAGAGAGGCAACGTGACCTGGAAATGTCTCTGGTGCGGGTCGAGGAATCCCGAGCCGCGGCAAGTCTGCGCACCGATACCACCGTGCGAACGGCTGTCTCGCGAGCCGACCATGTGTGGCAAACGGCCGCGGCTGCCGGACAACGGATCGCAGGAGCTGCAGGAGTCCATCGAGCGGTCGTGCCAGAGCTGGCCACGCCACCCGATGTGCAACGCGCTTACGTAATCTCACCCGCGCCGAACCGGTTCTTCCGGGTGAACGGAGTCGCGGGTGAGAGCTACACCTGGAGCGCCGTGCCGCAAGAGTCCGGTTTGGGGCCGACCGCGGACCCGTACAGCATCTTCCTCTCTGGGGTGCAGGTACCGGGACTGACCGACATCGGAAGTTCCGACGCGCCCACGTACTTCACGCTGCAGGATCCCCGCGGACCCAGCCTGCCGCGAGATTTCTGGCACATCACGCCGAAGCTCGACAACACACAATTCCCGGATACGCGGTGGGCGGATCGATTCGCTCCCGGCGACAACGTGCAATACATCAGTATTGAATCAAGCGCGGAGTTTCCCACTGCCCGCATGATTGCCGCGACCAGCCGATTCGACACGAGCTACGACACCGAGGCAATTGGCCGGCGTCTGGCGGAGACGGACCAGGACTCGGCCGATTGGTGGAAGGCGCGGGCCATCCTCGTCCGTCCCTACCAGCCGTCGCGCCCGGAACCGCTGCGCGGCTGGTCGCAGCTTCCGCCCTACGGCGATCCACGACTGGCCGACACCTCCGCGCGAGGCCGCGCTCAAGAGCCGTTCGCCATGGTCTTTCCCGATGACGCGGCTCTGTACTCTTATGGTCTGCTGAATGCCACCCTGATCGATATGGCCAGGAGCGCCGCTCAACGAGAGGCCAGAGCCAGATCCGGGGCCCTGTCGGCTAACACGGCGTCCACGACACAACCCGAAAGCAGTCTGTTCAAGGAACGTAACCACTTGCAGCAACAGTCGCTGCAGGAAGGTAAGGACGATAGGGTAATTGTGGACCCGTGGGAGCGCGTGATCTGGCGCTCGCCGCAGTACAGCAATCAATCGGTCACTCTGCCCCAGATCGATTCGGCGATCGGTACTCTGAAGCCCGATGGTTGGGTGCAACTGGACAGCGGCGGCCGCGCCACCTTGAGTAGCCTCACGAAGGTTGCAGAAAGGTTCCGGCGTGCCGACGATCAGAAAGTCTCGGATGCGATCGCGGCCGTGCGCTCCCCGCACCGCGTAGATCCCGCGTCCCAACAGATCGGGATCTTCATCGGTGGAACCGGGATGCACATCACAGGTCAGGGAAACGTCGAACGGCTGTACAACCTGTACCAGGGCACGAAGTTCTACTACGGCGGCGTCGGCAACGCGGTGGACTGTTCCGTCGAGACTCTGTCCAGTGCCACGGGCTGGGGCTGGACCCAGATCATCGATCGGGCGGTGGCTGACATACGGGCCAGTTACAGGCCGGGAATGAAGCTCCATCTGTTTGGTTTCAGTCGCGGCGCAGCCATGGCCAACGAACTGGCGCGGCGACTCGGGGCCCAACAGATCTCCGTTGACTTCCTGGGGATGTTCGATCCCGTCTACTCGTTCGGCGTCGGCACGCCGGGACAGGATTCCGACCTCGTGGAAGGTACGTTCGCAGGCCTTCGAGGCAACTACGTCCAGGCCACGATTCACCCGCACGTGAAGTCGGCCCTGTCGATCTACTCGGTTAACGAAGAACGGACCTGGTTCCCCGCCACGCGCATGACGGCCAGCGCTACTACCCGCTTTGACACCCTGCGTTCTCCGGGAGGACACGGTGAAGTGGGAGGGCACTGGGAGTCCAATATGCGCATCCAGCACCTCAACCTCCGTGCCATGATCGAATCGGCTCGCAATGAAGGCGGAGCCAAACTGGTGTTCAAGGGCATGGACCCCGAAGTGCAGTCCATCCTCCATTCCCAACTGTCAGCTGACCTGGCCATGGAGGGAGTCGTGTCCCGGAAGACGAACGACGGGGCCAAACTGTGGCGTGATGCCAGAGATCCGGCGAACTGGTCTCCCTATTCGCCGACGGATTACATCGCTCAACTCAATAACACCAAGCTGGAGGATTGGAAGCCGTCGGGATACGAGATTCAGAAGCATTCCGCGCCCAATGTCGCGGCGGTCAACAACTTCTTTGAACTCAAGTCCTGGTACCGGGATTGCGATATTGACCTGCAGCCCGTCCGCTCGCACTATCACCGCGATCTCTCCTGGGTTTCGCATGACTTGTATGACGTCTTTGCTGCCGGCGTTGTCGACGCCGCAGGAAAGCAGCATCGCGTGAAGCAGGAATCGATCGACTTCATCCGCTCGCTGTACCCGATGAAGATCAACCCAAAAGGCGGCTGGCATGGCACGCCGGAATCTCCCTGACCGTCGAGCTTACTGGAGGTATCCCGTGATAAAGATGTTCTGTCTGGGTTTCCTGAGCTGCTTACTGATGATGACCGGTGCTGCCGGGATGATCTACTTGTCGCTCCCGTTCAAGGCCAAGATGTGGGTGGCGGAATACAACCAGATGGAAGCGAGGATGTCGGATGAACGTGTGAAGGAGATCGTGGTCGGCAAGGATTTTGGTTACCTTGGAATACCGGAACCGATCTACGTGCGATTGAGTCCGACGCGCATCATCAAGGTATCGGAGTTGACGCGCGAGGATGCGGAAGAGCTGGGATTGGATGCATCATCCCCCATGGTCATAGAGGGGCGGGTGTACCACTTCTACCGACAAGGCCACACGTTCTTCTCCTACCGGGACGGGGAGTTGGAGTTCGTGAAAGTCGATCAGGGCTCGTCTATCGAGCTGGCGCCGGGCCCTAAGGGACCTTGGTTCTGCTTGCCGATCCACCAGGACAAAATGATTCGGCTGTTTGGCAAACCGGTGCGCTGGTCGCGCCGGACCATCTTCGCCGGTTATCATTGATTATGCACCCGGCCAATCAAAGCACATCACGTTTCACCGGACCATTCATGGGATGGTAGGGTTGGGGCGAGCAAGCCGCAGTGGTGGTGGGCCGTCGGTCGCTCAGCCGGAGTTGGAGGCAGCCGGCCGGTTTATCTCGGAGCAGATCGGCTTGCGACGGCCCACCAATGACTTGCGCGACCTGGTCCCAACCTACGACGAGTAATCCCGGTTACTCCGCCAAGCACGGGCCAAAGCAACAACAACTCACGCACCGCGACACCACGAATCCAGGACGAATCGTGTTTCCAAGCGGTGAAATTGAATCGATCATTCTCGCGAAATCGCGTGGTCCTCGGCCCCGGAAGGGCAACGCCGTAGCGGATCTTGGATTGGGAAAACAGGTATTTCGCGGGGTTTTGATTTATGAGAATAGCCGGACTCCGTCCCATACCTGTTCTTGGGAAATGGTGCGTAGCACGTTTGCCGTGGATACATGATTGAGAAGTCCTGTCAAGAACTCGGGCTTCCCTCCTTCCCTCAGTCGTCTCCTTTGCGGCGGAGTTCGAAGTACTGGCGTACGTGATCTTGTTGAGCGCGCGGTAGTCGCTGTTCGGAAACGGGATCGGCGTCACCCCGCAAGGCGCCGGTGATTTCCTGTTGGACCTGCTGCTGCGACAGGCCCGCGCGATTGGGACCGCTCGCGTCGCCGCTGCGGATGGATTCACCTCCCTTGGGCTTGGCACGCACTCGTGATTCATAAGCTCCGGTCTTCGTGGCCGCCTCGGGCCGTTCACCCGATCCTTGCCCTTCGTTCAGTCCGTCGCCCGGACCGTCCTGCCTGCTGAACTGCGATTCCCCTCCCTGACACTCCGCGCAGCCTTCACCCGAGCAGTTCTCGCACTTCAGGGAACTCTTGGCGCCGTTGATCTCATCGAGCAGTTCGTCGAGCTGCTCCATCTGGTCGAGTTCGTTCTGCATTTCTTGCAGGTCACGGGCCATTTCATTCAATTCCGCCGTGGCTTGCTGTCCGTCGCCCTGTTCGAGTGCCTCGCTGGCGCGCTGCAGGCGACCGGCCAATTGATCCAGGCGGTCGAGACCTTGCTCCTGGCTTTGGAGTTCATCGAGCTTGCGCTGCAGCTTGCCCGCCGCCTCTCGATCACCTTCCGCGAGTTTCTGCTGGATCTGGCGCTGCAGTTCCTGTTTCGCCTGGCGATGCTGGTCAGCCAGTTCCTGCATCCGGCGCCGGACGTCCTGCAGTTGGCGCGCGAGTTGTTGCCGTTCCTCCGGCGACAATGCGCCGGATTGCAGTGCATCCGTCAGGCGTTTCAGTTCCTGTAGCGCCTGTTCGGGATCGCCGCGCCGTAACGCGTCGGCGAGTTTCTCTGCGGGCCCGCCGGCCAGGTCTTTAAGCCGTTCGAGTTGGCGCTGCAGTTCGGTCGTGCCCCCCAATTCGTTGCGCCGCTTCTCCACGGCGCGCGTGAGTTCATTCAATTGCACCAGCGCTTGCTTGTGATCGGCGTCGTCGCGCCGTTCCAGCTGCTCGGCTCCGGCGCGTACTTCTTTGAGCAGCGAGTTCGCGTCGGTTAGCCCAGCCTCTCCGGCGAGCTTCGCGCGCGCCGCCACCTTCTTTCCCAATTCCCGCGCCGAGCGCTGGATGCGTTGGCGCAGTTCGGCATCGCGGATCGCGGCCTGGGCGTCTTTGCGAACGGCATTCGGCAGAGCCCAGGCCAGCAGCGCTCCCACAACGATCGGCGGCAGCGGGAGGATCGCCGTCCACCGCCATCGCAGGCCAAAAGCCTCACGCACCTCGACCGTTTGCAGCCGGCATTCGGCATCGGCGACCAGCGCCTGCCCCACCGACGACTCTCGTTCGTCCGGCGCAAGGGCCAGAGCACTGGATACACGTTCCTTCAAACCGAATCGCTGATCGATTTCCAACGCGGCCTCCAGGCTATTGCGGCGGCGGAACCAGGTTCCCGCCAAGGCCGCCAGGAGCCCGATCAGCAGCGAGCCGCCCGCCCAGCTGGGCAGCCACAGGCGGTCGTTCACACCCAAGAACCAGATCTTGGGCGCGACCACGGCGGCCAGCGCGAGCGTGGCCGCCGCGAACAGCGTCCAGGGCAGGAGTTGCAGGAAGGCCTGGCAGTTCAATCGCCAGCGAGCGCAGCCAACTTGTCGCCGGATGGATTCCATGATCTGAGACTCCAGTCAAAGCAACTGCCGCAAGGCCAGATGGTGCTTGCCGAGCTTCCCTCCGTAGTTGCCGGCCGTAATCAGCACCACGCCGTCTCCCGCCGCTGCCCGCATGGCACGGGTCATGGCATTGCCCACGGTTTCCTGGTCAATGCCGTCGATGACGATCTCATAGGCGCAATGCGCCTCTGCGTGCACGCGTGATTCCGCTCTTCCGCGCAACGTAGGGCAAAAGGTATGGGACGTGGAGGCGATGAGACCCTTGTAGCGCGAGCCCACCTTGCTGCCGCTGCGCACTACACCGCCAGGAAAAGGAGTGATCACTCCGGGAAGATCAGCGAGCGACTCAACGACACGGCGCGCCGCAGCCAACCCCGCCGCACGGTTGACGGACTGCAGAATGATATTTCCTCCGGCGACCCCCTTGTTGACACCCAGACTCTCCTCCACCAGGAACTCACCGTCCATGACCGGTATCCGCCAGTAACGGCGCCCGTCCAGTAATTTGCTTTTCTGGTAGCCGTCGCCAAAGAAGCGGATGTGTTTTCCGAGCGGGATCCGTTCCGTTCCGCCGGGCAAGCCGTCAAACACGGCCGTGGACGGGCACGTCATCACGCACTGCCCAGTGCGGTTGGCTACGGCCTTGCCGAGGGCCGCAGTCGACATGCCAAACAAGAGCACCGCCGCGCCCGGACGCTGGTCGGGAGTCTCGGCGGGGGCCAGTCGCCGTTCCAAGCCGGCCTCGGCGTCACAGGCAATGACCGAGGCGCTATAGCCCGTAACCTCCCGTACCGCCGCATCCAGCCAGTACGCGTCGTCCGCCGTGATGATGCACCGCGTATAGCGCATGCCGAATGCTTCGGCAAACGTGTCGTCGATGAGCGTTTCACCGATCTTCACAACATCTCTCCCGGCGGGACAAGGT
>Ga0233425_10010081_pt1 | contig 11666 bp, 10 predicted proteins | sample Watercolumn_Towu_2_FD_181712 | JGI IMG/M metagenome (GOLD analysis project Ga0233425, IMG submission 181712) | Freshwater microbial communities from Lake Towuti, South Sulawesi, Indonesia - Watercolumn_Towuti2014_140_MG | ecosystem: Environmental > Aquatic > Freshwater > Lake | place...
AACACCGCCCCGCAAATAAACCCCAATGCCAACCGAGTAAAAATCCACTAAAACCACCACAAATCAGACAGGCAAACAAACCGGCCAATGCTCCCTCAATCGTTTTATTTGGTGATACCTCCGAAAGCATCCTGCGGCCGTAACGGCTACCCCATAAATAGGAAACACAATCAGCAGCCCAAATCAAAACAAATGCCAACAAAGTAATAACTAAACCATCGGGAGCTGCCCTTAATCTCACCCAATGGCTGGGCAAAAAACCAAGATAAAATAAACCAAATATCGAAGCGGCAATATCGGCAATGCTGCCCGTGATTGGCTGCAGCAATAACCATCCGCAAATCACAGTGCCGGCCAGTGGTAAAACCGCTGCAGCCAATGGGCTATCCGGGAATAGCTGGGTGGTAATCAATAACAATTGGCACACCACCAAAGTTGTTTTTGTGGCGGGCCTAATGCCTTTGAACTGGGCTAGTCGGAAAAATTCCAAAAGGGCGAGATGAACAATTACACCAAGGCTGAGGGTGAACCACCAACCACCAAGCCAAATGATCAAAAGGGCGAATAGGGCTGCGGCAAAACCGCTCAACCATCTGTTCATTTATGCAGCCAGTTGAATCTCATTGATGTCGCTCTGCTGCAATTAGAAATAGGGGTTCAGCCGCCCCTAATCGGGTTTGATCGCCGCGGCGTTGCATGCGATGCACTGTTGCTTGCACCACCTGCAAATCGGAAGCCTGCAATTGACCTAGATAATCGGTGGCATCCACCAAACCTTCCAAACTTGAGGTGCTAATCACCAATCTGCCTCCATAGGCAAGGGAATCCCACACCGCCCTGAGTACATCACCGAGGGGTCTACCCACTTCAAGAAGAACCCGATCGGGATTTGGGGCAAGTCTTTGCAAATCTGCAGGTGCCTGCCCCTGCAACACTTCTAGATTGTTAATGCCAAAACGAGCCCGATTGCGCTCTAACAATTCCACCGCCTCGGGATCCCGCTCCAAAGCTTGCACCCTTCCTTTTGGCAGCAGTCGAGCGATTTCCAAGGCCAGGGCACCGGTGCCGCCACCCACATCCCAAACCACAGAATCAGGCCGAGGACGAAGGTGAGCAAGAAGCATCACCCTTTGTTCCATTGGTGTGGGGCTAAATCCCGGCGCCGCATCGAACGCCCCATCGGGTATGCCCGGGGTAACGAAATCCCACTGATAGGGGGCCTGGGTCGACACCAGCATCAGGCCAGAACCCTAACCGTATCAGCGATCTGCCCCCCCCACAGCATTTTTTGCTGCTGTAACCAATCAATTCGAGCTGGATCCAACCGTTCCCCTGGCAGTAGCAGAGGAATTCCAGGTGGATAAGGACAAATCGTTTCCGCGGCAATTCGCCCAGCGGCTTCGGCTAGAGGCAACCGGATCGACCCTAAGTGCCAGGCATCGCCAAGGGGTACGGCCAGGGCGCCAAGGGGGGGATAGGGGGGTGAATCAAGTGGTGGCAGGGGCTTCACATTTTTTTGTTGCCGTTTGAGGCCGATCAAGCCACGGCTTAGTTGACCACGAATCGAATCTGCAGGTGTAAGCCCGAGGCAGAAAGTGAGTGTTAATGCTTCGGGGCATTCCGCCACGATCTGGTTTTGCATTAACCATTCATCGGCCGCACTGCCAGTGAGGCCCCAACGGGCGCAATGGAACACCAACCGCAGGGGGTCTTGGGTATGGAGCAAAGGGATCTCCATATTTTTAAACCCATCCCTGAGCTGACCGGCTTGTTTTAAACAGCGTTGCAGCTGCTGCTGGCCCGCCTCCGATGCAATACGGGCAATTGCCTGTTCCGCGGAAAGCAGCAATAGGGCACTGGGACTGCTGGTTTGCAAAGCGAGCAAAGCCAGTTCCATTTTTTTTCGATCCAACCTGTCGCCTTGAAGATGTAAAAGGGCGGTTTGGCCAAGGCCGCCAAGGGCTTTTTGCAGGGACTGCACCACCAGATCAGCGCCGGAGGCCAAACCTGCCTCTGGCAGGTTTGCTGCAAAATTGAAATGGGCCCCGTGGGCTTCATCCACTAGCACTGGTATGCCTTTGCTGTGGGCAATTGCCACCAGCTCAGAAAGTTGGGCGGCTTGTCCTTGATAGGTGGGAGATAGGAGAACTAGCAGATCTATCGAACCGGCCTGATCAAGCAAAGGCTTTAACCATTGGGGCGGCAATGGTTGGGGGAGGCCGCTGGCCTGATCGAAAGGTAGGGCATAAAAAATTGGCTCCAAATTGCCCAGTAAGCAACCATGCAAAAGACTGCGGTGATGATTGCGAGGGAGCAACACTCGCCCGGCAGGAGCAGCAGCACCAAGCAGGGCGGCCTGCAATAAACCACTCGCACCATTTACCCCATACCAACTCTGGCTTGAGCCAAACAACTGAGACACCAATCGCTGGGAAGCAGCCACTGCCCCTTCATCCAGCAGAGGACCTCCCAGTGGGGGTAATTCAGGTAGATCGAGCTGCCAGGGCAAAACCCATCGCCGTGGCTCACCCCTCCAGGCCCTCCCTCGACCATGGGCGGGCAAATGAAGGAATACGCCGCGAAGGCTCGCTTCTTGCCTGAGGGCAACCTCAAAGGGCCAAGGTGGATTGGCATCAGCAAGTGGATTCACACCCAGTTCAGCTATCCGTTTTCTAAAGTTTGATTAGCAGTGAGTTGAACTATCTACCAGCGACCTGCTGTTCCCCTACATCAGCTGCTGGCTCGCCTGGTGGTAGTGCTTTGGCAATTAGGGCGGTTAAGCCTCACCCTCTTAAGCCAAGGGGGCAGTGAAGATCAAGAAGTGCAAAGGCGATTAGGGGCATTATTACTAAAAACCCTCACAGATTTAGGGCCCTGTTTTATCAAATTAGGCCAGGCCCTATCCACAAGACCGGATTTAGTGCGCAGAGATTGGCTGGAACAATTAACTCGTTTACAGGATGATTTGCCAGCTTTTGATCATGATTTAGCTCTCGCCACTATTGAAAATCAACTTGGTGCCCCTGCAACTAGCTTATTTGCATTATTTCCTGATAAACCCATCGCTGCTGCCAGTTTAGGGCAGGTTTATAAAGCCAGGATGCACGATGGCCGCTGGGTGGCCGTAAAGGTTCAACGACCCCAGCTTCAGCCCAAATTAATACTGGATCTTGCCGTAATTCGCCTGCTGGCCAAACTGGTTGGTCCCTTGCTACCTTTAAACCTTGGTGATGATTTAACAGCGATAGTTGATGAATTTGGTAACACCTTATTTCGAGAGATCGATTATGAATTAGAAGCTGATAATGCTGAGCGTTTCGCTGCCCTATTTGCAAATGATCCAAGCATAGTTATTCCTGCTGTAGAAAGATTGCTGAGTGCTCAAAAGGTATTAACCACCACCTGGTTAGAGGGAGTAAAGCTTCAGGAAAGAGCGGTGTTGGAACAAAATCAACTCCACCCCACAACCTTAGTTCGCACGGGGGTTATTGCCGGATTGCGCCAACTTTTGGAATTCGGTTTTTTTCACGCCGATCCCCATCCTGGCAATCTATTTGCCCTGCCTGGAGGCAGCGGAGGTAATGGTAGGTTGGGATATGTTGATTTTGGCATGATGGATATGCTAACTAACGATGATCGCCTCACATTAACCGATGCGGTAGTTCATTTAATCAATAGAGATTTCCACGCTCTCGCCCATGATTTTGTGAGGCTTGGGTTTCTGCAACCCCATACAGACTTAACACCAATTCTACCAGCTTTGGAAGAGGTGCTTGGCGGGCAATTAGGGGACACTGTTGCTAATTTTAATTTCAAAACAATTACTGATCGCTTCTCGGAATTGATGTTTGATTATCCCTTCAGGGTGCCAGCTCGCTTCGCCCTGATCATCCGCGCTGTGGTTAGTCAGGAGGGATTAGCACTGCGGTTAGATCCGGATTTTAGTATTATTAAAGTTGCATATCCCTACGTAGCTAAAAGATTGTTAGCTGCTGATACTGAAGAATTAAGACGAAAATTACTTGATATCTTATTTGATCGTGATGGCAAATTAAAACTGGAAAGATTAGAAAACTTACTTGATGTTGTTGGTCAAGACGGAAACCCCGCAAATCTCCTCCCCGTGGCCGGATCTGGTCTGCGTTTAATCTTCGGCCCGCAAGGTAAAGACCTACGACAACGACTATTGCTAACCCTTGTGCGGGATGGACGGCTAAACACTGAAGACTTACGCAATTTGGCGAAAATGTTGCGTCGTCGATTTGGACCAAGACGGCTTGCAAACGACCTGATGGCCCGTCTCAGCCCTTAGCCTGCAATGCCGATCACAGAATTATTGGACTACTCCAGCATCGATTTTGAGATTCCTTATGCGGTAATCCAACAACCTCCTTATCTACTTAGTGGCATAGGCCTTGCCATTGGTGTGCTTTGCGGGCTCACCTTTGCCAAATTGATTGAAAATCGCCTCGAGGCTTGGAAACAAGACCGCTTACCCTTGCTGCCCCTTGGCAATGCCGAAACCTCAATTGCTTTTGCGGGCACTTTGGTGGGCATTACCTTATTTATTGGCGGCGCACTGCAGGTTTTTGGTTTTGCGGCTGGTGCCGCCCTATTGGTTTCGATGCTGCTCTCCTTACTTACCGGTGGGGCCCTCTGGGTACAGCTAGAGCGCTTAATGAAACAGGTGGAGGAGGGCCGTTTTAAAGCAGTGGATTTTGATAATTTCGATCAATTCTTCTAAATCCAGCCCCTGAAGCAAAAGACTTTTAAGCCAACCCAACCAAATTTGATTAAGGTTTGGCTACCAAGCAAATTTTTTGTGGCGGTAAGCACTCTAAATCAGGCTAATTCCGCCCGCCTCCTTGTGGTGGAAGATGATGACACCATCCGGGAAACAATTTCTGAAGCCCTTTCATATGAAGGGTTTCAGGTTGATGCGGTTTCCACTGGTAATGGGGCCCTAGATCGATTCAAAGGCAGTCCTGATCAGCAACCATTCGATTTGGTTCTGCTCGATCTAATGCTGCCAGGGGTAAGTGGACTCGATGTGTGCCGTTATGTGCGTCGCCGTGGATTCTCGACTCCAATTCTTGTTGTTAGCGCCAGAGATACGGAAACCGACCGGGTGGTTGGGCTTGAGGTGGGTGCCGATGATTATTTGATCAAACCTTTTGGCATGCGCGAATTGGTGGCTCGTTGCAGAGCCCTATTGCGTCGCAGTGGCCGCAATGGTGATGCGGGCGCCAAACAGGTGCTTCGCCACGAGGGAATCACCCTTTATCCAGAGGAATGCCGGGTTACTCGTGATGGGGATGAGGTAAATCTCTCCCCGAAGGAATATCGACTCCTAGAAATGTTTATGCAAAATCCCAAACGGGTTTGGAGCCGAGACAAATTGCTCGAGCGAGTTTGGGGAATTGATTTCATGGGAGATAGCAAAACTGTTGATGTGCATATCCGCTGGCTTAGGGAAAAATTAGAAACCAACCCCAGCGCCCCTGAATTTATTCTCACCGTGCGTGGTTTTGGTTATCGCTTCGGATGATATTTGGTTTAAATAAATTACGGCGCCAGCCTGATCGTTTAGATGCTGAACAATTACTGAGCTGGTTGGAGGAATCTCCCCAAGGTCTTTTAGTAATCGATCCCTGGAATCGTTTACAGCACATCAATAGCCGCGCTCGAAGATTACTCAATCTTACTAGTTCAGCAATTTTAAATAATCGCTACCTCCTAGAGGTGGTGCGTTGTCATCAATTAGATGCAGCGGTAACTGAAGCCCGCATCAGCAATAACACCCAGAGGGTTAAATGGATTGTTAGTGCCGTTAGCGCATCCCCCCTAGAGCCAGAAACAATCAGCACCGAACCGCTGGAGGCTTTAGCAATTCCAGGCACAGCGGGTTGGGTTGGGGTGTTCATCCAAAGCTGCCAATCCCTCCAATCCCAACAGCAGCAGCAAGAGCGTTGGATCAGCGATGTGGCCCACGAACTGCGCACCCCCCTTACTGCCCTCTCACTAGTTACGGAATCCCTCGCCCTTAATCCAAGTAAGAAACAGGTGGTGCAAATCGAACGCTTACAACGGGAATTAGAAAGGCTACAGCGTTTAGTTTCAGATTTATTAGAGTTAAATCGGCTGGATAATCCATCTATAAATAATTCACAAAAGCAGCTGGAAAATGTTGAAATTCGCGATTTATTATCTAAGGCATGGCAAAGTATTGCACCGCTTGCTGAAAACCGTGAGGTTGATCTTGTCTTGGAAACAAGTGGAGCTCATAATATTTTAGGCGATTCAACCCTATTACATAGGGCTATTTTAAATTTACTTGATAATGCTTTGAGATTTAGCCCAGACCAATCAGAAATAAACGTAAAGTTATCAGCTGATGGTCGTTGGCAGCGCATCGAAGTTAGGGATCAAGGCAATGGATTTAGTGCGGAGGATCTTCAACATATGTTTGAACGTTTTTATCGTGGTGATCCCTCCCGAGCTCGAGGGAAGAGGGTTGGTAGTGGTTTGGGGTTAGCGATTGTGCAACAGATCGCCGCGGCCCACGGTGGTCACATTCGTGGGCTCAACCACAGTGGCGGGGGAGCATTGTTGATTTTGTCTTTACCTGTGGCCCCATGAATACCCAACGCTTGCAGAAATTGCTCGCTGCCGCTGGTGTGTGTTCCAGGCGCCGAGCCGAGGAGATGATGTTGCAGGGCAGAATCCTTGTGAATGGGGTGCGGGCAAAACCTGGTGATCAGGCTGATCCCAGCCTTGATCGCATCTATGTAGACGGCAAACCGCTTCCAGCTAGAACCAGAAATTGCACCTTGCTTTTGCATAAGCCAAAAGGGGTGCACAGCACTTGCCATGATCCGCGCGGAAGACCCACCGTTTTAGATCTCCTACCGCCAGATATGGCCAGAGGCCAAGGACTCCACCCGGTGGGACGATTGGATGCATTTAGCCATGGAGCCTTACTGCTCAGTAATGATGGCGATCTAACCCTTAGTCTCACCCATCCGCGCTTTAACCACTCAAAGCGCTATTTGGTTTGGATAGAAGGAAATCCCAATCCAAGGGTGCTGGAACGGTGGAGTAAGGGGGTACCCCTTGATGGGATCGCCAGTCGTCCAGTATTTGTGGCATTGAGGGAACAGGGCAAAAGAAGGAGCCTGGTGGAACTGGAGATGAGAGAGGGGCGTCACCGCCAGATCAGACGCACGGCAGAATTATTGGGCCATCCCGTTTTAGATCTGCAACGTTTATCGGTTGGACCGGTGCAGCTTGGGGATCTACAGCCAGGAGCCTGGCGCTGGTTAAGTGATCTCGAAACCAGTGCCCTTGCCAATCTTATCGATCCACCTGAACAAAACCAGGAGCAAACATCACAACCAAAACGCTTCCATGGCCCGCAATAAAGCAAATTTCAAATCACCTATTGGGCAGGAACAGCAGGAAGCAGCCCTCAGGGCATTTGGCCAGATACTGCAACGGCAAAGGGAAGAGCAACAATTAACCATGAGGCAATTAGCTCTCGACACCAGGGTTAGCACCGCTGTGGTGGAGGCATTGGAAAAAGGTTGGCTCCAACGGCTTCCAGAAACCGCCTTTCTCGGCACAATCTTACAAAAATTGGCTGAGCGTTTAGCCCTACCGAAAGAGGATATGGAGGCATTAATTAAAGAAGCACTACCACCAATCCCAAAAAACAATCGCAATGCCGAGGCAGCCCTAACGGGCTTTACGTTAGGCTCGATAGATCTTTTTAGCACCTGGCAGGGCACGATCGCCTACCTTGCCCTAGTGCTCGCTTTGATTTACGGCCTCAATTCCCAGCATCGACAATTGGTGAAAGCTGGAAGCTTCAGCACCCACCCAATCGCCCCCAAGGCCCACCCCGAAAAGCTAGAGCAAGCGAATAGGCATTTGCTAAAGCTTTACCCCGAACTTCGGCCTCTGCCGTAGATGTTGCCGAGGTGCTGCAAGCCCTCGAAGTGGCCCTTGAGATTGGCTATGGGTTGATCCAATCGCCAACTCCAATTTCCACTACTTGTACCAGGGGTATTAAATCGCGCCTCGTTATCAAGACTCATCAAATCCTGCAGGGGCACCACAGCTAAATCAGCGGTGGATGCAAGTGCTAAACGCAATAACTCCCAACCTGGAGCTTCCACTGAATGGCCCAGCAAATTTTGGAGCTGTTGCTTCACCTCAGTGGATTGATCTCGCCACCATCCCCTCGCTGTAGCGTTGTCGTGGGTACCCGTATAAACAACCCAACTGCCATTGGCAAAATTTTGGGGTAGGTAGGCATTGCTGGAATCAGCATCAAAGGCAAATTGCAAAACTTTCATACCCGGTAGATCAAATTGCAATCGCAATGCATCAACATCAGATGTGATCACCCCTAGATCCTCAGCTACTAAAGGTAGGGAACCACCACACCTACGGCTCAACTTTTTCAAAATTACCTTTCCAGGAGATGGCAACCACTCTCCATGCTCAGCGGTTTGATCCGCTCCAGCCACACTCCAAAAACCGGCAAAAGCGCGAAAGTGATCTAGACGTAGTAAGTCAAATAACTCAAGTTGCCTTTGAAGGCGCCGCAACCACCATCGGTAGCCATTTAAACGATGACGACTCCATCTATATACGGGGGTAGACCAAAGTTGACCGGTGCTCGAGAAATAATCAGGGGGGACACCACTTTGTTGAGCGAGGCTGCCATCGGGATTAAGGCTGAATAATCCCGGTTTACTCCACACATCTGCGCTGTCGTGGGCACCATAAAAGGGCAGATCACCCAATAATTTCACCCCATGTTCCCGGCTGTAACGACGTAATTTTTGCCATTGTTTTTCTAGTTGCCATTGCTGCCATGCCTCCTGTGATAGGGCCTTTCCTTCCTGCAAATCAAGTTGACGCAATTCGCCTTGATGGCGTGATGCAAAGGAACAGGGCCATTCCCACCATGGGGCCCCAGCAAAGCGACGCCGCAACACCATGAAACGACAGTGATCGACTAACCAATGACGTTGCTTGCCATACCAATGGTGAAAGTCTTGATCAAATTCTTGTTCAGGTTCAAGCTGATCAGGATCTAGGAATTGCGGATTAAGGGCAAACCCACTAGGGGAGCTATAAGGAGAACCGGTGTTATCAACTGGAGCCAATGGCAACACCTGCCATACCTTCACATGGTGTTCAGCAAGTAGATCGATCCACTCCAGGGCAGCTGGGCCAAAACAACCGTTAGTGCCAGCACCCGGCAGGCTCGAAACATGCATCAACACCCCGTATTGGCGTTGACCTCCCAAATGCCCTAGGAGGTTGCTCATGATTTAGGCAGGCGGTAGCGATTAACAATCTTGCCGGCAAAGGGGGGCAGGTGGCTTTCCACCTTGTTTGGATGATGACGCTTTAACCAAAGTGCGTTTCTAGTGAAATGGGAATCTATGGAGAAACGCGCATACTCCAAACCTTTTGGACCCACCTTTTGAACCACAAATCCCACCAATTCAGCTAACCAAGCAGGCAGTTTTAGGGCCTTGTCATAGGCCTCAATGCCCTGTTGCACCGCCTGGGTGCGATTACCAGCACTCATCACCGGCTGGGTTTTTAATTCCTCCTCAACAAGATCTAAAAGCTGTTGGCCGCGGTTATTGCGCACCACTAACCACTGCCAGCGAAATGGGGCACCCATGTAACCCACCACCAAATCAGCACCGGCATTTACGTAGTCGAAACAACTAAGACAACTAGGGGCAAACACCTCCTTGAGCTTTGGAGTGTCGAGGCCAAAAAAAGGTACGGTTTCCTTACTGCCATCGCTATGGCGGAAATGAATCCGAAAATCCTGCATGAATTCGTAGTGCACCACCGTATCTGGGGAGCGGCTGCTCGAATTGAGAAAGGTTTGCAAGCCAGCCCTGCTCACGTTGTCTACGCATGGCAAACCGAGCACAAACAGTTCATCTAGGCCAAGGCTGCCCTGCACAGCCCGCAAGGCCTGGGTTTGACAACCAACACCAATTACCAATAGGCGGCGAATGCCACTGCCGGGCAATTGCTCAAGCACCGATAAATTGTTGGAGAGAGTGGGTTTATTAACCCGTGCCGCCCGCACCTCCGCAGGTCTGCGGGTCAGTAGGGGTATGGGCGTAAAGCGATCGCTAGGGCTTTGCTGCACGCAAAGCACAGCATCTACCAAATTCCGCTCCAGGGCCCGTTCACCAATGGTGCTCACAATGCCGGTCCACTGGGCCCCCTCCAGCCCTGGCTCCAACCGGCCACACAACATCCGTTGAAAAACGCCGAAATAAAGCTCATCTTCGTCATCAAGCTGACGGCTACGGCCATGGGCTTGGGTTTCTAACTTTTCAAATTGTTGATTTAAAAAAGCACAGGCCTGGCCCACATAGGCCACCCATCGGCTATCGCACAAACCGCAATCACTACAGAGATCCTTTGCCGGCCTAACCGTGCCACGCGCCATAGGGCGGGCCCTTTCATGGGGGGCAGATGTCAATGCACACGAACTCGCGCTCAGGCTCCAAACTATTCGGCATGGTTCCCAATGTGCCGTCCCAATCCAAAATCACCTGGCAACAGCTAAGGCGTCGCAGCCGGGTGGTGTGGCGCTTGCTTGTACTCGCAGCGGGGATCGCCCTGGGCTCCACCCTTGGTGGGGTGTTGATTCCAGCTAGGACACCAAGGGCTAGCGAGGATTCCAGCCCCCCCATCAGTTATTTAGCTGATCCCCCCGGCCGCAGCCAAACCCTGCTGTTGCTCGGGCTCGATCAGGAAAAACTCGATGCCAAAACTAAAACCCCTGCCCAGGTGCAATTACTGCTGCTTGCCAGGGTGCATCCCTCAGGAGCCTTAGAGCTGCTGCAAATTCCCAGCGACTTAACGGTGCTATTGCCGGGTCAAACAAAGCTGCAACCCTTGGCAAACCTCTATGGCCAAGGGGGAGTGGCACTAATTGCTGATGTGGTGGCCCAGCTTTTGGCAAACGGGGGGGAACCACTCCAGCCCGATCGCTACCTATTGCTTTCTCGCGATGGTTTACGCACTGCAATCAATGGCATCGGCGGGCTGCCATTCAATATTGAAAATTCGATTCGATATCAAGACAAAGCCGGCAAATTAAAAATTCAACTAGATGCGGGTCAGCAATGGCTAGGTGGTAGTGAAGTGGATCAATTCCTTAGGTTTAAAGGCCCATACCCCGGCGAAGGTGGCAGGCGACAACGGCAACAGCAATTGGTATTACCGCTGGCAGACCGGCTCGCAGACCCAAGCGTTGCCTCAAGCCTGCCAGCACTACTACAAAATTTGAGGCGCAAAATTGATACAAATCTGAGCCAAGGTGAGGCTTTAAGTCTTCTGGCGGCAGGCTTAAAAAATCCCGATTTAATCCAGATCAGCAGGCTGCCCTTAAGCCAAACCCCAGGCCCAATTCGCCTAGACCAACTACAAGCTGAACCACTGCTGGAAATCTGGCATCAAAACCAGCCTCCCGCCTTGCCAAACCCTCAGGTGAGCATCGAAGGGGCAGAAACGGACAGCACATCAAGGGCTTTAGATCAGCTTTTAGCTGCGGGGATCAGAGCTCAAATCAGCTTTAACAATGGGGAATTGCCGCGACTGCGCACTTTGAT
>Ga0233425_10010082_pt1 | contig 11665 bp, 9 predicted proteins | sample Watercolumn_Towu_2_FD_181712 | JGI IMG/M metagenome (GOLD analysis project Ga0233425, IMG submission 181712) | Freshwater microbial communities from Lake Towuti, South Sulawesi, Indonesia - Watercolumn_Towuti2014_140_MG | ecosystem: Environmental > Aquatic > Freshwater > Lake | place: Indonesia...
TTTCCCGCCTCGGCGGTGCCGTCGAAGTCCTTGTTTTCGATGCCCCAGTAGTAACCGCCGAATGCGTATTTTCCCGGGAGTCCGGCGATCGCCGGGGTGATTCCGGCCTCACCGAGTGCGTAGACTTCATTTTTCGAGGCGGGCTGCGCGCCGGCGAGGTCGAGGCCGTGGTTGGGGGAGTTCGCCGCACCCGGGATTGCCATGTAAAGTCCGGCTTGGACGTAGGACCAATCGCAAGGAACAATCTTCATCAATCCGCCCCATGCCGCGTAGCTGGATGACCACCCGATACCGTTGGAACTGATGCCCTTGCCGCTGACGATGACATTGTTTCGGAAAAGTTTGGCATCTTCCTGGCGCGCGAAGAATTCGTAGGGGTTCTGCCAGCCGCCCGAGAGGGTGAGAAAGTCCTTCTGTCCGAAAAGTGATGGCGTGGTGTAGCTGAGGTAAAACGGCATGAGGCGCCACTGTTTGCCGCTTTGGTAGGACGAGGGGTTGAACGCCGGTGAGGCGCCGACGGCGTTGTTGACGTTGTAGCCGTCCCGCAGACGGACTCCGCCCTGCATCGTGAGTCCTTCGAGGGCCTCGCAGCCTGTCAGCCGCGCAAAGTCGAGACGGGCTTCAAATTTGAGTTCCTCGTCGAACGTCGCGCGGCGTTGCAGCCCTCCGTCCACTACGCCGTAGACCGTTCCGGGCCATTTGCCGCCGAGGGTGAGTCCGTGGTCGACCACAGGTTGGCGCAAACCGAACCAGTCGCCCGTCGCCCGTGGTCCGCTCCACCACGACTCCAGTGCAGACAAAGGTTCGGCGGCCGTGAGAAGCCCCGTGAAAGCGGCAAGGATGGCCGGAAGCCCGGCGCGCAGGATTTTCATTGATATAAGAAAAACTAATATCACATCTTTTTATTGAAAAGAAAAAAGAAAACCTAATGCCACGCTGATTCCGGCCGGTCTGAGGCATCCGTTGCAGGCGGTCCGCGGTCTGCTATTCTGGAGCCATGTTGAAGGCGTGGTGCGCAGTTTTGATTTCCGTGGGAGTCGTTGTGGGCGCGGGAGAAGAGGCGGCTCCGAAGGTGGGGTCTGTGGATGACTCGTCGTATCCGGAGCTGCAGATTTTGGCGCGGGCGATGCAGTTGATCCGGCAGGATTATGTGGACGAGTCGAAGGTGGGTTTTCAGTCGCTGACGCGGAGTGCCTTGCGCGGGATGCTGAACGATCTGGATCCGCACAGTCAGTTCATGGAGCCGCCGGATTTCAAAAGCATGCAGGAGGACACGAAGAGCGAGTTTGGCGGGCTCGGGGTGGTCGTGAGCATGAGGAACGGGTATCTCACGATTGTGAGTCCGATGGAGGACAGTCCGGGCTTCGAGGCCGGGCTGCTTCCCGGGGACCAGATTTTGAAGATCAACGGGCAGTCCACCGAGAAGCTGGCGTTATCGGAGGCGATCGACAAACTGCGCGGTGAGGTGGGCGAGAAGGTGACCTTGACGATCAGCCGTCCGGCGACAAAGGAGGTGAAGGATTACGAGCTGACGCGGGCGGTGATCAAGGTGCCGAGTGTGAAGGAGGCGCAGATTCTTCCAAAGCGGCGGCCGACGGATGCGCGGGTTGGCTATGTGCGCATCACGCAGTTCAACGAGCCGACGGTTGGTGAGCTTTCGAAGGCGCTCGACAAGCTGGAAAAGCAGGGCATGGACGCGCTGGTGCTGGATCTCCGGTATAATCCGGGCGGGCTGCTGGGCAGTGCCGTGGACGTGTGCGGGCAGTTTTTACCGCCGAACACGATGGTTGTTTCGACTGAGGGGCGGACGCCGTCGCGGGAGTATCGTACGCCCTCGCGGTCGGGTCCAAGGCGGACGTATCCGATGGCGGTTCTGGTGAATTACGCGAGTGCGAGCGGGTCGGAGATTGTGGCCGGCGCGCTGAGGGATCTCGACCGCGCCCTGCTTGTGGGGGAGACGACATTCGGAAAGGGATCGGTCCAAAGCGTGATCTCCCTTCCGGACGGATCGGCCGTCCGTTTGACGACCGCAAAGTATTTTACGCCAGGGAAGAATTTGATCCACGAGCACGGTGTAAGCCCGCATATCCGGGCGACGCTGACCTACGATGAGGAGACGGAACTCCTGCGTTCGCGGCGGCGCAACGAGGACTCTTCAAAGAACGAGACGATCCTGTGGGATCCGCAGTTGACGCGCGCCGTCGACGCAATGAACGGGATGTTGCTTTACACGAAATCCGATGGTCGGAGCTGAGGGAGCGGCGCTGCGTTGATGGGAGGGGGATCGAGTGCGGTTGAGATGTTGGATCCGCCAGTCCTGTTGGCGATCGAGACATCGTGTGACGAGACGGCGGCGGCGGTTTTGCGCGGGTTTGGTGAAGTGCTGGGGCACGAGGTGTTCAGCCAGGCAGGAATCCACTCGGCCTATGGCGGGGTGGTGCCCGAGGTGGCGTCACGGAATCATCTGGAGGCGTTGCCGGCGGTAGTGGACGGGGTGCTTGCGCGAGCGGGGTTGAATTTTTCGAAGATTGACGCGGTGGCGGCGACGACGGGACCCGGGCTTGCGGCTGCGCTGCTGGTCGGCGCGGCGGCCGGCAAGGGGCTGGCAATCGGTGCGGGGGTGAAGTTTCTGCCGGTGAATCACATCGAGGGGCACCTTCTCTCGCCGTTTTTCGGGGAGGGGGAGATTCCGCCGCACACGGCGTTGGTGGTGAGTGGCGGGCACACGCTGCTTTTTGATGTGGAGGGATTCGGACGCTACCGTCTGCTGGGCCGGACGCACGATGATGCGGCGGGCGAAGCCTTTGACAAAGTGGCCAAGCTGCTCGGGCTCGGGTATCCGGGCGGGGCGGAGGTGGACCGGCTGGCGCGGGCGGGGGATGCTTCGCGCTTTGATTTTCCGAGGGCGATGGTTGACTCGGGCGACTTTCACTTCAGTTTCAGCGGCCTGAAGACATCGGTCCGGACGTTTTTGGACCGTGGATTCCGCGAGGAGGATCTGCCGGACATCTGCGCGTCGTTTCAGCAGGCGGTTGTGGATGTGCTGGTGGAAAAGTCCTTTGGTGCGGCGCGCAATTACGGGCGGGAGGTGATTTCGTTCAGCGGCGGGGTGAGCGCAAACCGTGCGCTGCGCGAGGCGGCGGGGAAGCGCGCGGAGGCGACGGGGATCGGCGTGAGATTTGCGGAGCGAGAATTGCGGACCGACAACGCGCTGATGATTGCGTATGCGGGGATGCATCATTTTCTTGCAGGTGCGGAGGACGGACTCTCGAGGGATGTCTCGCCGAATTTTGAGCCATCCACTTTTTGCTGTTGAAAATCATCCGGGATGGGGAACGATTGGGGTGCATGAAAACATTCCCCGCCGTTTTAGCGTTGTTGGTGACCTCACTTGGATCCACATTTGCCGCTGCAGGCTGGCAGACCGATTACAAGGCCGCGCTGGCCGAGGCGTCCAAGTCGGACAAGCTCGTCCTGCTGGACTTTACTGGCTCTGACTGGTGCGGTTGGTGCATCAAGCTGGACAAGGAGACTTTCTCGAAGCCGGAGTTCAAGAAATTTGCGGAGAAGAATCTTGTCACCGTCGAGGTGGATTTTCCGAACAACAAGCCGCAGAGTGAGGCATTGAAGAAGCAGAACGCGGAGCTGCAGTCGAAATTTGGAGTGGACGGTTATCCGACGCTGGTCCTCGTTGACGGAACGGGCAAGGAAGTGGCCCGCAATGTCGGCTACCTTGCCGGTGGTCCCGAGGGCTTCATCGCCTGGGTCAAGAACGCGAAGAAGTAGCGCCGAATTTTTCGTGCCATTCGCGGTAGATGAACGGTGAGATTTCGGAAGGTTTGATTTCGCTGCGCCCGCCCCAGAAGACGTTGGTGTAGGTGACGGGAATGCCGGCGCTCCCGAGGTGGGAGTCAATGGCGGCCTTGTGGGCGAGGATGCGGTCCTTGTCGCCGCCGTGGGCGACGGCCATGATGTTGACGTTGTTGAATTCCGGCCCGCCCTCACGCCAGTAACAGTGGGTGAGAATCTCGTGGCGGCCGACCTCCGAGCCTGCCTCGATCTCGCGGCCGGCCGGCACGGCCCAGTGGAAAAGGGCGTTGAACCGCGTGACGCGAACGCCGGTCTGCGAGGGCTTGACGTGTTCGAGAAAGGTTGAGAAACGGCCGAGAAGCTTTCGGGCTTCGAGGGATTCCGCGACTTTGAAAAATTCCTCCAGTTTGACACCGGCTTCCCCGGCGCGGGCGGTCCATGCGGGTTCGGCGATTTCGTCGATCGAAAATTCGCGTTTGAGGGCGACGAGGACCCGCCATTCGTGGTCGTCGAGTTGGACAACGCCGACGGGGAGCATGCGGGCGGGGCCGTCGCAGCGGTCGCCCGGTTCGATGGTTTTGCGGCGGACGTGGCCCACGCCCAGAGCGAAGATGCCGCGGGCCGGCATGAGCCGGTAAGCTTCTGCGCCGGTGAGGCGGAGGAGGAGACGGCAGTGGTCATCGAGGGATTGGCCGGCGGGAACTTTCAGTGTTGTCCAGAGCCTGTAGGCCTCGCCCGGGATTTTTGCGTCGGTTGAGCGGATGACGACGTGCCCGGAGAAGGGATCTTCGCGGAACATGAAATCGAAGGCAGCGTCGAGCCGGTCGGTCGGAACTTTCCATGCGACCAGTGCGCCCTCCGCGAGGTTGGTGGCGAGGAGCGTCTGGCGTACGCGTCGGATGGTTCCGGCAGCGAGCATGGCGCGGATGCGTTCGAGGACGGTTGCGAGCGGGATGCCACTGCGTTTTGAGATTTCCGCGAATGGTTCGCGCGAGAAGCCCGGAATTTGATCTTCGGAGACAGCAAGGATGGCGGCGTTGACGGGATCGGTGTGCTCGCTGGGAATCATCAGGCGAAGCAGCGTGTCGCATCGCGGTGGCCAAGTCGAATAATTTGGTGGCCGGCGGTGCCGGTTGACAACCGGTCGAAGGGTGTGGTTCCGTGACGGGATGAAGCTCACCTACTTCGGACACGCGTGTTTTTCAGTCGAAACCGGGGGTTGCCGGCTGCTATTCGATCCGTTCATCCGACCCAACGTGCTTGCGGCCGGTGTGGATTTTGCGTCGGTCGGGGCGGATGTCATCCTGCTTTCGCACGGTCATGCCGATCACGTGGCGGATGTTTTTGATCTTGTCGCGCAAACCGGCGCGATGGTTGTGGCGAATGCCGAGATTGCCGATTGGCTGGGGGGCAAAGGGGTGTCCAAGGTTCATGGAATGAATCATGGCGGGGCGAAGACATTCGATTTCGGGCGCGTGAAAATGGTGAACGCGATTCATTCGAGCACGCTTCCAGACGGGTCCCCGGGCGGAAACCCCGCCGGCTTTGTGGTTTCGACCGGCGAGGGGGATTTCTATTATTCCGGCGACACGGCGCTGACGATGGATATGAAGTTGATCGCCGACGAGTTCGCGGTGCGGTTTGCGGTGCTGCCGATTGGGGACAATTACACGATGGGAGCGAGGGATGCGGCGAGGGCGGCGGGATTTGTCGGGACGAAGGTGGTCGTGGGTGTGCATTACGACACGTTTCCGCCGATTGCGATTTCGAAACCGGAAGCCGTTGCGGAGTTTGCGAAGGCGGGTGTTGAATTGCTACTTCCAAAAATCGGCGAAACGATAGGGGTTTGAGGGAAATTCTGGCCAAATTGCCGTAGCCGTCGTAGATTCGTACCCGAGATGAACATGTTGGTCGCCCTTTCGATGCCCGGGACCCCGGAGATTATCTTCATTCTGGTGATTGTGCTTCTCTTGTTTGGAGCCAAGAAATTGCCGGAGCTGGCGCGCGGAATCGGCCAGAGTCTGGGGGAATTTAAGAAGGCCCGTGATGAATTCGAGCGGGAGGTGCATAAGTCGGCCGCCTCGGTCGAGGTCAAGGAGGCTGCGGGCAAACAGCCCCTCAATCCTCCGACCGCCTCCACCGCCTCCAAGGAACCCTCCGTCTGATTTCCGTTGGCGCGTTCCCCCGCCAGGCCACGAATTTTTGCCCTCGCCGTCCTCACATGGGTGGCGGCTCTCTCCGCATCCGGGAAGGAAATCGTCATCGCATCGTATAACGTCGAGAATTACCTTTCGACCGACAGGCGCGTGAACGGGCAGGCAGAGAAGACCGCCCCGAAACCGGAATCTGAAATCGCGGCGCTCGTCGATGTCCTCAGCGAGATCCGGCCGGACATCCTTGGAATCATCGAGATGGGTGACGAATCAATGCTGGAGGATTTTCACGCCCGGCTCAAGGCGGCGGGAATGGACTTTCCCCATCGCGAGTGGGTCAAGGGAGCGGATGAACACAGGCATATCGCGCTTCTGAGCAGGTTTCCAATTGTGGCGCGGAATTCGCGGGACGACGTGGGTTTCGAATTGAACGGAGTGCCGACGCGGATCGGGCGTGGGATCCTCGACGTGAGTGTGGAGCCGGAACCGGATTTCCGGTTGAGGCTGGTCGGGGTGCATTTGAAGTCCCGCCGGCAGGTTCCGGACTTTGACGAGTCGGCTATGCGGGCGAAGGAGGCCTGGTATGTGAGGGAGCATCTGGACCGGATTTTTGAGGCGGATCCCGGTGCCAAGGTAATGCTCTTCGGCGACCTGAACGACACGAAGAACCAGTATCCTGTGAGGGAGTTGATCGGTTCGGCGAAATCTCCCGGATATATGAGGGATCTCTTTTTGACGGATGGCGTGGGCCAGCGCTGGACGCATTTTTGGTCTGCGGCGGACGTCTATTCGCGGATCGATTACCTGCTGGTGAGCCGCGGTTTGTGGCCCGCGATCAACATGGAGAAGAGCGGAATCAGCCGGTCGAGAATCTGGTTCAAAGCGAGCGATCACCGGGCGGTTTTCGCCACAATCAAGGTTCCGGAAGAATGAGATTCGTTTTGTTTTTTGTCCTTCTGATGCCCGCGTGTGTCCTTGCGTCGGCCGACACCGACTGGTCCGCGATCGTGGCCATGGATGCGGGCCCCAGGCGGAAGCCCGACAATCGCGAGGATGCAAAACTGATCGCCCACCAGCACTTGTTGGAGACAAAGCGGATGCTCGGCGATTTTCTGGCGAAATATCCGGAGGGTCTGCATTCGTTCGATGCGCGGATGCGGCTGGCGGCCGTTCTTGCCGCGATTGGGAAAATGGACGGAACGCAGCAGCCGGTGGATGATGCGATGAGGATGCTGGCCCAACTCGAGCGGGCGTCCGGCGTGGCATTGGAGAAGCGGGCGGATGCGGGATTTCAGCGGGTGGCGTTGTATTTCCAGAGCATGCGCGGGCGGGAGGTGGAGATGCGCGGGGCGATTGTGGATTCGGCGAGGGGGTTTGTGGCAAGCTATCCGGCGGACCGCCGTGGACCGAGGCTGCTCGTCGAGGCGGCGACGATCTGTGACAGTGACCCGGGGATGAAGCGGCGGCTCCTTGAGGATGCGTGGGCCCTGTCGCGCGACGAGGCGCTCAACCGGCGGATCGCCGATGACCTGATGCGGCTGGGTCTATTGGACAAGCGGTTCGATTTCAAGTTCCAGACCGTGCAGGGCAAATCCTTCGATGTCGCGTCGCTGCACGGGTCGGTTGTTGTGATCGTATTCTGGTCGGCCGAGTCGCCGCACTGCCTGATCTGGCTTCCGGAGTTCGTGCGGGCGATGCGGCGGATTGCCTCACCGCGGCTGGTCGTGGCGACGGTTGCTGCCGACACGAACCGTGCGGAGGTCGAGCGGAGGCTGAAGGAATTTGGAATCGGCGACTGGCCGACGGGTTTTGATGGGAAGGGATGGGAAAGTCCGCTTGTGCGGTCACTGGGAATCAACGCGCTGCCGACGGTTTTTGTTGTGAGCAAGTCCGGGCAGTTGGCCTCTCTCAATGCGAGGGACAACTACGATCTGGTGATCCGTCGGCTGCTGCGCGAGTAGGACCGTCCGCGCCGCTTGCCCCTCCGGCTCATCCCGGGAATACTGGCCGGATGTTTGTGCGAGTTCTTCCGGATCATGCCGCCGGGAAGCTGTTGGACTACGCCGTGCCCGAGCGGATGCGCGGCGCAATGGCCGTCGGGTCGCGTGTGCGTGTGCCGGTGCGGACGCGTGTGCTGCTGGCGACGGTGATCGGGATTTTCGAGACATCCGATGCGCGGGGGGTCCGGGAGGTGGCGGAACTTCTGAACGAGCAACCGATGATCCGTCCGGCGCTTCTCGACCTCGCGCGCTGGATGTCGGATTACTACTGCTGTCCGCTCGAAACCGCCATGCGGAGTGTGCTGCCGGTTGCTGTGCGGGATGGGAAAGTCAGCGAGCGGCGATTGAATGTTGTGGAAATGGTCCGGGCGGTGACGCAGGACGAGCTTGCTGCCTTGGAAAAGCGGGCACCGCGGCAGGCGGACGGGTTGCGTGTTTTGATTGATGCCGGCAAGGCGCTTCCGGTCTCCGCGGCGGCAGCCGAGGCCGGCATTGCGGAGGGGGTTTACCGCGCTCTGGAGAAGCGGGGTTTTGTGCGCATTGAGTCGGTTGTTGTCGCGCGGGATCCGTATCGCGAGAAGTTTGTACATGGGGCCGAGTTGGTGTTGAACGCCGAGCAGGCGGCGGCACTTGCCGTGGTCGAAGAGGCTATGGACGGCAAGGGAAAGCCGGTCCTTCTCTTTGGCGTGACCGGTTCGGGCAAGACGGAGATTTATCTTCGCGCGATCCGTCGCGCGGTCAGTGGGGGCCGGACGGCGCTGGTGCTGGTGCCGGAGATTGCGTTGACGCCGCAGACAGTCGAGCGCTTCAAGTCGCGATTTGCCGACATTCAGGAGAAGATCGCGGTGCTGCACAGCCATCTTTCCGACGGCGAGCGGCATGACGAGTGGCACAAGATCCACGCCGGCGAAGCGCGGATCGTGATTGGCGCGAGGAGTTCAATTTTCGCCCCGCTGGAAAACATCGGCATTATCATCGTCGATGAGGAACATGAGTCCTCGTACAAGCAGGACGAGGCCCCGCGCTACAACGCCCGTGACATGGCCGTGCTGCGGGCCGACCGCGAGGGGGCGGCGGTGCTCCTGGGCAGTGCGACGCCGTCACTGGAGAGCTGGCACAACGCGGTGTCGGGCAAGTACCGGCTGGTGCGCCTGAACCAGCGGGTTGACGACAGGCGGATGCCGGTTGTGCGGGTGGTCGACATGCGGCAGCAGGCGAGGCGTTCGCCGGATGGGGGGATCCTCTCAGGTCCGCTCCGCGACGCGATGGAGGGGCGGATGGCCAAGGGCGAGCAGACGATACTTTTTTTGAACCGGCGCGGATTTTCGACTTCGATGCTTTGCGAGGCGTGCGGGTTCACGTCGCAGTGTCCGGACTGCAGTGTGTCGCTCACCTATCACCGGGCCGCGGAGAGGCTTGTTTGCCACATCTGCGGGCACACCGGTCGCGCGCCGAAGGTCTGTCCGAAATGTTCGGATCCGGGGATCCGGCATGCCGGGGTGGGCACGCAGAAAGTCGAGGAGGCGCTGGGCCGGGCGTTTCCCAAAGCGAGGATTGCGCGGATGGATGCCGACTCGATGACGCGCAAGGAGGCCTATCGTGAGACGCTTGGTGCGTTCAAGGAGGGTCGGATCGATATTCTTGTCGGCACACAGATGATTGCCAAGGGGCTGCATTTTCCGAATGTGACTCTTGTGGGAATTGTGAATGCGGATCTGGGTTTGCATCTTCCGGACTTCCGGGCCGGGGAGAGGACGTTTCAACTCTTGACGCAGGTGGCCGGTCGCGCAGGCCGTGGGGAAATGGAGGGAGAGGTGCTGGTGCAGACGTTCACGCCGTTCAGTCCATCGATTCAGTTCGCCCGGCATCATGACTACGAGGGGTTCATGGATCAGGAGATGGAGTTTCGCCGGAGTTTTTCCTTCCCGCCCTTCGGCCGGATGGTGTTGATCACGGTGCGCGGGGTGGTGCGGGAGCGGGCGGAGTTTGTTTCTTCGACGGTGGCGCTGAAGCTCAAGGCGGCGGCGGGTCCCGGGATCACGGTTGCGGAATCGGTGCCGGCGCCGCTGGAGAAGGCAAAGACGTATTTTCGGTTTCAGGTTTCGCTGCGCGGGTCTTCCTCGCTTGAGATGGCGCGGTTGACGAGGCGTGTGCTTGAGGCGCTGCCGCTGCCCGGGGATGTTTTTGTGGCGGTGGATGTGGATCCCCTGCATCTTCTTTGAGGTTTTTTTAGAATGAAGGTTCCTCCGGTCGTCCATTTTCTCGGTCAGAATGCGATTCGCCTCGTTTTGTTGCTGGTGTTCGTCGGGATTCCGGCGGTGGCGCTTTATGTTCGCGAAGTGGGGATTGGATTCGGGGCGAAGGAGGCTCTTGCGGCGACCTTGAGCAAGGATCCGATTAGCGTCTCGATCGGGCGCCTTGCGTTCGATCCCTTTGCGGGGTTGATCGCGGAGGACGTGGTTGTGAGGGAGGCGCGCCCCGGCGGACGCCAGCTCGCGGAGCTGAGTGACATTACGCTGGTTTTGAATTTGAGCGACCTGGCGGCGGGGCGGATCACGGTGGACCGGTTGTCGTTGAGGCAGGCGGCGGTCTCGATTCCACTTGGGGCGGCCGCCTCTTCGCGGAGCATTGATTTTGAGGACGTGACAGCTGAAGTAGTGCTTTTGGGGGATCGGCTGCGGGTGAGCCGGTTCGACGGGACTTTTGAAAATGTGCGGTTTTTGCTGACCGGGCAATTGGTGAACCCCGAGAAGGTGAAGCGGCCCACTCCCGAGGATGGCGGGCGGGCGGCGGGCACTGATGCGTTGCTGGACCGGGTGGTTGGGTGGCTGGGCGATTTGCGTTATGGCGGCGAGGCCCCGGTCCTTCGGGCTGATTTTGAGGCCGATCTCGCCGATCCCGTGTCGATCAGGATTCCGGAGTGGAGCTTTCGGGCTCGGGGGATCTCCGGGAAAGGCTGGGAGTTGAGGGGGGTCGAGGTGAGCGGGGCTTATGCCGACGGATTGCTGACCGTGCCGAAGGTGATTTTGCACGATGGGGTGGGAGCGGTGGAGTGTTCCGTCGAGTGGAACACAAGGACGGGAGCGATCGATTCGGCATTGATGTCGACGATCGACCCTGGTCAATTTCTCCGCCTTTTCGAGGGGAAGAACCCCGGTTTGAAAGACGTGGCGTTTGTTGGAGCGCCACAGATCGAGGCGAGGGTGGTGGGTGCGGTGACGGGATCGTCTCCGTCGGTAAGGGTGACCGGCATGGCGTATCTTCCGCGTGTGGACTACAAGGGTGTGGCTTTTGAGAAGGTCGGTTGCAGTTTTGCGTGGCGGGACGGGTTGCTTTACGCCCGGGATGTGAGGGTTTCCGCCGGACGCGGGGAGTTGGAGGGACGGCTCTGGATCGGGCCGGGAGACTTCCGGGTTGAGGCAAGGAACACAATTCCGCCGACAAAGGTGCTCGGGATTTTCGACGCGAATACGCGGGCTTTCATTGAGAAGATGGAATTCAAGGATCTGCCGGAAGTGTCGGTGTCGCTTGCGGGGACGAAGCCGGACTTTTCGGGGATGCGCGGGGGCGGGCATTTGAAGTTTGGCCGCACGGCGATGCGGGGGGCGTGGGTGGACAGTGCCGAGGCGGACTTTGAGATTGGCGACCGGTGCGTGACCTACCGTGATTTTTTGATCAAGCGCGACGAGGGGCGGGGAATGG
>Ga0233425_10010083_pt1 | contig 11661 bp, 5 predicted proteins | sample Watercolumn_Towu_2_FD_181712 | JGI IMG/M metagenome (GOLD analysis project Ga0233425, IMG submission 181712) | Freshwater microbial communities from Lake Towuti, South Sulawesi, Indonesia - Watercolumn_Towuti2014_140_MG | ecosystem: Environmental > Aquatic > Freshwater > Lake | place: Indonesia...
AGCGGCCAACCGGTTCCTGCGTCGAACCTACCGCCAAGGCTGGGAAGTCGCGGGGTTGTAGTCGCGACCGCGGCGGCTCCAAACCCTCCCCGAGGGCTCCGGCGCCCAATGGCAGAGTTCGCGGAACCTTCGTTTCACTTTGGATCTCCGGACTGGTGGTGCGACACCAGTTCGTAAGGCGACTGAAGGCGCTTTTCCGCGAAACAGAAAGAGCTGTTCTGCGAACCGCGTCAGGATCCGGCTTCGCGTGTGACCGTTGAGTTCGGCCTGGGACAGGTGGCGAATTGGCCGGGAAGCACCAGAAATAGGGACAGACCCCTCTGCGGAAGTCGAAAGGGACAGACCAAGGCAGAATCGACCGAGAATAGCCTGTCCCCTGCAAGTTCCCGACAGGCAGATCGAAGGGGTCGGCCGGGGTCGGCGATACCGCATGCTTATCCGACTCCAGCCTTGCAACTCCGTCTGCCCGCACAGCCAATCCTTCGACATGAACGGATCATTCCTCCTGATGATCGGACATTCATTTGGCGTTCCACCTCGCATCACGGTCGGGATTGAGTCAGCCGCCGCGGGCTTCCCTCGAACTCGCCTGATCGGACCCAGGAGGCGATGCCGGAAGGTCGCGGCACTTGCGGCGCTCGTCGCGGGTTGCGCGCTACTGACCGGCGCCGTACCCGCCGGGGATCCGGGGATCTATTGGCGCATTGGAAAACCCGATAATTCTGCGGACGAGTTCATTGCGGGATCGTCCAAGGATGTGCTCTGCGAGGTAGACCAAGACAGTCCCGAACGAAACTGGCGACAAAGGCAAGACGCCGCCGATCGCGATGCCCCGCAATCCCGAATCCGTTTTCGTCTCGACGAGCCACCCCGGACGAACCCCGTCCTAGCCGTTGACTGCTATTTCGGCGGACTCGCGCCGACTTTCGCCGAGATCACGGTCAACGGAAGCCGTGGGCGATTCCAGATCCGGCCACAGGTTGCTCCGGAACTCGACGAACGACATTCAAACGATATGAACTACACGCGCATGCCCCTGCGGGTAGGGGTTGACGGCTCGTGGCTGCGCGCAGGCAGTAACGAAATCACCATTGCGTTCCTCGGTGATGGCGGTGGTGCGTATTTTGACGCGGTTTGGTTGCTGAAGGCGGGCGGAGAATTGCCCGTGTTATCGGCGGAGGTGGCGCCGACGATCTTCTTCCGTGAACGCGCGGGCAGCCTGTGGGAGGTGACCCAAGTCGTCTTGCGGCACAGCCAGCGACTGGGTCCGGCCGAAGTACGACTCGAAGTGGCCGGTGTCGTCACTGGCGCGACGGATTCGGGCGACGGTTACGATTTCGGCGAGCGGGTGATCGAACTCGACGTTCCGGTGGTCCACGGGCCGCAGCCGTACACCCTGACTGTCACCAGCGGCGGCCGGACGAGCGAGTTTCGCGGAGAGTTCCGGCCGGAGAAACAGTGGCGCATCTTCGCCGGTCTCAAGATTCACAACGACATCGGGTTCACCGACCAGCAGGAGAACGTGCATGAATTGGATCTGCGCAACACCGATCGCGCCCTGGAGTTGATTGCCCAACTCCCGTTCTACAAGTACAACCTCGAAACCGGTTGGCTGGTGGACAACTACCTGCGTTCGCGCGATCCGGCCGGCGCGCAGCGGCTCATCGAAGCGGCCTTGAAGAATCGCATCGAAATCAACGCCTTCTATCTTCACGAGATGAGTGGCATCTGCACCGGCGAGGAGTTGCACCGCTCGCTGTACTTCGCGCAAAGCCTGAAGCGGAAATACGGGATTTCGCTTCGATCGGCTTGCGGGACGGACATGCCCTCGCATACCTGGTTTCTGCCGTCGCTGCTGGCCAGCGCTGGCATCACCGGCTTCGCAAATGCGAGCAATCAGACGCGAGGCCCCCTGCTCCAATACAGCCGCTTGGGAGAGAACTCGCCCTTCTATTGGGAGGGCCCGGACGGCCAGCGCGTATTGACTTGGATGACGCGCTCCTATCACCAGTTGCAGCGGCTGACCGGCAGCCGCCCGGACCGGGATCCGGTGGAGCGCGTGCGCCGGGCGTTGCCACAGTTTCTGGCGCGCTTCCGCCGCCCGGATTATCCGGTCGATGCGGTCTTGCTTTTCGGCTTGTACACCGACAATGCCGAGATTCGCGATGGCGGCGCGGCGATTCTGGAGCTCTGGCCGAAATCGTTTGCCTATCCGCAGATCTTCGCCGCCACGGATGCCGAGTACTTCGACTACGTCGCGCGGCGTTTCGGCGACAAGCTGCCGGTGTATCGCGGCGACGGCGGCGCGTACTGGGAAGATGGGGCGGCGTCGACCGCCGCCGAATTGGCGCGGAACCGCGACTCGCAGCGGTTGTTGCCGGTGGCGGAAATGACGTCGGCCTTTGCGACCGCCCTCGATTCCGCGGTCCGATATCCGCACGAGGACTTCCAGGAGGCCTGGCGAAACCTCCTGTTCTTCGATGAGCACACGTGGGGCGCATACAACAGCATCAACCAGCCCGATCGGGAATCCGTCGCCGAGCAGTGGGAGTACAAACGCGGTTACGCAGTGCGCGCGCACCTGGCGGCCAAGGAACTGCTGCGGCGTGGTCTCAACCGGCTGGCCCAGCACATCTCGATCGAGGGTCCCACCCTGATCGTCTTCAATCCGGACCTGTGGCCGCGCACAGACTTCGTCGAAGTCGAGCTGGCCCCAACGCAGGAACTCTTCGATCCGACGACCGGCGCGCGCGCCGTAATGGAGGTGGTGCGGCAGGGAACGGGTTTTTGCCGGGTGCGTCTTCTGGCCCAGGAAGTTCCCGGTTTGGGCTACCGGACCTTCAGCGTGAGGCAAAGCCCGGCGGCGGCGGGCGCGGCCCCCCGGCTCGCGGCCGACCCATGGCGGATCGAGTCGCGGCATTATCGCGTGGTCTTCGATCCCGAAAGCGGAGCGATCGCTCAACTGTGGGACAAGGAACTGGGGCGCGATCTGGTGGATAACGCGGCGCCGCACAAGTTGAATGAGTTGTTGACGGTAACCGGAGGCGAGAACTCCCGGTTGGTGCTACTTCGCTCGAATCTGCCGCCTCCCGCATTGACGTTGACCGGCCAGCGGCAGGCGGAGGTGGTGGAAAACACCGGCAGCCGCATCCGGATCCGCGCCCGCGCGCCGCACGTGCCCGGGATCGAAACCGAAGTCGTGGTGCATGACGCACTCAAGCGGGTGGACATCGTCAATCGTCTGACGAAAGACGAAGTGCGCGCGAAGGAGGCGATCTACTTTGCGTTTCCCTTCCGGCTGGCTTCCCCCGCCATGGCGTACCAGATCCAAAACGCCTGGATCCGGCCGAATCTCGACCAACTCCCCGGCGCCTGCCGGGACTGGTTCACCACGCAGAACGTGGTGGTGGTGCGCGGCGAGGGAGCGGAGATCGCCTGGGCCACGCCCGACGCCCCTTTGATTACTCTGACCGATATCAACCGGGGCGCCTGGTTGCGGCACCTCGAGATCGGGAACGCCCACGTCTATTCGTACGCGATGAACAACTACTGGCCCACGAATTACCGGGCAGCTCAAGGGGGCAACTTCACGTTCCGCTACTTCATCACCAGCGGGGGCGCCCTCCCGCCCGAGAAACTGGCGCGTTTCGATGCCGAGACCCGCTCGCCCCTGGTTCCCTACGCGTACCTCGACACTCCGACGGTAAAACTGCAGGCGGCCCAACGACGCCTGCCGCGCAATCTCGGTTCCCTGCTCGAAGTGGATGCTCCCAACGCCCAGGTGACGGCGTGGAAGCAGGCCGAAGATGGAGACGGTTTCATTCTGCGGATGCGCGAAACCGCCGGCCGGCCGGGGGCCGCCCGGGTTCGATCGCCCGTCCTTTCGCTCGCGTCCGCCCACTTGGCCAACGGCGTCGAGGAGAATGCCGCGCCCCTGGCCATGCAGCAGGATGCACTGCTGATCCCGCTGCGACCATGGGGGTTCTCGACCGTTCGGCTGAGATTTCGCTAAAAGCTTGTCCCAGCGCCGGGCCAACATCAGTGAGAATCCTGTCCGGACTGTGCAGGCGTCGGGCTCTCTCTTGCCGCAACGGTGATTTCTGCCGGCGGCCTTACTTCCATGAACCGCTGTATCTCTCATTTGCTTCTCGTCCGCGGCGCTGCGTTCCTGTTTTCCGCGCTGCCTTGCGGCCTGCTTGCGGCGGACCCAGGTTCGCCCCGTGCCACCATCGAAGGCCGGGTGTCGAATCTTGCCACCGGTGAGTTCCTCGAGCGCGCCCGGCTCACCGTGGAGGGCACAACTTTGGAGACCTTCACTGACGCCGCCGGCAGATACCGCTTGGTCAATGTTCCGGTTGGTACCGTGCAACTGAAGACCTTCTTCACCGGATTCAAACTTATCACCGACACGCTGGCAGTGGCGGCCAACCAGACTCTCCAGCACGACATTGCCTTGCCCGGGCTCGCACCGCGGGCGACCGACGTCCGCGATGACGCGTCCCCGATCAAACTGGATCGATTCGTCGTGGAGGTCTCACGGGAAATGAGCGGCGCCGCCCTCGCCATCAACGAGCAGCGCTTTGCGCCCAACCTGCGCAACATCGTTTCGGTCGACGAATATGGCGACAGCCCGGACGGCAATGTGGCGGAGTTCCTGAAGTTCCTGCCGGGAGTGAGCGTCGATAGCAACCGTCAGGTCTCCATCAACGGCGTCTCGCCAAACAATGTCCCCGTCACGATGGGGGGATTCGCCGCCGGCAACACGGTCGGCACCGGCAACATCGGAAGCACCGACCGTTCCGCAGGACTGGACTTGTTCTCCACCGGCACGCTGTCCCGGATCGAGGTTTCCTATTCACCCACGCCCGAGACCGAAGGCTCGGCGCTGGCCGGGAGCGTCAACCTCGTACCCCGCAGTTCCCTGGATCGGTCGCGGCCCTCGCTGAGTGCGACGGCGTTCCTTACGATGCACAACAACGGCCGCGGTTTTCACTGGCCACCGACCAACCGGCAGCTCTCCGCACAGATCTTCCCCGGACTGGATTTCTCCTACCTCCGGCCCGTGAACTCCCGTTTTGGCTTCACGCTGTCGGGCGGATTCTCGAAGCAGAGCACCGATTCCCCGGCCCGGCAGAACACCTGGCGCGGGGTGGGCAACGCCACCGGCACCGCCGCCTTCCCGAGTACCACAATCGACCGGCCCTACCTCTCGACCTTTTCCATCCTGGGCACCCTCCGGTTGGCGCGGCACCACGCGATGGCAGTGACGGCGGACTATAAGTTCTCCCCCAACGACCGGATCACCTTTGCCCTGCAGTATTCGGAGTTTTCGGTGAAGTTGAACTCCGATACGTTTACCGCCAACGTCAACCGCGTGCTCCCCGGGCAATTCACCGCGACGTCCACACGCGGAGACACGGGGCAGGGCAGTCTGGCTCGCGCCAACACTCGGGCGACCCGGGCCAACTGGTCCTACCTGCCGACGCTGCGCTGGCGCCACGACGGGCCGGTATGGAAAGCGGAGGGCGGGGCCGGCTTCTGTCGCGCCGACAACAATGTGCGGAACCTGGCCGATGGCGTCTTTGGCACGACCAACGCCACGCGCTCGGCCGTTACCGTGGCTTTCAATGATGTTTCCTACTACGGGCCCAAGTCGATCACCGTCACCGATGCGGCCGGCGGTTTGGTCAACCCCTTCATTCTGGACAGCTATGCAGTCACCCAGGGAACAGGTGGCGCCCGGCGCAGCGACGACCTCCGGCGCACCGCGTTCGCCAATGTGGGACGCGACTTCACCGGGCGGGTGCCCTTCAGTTTGAAGGCCGGCGTCGATCTGCGGCAGGTGCAGCGCGACCAGCGGGTCGGCTCCGCGACCTATACGTTTGTGGGCGCTGACCGCGTGGCCAGCACCACTCCACTGACGGGAGACGACCAGGCGGCACCTTTTCTCGATCCCAACTATCGGCACCGCACGACCGCCGACGGTTACCCAACCATCCAGGCGGTCGCGTCCGAAAAGCTTTACGCCGACTACATCGCGAGCCCGACGCACTTCACGACGAATGCGAACACGACTTACCAAACGTCGATCCTGAATTCGAAGTATTCGCGGGAACTGATCTCCTCCGCTTATCTGCGGGGCGATTTGCCGCTCTTCAAGAATCGTCTGAAACTCATCGGCGGCGTGCGTGCCGAGCAGACCAATATCAATGCCGCGGGCCCGCTCACCGATGTCACCCGCAACGTCCAGCGCAACGCGCAAGGTGCGCCCATCCTGGGCGCCAATGGCCGGCCGCAGCCGATTACGACGGACCCCCTGCAAACCTCGATCCTCACCTACCTCGACCGGGGAGCGCGGGTGACGAAGGAATACCTGCGCCTGTTCCCGAGTCTGAACGCCAGCTATAACCTCACCGAGAATCTCATCGCGCGCGGCGCGGCCTACACTTCGGTGGGCCGGCCGGATTTCAACCAGTATTCCGGTGGCGTCACGCTGCCGGATACCGACCGCCTGCCCGCGCCCGACAATCGCATCGTCGTGAACAACGCGGCGATCAAGGCTTGGACCGCCCACTCGTCCATGCTGCGACTCGAGTACTATTTTCCTGGCGTCGGCCAGATTACCGCCGGCGTGTTCCGCCGGGATTTCCAGAATTTCTTCGGCAACACGGAATTCGCACCGACCCCGGAGTTTCTTGCGCTCTACGGCCTGACGCCGGCCATCTACGGGGCGTACAATGTCGCCACGCAGTATAACATCCCGGGTCGCGCGCGCATGCAGGGGTTCACGGCGAGTTACAAGCAGGCCCTGACATTTCTGCCCACCTGGGCGCGCGGCGTGCAGGTGTTCGCCAACCTGAACTCGCAAAAGGCGAGCGGGGATGCGACGAGCAACTTCTCGGGTTACGAGCCGCGCAGCGCCAACTGGGGCGCCAGTCTCACTCGCTCCAAGTATGTCGTCCGCGTGAATTTCACCAACACGAGTCCGGTGCGCCGCGGTCTTCTGACGGTCCAGCCGGGCATCGAACCCAACACCTACACCTGGACGAGCCGGGTGCTGCTGATCGATTTCATCGCCGAGTACAAGGTCTACAAGAGCATCGCCGTCTTCGCCAACATGCGGAACCTGCGGAGCAACGTCAGCAACACGGAGATCTATGGCCCCAACACCCCGCCGCAGGCGCGCTTCCGCCAGGAAAGCACCAACTACGGCGGACTCTGGACCTTTGGCCTGAAAGGCAGCTTCTAACCCATGAGCAGCTCCTACCAATCCCTCGTCGGCTTTCGCGATGGCGCGAAGAAGCTGCACGTCCACCGCACCACGATCCCGGATACGGCATCGCACCCGCCGTATCAGCACGAACACGCGGCGGAAGAGGTGTTTTACATCCTCGAGGGCAAAGCCGAATATCGCTTTGGCGGGAGGACCATCGTCGCCGGCCCCGGGGAAGTCGTCTTCATCCCTTCCGGCGTCCGCCACGCCGCGATCACCTACCGAACGCCGTCCATGACGTACCTCACCATCCGCACGGTCGAGCCCGGCGATGAACCGTGCTGCTGCGGAGAGGATCGGGAACCGGCATGATCCGGTCTTCGCTTTGATCCTTTCCTCTTCTCCCGTCGCCTCCATGATCGCGGCTTCAGGCGGCTGATTCACGTCGGCAACCAGCCGGCACCTCCGCTGGCCCAGCACCCTCTCACCAATTGATGTCCGACGCATGAATCGCCTCAGCCATCTGGGCGCGCTGCTCCTGGGTCTGTTCTCCGCCGTGCCGGCCACCGCCGCCTCGCCGGCCCCGCGCCAGCCCAATGTCATCCTCCTCCTAACCGACGATCAGGGCTACGGCGATCTCGCCCGGCACGGCAATCCCATCATCAAGACGCCGCAGCTCGACCGGCTGCACGACGAGTCGGTCCGCCTCACCAACTTCCATGTCGACACCTATTGCACGCCGACCCGCTCCGCACTGATGACCGGTCGCTACGCCCATCGCGTGGGCGGCTGGGGAACCCTGTGCGGACGCAACATGCTGCGTGACGAGGAAGTCACGATGGCCGATGTCTTCCGCCACAACGGCTATCGGACGGGCCACTTTGGGAAATGGCACCTCGGTACGAACTTCCCGTACCGGCCAATCGATCGCGGCTTCGAGGAATGGCTGGGCAAAGGCGACGGTGGCACTGGCTGCGCCACGGACTTCTGGGGCAACGATCGCTTCAACGACCATTACCTCCACAACGGTCGCTGGGAGCAGGAACCGCGCGCCGGCTTCGAGTGCGACGTGTTCTTCGACGCGGCCATGCAGTTTATCCGCTCAACGAAATCCCGACCTTTCTTCGTCTATCTCGCCCCCTACAACCCGCACGGACCCTGCAGTCTGCCCGATCCCCAGTGGGTCGCACCTTATCGCGACCAGGTGCCGCTGGAAGTGGCCTACTTCTACGCCACCATCGCCCGGGTGGACGAGAACCTTGGCCGGCTGAGAAACTTCCTCGCCGCCGAGGGTCTCCGCGAGAATACGCTGTTGATTTTTCTCACCGACAACGGTTCGGCCGCGGGCGACAAGATCTTCAACGCCGGCATGCGCGCGCGAAAAGGCTCACCGTACGAGGGCGGCCATCGCGTCCCCTGCTTCCTGCATTGGCCGGCGGGAGGCTTCAGCCAATCGCTGGCCATCGACCGGCTCACCGCTCACCTCGATCTGCTGCCGACGCTGGTGGAGCTTTGCGGGTTGCAGCTCCCGAGGCCGATCAGTTTTGACGGCGCCAGCCTGCTTCCCTTGCTCGCGGGCAAGCCCGCGCCTTGGCCTGAGCGCACGCTCGTGCTCGGCTCGCCCGCGAACCATGGCCGGGCGAATCCTCCGTTGCCGCGTCCCGGTGAAAACTGCGCGGTGATGACCGATCGCTGGCGACTCGTGAACGATCGGGAACTCTACGACCTGACGACCGACCCCGGCCAACAGCACAACTTGGCTCTGGCGCAGCCGACCGTCGTGGAGGAAATGCGCCGGGCGTACCGAAGCTACTGGGCGAGCGTCAGCGCGCGGGACCAAGGCTGGCGGGGTCGCCCGATCCTCGGCGATGCGCGTGCCGCGGAAGTCGATCTTTGCTCGGAGGACTGGTACCCCACTCAAGGCGATTGCCCCTGGAACCAGGCGGCCGTCTCCAAGGGCGCCGCCACTTTGGGTCGCTGGCCCGTACGCGTGGCCGCGGGCGGAACCTATCGCGTCGAGGTTCGCCGCTGGCCGCGCGAGACCGACGCTCCTCTCGCCGGCATCCCCTCTGGCAAAAAGACGGTGGACGCTTATCTCCCCGGCCAGCCGGTGATGGGTCCCCTGTACGGCGGCGTGGCCACCGCGCTGCCCGTGGCGCGGGTGCAACTCAAGTTTGGCCCGAGCGTTCAGGAGATCGCGGTCGCCCGCACGGACCGGGCGGCGGTCTTCACCGCCAAAGTTGACGCCGGCCCGGCCGATCTCGAAGCCACGCTGCTCGATGAGAAAGGCGAGCCGCTCTGCAGCGCCTACTACCTCTACGTTCGCCGCAGCGAATGAAGATCGGCCCTGCCTTTCTGGTGGCCTGCCTGTTCGGGCTTCTTCCGGCCGTAGCAATTGCGCAATCGGGCCGACCGCCACCGCCGGTTCCAAGCTCGCAGCAAGAGCTGATCGATGTGCGGGATCCCGCCGCGGTGCGGGCCCGACGCCCCCTGCTCATTGCCCATCGTGGCGGTGTGGTCGGCCCGACGTTTCCCGAATGTTCGCTGGCCGCCCTCAGGGAGGCTTCGAGGTGGGGCTACGACATGATCGAGCTCGATGTGCGTGCGACCAAGGACGGCGTGCCGGTGGTGTTCCACGATCGTGATCTACGCTCGGCCTGCGGCCGGGATGCGACCATCGCGGGCCTGACCGCGGCAGAGGTGAGCGGCATTCGCTACCGCAAGAACAATGAGACGATTGCGACCCTCGATGAGGCACTGGCGCTCTGCCGGAAGCTCAACCTGGGTGTCATGCTCGATTTCAAGGACAGCGTCCTGCCCCCGGAATTCCTGCGTCAGGCTGCGGCGCTGGTGCGTCGGCATCACCTGGAACGATCAACGGTGACCATCTCGGGCCACCCGCTCGTTCGGGTGGAACTGCGCTCTGTGGCGGTGGTACCCGTGACTCCTGAGGAACTGCAAAGGATTGCGAAAGGCGAGCGGGTGGCAGCCGATGGGCTGTACTGGTTTGGGATTCCTGCGTGGATCGCCTTCGACACCATTCCCAAGCTGCAGAAGGCCGGCGCGCTCGTCGTGCCAGCCATCAACACGTTTCGCTACGAGAACGATCCCGACCGCGTCCAAGCTCGCCGCGAGGTCGAGCAGTTGCTCAAGATTGGGGTTGATGGATTTCAGATCGACTCGGCATACCAGGACTTCTTCGGTCGCGCGTTACCCTGATGCGACCGGAACGGGCGGGCGGTAACCCAGCAGTGCCAATCACCTGATGATGCGGACAATCGCGGCCCTTGGTCTGGCAACGCTCGTTTTGGCTTCGGGCCGGTCGGCCGACCTGCGCACACCCGGCCTGCACCTGCAGTTGGCGGTGGACGGCCAGGGCGGCCCCGCCCTTTCAATGCCCTCCGTGTTCGCTTCCCCCGGCCGCTCCGGCACCTGGCGGGTGGCGGGAACCCACGCCGAACTTGACCAGCCCACGGCCGGCAGCCTGCGGATGATCTGGACCGTGGACGCAGCGCCCGCGGGCGCTCTCTTTCGCCTGGGCGCGCGCCTCCGGAATCAGGGCGCGCAGCCGGCTCGCATCGACGCCTTTCGATCATGGAGCGCCAACTGGGACGTGGCCGGCGGGGTGCGACGTCTGCAATCCTGGGACGCGCTCACGTTTCAGCGTCACGATCGCGATCTGGCGTCGCCTCAGGTTCACCGCCTTTGCAGCCGACTGCACAGCTCCGAAGACAAGGGCGCCAATCCCTACTGGGTGATCGCGGGACCACGCGGGCGGTTGTACTTCGCACTCGAATGGTGTGGCGGATGGGAGGCTGAAGTCAGCGCAGTCGACACCGAATTGAGATTCGCGGTCCGCCTGCCCCCGGAAGAGACTCAACTCGTACTTGGACCGGGAGAGGAGATCGCAGGCCCCGCGCTGTGGGTGGCAGCTACCCGGCAAACGGAGGAGGCGCTCGCGCGGGCCGAGTGGATGGACTGGCGGTCCGCGGTGCGCCAGTCAGTCTATCGAGGACGCCCGGCCGCCTATCCGCTGGTCTACAACCACTGGTACGCCATGCGCTTCGACGTGAACGCGGAAGCCTTGCGCCGGCAATTGAGCGCAGCTCCGGCCTACGGGTTTGATGCCTTCGTGATCGACGCAGGCTGGTACGAACAAGTCGGAGAATGGACCCCCGGCGCCGCCAAGTTCCAACCGGCCGAGTTCGAGCAGTTCCTGCGCTCGGTCAAACAGCAGGGGCTCATGGCGGGCATCTGGACCTGTCCCCAGTTCATCGGCGGGGATGCGAGCCACCGTCCGGCAGGGGCGGATCTTCCGGGCATGTACTCCAAGTTCATAGGTGGGTACCTGTTGCCGATGAGGGCGGTGCAGGGAAGCCTGCCAGGGCATGTTGAGCTTCTGCGCCAACGTTATTCCGCGGACTGGTGGAAGTACGATCAAGCGCTGT
>Ga0233425_10010084_pt1 | contig 11660 bp, 13 predicted proteins | sample Watercolumn_Towu_2_FD_181712 | JGI IMG/M metagenome (GOLD analysis project Ga0233425, IMG submission 181712) | Freshwater microbial communities from Lake Towuti, South Sulawesi, Indonesia - Watercolumn_Towuti2014_140_MG | ecosystem: Environmental > Aquatic > Freshwater > Lake | place...
CTCTTTCAGAATTTCTTGCACCAACTGGGCTTTGAATTGGGCGGTATAGTGTTTGCGCATGGCCGGTATTGTACCTTAACTCCGGCCATTTCCCTGTCTAGTTTTTGCCGTCCATTATAGCGTTTATCAAGTACATGACTGACAGAATGGTGCTATTCCTATCCACCTGGTTTCCTTATCCGCCCGACAACGGCTCCAAGCTGCGGGTCTATCACTTGCTGCGAGCCCTGGGTCAGCGACATGAGGTCACGCTGGTCTCCTTCGCCTTCGATGCGGCGGCGCCTGGCGAAGCGGGTGAGCTATCTCGTTACTGCGCCGATGTGCAGACCGTGCCCATCAACCCGTTCGAGTTCAACCGGGCTGGCAGCCTGCGGACGTTTCTCGCCGCCGCGCCGGTTGCCTTCCGCCCCATTCCGGCGATGCGCCAACTCGTCCATGAGGCCTGGCAGCGCGGCCGCTTCGATGCGGTGATTGCTTCGGTCGAGGTGATGGCGCCCTACGCGCTCGCGCTGCCGTCCGGCATCCCGAAGGTCCTCGAAGAGCACAACTGCCTGACTCGCTGGATGGGTGAACGGTATGTCGCGCAGAAGGGGGTGCTCCAGCGGATGCGCTGTTGGGTCAGTTGGCAGAAGGCGAGGCGTTATGAGTCGCGGCTCTTTCCGCAGTTTGACCTGATCACCATGGTCTCCGAGCAGGATCGCCAGATCGGCCAGGCTCTTCTAAAGGGGGCCGGTCGCCAGGTAGCAGTCGTTCCCAACGGCGTGGATTGCGCGCACAATCGCCCCGACCTGGCTCAACCACAGCCCAACCGCCTGGTTTACAACGGCGCGCTCACCTACGATGCCAACTACGATGCCATGCAGTTCTTCCTGGCCGAGATCTACCCGCGCATCCGGCAGGGGGCGCCCGGTGTGTCGCTGGCGATCACCGGCGCCACGCATGGCGTCAACCTGGGCGGGCTGACATTGGATGACAGCGTCCGCCTGACCGGCTACGTCCCCGACGTGCGCATCCCGGTGGCCGAGGCAGCCGTCTGCGTCGTGCCCATCCGCCAGGGCGGCGGCACGCGGTTGAAGATCCTGGAGGCGATGGCCTTGGGCACGCCGGTGGTGGCAACCTTCAAGGGTGCGGAGGGCCTGGAGGTGACGGATGGCGAGCATCTGCTGCTGGCCGATACGCCGCAGGCCTTCGCCGCCGCCACGCTGCGGCTGCTGGGCGACCCGGCGCTGCGGACGCGGCTCGCGCTCAACGCGCGGCGTCTGGTTGAGGAGCGTTACGACTGGGAGCAAATCGGGCAGCGGTTCGTGGCGTTGGTGGAAGAGACGGTGAGTCAAAGCCGAGGCTTGTCACGTTCCTCATCTTAAGCTAAACTGATTCCATGGTGAAAGCTGCATTACGTGCCAGGCACTTCGCAAGTGCCTGGCACGTGGCCAGCGCGAATCTCATCCTGGAACGTGTCTAGACCACGCAGCCTGTGTTGATCGTGATCACAGTCTATGAGCCGAAATTCCCGAAATGGATCACACCGACACAGAGGGGAGAATAGCAATGAGATGCAGTATTAAGGGATGCCCAGGGACGTACGAGGAGCGACTGATCGTTCATACCGTGCGCTCTCAGGGACAAACGATTGTAATTGACTATGTGCCGGCTGAGGTCTGCCCGGTATGCGGCGATGTGTTGCTGGCGCCTGAGACCGTGCGTCAAATCGAAACACTGCTGCGAACTGCTGCTCCTCCGGTACGCACAGTCCCCCTCTATGAATATGCATGATCACGGGATTGCTTCCACCTTGCCCTGTGCGAATTGGCTAACCGCGACGTGCATGTTCACGGCCCTGCGTGAGCTCGTCGCGGTGGTCATGGGCACATCGTGTCTGCTGAGCAATCCGGCGCGGCGGGCGCGGCTCGCGCTCAGCGCGCGGCGCCTGGTCGAGGCGCGCTACGACTGGGAACAGATCGGGCAGCGGTTCGTGGCGTTGGTGGAAGAAGTTTAGAATTGCTGGTGACACAATCAGGTACTTGACAAAGTACCTTCTAAGGTATATCCTCCTCTCAGGAGGTGGTTGATGCGCAAAACCATGTTCAGCGATGAGGTCGTCCTGGCGACCGATCTGAAAAAGCGACAGCGCTACTGGTTCGACCGGGCGCGCGAGAGAGGAGGCGTGACCATTGTGCAAGGTGGGGTCGCTGACCTGGTGCTTGCCCCCCGTCAAAAAGTGGCCGAGGCGGCTGAGGCCGCTGTCCATGCCAGAACGGCCGCTCAGTTTCTTCGTGAGGTTGTCACCCTTGGGCATCCTCTGGCTGACAGTACGATCTTCCCCTGGCTCGGTGACCTTGATGCTGCAGATCGGCAAGAGTTCGTGCGCGAGTTTGTGGACAATCTTGCCCATTGCGCCACAACCAATCAGTGGGCCCCACTGGAAGAGCTATTGGAAGACTGGCAGGCAACGGCTGAAGCGCATCGCCGTCCGGAACTGATGGAGAACTGGCGCACGCGGGGGCGGCCAGAAGACTACGAACCGATGGTTGTGTTCGATGTCGCCTGACTATCAGGTGCGCCTCCGCAAACAGTGTAAGAAGGGCTGGCAAGATATCTGTGCCCGTGATCCCCAGGGGGCAGCGGCAGTGCTGGAATTCCTCCGCACGACTCCGGAGCGGCGGGCGCCCGGCAAGGTCAAGAAGCTCAAAGGCAAGTTGGCGGGGCTTCTCCAGTACGACGTCAACTATAGCGACCGGGTGCAGTACTGGGTGGACAAGGAGAACAACATCGTCTGGGTGGAATATGCCGGTCCCCATCCATAAACGGCCGTCGTCCTGGCTCTGTCCTTTCTCCTGGGCCAGCGAGCCTCGCGGCGCTGGTTGGAACTGCTGGCGGCTGGCCTGGGTGGGCTGATCCTGCTGACTCAGCCGATCCTGCGCCGCATCAGCGTCCAGGAAGTCCGGGAAGCATTGACCAACGGCGAGATCATCGAGGACTACCCCTATGCCGGTCATCCGATTGACCCGGCAGCGACGCGTATGTTCACGACCGAGCGTGACCAGACTCGCCAGACGAACCTCCTCACCGCGCTGATCGCGGCTGCGGTGCTGGCTGCGGCAGCCTATTTCGGGGGCCGGGCTTCCCTGCGTTGGCTTGAGTTGGCGCTGGCCGCGATCGTTGTGCCGGTGTTACTGAAGCGGCCGGTGTTGGGACTGTTGGCCCTGGTGTTGGCATCTCTCCTCCTGCCGATGGAGTTCGGCACCGGCACCGAGGTCAGGCTAAATCCCGCGTCGCTGCTCGTGCCCGCGCTGCTGGCGCTCTGGCTGCTGGACGGGGTGCGCCGCCGCGCAATCCGCCTGGCCGCGTCCCGCGCCACGCAACCGCTGCTCCTGTTCCTGGCGGCCGGTCTGCTCTCGCTGCTGATCGGCAACGCGACCTGGGATCCGATGGTACCGCGGCGAGACAGCTTCCTGCTGGTGCAACTGGCCCAATGGGCCATCTTCGCCTTCTCGGCCGGCGCGTTCTGGTTGGCGGCGAGTTGGGTCAGAGATGAGACCTGGCTCCGGCGCCTGACCGCGGTCTTTCTGCTGGTTGGCGGCGGCTTCGCGATCTTGCGCGTCGCGCCCGAAGTCCATGGGCTGGCCGAGCGCGTGACTACTGCCGCGTTCATTCGGGCGCCGTTCTGGGTGCTGTTGAGCGGCCTGGCCTGGGGCCAACTTCTCTTCAATCGCCAGCTCACAAGAGAATGGCGGGCTTTCCTGCTATCGGTGTCGGCCGCCGTGGTCCTCTACGCCTTTGTGCAACAGAGAGAAGGGGCCTCCAATTGGGTGGGGTTGGTCGCAACCCTGGGCCTCTTGTTGTGGCTGCGGCTGCCGCGCCTGCGCTGGCCTGTCGCTGCAATCATCGTCATTCTTGCCGTGCTCGGCCTCTTATTCCCCTCCGTGTACAGCTTCGCTGGCGGCGATGTGGAATGGAACCTGAGCGGCGGATCGCGGTTAGTGCTGATCGAGCGCGTCGTGCAGGTCACGCTGCGTAATCCGATCACCGGGTTGGGGCCGGCCGCCTATCGCCCGTATGCGAACATGCAGCCGCTGGCGTATCTGGGCGCATTCTGGCTCGATCCCCAGATCAACTCTCACAACAACTACGTGGATCTCTTCGCGCATGTGGGGCTGCTGGGCTTGGGCCTTTTCGTCTGGTTTGCCTGCGAGGTGGCGCGACTAGGGCAGCAGTTGCGAGGTCGCTACACCAAGGGCTTCGCGGCGGGCTATGTCAACGGCATGCTGGCGGTCGGCGCGGGCAGTCTGGTCATCATGGCCTTAGCCGACTGGATTCTGCCATTCGTCTACAACATCGGCTTCGAGGGGTTCCAGGCGAGTGTGCTGGTGTGGCTGTTCATGGGCGGGCTGATGGCGCTGGAGAACTTCAGGGGACAGGAAGCAGGGGACAAGGGGCAGGAGTCCCACGGGGATGCTTCGCGATCAGGAGGCAGGAGTCAGAAGGCAGAACGGGAGTCGGTATGAGCGATCGAGGCGGTGAGGGCCAGAGCGCCAGCGCCCGGCAGGCGGAAGCATCGCGCCCTTCCGGCGGGGCAGCTATCATCAGCGATCCCAGCCTGGCGGCCATGCACCACGAGCGCGCCGCCAGGATGCTGGCCGCCGCACGGCAGCTCACGGCGCAAGGGGTCGCCCTGGAACCTTTCCTCGAGATCGGTGCGGGGAGTGGGCAGAGGAGCATCGCGCTGGCAAACGAGACCTCAGCGAGAGGCGTGGCGACCGACATCAGCCTGGGGTCCCTGGCTGATGCGCCCTACGTACTCACGCTGCTCGGCGGCGGTCGTCTGCCGCTCCGTCTCTGTTGCGACGCCCAACATCTGCCGTTCTTGCCGCATACGTTTCGATTCGCCTTTGCCTGTCAAATGCTGCACCGCTTCGCCGATCCGGCGCCGGCTATTGCGGAGTGCCATCGGGTCCTCGGCCTGAACGGGCATTTCTTCTTCGACGAGGAGCCTTTGGACACCGCAACGCTGCACTGGCTCCGCGGCGGTCGGGTGTTCTCAGCGCCTCCCACGGGCTGGCAGCGGCTGGCCGTCCACCTGGGGCTGGATCGGGTCTTCTGGGAGCATCTGGAGACGGCGTCCGATCGCGCTCGCGGGATGACCGTAGCCAGGTTCGACATCGGCACCTGGCGTCGCGCGCTGTCTCCTTTCGCGGAGGTCAGCCTGGAGGTCAACAACCATCTGAGGATCCACACCGACCTTCGCCGCGGCTCACCTGGCGCCATCCTGGCTGGACTCGTTGGCGGCAATGTCAGGGGGCTGTGCCGGAAGACCATGGGCGAACCGGCAACGGGCGATCCTTTGGGCCGGCTGATCTGCCTCGACTGCGATTCGACGCAGCTCCGTCAGGGCGAAAGGGAGCTCCACTGCACGAGCTGCCATAGGGCTTACCCGTTGACCGACGGCATCCTGCGCATGCTGCCCATTGCCCTGGAGCGCCAGTTGTATGGCGGAAAGCGGCAGGGTGAAGAATGAGAGACTTGCCATTTGTCAGGCTTGCGTTACAATCTCGGAAGTCATCGAAAGTGGCACGAAGAACGATGCCTGGGAGCTTGTCGAAGGACTGGCTGGGGAATGCAGTAAACTGAGCATGGAATAACTTCTTCGTTCCAACGTTCCAACGTTCCAACGTTCAACGTTGAAACGTTCGTCGTGGACAATGCTTCCACCGACGGCTCTGCGGCCATGGTGCGAGAGCGGCTTTGTGGGTGAGACGGTAGAGTTTGCAAGATTGTACCGTATATGGTACAGTGAGGCCCGATGAACGGAGAACTCATCCTGCAAGTCGTATTCTTTCGCTCAGAGTCCGGTCGCGAGCCAGTGCGCGAATGGCTCAAGGAATTGGACGCTAACGACCGCAAGACTATCGGTGAGGATATCAAGCTGGTGCAGTTTCGCTGGCCGCTGGGGATGCCGCTAGTGGATAAGCTGGATGCAGATCTGTGGGAAGTTCGGAGTCGGCTAAAGGGTGGCCGGATTGCTCGTGTCTGTTTCACGGTGCGCGCTGGCGAAATGGCATTGCTTCACGGATTCATCAAGAAGACCCAGAAGACGCCGCTGCAAGACCTGGAGCTGGCGCGCCGGCGCAGAGACCTTTGGTGGAGTGGATAAGCGCATGAATCAATATAGCGGCGGCAACTTCGATGATTTCCTGGCCGAAGAGGGCATCCTGGACGAGGTAACGGCCAGGGCATATAAGCGTTTGCTGGCCCTCCAGGTTCAGGACGCCATGATGGAAGCGCAAGTGAGCAAGAGCGAGTTGGCCGGACGCCTGCAGACCAGCCGGTCTCAGCTTGATCGCCTTCTGGACCCGGAAAACACGGCCATCACCCTCGATTCCCTGGAGCGACTGGCACGCGCCCTTGACAAACGATTGGTCGTCCGGTTCGCCTGAGAGTAGCCTTGGTACGATCTGGTGACGCTAGAGAATATGGGACCCGGAGACAAGGAGAGGGGAAGCGCGGGTGAGCGTTGATCTCTCCGTCATCATCGCCAACTGGAACACGCGCGAGCTGTTGGCGGGGTGCCTGGAGTCGGTTCGAGAGAACGTTTCAACGTTCGAACGTTCGAACGTTGAAACGTTCGTCGTGGACAACGCCTCCGCCGACGGCAGCGCGGCCATGGTGCGGGAGCGGTTTCCGTGGGTTCGGCTGATCGAGAACGCGGAGAACGTGGGTTTTGCCCGCGCTAACAACCAGGCCATCCGCCTCGCGACCGGCCGCTACCTCTTGCTGCTGAACAGCGACACCGTGCTCCATCCAGGCGCGCTGGCTGCCCTCACCGGCTTCATGGAGACGCATCCGGGGGCCGGCGCCGCCGGCGGCCGATTGCTTAACCCTGATGGCTCTCTTCAGGAATCGTGCACGCCGATGCTCACGCCGGAGCGCGAGTTCTGGCGCCTGCTGTTCCTCGACCCGCTGTGGCCGCGTGCCTCCTACTCCATGCGCCGCTGGCACACCGCGTCGCCCAGGCCGGTCGAAGTGATCAAGGGGGCTTGTCTCCTGTTGCGCCGCCAGGCCCTGGATGAAGTCGGGTTGCTGGATGAAAGCTACTTCCTCTACACCGAAGAGGTGGACCTCTGCTATCGGCTGGCGCAGGCCGGCTGGACGTGCTGGTGGGCGCCTGCCGCGGTGGTGACGCACTACGGCGCGGCCAGCACCCGTCAGGTCGCCGAAGCGATGTATGTCCAGCTTTACCGCAGCAAGGCCCAGTTTTATCGCAAGTTCGGCGGCGCGGCGCGCGCGCGCCGTTTCAAACGCTACCTGGCCATCGCCTACTGGCCGCGACGGGTCGTCGCTGCACTGCTGGCGCCTGTTTCCTCGCCCCTGGCGGAACTCGCGCCCTGTTATCGCCGTCTTCTGCGGGAGCTGCCGGCTCTTGATACGCCCCCCGAAGCGCAACCAGGTTCACAGCTTGCTTCGGGATCAACCATGCCCCGAAAGCCTCTGCCATCCCTGATGTGGACGCACATGGCGGTCCAGGAGTGCCTGCGGGATCTGATCGGCGTCCGGCATCCTGCAAGAGCGGCGCACACACATCTGGCTGCGACCATGGCCTGGCTGGCCCTGGCGCAGGACAATGCCGCGAATGACGGCGTATCGGCTGGCTTCTCGCGCCTGGGGTGGCTGCCCGATTACCCCGAAACCACCGGCTACATCATCCCGACCTGTCTGGCATACGCGCGCTTCTCGGGCGACCGCGCATACAGCGATCGGGCGCGGCGCATGGGCGACTACGCACTCGGTGTGCAGTCGCCGGCCGGCGCGATCCCCGGCGGCTTTCATCATCCCCGGCGGCCTTTTGTCTTCGACACGGGGCAGGTCATCGCCGGCTGGGTCGCGCTGTTTACCGAGACCGGCGATGAACGGTATCTCGCGGCCGCTCGGTCGGCCGGCGATTGGCTGTTGGCCCAGCAGGCCAGCGATGGCTCCTGGCCGCACCGCGATCATGCCGGATCGCCGCGCACGTATCACGCGATGGTGGCATGGGCGCTGGCGTCGCTTGGACAGGCTTGCGGCGCCTCCCGATTCACTGATGCCGCACGGCGTCACGTCGCCTGGGTCCTTGCGAACCAAACCGACGGCGGCTGGTTCGCCCGTGCAGAGCTGCGCGGTCAATCCTTTCCCGTGACCCACACGATTGCCTACACGGTTGCCGGCGTCCTGGAAACCGGCGTTCTGTTGGGGGAAGACCATTTCATCGCCGCCGCCCGGCGGACGGCCGATGCGCTCTGCGACCGCCAACTCGCCGATGGCTCGCTCTACGGCGCCTATGCCGCAGGTTGGCAGCCGAAGGCCCGCTGGCGCTGTCTGACGGGTTGTGCGCAGGTCTCTGTTGTCTGGCTCCGGTTGTACGCGCTCACCGGCGACGCCCGGTACTATGCCGCCGCGCGAGGGATCAACGACTTCCTGCGTCGGACGCAGGATCTGGAGGCTGCGAACGCCTCGAAACGAGGCGCTGTCAAAGGCTCCTGGCCTTTCTATGGGGCTTACGAGCGCCTCAACTACCCCAACTGGGCGGCCAAGTTCTTTGCCGACGCGCTCATGCTGGAGATCGAGCTGGCGCCTCAGGCAAGCGTTTCATCGCAATACCGCAAAGGTCGCTATGTCACCCTGAGCGGGTCGTCCCCGTGAAATCAGTTACGGCAAGAATCCAGCGAAGGGTCTCGTCGCAACAGGGAGATTCTTCGCTGGTGTCACGCTATTACGAGAGATCAGGGGCAGACCCGCTCAGAATGACAGCCAGCAGATAGCGAGTTTTGCTCCATTGCGTTTTATCAATTCATCCCTTGCCATGATGGTCATCCAAACTGCCCTGCTGTTTCTCAGCATCATCATCGCCGCGGGCCTGGCCTACCTCTACCTGCTGCTGATCGCCGGCAAGCCCCGCGCGGCCGTCCACGCCGCAAGCCCCGACGGGCCGCCCCTGCGCTTCGCCGTCGCCATCCCCGCGCACAACGAGGCCGGCGTCATCGCCGCCACTGTGCGGCGTTTGCAGGAGATGAGCTATCCGACCGACCGTTTCGACGTCCACGTCGTGGCCGATCATTGCAGCGACGACACGGCGGCCGTTGCCGAGGTCACTGGCGCCATCGTCCACGTGCGAGACGAAGGCCCACGGGGCCGCAAAGGCTACGCGGTGGATTGGTTGATCCGCCGGCTGCTGGCCGACCCGCGGCGTTACGATGCGATCGCGATCTTCGACGCCGACAGCCAGGTGGATGCCGGCTTCCTGGCGGAGGTCAGCCGATACCTGGCGTCCGGCGCGGAGGTGGTGCAAGGGCGCCACATGATCGGCAACCCCGGCGCCAGCCGCTTCGCGGCCCTGGCCGACGCCGACATGCGCCTGAATAACCGCATCCGCAACCAGGCTAAGGCGAACCTGGGGCTGTCGGCCCGGCTGATGGGCGACGCGATGGTCTTCCGTCGCGAGGTGCTGGAGCGCCACCCGTGGGCGGGCGCCGAGTCGCTCACCGAAGACCGCGACTGCGGCATCTACCTGGCGACCCAGGGGATACGCATCCACTACGCGGCGGATGCGATCTCGGTCGGGCAGGCCGTTTCCCGCTGGGGCGACGCCACGCCGCAGCGGTTGCGCTGGTACGGCGGCGCGTTCGACCTGCAACGCCGTTATCTGGTCGCCCTGGCGGGGGTGGTCTGGCGCCGCCGCAGCCTCGACGCGCTCGACAAATTGCTGGAGCTGGCCCTGCCGCCCTTCTCCTTGCTCGCCCTGGGATCAGTGTTGCTCCTGGGCATCCAGGGGATGCTGGCCTGGTTGGGCCGTCAGTCCATGACGGGCATCGCCTTCAGCGCGGGCCTGGCGCTCGTGGCGGCGTGCTTCCCATTCGTAGGGCTGGCGGCGACCGGTGCGCCGCGCGCCGCCTACCGCGCCCTGCTCGCCGGCCCGGTCTACATCCTCTGGCGCGTCTGGATCAGCCTGCGCGTCCGCCTGCGCCCGCGCAGCATCGCCTGGATACGCACCCGCCGCGCTGGAGAGCGATAGAAGCCTTGTCTACGAAAAACGTTCCAACGTGCGAACGTTCCAACGTTCCAACGTTTCTACGGCCGGACGATAAGCAGCGTGTCCTGGTCGTCTTCGGCACCCGTCCCGAAGCCATCAAACTGGCGCCGGTCATCCGTGCTTTGCAGGCGTGGCCCGATCAATTCGTGGCCCGCACCTGCGCGACAGCCCAACATCGTGAGATGCTCGATCAGGCCCTGGCCCCCTTCGGCATCGTCCCAGACATTGACCTGGACCTGATGCAGCCGGGCCAGACCCTTTCGGCCCTGGGCGCGCGCGTCCTGGCGGCTATGGATGAGGTTCTGGCGGCCGAGCAGCCGGATTGGGTGCTGGTGCAAGGGGATACGACCACGGTGATGATGGCTGCGCTGGCCGCGCAGCACCGGCAGGTCAAGGTGGGCCACGTGGAGGCGGGTCTGCGCACCTATGACCGCCGCAACCCCTTCCCCGAAGAGATGAATCGGGTCGTGGCAGATCACGTCAGCGACCTCTGCTTTGCGCCCACCGAAACTGCGCGCCGTAACCTGCTGGCCGAGGGCATTCCCGACGAGCGCATCATCGTCACCGGCAACACCGTCATTGACGCTCTGTTGTGGGTCGCCAGTCAGCCGCCGCCGGTCGAAATGGCGGAGTTCCTTGAAGGTCTGGGCATTGGTGAGAAGATGGAGAAACAAGGAGCGCCAGGTACACAAGGAGACAAGGAGAAGCTCTCCCCCTCTCCCCTTCTCCCTCTCTCCCCCTCTCCCCATCTCATCCTGGTTACGGCTCATCGCCGGGAGAGCTTCGGCGCGCCGCTGGCGGGCATCTGCCGGGCGCTGCGTCAACTGAGCGAGGAACTGGCCGGCCGGGCGCACATCATCTACCCGGTGCATCGCAACCCGAACGTCTGGGGGCCGGTGCATGCGGCGTTGGCCGGCCTGCCGGGCATCACCCTGTTGCCGCCGGTGGATTACCGCTCGTTGGTCTACCTGATGGCGCGCGCTGCCCTGATCCTGACCGACTCTGGCGGCATCCAGGAGGAAGCGCCCAGCCTGCACGTGCCGGTTCTGGTGCTGCGCGAGACCACCGAGCGGCCCGAAGCGGTGGCGGCCGGCGCGGCGCGGCTCGTCGGGACCGACCCCGCGCACATCGTGGCCGCTGTGCACGAGCTGCTGAACGATCCTGTGGGCTACGCTCGCATGGCATCCGCGGCCAACCCCTATGGCGATGGACGTGCGGCTGAACGGATCGCTGAGGCGCTGCTCGCGACGGCTCGCCCTCAGCCTCAACCTTAACCTCATTCGGCTGCCGGCGGGGATGGAGAACGTACAAGGAGAGGGAGAGAGGGGAGAATCAGGCCGCAACGGGCAGCAATGAGACGCCGTCGCGGGTGACATTGCGGTAAAACAAGCTGTGCATGGCTGCCAACTCTTGCCAGCCCCATCGGCTGAACGCCCGAATCGAAAGCAACACCTGGTACGTCAGCCAGATGTCAAAAGCCAGGCCCCGCGCTTCGCTGAGGTCATGCTCGGTCGGGCGATCCAGGATGACCATGACATCAATATCGGAGCCATCGGCCGCGTCGCCGCGGGCCTGGGAGCCGAACAGCAACACTTCCACC
>Ga0233425_10010085_pt1 | contig 11660 bp, 14 predicted proteins | sample Watercolumn_Towu_2_FD_181712 | JGI IMG/M metagenome (GOLD analysis project Ga0233425, IMG submission 181712) | Freshwater microbial communities from Lake Towuti, South Sulawesi, Indonesia - Watercolumn_Towuti2014_140_MG | ecosystem: Environmental > Aquatic > Freshwater > Lake | place...
GCAGTGACGGGTCTGGTATTTCTGCTGAGGTTCGCACAGCGGATGCAGATGAGAGAAAAAATAAAAATGCGGGAGGATATCGCCCGGTTGCAGATGAAAGCCATTAACCAGCAGATTGACCCTCACTTTACCCTGAATGCATTTAATTCGATTGCCTCTTTGCTGAAACGAGAAAAAGGTGAAACGGCTTACGAATATTTTATGCGGTTTACCGACCTGATCAGGATTTCGCTGGTTACCACCGACGAGGTCTTCAGGACGCGGGAGGAGGAACTCACCGTAGTGAGGAATTACCTTGATTTGCAGAAACTCAGGTTCGGCGACCGGTTTAATTATGAAATAATTATTTCGGAGGATGTTAATCCCAGACAATTGATACCAAAAATGATCATCCAGACCTATACAGAAAATGCAGTTAAGCATGGATTCAGGGAAACCCGGAGCGGCGGACTGCTGAAAGTAGATGTCGTGGTAAAAGACGGATACCTTGAAATCGCGGTGCAGGACAATGGAATGGGGAGAAAGAAAGCCGGCGCACTTAAAAAAGAATCGACCGGTCTTGGACTTGCCGCCATGGACAGGTATATCGAGCTTTTAAACCGGAATTATGATTTGAAAATCGAAAAAGAGATCATCGACCTGGCAGACCAAAATGGAGAGCCGGCAGGAACGAGGGTGGTAATAAAAATACCATAAAAGAAATTAACATGCCACTAAGACACGAACCTGCCTGCTTCGCTTTCGCAAAGCTTCAGCGGAGCAAAGCCGGCAAGGCAGGGACTCAAAGGATCACAAAGAAAAACAGGTTAACTGTTAGTATTACCTGCTTTGTATGATCTTGTGTCCTGGTGCCTTCGTGGCTAAATAAATATTGATTTACTTTGTATTTATTTCTGTTATGGAAAATAAAACCCTTACAGCCATCATTATCGACGATGAGCCGGATTCGATTGACATGCTCAGCGACCTGTTGAAAGATATTGCCGCGATTCATCTTTCCGGTACTTTTTCCGACCCGGCTGAAGGATTGGCAGCTATCCTCAGTTTGAAACCCGACATTGTTTTCCTCGACATCGAAATGCCTGGCACCGATGGATTCGGCGTGGTTACTGCCATTCGTAAAAAAGAAGTTTATCCCGAAATCGTTTTCGTCACTGCTTATAACAAATACGCCATCGAAGCCATCCGCCATGCCGCCTTCGATTTCCTGGTTAAGCCTGTGAGCCCCTCTGAACTGAAGAACTGTATTGACCGGATCGTCAATAAAAAACCTCAGCCCGACATCCGCCGGCAAATGGACGACCTCCTCCATACCCTCCGGCATCCGAAACTCTGCTTCAATACCCGCACAGGAAGCATTTTCATTGATCCATCCGAAATAGTCTGGCTCGAAGCCGACGGCAACTACACCGATTTTATCCTCAGCAACCACTGCCGCCGGACGGTTACACATAACATCAGCGCCATCGAACCGATGCTCGGTAACAATGATTTCCAGCGCATCAGCCGCTCCGCCATCATCAACCGGAAATACCTCACCGAGATCAACCGCAAGGACAGGAAGTGCATCCTGGTTGCCAACGGCAAAGTCTATACACCTGAACTAAAGTCAAGGTATTTGCCCGAGTTGCTTGGGAATAATTAATGGTTATTCAATAGGAAACACACTTTTATTAATTGCTTTTATGGATTCCTGCTTGCGCAGGAATGTTTCTGGATTCTCAACAGCATTCCGGAAAAACCGGTAGGTTTTATCCGGAATCCATTCCTATGAAAACGATTTTTTCACTTCAACCAACAACCTCCGCACTTCAAACAATAACCCCCGCAGTTCAGGAAACAACCCCCCTCCTCACTTGACTTTTAGTATTGACAATGTGTAAATTAGCATTGTTTTAAGTTCTTTGAACAGTTGCAAAAGAGTAAATTTTAATCAGGGTTACAATGTAAATTTTTACAAACCCATAATAATCGATTCAGATGGCATTGTAAATATTTACAATACAGGTAAAACCAATTAAGCTTGGTATGTAAAAGTTTACAGCAGGGGCAAAACCAATTTGGATCGGTATGTAAATATTTACATTATGGCTAAAACCAATTTGGATCAGAATGTAAAAGTTTACAATAGGATACTTACGCCTCAGGATGGCAATGCAAACATTTACAATATAATTCCTGAATATTCTTTGTGAACCTTTGAGTCCCTGCCTTGCCGGCTTTGTTCCGCTGAAGCTTTGCGAAAGCGAAGCAGGCAGGTTCGGGTCTTAGTGGCAAATAATTTCTGCCACAAAGGCTCTAAGGCACTAAGGAGCACGAAGTTAAATTAATAAAGTAAATGATGGAAAAGGCATTAACAGTTAAACATTATAAATAAAAAATAGTATGATCAGTTTTATTATTTTCTTTAAGATTCATTTCGATTCGGACCGCATCAGCGACGAAAAGCTGAAGCGCTACACCCAGTCGCACATCGAAAGGCTGAACGCCAACAATACCGGCGGTAAATATGATGTCATGATCGGTGCAACCGAAAAGGCTTACGAAGACTATTACGGCGCCATTTCAACAGAGGCTACCGACGAGGGCCTCAAACAAGCCGCTACCATGACGGTAGATGCCATCATGACTGAATTTAAAACCGAAGTAAGCCTGATGGAAGGCGTTATCCGCAATGCTTTCCGCAACGATAAGCCGGGCTACGAGCAGTTCTTTCCTTATGGATTATCGGAATATACCACGGCAACCAAGTCGAACATTGAGTTGCTGATGGACCGCATGGTGAATGCCTGTGGAAACAATGCGGGCAAATTCCAGGCAGGCTTTGATGCCAATGTAAAGGCCCTCCGCGCCCGTTACAACGATGAACGCAAGGCACAGTTGCTGAAGATCGGCACCGTAGCCGACGACAAAGCCCGCGCCTCTACCCTCCGCGACGTGCTCGAAATCCAGCTGATGAAAAACATCCTCGACCTGGCTAAGGAATACCTCGGCGACCCCGTGAACGGGCTCAAGTTCTTCGACCAGAGCATCCTTAAAACCGAAGCCACCAAACCCGGCGAAGAAGGCGAAGAAGGAATATTGTACACCGGTCAGGTGGCTCCTAAAGCCAAGGCCATCGTAACCGAAGGCGGGTTTAAGGCAACCTCGGTCATCACCATTGAAAACAGCGGCGAGTCAGCCCTGAAGGTTTACACCGCCGCCAAGGCCGACGACCCCGTACCCGAAAACGCCCCCGAGCTCCAGCCCGGCGAGGAGGACGAATTTACCCCCGCCCAGCTTGGTGCCGCAGGGAATACCTTCCTCATGATCTTTAACCCCGATACGGACTTGGAGGGGGATTGGGTAGTGGGAATTAAATGATGAAAATTCAAAATGCAAAAATGAATAGAAAAGTTAATTGCCACAAAGACTCTAAGGCTCTAAGATTCACAAAGCTAATCCTATCAATAAGTGAAGAACTTCGTGATTACTTTGTGTCTTCGTGCCTTAGTGGCTCATTTTACATATTTCTTTTAAAAACTTCGATTCAAAATATTAAATAAAAAAATAACAAAATGAAAACAAAACACCTTTTATCTTTAATTGCAGTTTGTACTTTCACTTTTATGACCAGTGAAGGACTTATGGCTGCCAAATGGCGGGTGAATAATATGCCACAGAAGTATGCTAATTTTACCAACCTGCAAACAGCCATTAATACCGTGGCAGCAGGAGATACATTGATTGTAGAAGGAAGTTCATCCACTTATGGTACAATTGCGATAAATAAGTCAATCGTTTTATTAGGCCCAGGTTATTTTTTGATGGAAAATGATTCTACCCAAGCCTTTAAAAATTCGGCTAAATTAGGCTCAATTGATTTTCAATCATCGGCTTCAGGGTCAATTCTATTTGGTTTTGAAATAATAAATACACCTTTAAAAATACAATGCAATGATATTGTAATAAGTAATAATTATTTTGCTATTAATGAGGGTAATTACTTTATTCAGGTCTTTGCAAATAAAACGAATATTACTATTTATGGAAATTATTTTGTAAGAAGTTATTCTGTCAATTCTTCATTCTTATATATTGAAGACAATGTAACTTCAATTAAAATTTTCAACAACTACTTTTATTATTATGCGGGTAGTAATGCATACTTAGTTTACATGAATGGTACATCAAATGCTGAGATTTATAATAATATTTTTAGAAGTGGTAATTTAATACTTAGAAATTCAATTTTCAGAAATAACATCCTTATAAATATTAATTCCTTTTCTATTACAAGTGTCTTAGTCGAAAACAACATAAGTAATTTAAATCAAATTGGAAACCAAAATGGAAATCAAATTAATATAAACATGAATGATGTTTTTGTCTGTTATGATGACTGTACCGGTTATTCACCAGATGAAAGATTCAGGCTCAAGGCAGGCTCTCCGGCAATCAATGCGGGTTATGGCGGAGTGGATTGCGGAATATTTGATGGGCCCTTTCCATATTCCATATCAGGCCTGGCAGAAATGCCTGCCATCTGGGACATCCAGCAAAACGGTAATCAATATACCATCAAAGCAAAAAGCCACTGATCATGAAAAGCAAAGGCCTTTTTTATATCTGGCTTATTGCCTGGTTTCCTGCCTGGTCGCAGAACATCACTCACGTTGAGTATTTCATCGACGGAGAAGTAATAACAGGCACAGGACACACTGAATCCGTCACACCCGGAACAGATGTTACGCATACGCTTATTTTTAATACGGATACTTTATTTCCGGGACTACATAATATATATTTCAGGGTAAAAGATGAGACAGGTATGGTCAGTCCCCTTAACAGTACAGTATTTTACAAAGTAAACGGTTCTTTTGCGGATATTAATTTGCTCGAATATTTCATTGACAATGAAATCATCAGTGGTGCAGGGCATCAGGTGAATATAACACCTGCTGATGATGTAGTATTCCTGCTCAGCCTCGATACGCTCACAGTAGCGTACGGGCTGCACAATATTTATATGAGGGTGCGAAACGAACAGGGTATGTGGAGCCCGGTGTACCAGCAGATTTTCTATTTCCAGCCGGTAATACCCGATATTGTAGCAATGGAGTATTTACTTGATGGCGATCCTGGATTCGGTAACGGCAATCCAATACCCGTCGTACAGGGCAAAGATTTGACTATCCCGTTCGATATATCAGTAATCCCCTGTGGCAAACATGATTTGTTGCTGAGGGCAAAGGACAGCCATGGCGACTGGAGCGTCACCTGGAAGGAAAGAATTTACCTCTTAAGCCTTAAGGCTATGCTCGAAGGTCCTTTTAATAATGTTGCGGGCAACATGAATACAACCCTTAATAATGCCGGGCAGCTTCCTTTGCACCAACCTTATGATTCCAATCCGGCAGCACAATGGTATTACACGGGAACTGACAGTGTGTTGGCCATTCCGGGCGCACAGGTTGTGGATTGGGTGCTGGTTCAGATCAGGGATGCGGCTACAGCTGCACAGGCAACACCGGCTAAAATCAGGGAAACAAAACCTGCCTTCCTGCTTAGCGACGGTTCCATTGTTGACCTGAATGGATCGCCGAAACTATTGTTTAAAAATGAGGTCACTCAGAACATGTTTGTCTGTGTATTCCACCGCAACCATGCCGGATTAATGACATCAGCGGCGGTTCCGCAGTCAGGCGCCGGAGCCGGTGTATGGGATTTCACAACCGGACCGGATAAAGTTTACGGAGGCATCCCCGGCAGCGATCAGCTTTCGCCAACCCTTTGGGGTATGATAACCGGTGATGGCAATGGCGACGGCCAGACAAACAATAAAGATAAAAATGACATCATCACCTTGCAACTTGGTCAGACAGGTTACAAGTCCTGCGATTTCAATTTGGATGGACAGGTGGATGTGAATGATAAAGATGTTTATTGGAGAAGTAATAGCGGAAAAGGAACACAAATATTAAAATAGCATGAAAACAAAAAACATTCTCATTATTTCAATGATATTGATCATTATAGTTTTAGTGATCGATAAACTCATAGTAGCAAAGTATGTTAATTGGTTACATCAACTTGTTGGAATAAAACCTCTTATTCTTATTGGAGTTGATTTTAAAATCCCATACAAAATCGGAGGAGTTTCTACTTTATTAATGATGTACATCATTATATTTTTCATTTTTCTTCCTTGGACAGATATGTTTGATAGAAATAAATGGAAGGATGCTTTTAAAAGATGGTATTATATTGCAACAGCATTATTAGCATTACCATTAGGTTTAATTATTGGTGGTATCTTATACAAATTGATAAAATCAATTTTTCCAGAGTCCTTAAATTCGCTATTGGAGTCTTTTGGTATTGGTGGAACATTCTTTATTTATGAAAATGATATATTTACTATTGAAGCGACAGCTCTTTCATTAATAGGTTTAGCTTTTGGTATTTATTTTTATTTTAAGCGAATTAGAAATGTAAATAACATCTATTCGGACTTTGTTAATTCAATAATACAAAGAAGTAGAAAATAACGAAGTATGGTAGCATTGTAAAAAGCAGGCTTAGCGTGCGGTTTCGGCTGCACGCTTTTCTCTAAAACGTAAATGCCACGAAGACACTAAAACTCAAAGCATCACAATGAAAATACTTAGCGCAGCTTGGTGCCCTGGTGTCTTTGTGGCGGAAAAATAGTATTATAAGGCTTCTGTTGCACCTTTTTAAAATATGCAGCTTTCCTCCGTGATTCTCCGTGTTCTCCGTTTCTCTGTGGTTAAACTACCTATGCGTTTCACTCTTAGCGTGAGACTAAAATACCATCAATGGTTTGTTCATTTCTTTGCTTTTAACACTCTATGGTTATTAACTACCTTTGTTGGAAATTCAAAAAAGAATGACAAAGGAAACTGCAATAAAACTGTTTAACAATCAGCAGATACGCACCTTTTGGGATAGCGAACAGGAGAAGTGGTACTTTGCAATCGTGGATGTGGTTGGAGCGCTTTCCGAAAGCCAAAATCCGCAAACATATTGGCGTGTAATGAAAAAGCGGTTATCAGATGAAGGCAATGAAACCGTTACAAATTGTAACGCTTTGAAAATGCGTGCCACCGATGGCAAAATGAGATTGACCGACGTAGCCGATACAGAGCAGCTATTCCGGCTCATTCAGAGCATACCTTCTCCCAAAGCCGAACCTTTTAAAATGTGGCTGGCACAAGTTGGCAGGGAGCGCATCGATGAAATAGAAGACCCCGAAACAGGCATTGACAGGCTGATGGAAACCTACCTTCGCAAGGGGTATAGCAAGGAATGGATCAATCAAAGGTTAAAGAGCATCGAAATCCGTAAGGAACTTACAGATGAGTGGGAAACCAGAGGCGTGAGGAAAGGCCAGGAATTCGCCATCCTGACCGATGAAATCTCGAAGGCATGGAGTGGCTTTACAACCAAACAGTACAAGGATTACAAAAGCCTGAAAAAGGAAAACCTCCGGGACCACATGACCAACCTCGAACTGGTGCTGAACATGCTTGCCGAAGCATCCACGACAGAAATATCAAAGAAAAAAGAGCCTAAGAATTTTAAGGAAAATAAAAATGTCGCTCAAAAAGGGGGACGGGTTGCAAAGGCTGCCCGAACAGAATTGGAAAAAACAACCGGAAAAAAGGTTGTTTCCAGATTGAATGCCAAAAAACTGAGAAATCCTGAATTGAATAAATGAAATTTGGTTCATTATTCCACTTTGACAATAGTATTTATCGTGCTTCCAAAATAAAGCAAAAAACAGATTGATAATTGTCCGGCTCCGGCTGCACGCTTTTTTTATCAAAGTTTAATGCCACAAAGACACGAAGACTCAAAGCATCACTAAGAAAATACTTTGTTCATCTTCGTGCCCTGGTGCCTTGGTGGCGGAAAAAATAGTATTATAAGGCTTCTGTTGCACCTTTTTTAAAATATGTACCTTTCCTCCGTGAATCTCCGTGTTCTCCGTTTCTCGGTGGTTAAACTTACTCCGGCTGCTCTATGCTTTGCAGATACACTCCTTAGAAGGTACTTTTGTCTTGCGTAATTTTTATTAATTTTGCTTTGTGAGGAACAAGGATCAGATATTACAACAAATAAAAAGTGCAGTCTTGCTTAGTGAGCCGGATGCTACAATAATACTTTACGGTTCTTATGCACGGGGCGATCAAAAGCCGGAATCGGACATTGATTTACTGATCCTGCTGAACCGTGAAAAGATAACCTTTGCCGATGAAAAGCGCATTGCATTTCCGCTTTATGACATAGAATTTGAAACGGGTCAGATCATCAGTCCGGTAGTTTTGGCGAGGCGGGATTGGGAAACACGGCACAGGATTACCCCTTTTTATGAAAATGTTACCCTGGAAGGAATCGTTTTATGAAACCCGACGACAGGGAAAAATTACTCAGTTACCGGATCAACAAGGCTAAGGAGACGCTTCAGGAGGTTGATTTGCACATTGAGAGTGAATTATGGAATACTGCGGTAAACAGGTTGTACTACGCTTGTTTTTATGCCATTAATGCTTTATTGGTCAGGTACGAAATTAAAACCAAAACTCATGCAGGAGTCAGGCAGATGCTGGGATTGCATTTTATTAAGACCGGATTGATTTCGGATGATTCAGGCAGGTTCTATTCTATATTATTTGACAAAAGGTTGACTGGCGATTACGATGATTTTATGGATCACACAAAAGAGGATGTTTTGGAATTGGTCTCTCCTGCACAAAAGTTTATTTCAGAGATTGAAATACTCCTGAAACTGAGCAAACAATAAAATGGAAGAAGCCATAATCACTGATCTGAACAAGATAATACCGTTGTGCATAAGGCATAAAAACATCTGGTCGGACTACGATGAGATTGCAGATACCCTTTACCTTCATTTTAAAAAGCCAAATCATGCCGATCACTCCGAAATGACGGAAGATGAAGCCATCCTAAGGTATGAACAAAGCGAACTGATTGGAATGACGATCCTGAACGCAAGTAAACGGATGCCATTAACCTAAATTCCATAATTATACAAAAGGGAATAGAAATGGAAAAACATGCGGCTCCGGCTGCACGCTTTCTTTTTTATCATACCCTTTGCGCCGTTGCGCCTTTGCGTGCAATAACAGGCGTATGGCTTTGGCTGCACGCTTTTTTATTTAAGTAATTTGCACATTTCCTCCGTGGTTCTCCGTGTTCTCCGTTTCTCTGTGGTTAATGTTCATCTGCTGATTTTATACTGATAGAAGCTGATTTTCTATAACTTTGTCAAAAATCATAATATGGACAGGCAGACTATTCTTGAATACCTGAAGTTACAAAAGCCGGCGCTTGAACGTAAGTACAAGATGACGGGCATTGGTTTGTTCGGAAGTTTTGCCCGTAATGAACAGGACGAGGAAAGTGATATTGATATTGTTTATTCAATGGCTGAAGGTGAAAGATTATCCTATTTCCAGGTTATTGAACTGGAAAATCAATTGAAATCTTATTTGAAGCGTGAAGTAGAACTGGTCAATTTTAAATACCTTAATCCTATCATTAAATACAAAGCTGAAAAGGAAATTGTATATGTATAGCGATAAAAACCTGGTTCATATCCTTACCATTCTTGAAGCAGTCGAGAAGATATTTCTGGACGACTTTTGTTTGAAATTCAAAAAACAATGACAAAGAAAACAGCAATAAAACTGTTTAATGAAAAGAGCATACGCACCCATTGGGATGAACACAAAGAGAAATGGTATTTTTCGATAGGGGATGTAGTCGGTGTTCTAACAGACAGCGGAAATCCAAACAATTATTGGAAAGTTCTCAAAAACAGGCTTAAAAGGGAGGGCAGCGAGTTGGTTACAAATTGTAACCAACTGAAAATGCAGTCAACCGATGTAGCCGACACAGAACAACTATTCCGCCTTATTCAGAATACATTCACCTAAAGCAGATAAAATTTATTTTTATTTTTAAAGCCAAATCATGCCGATTACCTAAAATGACGGAAAAGAATCTACAGGTTATCCCCGTTCCAAAAGGTAATTTTCTTACTTTCGCGCCGTTTTTAAATTAAAAATTTTATGACTATGAAAAAAATTGCATTCAGCGTGTTGATCGTAGCAGCATCATTCCTCTTTATTCAACAAACACAGGCACAGAAATACGCACAAGGTGATATTGACCTGAATCTGGGTGTTGGAGTATCTTCCGGCTTTAACTTTGTTCCGGTTTACTTCGGTGGAAACTACATGATCAAGGACTGGCTCAGTGCCGGGGCAGAAGTAGGTTTCAGAATGGACAGGATAGGCGGACTTTACCTTTATTCTTATAACAGGAACGGTTTCAGTTTTGTCACACGGGCTGACTACCATTTTAATGAGCTATTTATCCTGCCTGAAAAATTTGATCTTTATGGAGGTGTTGACCTTGGAATGGCTTTTTTCGGTAAATTGAAACATGATGGTTATGAATATCCCTATTCTTATTCTAACGCGTATTTTCTTGGCGGACCCCATGCAGGAGCACGCCTGTTTTTCGGTAGCAAATTTGCCATCAATGCCCAGCTCGGAGCCCGCAGCGGCGACGGTGCAATCTTTCAGTTCGGCGCTACAATGAAACTTTAGCCTGAAAAGGTGATGATATAAAAAAAAGGTGATCCACTGCAAGGTTCACCTTTTTTATTTCATCGAAAAATCTTATTCCGGCACACCCGAACTACTGCCCAGGTTAGGAAGCCACCAGTCGTTTTTGTCAGTGTTGTCCGACTGGGTGTTCATGTTATAATCCGAAGGAAGATAACCGGTCTGTGCTGCCTGAATATCCCAGAGGTTGTCTTTATCCGAATCGAGGACTTCACCGTCACCGTTGCCATCTCCCGTTCTCAATCCCCACACGCCGGGAGCGAGTTCTTTATGAGCAGAGGCTCCGCCATACACCTGCCCCTCCCCTGTCGTGAAATTATAGGTAAATGATCCTGCCGAATATCCCGCCTGGCTTGCCGACATGACAGCAATATGATTCCTTTGATAAATAACAGGAAACAAGCTGTTGTAGACCTGTCCGTTATATTGCAGCGCCGACGTTCCATCGAGTCCGACAATCGTACCGTTACTCAGAATAAAACCGGGCATTTGTGAAATCATCGTCGCTTTCACAGCGCCATCGGCATTCCATGCATCACGGAGTTCCACCAGCACCCAATCTGCAATATTTGAATTCGGGATAGCGGGCACGCTTTCTGTTCCGGTGTAATACCAATCGGGCATCGGGTTTCCGAAATAGGGTAAAGCCGGATTGAAAGGCTGGTTCAAGGGCAGAATTCCATTAAGTCCGGTATTCATCGATGATCCGTTAAAAGGTCCCTCCAGCATCGCCGACAGGTTCACGCTAAAGGATGAAGGAGAAGTAACAGTCAGATTAATATCGTCGATATTCACACCGCTGTATGTTAAACTTTCATCGCTGTAAAACCGGAAACGGATCTGAACATAAGGTTGTCCAATGTAGGCTGTGAGGGCAAAACTCTTCTGACTCCATGTTGTGGCTGAGCCGTTATAGGAAGCAAGTTGCGTCCATGAATTCCCGTCGGTTGATATTTCAGCATAAAGATAATCGTAGCCCGATTCGGTAACATACCTTGTCCA
>Ga0233425_10010086_pt1 | contig 11660 bp, 7 predicted proteins | sample Watercolumn_Towu_2_FD_181712 | JGI IMG/M metagenome (GOLD analysis project Ga0233425, IMG submission 181712) | Freshwater microbial communities from Lake Towuti, South Sulawesi, Indonesia - Watercolumn_Towuti2014_140_MG | ecosystem: Environmental > Aquatic > Freshwater > Lake | place: Indonesia...
GCCATCATCATCGTGGTGGCGGCCGGCGAGGCAATCGAGCTGGCTCGTCGCAGATTCATATGAATCTTTTCTTTTGGGAACTGAACCTGTGCTTTTGCGAATTTTCTATTTCAAACCGAAGAGCACGAAGAAATACGAAGAACAACAATAGGTTGCATCTATTTGCCTTCGTGCTCTTCGTGTCCTTCGTGGTTCAAGTGAAATCAACGACTTATGGATAAAGTGCAAAACTCCTGAGAACCTGAAGTTTCGGCAGAGGACCAAGCATGAAGAAGAGACTCACAGCGGCAATCGTCTGGGCCCTTGTATGCAACTGCCTTGTGGCCGTGGCTGCGGTTCCGGACACCGACACCATCCCCGCAGAGCTCGAACGATGGAAGCCTTGGGTGTTGCATGGCAAGGAAGGCCGTTTCTGCCCTATGACCTTCAATAACGGTGAATCGTTCCAATGTGTGTGGCCGTCCCGCCTGGATCTGGTCCTGGACCGGAAGGGGGGGCGGTTTAGCCAGGACTGGCAGGTATTCGTAAAGGAATGGGTAGCCCTGCCTGGCAGCCCCAACCTCTGGCCAAGGGAGGTCAAGGTGGATGGTCGGGCGGTTCCTGTGGTGGCTCGCGGGGACATTCCCGTGGTGCACCTCACGCCTGGTGGACACAAGGTTGAGGGTTCCTTCGGATGGGACGAAATGCCGGAAATGATGAATGTGCCGGTAGCAAGCGGCATGATCTCGCTTTCCATTGATGGTCAGGCGATGAGCCTGCCACTGCTCGACGACGCAGGGCGGCTCTGGCTTCAGCAACGCTCTGCGGCAGAAACCCGGGAAGACCGGCTGGAAGTCAAGATATATCGGCTGATTGACGACACTATCCCCATGCAGGTGCACAATCTCTTGAAGATCAATATCTCGGGCCAGGCCAGGGAAGTGAAGCTTGAGGGGGTCTTCCTGGAAGGCGCCGTGCCCATGAGCATGCAGAGCCCTCTTCCGGCACGAATCGGCCCGGCCGGCGAATTGTTGCTCCAGGGCCGCCCCGGCCGTTGGGAAATCCTTATTGTGACCCGCTTCGACGGGCTGATTCTCCAACTCGGCCCGGTAAGCGGAGCCTACGGGCAGGAAGTGTGGTCTTTCCAGGCTGAAAACCAATTGCGTATGGTCCAGATTGAAGGGGTCCCCGGAGTGGACCCCAAACAGACGGACGCTCCGCGTGAATGGGAAAAGTACCCCGCCTATATCGTCCAACCCGAAGCGGTGATCACCTTCAAGGAGGTCCGGCGCGGCGATCCGGATCCCGCCCCGGATATGCTTGACCTCAAACGAACCTGGTGGCTGGACTTTGCCGGAAGCGGATTCACCATCCAAGACCAGATTGGAGGGACCATGAGCCGTCAGTGGTATCTCGCCATGAACCCACCGGGTATCCTCGGGAGGGTCTCCGTGGATGGGACTGACCAGCTCATCACCAACCAGGGAACGGATAAGAAACCCGGGGTGGAACTGCGCAAGGGACAGCTGAACCTTGTGGCGGAATCCAGGTACGAGGCGTCGACCCGGGTCCTTCCGGCAGTCGGTTGGGACCATGACTTCCAGGCGGTTTCAGGAGTGCTCAATCTGCCCCCGGGATGGCGCCTCCTGACCGCCGGTGGCGTGGATGTCATGCCGGGGACATGGTTCGAACGCTGGACCCTTCTGGACCTTTTTCTGGTGCTGATCATCTCGATGGCGGTCTACAGGCTTTGGAATTTCCAGTGGGGTTTGCTCGCCCTGGCAACCCTTTGCCTCACCTACCATGAACCCGGGGCGCCTCGGATCGTCTGGATCAACCTGCTGGTAGCCGTGGCGTTGCTTCGTTTTATGCCGGCGGGCTGGGCGAGAAGATGGGTGATAGCCCTGCGCCTGATTGCGCTGATTTCCCTGCTTGTGATTTCGATTCCTTTCATGGTGCAACAGGTTCGATGGGGCATCTACCCTCAACTGGAACACCCGAGAGCGGCTACCGGCATCCTTGAGGGCCTCGTATGGTCGGATATGGCTCCACAAACCATGGAAGAAATACCTCCAGCCCCGCCTCCACCTTCTCAGAAACGTAAAGCGGCCGCTCCTTCCGTGGCCGCATCGGAAAGCATTTCGCAGCGCATTGATCTCTCGAGGGTGAGGACCGTTCTCACCCAGGACCCGAAGGCATTGGTTCAAACCGGACCCGGTCTGCCCACCTGGACATGGCGATCCATTGCCATGAAATGGAACGGTCCCGTGGCCAGGAATCAGGAAATTCGGCTCTGGCTGATCTCGCCTGCCATCAATCTCGTGCTGGCATTCTTGCGGGTGCTGTTGCTGGCACTCCTGATCTTTCGGGTGCTCGATATACGCCAGTGGCAGGATCGCGGGAAGTCCTCGAACTCCACCGCCGCCGCACTTCTCCTATTACTCCTCATACCCCCGGGGGTCATTGCGGAAACCACCGTCGGCGTTTTTCCTCCCCAGGAGGTCCTTCAGCAACTCGAGACACGACTTTTGAAGCCGCCGGACTGCCTGCCCAAATGCGCTGAAATCGCCGCCATGGAGCTCAACGTGACGACTGAAAGCCTGCAGGTCGTTTGCCAGGTTCACGCCGCCGTGCAAACCGCCGTCCCACTGCCCGGGAACACCAAGTCCTGGCTGCCCGACAAGGTCCTTCTGGATGGACAGTCCGTCGAAGGTCTCATGCGCGACAAGGATGGGCTCCTGTGGGTCCTCATGCCCGTCGGTGTCCACACCGTGAGTCTTCAGGGCAAAGCCCCGGCGGTGGATACCTTCCAGTTGAACCTTCCGCTCAGACCTCATCAGGCGAGAGTTGTCAGCACCGGCTGGGAAGTCCAGGGCCTGCACCGGGACGGGCAGGTGGATGCCGGCATTCAACTGACCCGGCAGAAGAAGGAAGGCTCACGGACGGAGGACCTTGCGGGAAACGTCTTGCCTGCTTTCCTCAGTGTCACGAGGGAACTGTCGTTGGGGTTGAACTGGCAGGTCTTCACTACGGTGCGTCGTCTAACGCCTCCGGGGACGTCCGTAGTGGCTATGGTGCCGCTCCTTCCCGGAGAGTCCGTGATCACCCCCGGGATACGGGTGGCCGAAGGCAAGGCGCTGCTCAACATGGAACCCGGGGTGAGCGAGAGCAAGTGGAGTGCAACCCTGGAGCGCCAACTCGAGATCCGGCTTGAGGCGACCTCCGGTGACGGTGAGGTTTCCTGGAGTGAGACCTGGGTCCTGGATGCAAGCCCCATATGGCATTGCGAACTGTCGGGGATTCCTGTGATTCACCATCAGGACGGAGTGGGTTTCTGGAAACCTCAATGGCAGCCCTGGCCGGGTGAAAGCGTCACCATCCGGGTGACTCGACCGGAAGCTATCCCCGGACAACTGGTCACCATCGACACTGTCCGGCTGGACCTTACCCCCGGGCAGCGCTTCAACAAGTCGAACCTCAGCCTCGCCATCCGCACCAGCCAGGGGGGACAGCATCACATCATTCTGCCACCGAACGCGGATCTTCAGGAGGTTAGAGTCTCCGGCAAGACACAACCCATCAAACAACAGGCGAGAACAGTGGTCGTGCCTTTGAAGCCGGGAAGTCAGAACGTGTCTCTGGAATGGCATCAAGGCCGCGACGGTTCGTTGTTGACCGTCGGTCCCGAAGTTGGCGTGGGCGACCCTGGTCAGCAAGCGGTCAATGCCGCGGTGATTTTCAATATGGAGCCTAACCGCTGGATTCTTTGGGCTGGTGGCCCGAGGCTTGGCCCGGCGGTATTGTTTTGGAGCTACTTTCTAGTCGTGATGGTGGCGGCCTTGGGTCTTGGAAAAATCCCCTGGACACCTCTCAAAACCCGCCACTGGCTGTTGCTTGGTTTGGGACTCACTCAGGTGGGGCCGCTGGTAGCCATCATGATCGTCGGCTGGCTTCTGGCTCTCGGTTTGCGGGAGAGACAATCCTTTCCGGAAGGTGCATTTTATTTCAACCTGACCCAGTTGATCCTCGTGGTCTGGACGGTGGCAGCCATGGTAGGGCTTTATCTTTCCATTGAAACGGGTCTGCTGGGCATTCCCAACATGCAGATCTCCGGAAACGGGTCTTCGAGCGCTCTGCTACGCTGGACCCAGGATCGCATCGACGTTGTCATGCCTCAGCCCTGGGTGCTTTCGCTGCCGATGTTCGTGTATCGCATCCTCATGCTTCTGTGGGCGCTGTGGCTGGCACAGGCCCTTCTCCGGTGGCTCTCCTGGGGATGGCAATGCTTCAACAAAGGAGGGCTGTGGCGAAAGCGTTTGCACCCTGCCAAAAAGCCCGAGGAGAAGGCTTAGGATGAAGAGAACATGGAGGGGACCAGCCTGGGAACTTTGCGTTGATACTCCAAATATGCTTCACCAAAATCCGATACGAGGTTTGCTTCCTCAAGAAATGTTCCCACATAAATCCACGCGGTCCATAATATTATATTAAAGAGCAGTCGGTCTAAAGTTAGAACAGGCGAGGACCACATCATTAGAAGAGTGAAGAAGTACAGAGGATGCCGCACCCACGAGTAGGGGCCTCTGACGGAGAAAGGCTGAGGGGCCCGCTGTTTTACACTCCAATGAGCCCTGATGGAATCGATGCCAAACGGATCAAATGAGCCGAGAGAATGGCCGCTCCAGAAGAATCCTGCAATGGCAAGGAGAAAAACGCCTCGCGCCAGCCAGCGGGAAAAACCCTGGAGTTCATAGAAGGTGATGGAGGATGGTTGCCAGAGCACTACCACCGGGGTCAGTAAGACACCTGACAGGATTGCGAAAAGCGCCCCGTAATACTGAGGTGGAATGATAGCGGACAGACGGCTGCGAAAGCCCCTGCGAAGCATCCCGCTATGCTGTGCGAAAAACACAAGCGAGATGAATGTGTCCCAAGCAAGCACAGCCCAGTCCGACAGTCCCAATTCAACAAGGTGGAGCGGTCCCCAAAACAAGAAGACCGCAAACAGGAGCAGAGATCCCCCTCCAACAATGACGCTGAGCAGCATGGTCGAGCCAAATATCAGATTCTGATCAAGGGATGTGCAAGGACGAACACCGCCTTTTGGACACGGGTCACTCATGGTCAGATAACCCTCTTGAGGACGTTCGGGTCGACTGGTGTTTGAGCTGCTCCAGCCAATCTTTGAGCAATTCGGAGGAGATCTCAGGAAATTCCATGGAGAAAGACCCTCCAAAGCCGCAGCAGACGTCTTCGTCCTGGGCCGGGATGTACTCCATTCCCGCTGTATCTATAAGCTGCCGGGGCTCGCGGGTGACCCCAAGGCTGCGGCACAGGTGACAGGGAGCATGATAAGCGACCTTTCTTCCTTTGCGGCGAAACATCTCGGCTTTGAGGTGCAGAACGTTGATCATGAACGAGCTGTAGTCTATAAGCTTGGCTCCGAGCTGTCGGACTTTGACTCCCAGCCCTTCATCCGCTCCGCACAACTTCAAGTAGTTTCCCTTCAAGTGCGAACCGCACGAAGCACACAGGGTGAGCACGTAGTCATACTTCGCGGGGTCAATGGCTTTGAAGTTTTGCATAGCGACTTCCCTCGCGGTTTCATTCTCACCAAGCATCATTGCGGGCAAGCCACAGCATGTCTGGTCCATGGGGTAATCGAGCTGAACATCGTAGTGCCTTAGCGAGCGAAGCATGGCCTGGGCCTGCTCCGGGTATACGAAATCCACCAGACAGCCTCCGAAAAGGGCCACCCTGTACCGGGGTTTTTCGACTTTGGGGTTCATCCGATCCCACATGTCTCTGAGAGGAGTCCTGGCGATCTTCGGAAGGCTCCCGAGCCAGTTCTTGTCAGAAAAAAGGAAGGGGAGGTGGCGCAGATACTGGGCCTTTGCAAGAGGTTTCTGAACGAGATTGGCCCGGCGCAGGAGGAAATGGAAGAGCTTGCGATTTACGAGCACCCTTTTGAGGAGTCGATTCTGAACGGGCGGCTCGCCTTCGACTTCGAGAATTGAACGGTAGACCCCCTTGATGAGATAGGGCAGGTCTATGCCGGTAGGGCAGACCTCCTTGCAGGCCTGGCAGTTCAGGCAGGCTTTTACGATGGCGCGTGCATTTTCACGTCCGTGGTAGAAATAGGTGAGAATGAGCCCGATGGCACCGATGTAAACATGGCCGAGATTGTGCCCTCCGACCAGCTTGTAGATGGGGCAGACATTGGCACAGGCACCGCAGCGGATGCAGCGCAGCGTCTGGGAGAAAAGAGGGTCACGGGCCAATGCCAGCCGGCCGTTATCCAAGAACACGATGTGCATCTCTTTCCGGCCGTCCGGGGCGGAAGCGCAGGGCGTGGGACCGGTGATCCAGGTGACGTATGTCGAAATGAGCTGACCCGTAGCATTGCGAGGCAGCACTTTGAGAATGCGCAATGCACTTTTGAGGTCCGGCAGAAGCTTATCGAGGCCGGCCAGGACAACATGGACACGCGGCAGAGTTGTCACCAGCCGCCCGTTGCCCTCGTTGGTGACGATTCCAATGGTCCCCGTCTCGGCGATGGCAAAATTGGCCCCGGTAATCCCCATATCGGCCTCGACGAAGGCCTGCCGAAGTTCTCTACGGGCCACTTTCACCAAGGCGTTGATGTCCTCTGGGTCTTGGTAACGTCCGGTCACCTTCGTGAAGAGCTCGGCAACCTCCTTTCGCGAAAGATGAATGGCAGGCATGACCATGTGGGAAGGACCTTCATGCCTGAGTTGGATGATCCATTCACCGAGATCGGTTTCGGTCACCTGGTAGCCTTCCCTTTCCAGATGGTCGTTGAGAAAAGTCTCTTCGGCGGTCATGGACTTGCCTTTGACGATCTTCTTCACCTGGGTGGTTTTGGCAATGTCGGCAATTATGGAATTGGCCTCCGAGGAGGTGCGGGCAAGGTGTATATGAACGCCGGCTGCTTCGGCGCGCACCTTGAACGCGGCGAAGAGCTCCTCGAGGCATGGAATGCATTCGTCCTTGCCCCGGGCTATCTCGGCCACCAGCGTGTCGAGATCCATCCCTTCGAACGCCCGTGCCCTCGATGCCCTAAAGGCCGTTGCAAAGTTGCTTAGGGTGGTGCCCAGGAATTGATTCGCGAGGGCTCGCTTCAGGTCTTTCCTGTATTCTTGATGGTCGCTGGGGGTAGTGATCATGGTTCCTCTCCCGAGGGATTGCTCCCCTTCGTCCAAGCCGGCTCTTCATCCAGGATCAAGACATGCAGCTCCTGGGGACCATGGACCCCGATGGTCAGCACCCGCTCGATGTCGGCCGTGCGGCTGGCGCCACTGATGAAAGCAAAATAGCGCGGAGCCGACTTCATGCTTTCGCTCAATTCCGATTCCAGCTCCATGGCCTCCGACTTAATCCGGGAGCTCGAGAGCACGGCCACGTGGGTTTCGCTCAACATGGTGACGATGCGCACATCCTCCGAGGTCGAATCCATAACCAGGGTAGCGGTTTCGGCAATTCCCCAGTCGCTAAGGGTCAGGCCTGTCTGAATCTTGCCGATATGATCCCTCATGTTTTCGGTGACTAGTGTGATGTCGGCTTGGCGGCAGAGCTCAGCCAGTTGGGAGCATTCCACCGGCCCCAATGCAGGAGCGGCCATAACCGATCCCCCCTGTTCCTTCGTGACCTCGACGGCATATTGTAATGCCTGGTGCAAAGCTGAGGCGTCGGTGACCAGGGTCTGCACCGCCCGAGCCCTTTCTTTAAAAAGCTCTATCTGTTCATGTTTTTCCATGGATCCACACCGATCGTTCCTTTGATGCCTGCGCTCTGGTTCATTGATCGGCAACCGCCAGTCTGCTGGGTAAAGCTATGATCGCCCCCGATGGTGGCCGATGATCATCACCGATAGATACACCTGCCTGGATTCTATGGGAATCCTTACCACTTTTGCCGTCCCAGGTTTCTTTCTCTAAAGAAATCCAACACGAATGTGATGTGCCGTCGCATTGATGCATAAGCGGCATCAGGATCTCGCGAACGGATGCTATTGAAGATGTCGGTGTGCTGTTGAATGATGATGTCCAGGTTCCCGGGCTCAGAATACAGGTGTTGAAGGTTTTCCTTGATCCCGAAAAACAGCAGGTCGTAGAGGCTCTTCATAATGTGAACATGGACCGTATTCTTGGTAGCAAACGCTATGGCCATGTGAAAGGCAATGTCCGCGCTACTCCCCAAACCGCCACTGCTAATCCCAGCTGTCATTTCCCTCAAACCGCTTTGCAGCGCTTGCAAGTCCTCTTCGGTGGCCCTGCGTGCCGCCAGGGACACGGCATTACATTCCAGACCGAGCCTTACCTCCAGCAAATCCACCAATCCCACGTCGGTGCCGTTGACGACGGCGGCGAGAGGGTTTTGCGAAGCATTCTCCGAGGGACGTCGCACGAAGGTTCCCTGGCCCTGACGGTGTTCAATGAGGCCCATGTTCACCAATTTGTTAAGGGCCTCACGAACGGTGGGGCGACTGACACCCATGCTCAGAGCCAGTTCCCTCTCCGGTATCAACTTCTCTCCCGGTTTGAAATGCCCTCGAAAAATGAGGTCCTTCAGTTGATCAAAGACCTGGTCGGAAATCCTTTTGGGCTTGATGGGCTTTAGCATGGCTTCACCTGTGTGTGTAACGATTCTGCGTATATTTCAATAACATGTCTTACAGAGATGCGGTCTCCGGCCTTGGAGAGGATGTCGGTAATTTGCAGCATGCAAGCAGGGCAACTCGTGGCCACCGTTTGACACCCCGACTGCAATATGTTGTCACGCTTTCGCCTGCCTATGGCTGCGGAGATCTCATAGTGCTGCAAGTTGAAACTCCCACCGCAACCACAACACCTGTCGGCTTCAGCCATCTCCTTGAAGCTGCACCTGGGATTGGCCTCGAGCAGGGTTCGAGGCTGCGCCGCCACGCCCAGGGATTTCTTGAGATGGCATGGGTCATGGTAGGTCACCAGCACTGTCTCCCCAAAGGGGCTCTGACCCATCCGTGCTACGCCAAGCTTGTCCACGAAAAACTGTGAAACGTCAAAAGTCCTGGCGGCCACGGATTCCACACAGCTTCTTTCGTGTGAGTTCAGCCCATCAGCCATCATCGGCCAAACCTTCTTGATTGTCGCGGTGCAGGTGGCGCAAGGGGTGATAAGGTAGTCGAAGGGCTGGGAGATGAATCTTCTGAGGTTGTGGCGAACAAGCTTTGTGAAGGCCTCGAGATCCCCCCCCGAGAGAGCGGGGATGCCGCAACATCCCAATTCCTCGGGGAGAAACACGTCCACTTGATGGTGGTCCAAGGCCTCCAGCACTGCCTTTCCGATGTCAGGGAAGATCTTGTCGACCAGGCATCCCACAAAGAGCCCCACCTTAATTCCGGAAGCGCCGCCTTTTGTGTTCATGCGACTCACTGAGCCGTGGAAGGGAACAGCAGCCAACGCCTTGAAATGGCGCTCGCCGAGGGGGGGAAGGAATCGCCCGCAAGAAGTTCCCAGCATGTCATCAACGGGCTTAATGAAAACCCTCTGGAGTTTCGACCCCCATTCCATGAGACTGTTGAAAACAGCCGGTCGCGCAAGCATGCCGCGGAAGATCGTTTTTTTTAATGGGGAGAGTCCCATATAGCCTGCGATAATGGCTCGCGCCTTGATAAAGATATCAAGCACTCTAACCCCGCTGGGACAGTTGGCGGCGCAGGAACCGCACAACAGGCATTTTGTCAGCCGCTCATTAACCCCCTTGGGATCCTTAAACAACTGCTGAACTAGACCATCCAGCAAAGCCAGCTTGCCACGCGCCACGTCGGATTCACGCCCCGTTTCGGCAAAAAGCGGGCACACCGACTGGCACAACCCACACCGCATGCAAACCACCAGCTGATCTTCAAGCTCCCCCATCAGGCGAGCCAGCTCCTTCATGTCCGCCATGTGTTACTCCCCTTTGACGTTGAAAACGCCCGCTAGACCTCAACCGTTTGACCAAGAGCCATCAATGGGGCTTGTGATTCGCCTATTATCTTGCCGGGATTCAGAATCCCTTTGGGATCCAGGGCGGCCTTGATGCGACGCGAATAGAGGATGGTCCCCTTACCGGTTTCCTTTTCCAAAAAGCGTGATTTGGCAAGTCCGATGCCGTGCTCTCCGGAAAGAGTGCCGCCAAGCTCCAGTGCCCGGTCGAAAATGGCGTCGATGGCCGCCTCGACTCGTTCCCATTCCTCTTTGTTTCGTCGGTCCGTGAGAATGGTGGGATGGAGATTGCCATCTCCCGCATGGCCGAAAGTGCCTATGGTCAGGTTGAAGTTGCGGGCAATGTCTTCGAGGGAGCGAACCATGGACGGAATCTTACTTCTCGGCACCGTGGCGTCTTCCAGGACTACCGTGGGCTTGAGCTTGGCCAAGGCGGATAGAGCCGTGCGCCTGGCTTCCCATACCTTGTCGCGCTCAGCGTCGCTCTGTGCAACACGCACATTCATCGCCCCCATCTGTTTGCACAAGAGCTCTACCCTTGCGGCGTCCTCCTCCACCTGTGCCGGGTGGCCGTCCACTTCTATGAGCAAAAGGGCTGCCGCGTCAACCGGGAGCCCCACGCGGCTGGAGTCTTCCACCGTGCGGATCGTGAAATTGTCCATGAATTCCAGGGTCGCAGGTACCACACGGTTGGCGATGATTGCCGCAACGGTCTCCGATGCCTTGGCCACATCATCGAAGGTGGCCATCATGGCCTTCTTGGCTTCCGGGATGGGAATCAGTTTGAGAATGATCTCATCAAAGACTCCGAGGGTCCCTTCGGAACCAACCATGAGGCCCGCCAGATTATAGCCAGTAACGCATTTTACGGTACGCGATCCGGTCCTTACCGCTTCACTGTTCACATCGAAAAACCTGAGCCCCATCACGTAGTCCCGGGTAACGCCGTATTTAAGGCCACGCAAGCCGCCGGCATTCTCTGCCACATTGCCCCCAAGGGTCGACACAGCCTGGCTGCCGGGGTCCGGTGGATAAAAAAGCCCCTTGGCTTCCACCGCTGCTGCAAGCTTCGCGGTGACTACTCCGGGTTGCACCACGGCATACATGTCTTCCTCGTTGATCTCGATGATTTTGTTCAGGGCATTGGTCAGAACCACCGCGCCACCGGATTTTGGAATCGTCCCCCCACTCAAGTTGGTCCCGGCGCCCCTTACTGTCAGCGACAGTCCGTTTTCGTTGCACAGACACACCGCGCGACTCAAGGTTTCGCTGGACGTGGGCCGGAGCACGACGGCCGGCAATACTGGCTGCAGAACCGCTGCGTCGTAGGAATAGGTATGCCGATCGGATTCATGGAGAAAGACATTTTCCTTTCCCAACACCTTTTCGAACTCGTTGATCAGTCGACTTTCAATCATGACTCCCCCTCATAATATTCCATGGTTCGCTCGACCATCCCGGTTGCACCACTGTCGTGACCCACCGCAGTTTTAATGGTAAGACCAATCATTAACTTAACCAATACAATACACCTCTAGACAACACAAGGAAGACTCATTTGTAGATTACAAAGAGAGTAACATGATCTATACCTAATGGCTCTTTGCTTGAAATGTAATACGGCAAGCCGAAAGGCGGTGAGCCATTCGTCAGTTATATGGTATTACCATATATGCAACTGGCCATTGGGTG
>Ga0233425_10010089_pt1 | contig 11659 bp, 4 predicted proteins | sample Watercolumn_Towu_2_FD_181712 | JGI IMG/M metagenome (GOLD analysis project Ga0233425, IMG submission 181712) | Freshwater microbial communities from Lake Towuti, South Sulawesi, Indonesia - Watercolumn_Towuti2014_140_MG | ecosystem: Environmental > Aquatic > Freshwater > Lake | place: Indonesia...
CACACGACCCGCAGTTCGAGTTGTCGGTCTGCAGGTTCACGCAGGTGCCACTGCAGTTCGTCAGCCCGCTCTGGCACGACACCACGCAGGTTCCGGCGGAGCACGTCTGCCCGCTCGGGCACACTTTGGCGCATGACCCGCAGTTCGAGGCATCGGACTGCAGGTTCACGCAGATACCGCTGCAATTCGTCAGCCCCGCCTGGCATGTCAGAGAGCACGTCCCGTTCGAGCAGGCCTGGCCCGCTGCACACGCCTTGGCACAGACGCCGCAGTTGGCGTTGTCCGTCTGCAGGTTGACACATGTTCCGTTGCAGTTGGTCAGCCCCGCCTGGCATGTCAGTGAGCACGTCCCGTTCGAGCAGGCCTGGCCCGCCGCACACGCCTTGGCGCAGACGCCACAGTTGGTGTTGTCCGTCTTGAGGTTGACGCACACGCCGCTGCAATTCGTGAGGCCGGCCTGGCAGGAGACAGCGCAGGCGCTGGCGGAGCATACCTGCCCAGCCGCACATACTTTTGCGCACCCCCCGCAGTTGGCAATGTCCGTCTGCAGGTTCACGCACACGCCGTTGCAGTTCGTGAGCCCGGCCTGGCAGGTGAGCGAGCACACTCCGTTCACGCAGGCCTGGCCCGCCGCACACGTCTTGCCGCAAACGCCGCAGTTCGTATTGTCCGTCTGCAGGTTCACACACACGCCGTTGCAGTTCGTAAGCCCGGCCTGGCAGGTGAGCGAGCACAGTCCGTTTACGCAGGCCTGGCCCGCCGCACACGTCTTGCCGCAAACGCCGCAGTTGGTATTGTCCGTCTGCAGGTTCACGCAGATTCCGCTGCACTCGTCCAACCCGAGCTGGCAGCTCAGAGTGCACTTGCCGTTCGAGCACACCAGCCCCGCAGCGCAGACGGTCCCGCACATGCCGCAGTTGGCATTGTCCGACAGGAGGTTCACGCAGGTACCGCCGCAGTCGGTCAGCCCCGCCTGGCACGCCAGCTCGCACGACCCCTTCGAGCAGACGAAGCCCGCGGTACACGCCTTGCCGCACCCGCCGCAGTTCCCCACGTCGGTCTTGAAGTTCACGCAGATGCCGTCGCACTCATCCAGCCCCTGCTGGCAGGACAACTGGCACGTACCGTTCGAGCACACCAGCCCGGGGGCGCAGACGGTCCCGCACATGCCGCAGTTGGCATTGTCCGACAGGAGGTTCACGCAGGTGCCGCCGCAGTCCGTCAGCCCTGCCTGACACGCCAGCTCGCAGGCCCCCTTGGAGCAGACAAAACCCGCTGGGCACGCCTTGCCGCACTCGCCGCAGTTCCCAACGTCGGTCTTGAAATTCACACAGATGCCGTCGCACTCATCCAGCCCCTGCTGGCAAGCGACCTCGCACGAACCGTTCGAGCAGATGAGGCCGGAGTCGCACTGGATGCCGCAGTCGCCGCAATTGGCATTGTCGGACAGCAGGTTGACGCACAGCCCGTCACAGTCGTTGAGCCCGGCCTGGCAGGCCAGCTCGCAGGAGCCCTTCGAACAGACATAGCCCGAGGCACAGGCCTTGCCGCACTCTCCACAGTTCCCGACATCGGTCTTGAAGTTCACGCAGATCCCGCCGCACTCGTCCAGCCCCTGCTGGCAAGCGACCTCGCACGAACCGTTCGAGCAGATGAGGCCGGAATCGCACTGGATGCCGCAGTCGCCGCAGTTGGCATTGTCGGACAGCAGGTTGACGCACAGCCCGTCACAGTCGTTGAGCCCGGCCTGGCAGACCAGCTCGCAGGCTCCCGCCGAACAGACGAAACCGGCGTCACAGGCCTTTCCGCACTCCCCGCAGTTCTTGCCGTCGGCCTGCAGGTTCACGCACAGCCCGTCGCACTCCGCAAGCCCTTCCTGGCAGGTCAGCTTGCACTCCCCCTGAACGCAGGCAGTGCCGGCAATGCAGGCCTTGCCGCACTCGCCGCAATTGCCGTTGTCGAACAGGAAGTTGACGCACAGGCCTCCGCAATCGGCCAGCCCCTCCTGGCAGGTGAGTGCGCACTGGCCCTCCGAGCACGCCTTGCCCGGCCCACACTGCTTGCCGCATTCCCCGCAGTTGAGGTTGTTGCTCAGGAGGTTCGCACAAATGCCGGAACAGGCGGTCAGCCCTTCCTGGCAGGATAGGGCACACGCTCCGTCGGAGCAGACAAGACCCGGGTCGCACTTCTTGCCGCACTCGCCGCAGTTGGCGATATCGGTCTTCAGGTTCACGCACAGGCCGCTGCAGTTGTCGAATCCCTCGAGACAGGTCACTGAGCACTGCCCCAGCGAGCAGATCGTGCCAGCGGGGCACGTCTTCCCGCACTTCCCGCAGTTACCATTGTCGTTGGACAGGTTGACGCACAGCCCCCCGCAGTCGGCCAGCGACTCCTGGCAGGCCAGCAGGCACTTGCCATCCGAGCAGGTCCACCCCTGATCACAGGTGACGTAGCAGTCCCCGCAGTTCGTTGCGCTGGTCAACACGTTGACGCAAATGCCGCCACACTCCTCCAAGCCCTGCTGACAGGAGAGGGCGCACGAGCCGTTCGAGCAGAGCGTGCCCGCGGCACAGCCTTTCCCGCATTCCCCGCAGTTGGCGTTGTCCGACAGCAGGTTCACGCAAATCCCGTCGCACTCGTCCAGCCCTTCCTGGCAGGAAAGCGCGCATGAGCCGTTCGAGCAGATCGTGCCCGCGACACAGCCCTTCCCGCATTCCCCGCAGTTGGCGTTGTCCGACAGCAGGTTCACGCAAATCCCGTCGCACTTCTCCAATCCCTGCTGGCAGGAGAGGGCACACGCACCGTTCGAGCAGATCGTGCCCGCGACACAGCCCTTCCCGCATTCCCCGCAGTTGGCGTTGTCCGAAAGGAGATTCACGCACGACCCGTCGCAATCCGAAAGCCCCTCCTGGCACGACACCAGGCACTTGCCGTTCGAGCACACCAGGCCGGCGTCGCACGCCTTGCCGCACTCCCCGCAGTTGGCGTTGTCCGAAAGGAGATTCACGCACGACCCGTCACAATCCGAAAGCCCCTCCTGGCACGACACCAGGCACTTGCCGTTCGAGCACACCAGGCCGGCGTCGCACGCCTTGCCGCACTCACCGCAGTTGGCGTTGTCCGAAAGGAGATTCACGCACGACCCGTCGCAATCCGAAAGCCCCTCCTGGCACGACACCAGGCACTTGCCGTTCGAGCACACCAGGCCGGCGTCGCACGCCTTGCCGCACTCACCGCAGTTGGTGTTGTCCGACAGCAGGTTCACGCAGGCGCCGTCGCAATCCGAAAGCCCTTCCTGGCAGCTCACGACGCAGTCCCCATCGAGGCAGACCGAGCCCGCCGGGCAACCGTTCTTGCACTTGCCGCAATGCTTGGAGTCGGAAGCGAGGTCGACGCACACTCCGTCGCAATCCGAAAGCCCTTCCTGGCAGGACAGCACGCACTCCCCGCCGGAGCACACCTGGCCGGCCGCGCAGGTCTTGCCGCACTCGCCGCAGTTGTCCCGGTCCTTCCCCAGGTCGACGCAGGCATCGTTGCAGGTTTCGAGCCCCTCCGGGCATCCCTGAACCGTCTCGATCAGCTCGGTCCCCACCTCCGGCCCCGGGACCGACGCATCTTCCGACGCAGTGTCGTTCCCCCCGCCGCCGGGGGTTACGCTGCCCCCTCCGGTACACGCAACCGCCAGACAACAGACCAAACCGGCCACCACGCTCGCAATACTCCTATTCGTCATGCTCTTCCTCCCGGGGTCGCACTTCGCCTGTTCTCCTACTACAACCGGCAACCTACACAGAATCCCCCCTCCCCGCAAGGCCATTCTGCTTCATCCGGCGCTGGAGCTGGGCCAGTTGAGGCGCCATTTGACAGGTTCGGATGTCTCTGGTTAACTGCCCGCTGGTTTCCGGTTCCCCTGGTTGAGGAGGCGGGCGATGAGATACGGTCGATTCCCGTTGGCGCTTCATGGCACGATGCTTCTCCGACTGCCGGGTGTTTTTCTGGTAGTCTTCCTCGCACTGTCGTGTTCGAGCTCGGGGAACGGTTTGCCCTGGCCCGACGCTGCGACGGACGCTGCGGTCGATGCATCACAGGATGCCAAGGTGCCACGGGATGGAGTTGACCCGGACGACATTCCGGGCGGTGCCGACACCTGCGTTCCCGATTGTGCCGGGCGGGAATGCGGCGATGACGGATGCGGCGGGGAATGCGGCAAGTGCCCCAAGGCCGCCCCGCTCTGTGTCGAGGGGATTTGCGAAGTGCTCTGCATCCCGGACTGCGAAGGAAAGGAATGCGGCAGCGACGGCTGCGAGGGCGGGTGCGGGAAATGCCCCGCGGCAGCCCCCTTCTGCGTCGAGGGGATCTGTGCTCTGGACTGCACCCCGGACTGCACCGGCAGAGAGTGCGGCGACGATGGCTGCGGCGGGAGCTGCGGCCTCTGTCAGGGCCAGCAATCCGTCTGCGAGGACGGCCAGTGCGCCTGCATCGGAAGCTGCCAGGGCAAGGAATGCGGGGACGACGGCTGCGATGGAAGCTGCGGTGCATGTCCCGAAGATGCGCCCTTCTGCGATGGCGGCAAGTGCGTCGATGGGTGCGTCCCGGATTGCACCGGCAAGGAGTGCGGGGACGATGGCTGCGGAGGCAAGTGCGGCAACTGCAAGCAGCTCGGCCCCCAGTACCAGTGCAAGGAAGCCAAGTGCGTGTGCACCCCCATCTGCGTGCCCGACGCCTGCGCGCTGGACGGCTGCGGAGGCTTCTGTGAAGGTCCCTGCGGCTGCGGTGAGGAATGCATGGAGGGGCTGTGCGAAAACGTCGCCTGTGCGGGCAAGGAGTGCGGAGATGACGGCTGCGGAGGCTCCTGCGGACAGTGCCCGGTCGGCAAAGGGTGCTCGCCGTCCGGCAAATGCACGTGCGCCGGAGTGTTGTGCGGCTCCGTCTGCTGCCAGGCCGGCCAGGTCTGCAACCCCAACACCGTGAGCTGCTGCCAGCCCTCCTGCGTCGGCAAGCTCCCCTGCACCGGAGACGGCTGCGGCGGCATCTGCCCCCCGCCCGGCGGGGCCAAGTGCTGCGACGAGGATTCCGACTGCTCCGACAACGACGTCTGCACCGAGGACCAGTGCGCCTTCGGCCTCTGCTACTACACCCCGGCGAACATACCGGGCTGCTGCATTCCGTTCACCTGGTCCCGCACGTTCGACGAGGGGACCAACAGCGGCTTCTCCTTCTCGTGGAACGGGGGCGGCCCCTTCCCCGGCATGGAACCCAAGTGGCAGGTCACCAGCGTCTGCGGTGCCCACTCGGCACCGAATGCGCTGTACTACGGCATGGCGGAATCCGGGGGATTTCTGCCCCAGTGCACCTACTCCCTCCCCATGTTTCCCTCGACCGCGCTGGCCACCGCAACCACCCCCCTCATCACCCTCCCCGCGGGCAAGGTGACCCTGTCCTTCTGGGCCAAACTGGACATCGGTGCCCCGGCTGCCGGAGAGCTCGTCTCCATCGAGATGGTCCCGCAGTCCGCACCGCTCGCCACCATCTGGGACAACGGAGACCTGCCGGTTCCCAACGGTGCCTCCTGGCAGAAGGTCACCGTCGACATCTCCGCCTACGCGGGCAAGACGGTGCAGATTCGCTGGATGTACAGTTGCACCAATGTCACCCAGTCGGGCACGTCCGGCTTGTTCCTCGACGATATCCTCGTGACCGGCGGCTGCTGACCGCGGGAACCGCTGCAGCGGTCCTACTTCGCGATTCCGGTGATCTTGCCCGGGTTCGTAGTGAACTTGAACCCGATGGAGGCCGCATCCTTCTTGCCGTCGCCGTCAGAGTCGATGTCCGGGGACAGCATGGCATCGATGAACATCTTGATCGTGTCTTTGCTCACGGGTAGCCCGACGTCGGGCAGCGTATCCACCTGGGCCAGCAACGCCTTCTTGGAAATCGCGCCCGCCAGCACTCCGGTGTAGGACGTCCCGCCGCCAAGTCCCGGAGCGACCGTCGCCACCATCCGGGCGTTGAGGAGCTCCATGGTGAACGGCGAGCTGGGAACGATCGGCAGCACGATGATGATCTTGTACTTCTTCCCGCCCGCGGTCAGGACACCCCCCTTGACCTTCGTGTTGTCGAAGAAGACCAGTGGCTTGCACGCAACCAGGTCGAACGATTCCGGTGCCACCAGGTAGTTGCAGACGGCCGTCTGGAAGTTGCACGACCCCTTCGGCACGGCCGGCTCGCCGAAGTACACGTTCGTGTCAAAGGTCATCCCCTGCTCGTTGTAGCCGACCCCCTCGAACAGCATGAGCAGCGACCCATCCTCCACCGACTTGCCGATCTGCACGTTGATGTCGGTGAACTGGGCCAGCGCCTCGAACATCGTGGCCATCTGGTTATCCAGCCCGTCCTTGCACTTGCCGAACGGTGAGCAGGTCTTGGGATTGCCGTCCACGTCCAGCGCCTCGCCCGCAGTCCCGTCCTTCCCCGTCGCCAGCGTCACGATCTTCTGGACCTTCTCGGAGAAGCCGACCTTGCTCGGTTCACACGAGGCATAACACTTCAAATCCCATGCGCACACGGGCGTGCCCGCGGGACAGGTGCCGCACTGGCTGCCGCAGCCGTCGGCGCCGCACGTCTTTCCCGCACAGTTCGGCTGGCACACGCACTGGCCGCCGATGCAGTCTCCCCAGGTGCAATCACCGCACTCGCAGGTTCCGATAGCTCCGCACCCGTTCTCCCCGCAAACCGCGTTGCAGTCCGGCGGAAGCTCGCTGCAGAACCCGTCCTTGCACTCGAAACCGTCCCCACAGGAGCCGCAGTCGCACTCATCGACCACCCCGCATTCCACTCCGGCAGCCAGGCAGATCTCCGGGCAGCTCGCAGGGGGGTCCATCTCGCCCGGAACTTCTCCGGGCACTGTTTCCGGAACGATTTCCTCCACGACTTCGTGCACATCGGGAACGTCCGCCGCCTCCTCGACCGGAGGAGCCACGACGACGCAAAGATTTCCCTCGCAGCTCTCGCCCGCACCGCATCCGCCGCAATCGCAGCCGCACAACTCGGGGTCCAGGCAGCCGCATTCCGCCCCGGCCGCCTTGCACTGCTCCGCACACTCGGCCGGAACCGCCTCGCACACGTTCTGTGCGTTGCACTGCTCCCCCGCTCCGCATCCGCCGCAATCGCACTCGCCCACCTGGCCGCAGGAACCCGCAGGGCAGGCCCCAGCGCACCCCGCATCCGGTGCCGGAGCAAGCTCCCCACCGCCATCCCCGCTCCCATGGTCGGAGCCAGCATCTATGGTCACCAGCGATGAGCCAGTCCCGCAACCCCAGGCCGCCACCATGCACGCGCAAACCCCAACGGCCACTCTGGAACTCTTCATCACAGCCTCCGTGGAACCGGAATCGGTCTAAGTCACGTCACCCGCCTCAGCGCGGCAATTCTAACCTCCGATCAGAGTGGGCGCAACCGACTTGAAAAGACGTTCAGGGGGTCGTCCCGCACAGCTCCATCCACCGCTGTGCGAGCCGGGCAGCGGGGCGCACGAGAACCGAACGCACCAGCTTGCGAGCCGCGGGCCGGGTTTCGATCAGGGCGGCCGCCCTCGGGGACGTCGCCTGGTAGACGCGAATCAGCAGCCGACCGGCCGGCATCAGCACGAGCACTTCGTCCCGCAGCCTGCGCAGCGTCTTCACCTCCGGGGCCTCCGGGCTTCCGCAGGCCGCGGTGGCGATGAAGCACCGCCCCTTGTCCCGGGGAGCATCCTTGCCATCCAGGGAGGTCAGCAGGGTCTTTGCCTGGGTTCCCCCCGGTCCGTCCGGATCCAGCTTGACTGCCACGTCCAGCACCTGCCGCGCCTTCTTGATCTCGCGCTGCAAGATACGGACTTCCGCCAACTGAAGCAGCGTCGACACTTCCTGTCGGCTCCCGAAGGCCGCCTCCAGTGCGGTGGCGGCATCACCGAGCAGGGAATCCTGCTCCTCGGTGGCTGCCCCCGGGGCGCTGAGCTTGGGCCCCACCAGGTCGACCGCCAGCCGGTAAACCCTGGCCTCGAGCAGGCGGGCACGATGTTCCAATTCCTGCCGCCGCATCACGACATCGAGCGCCTCTTCAGGGATGGCATCCTCCGAGGGCTCGTCGGCAGACTCGCCTCCCTCACCGGCAACAGCCTGCTCCGGGAGACCTTCCGGCTCGATTGCGAGGAGAATCTGGTGCACCTCCTCGAGACGATCCACCACGGGGTCCACCCGGGCCATCACTTCTTCATATGTTCCCGGCTTGCCGTCCAGCAGACGGCTGGTCATTGCACCAGCCTCTTCCACTGCATCGGCAGCTTTCTTCAGGGTCAGCTCGAGCTCCTGCCTGTCCATGATGCCTCCGCCTATGTAGCTCCCGCCTGGCAGGGTCTGATTATTGAACCACCTCGCGCACCTGTCAAACGGGGGACGGGACCGCCGGGGAATTTGCCAGGGGACCGGATTGCTGTTATCTCTAACAATCATGAGGGGTTGCGCAATCACTCTCCTGCTCGTTCTCGCACTCCCCGCTGTCGCGCTGGCGACACAAGAGTCGTGCAGCGCGCCCGATTCCGTCGCCTGGCTCGTCTCGCCCGACCTAGTGATCGCTGGAGATCCCGTTCGAGTGCTGCTTGCGCAGGACAAGCCGCTCGGTGCAGCCGTCGTTTCGGCCCGTTCGAGCGCAGGAGCCTGCGAGGCCGAGATCGTCGCGTCGGGTGGTGGACCCCCGTTCTGGGTGCTGGTCCACCTGCCTGCCGCCCCGACCGGCCGCTTCGAAGTCCACCTGACCTCGGACGAGATCGCCGCTTGCGTGGCCGTCCAACCCGGCAGCAGTCCTGCTCGCCAAGGCCGGGGAAAAGCGGTGTGGAAGGTCGAGCGGAAGTGGAACCGAAACACGGAAAACCTCTACTCTGCGTGGCTCGAACAGCTGTTCCAGGTCCCGGAGGGCACCTCGTGGAGGCCCTTGCACGCGGTTCTTCGCGATCCGGCACGAAACCTGCTAATTAACCATTTCGGGTGGGGCGAGGATGATCCCGACGGGGGACTCCGCCTCGAGCCGGATTGTGCGGACAACCCATACACGCTGCGTGCCTACTTCGCCTGGAAGCTGGGACTTCCGTTCGGGTTCAGCGGTTGCGACCGGGGCGCAAGGAAGCGGGCCCCGGCCTGCACCTCCTACACTACGAACATCGACGGCACCGGCTCCCGCAGCCGGCTCAGGGCCGTTTCCCGGTTTTTCCGCCAGGTCGCTGGAGGGGTCCACTCGGCCAGCGCCCGCACCCGCCTGTCCGACGACCGCACCGACCTTTTCCCCGTGGCCCTGCGCCGGGATGCCCTGCGCCCCGGAACCGTGTTTGCAGACCCCTACGGTCACACGCTCACGCTGGTGCGCTTCATTCCGCAGCAGGGGGACACCCCCGGGACACTTCTTGCCGTCGATGCCCAACCCGACGGAACCGTGGCCATCAAGAGATTCTGGAGGGGCAACTTCCTGTTCGTTACCGACGGCGTGGTCGGCGAGCCCGGCTTCAAGGCATTCCGCCCCGTCGTCGAGGAGCGGGGACGCCTCCGCCCACTCACCAATCGGGAAATCCAGGCCAACGAGGACTACGGGTACTTCTCCCTCGATCAGCAGGGCATGGGGACCACCGACTTCTTCGACCGGATGGACCGGATCATCAACCCGATTCCGCTCGACCCGGAAAGCGCCTACCGCCAACTCCACCAGGCACTTCACGAGCAACTCCTGACCCGAGTCCAGGCCGTCGAAAACGGAGAGATCTACCACCGCAGCGGCGGCAGCTCCCCGATCCCCATGCCCACCGGCCTTGCGGTCTTCCAGACCTCAGGAGCATGGGAGGACTACTCGACCCCGAGCCGGGACATGCGCCTTCTCATCGCCATGGATTCGGTGCTGGACTTCCCGGACCGCGTGGTCCGCTCCCCCGATTCCTTCACCCTTCCTCCCGGAACGACGCCTTCCCAGGCCCGCGACCGTCTCCTCGCGACGCGCGCTGCCTGGTGGACCGAGTACCGCTTCGAGTACTTCCGGTCCGACGGCTCGAAGTTCGAGCTGACACTGGCCGACGTGTTCTCCCGGGCCGCGGATTTCGAGATGGGCTACAACCCCAACGACTGCCCCGAAGTGCGCTGGGGGGCCCCGGTCAAGAGCACGGAAGTCTCCACCTGCAAGCGCCGCCTTCCGGCCGAGCAGGTGCGCCTCATGAAGCAGTACCGCGCCTGGTTCAGCGAGCGCCGTCGCCCTTCCTGGTAGGGGCCTGCTCCCGGGCCTCGTCCAGCAGTGCCACGAAGATCCGCAGGTTCTCCGGATCCCGCGCAAACGCCGATACCGCCGACTTGACCAGTCGATGGCTGCGCAGAATACCCAGCCGCCTCCTGCCTGCAGCCATCTCCTCAACCCAGCAGCGACGCCCGCCCCCGCGGACGAACACCACCAACTCTGCGAGCTGGGGAACAACGTGCCCGGAAAGAGCGGCCAGGAACGCCCGCTCGCCCGGGTCGAGAAGATCATCAGGAACCGCGTCGAAGCGAGAGAAGAGGCGCCCCGAAGCCAGGTCGCCCGCCCGCACCCAGAACCGCTGCACCCCGGCCCACAGCCCCCCCTCTGGCCTCGGCGGATCCATGATGCGGTAGCCGAGGTCGGTGACCAGGAACTCCCGCTGCCGAGCGGTCAGGGCCAGTGCCTTCCCCGCCCCGTCACCCCCGACGTGCCAGTCCTGGAGTGAGCCGGCCCGCACCGCGACCAGCGGCCCCTCCCGCTCCAGCGCACGCACCGCACCGAGCGACAACCGGTCATCCCGCCCCCGGATGCGGAACGGTGCGTGCGATGCCACGAGCGCCGATTCGCCGCCGCGCCGGTGCAGCAGGAACATCAGCTCGTCCGTCCGATCCTGCTGCCCGGGGTCGAGCGACGGGTAACGCCTCGACAGGAGCCCGTACTGCTCCTCCGCGACCAAGCGCAGGTTCTCCAGCGCCGCGCCGGATGGCAGCTCGTCTGCTTCGAGCGCAACGTGAAACAGAAACCCCAGACGGGCAGGAAGGGCCGCCTGGCGGAATACCACGCCGTTGCGAAGGAGGCGGACTCGGCACACATCTCCGGCCAAGGGAATCCAGAGCACCCCCGGGCCGTGCTCCAGGGCCGCAGCCACCCTCGTCGCTGCCAGTGCCCCCGGAGGCTGGCCCGGAGCCACCTGCCGTCCGTCCAGCAGGACCCGGCCCGAGGCAAACCGGCAGTGCTCCAGCACCGCCTCGCGCTCCCGGCCGGGGTTTCCCGACCTGCAGATGCGGATCCGGGTCCCCACGCGCTCGTGGTGCACCATCCCGTCCGCTGCCAGTCTGCCGTTCCGAAAGAGCATCTGCCGACTTCCACGCTCTGCGGCACACGCCACCTCAACCGACGACGGGGTGGGGGAGAAAGCGCCCAGCAGCTCCAGGCCGACTCCGTCCTCGAACACCTCCAGCGCTGCCGTCCGCTCGACATCCGAACGGGCGGCGTCGTACGCGCCGGCCAGAGCGGCCAGGACCGACGGGGCCGGCGGTGCCCCATCGTCCATCACCTCCACCCACTTCCTGCTGATATTCACGTTCACGGTCCCGGCCCCACGGGCCAACGCCCCACGGATCAGCTCCACCGG
>Ga0233425_10010090_pt1 | contig 11659 bp, 4 predicted proteins | sample Watercolumn_Towu_2_FD_181712 | JGI IMG/M metagenome (GOLD analysis project Ga0233425, IMG submission 181712) | Freshwater microbial communities from Lake Towuti, South Sulawesi, Indonesia - Watercolumn_Towuti2014_140_MG | ecosystem: Environmental > Aquatic > Freshwater > Lake | place: Indonesia...
GTACGTGCGCCAGGGGAGCGTCAATTTCGTCGCCGACCATGACCACATCTTCGGCCACGGCCTCGACGGATTGGCAATCGAGGGCGGCTCGGACGGGGCCGCCCTCGACTACCTGACGGTCCAATACAACGGCCGGCACGGCATCTTCGTCGATAGCCTCCTGACGCACCTCACGCACAGCGAGGCCTCCGACAACCAGCAGATCGGCATCGCCCTGCGAAGCGTGGGCGGGACCATCGTCGAGAACTGCAAGTCGTACAGGAACCAGACGGGGATCGACATTATCAATCCGGGCAGCGCGCAGGCCGTCGTCGGCCACAGCGACCTGACCCAGAACCGCGGCAACATCGTGCATGACAACCGCGAGGACGGCATCTTCGCCTCGGGCAACGTCCTGGTGGGGAGCAACCACGTCTATGACGACGCGCGCACGGGCATCCGCCTGGACGACGGGGCCGACGCGGTGTGGAACGTGGTGCGCACCCACACCACGGGCATTTCCGCGCAGGGGTCCACGTCGGACGTCAACGACAACCGCGTCTGCAACAACACGGAGACGGGCATCATCGCCTCCTACGCCAGCAACGTCCAGCGCAACGTGGTGTACACCAACGGGCAGTACGGCATCCACGTCGACGACTTCTCGGGCATCATCGACCACAACCTCGTGTACGAGACGGGCCACACCTCGATCTGGGTCGAGGGCGGCGCCGCCGGCGCGCAAGTGATCAACAATACGGTCTACGAGCCCTGCGCCGAAGAGGAGCCCGAAAAGACGACCGTCACGCTGACGTGGGAGTGGACGATCAACATGGAGCAGTTCGAGCCGCTCCTCAATTTTCCCGTGTTCCTGGCGGGGACAGCGGAGATCCAGTACGATCCTCCGATCCCGTTGGGCCCGCCGCGCGACACGTTTGACTTGGGGGCGGGCGGGGGCATCGATGCCCTCACGCCCGATCCCGTGCCTCCCGGCGAGTGGTGGCAGATCGACACCGAGATCGTCTCGCTGGATTTGACGTCCAAGGAGCCGACCCCCTTGGGACCCCTGGAGGTCCATCTGAGTTCTTTGGACAGGTCCCAGGGACACATCCTGGTCGCAAATGACGGCGGTTTCCTGACCGGCGAGACTCTCTTCGATTTGTCCGTGGTCTTCGTTTTCCCGGAGAGAGGGTTGACGTTGTTCGAAAGCGGGCACATGGAGGTCGGCCGGTCCTTCGACTTTAGGGACTCGCTCGGCGACGGACAGGTGCTGCAGGCGCCGCTGGTGCTAGCCGCATCACCTTCGCGCGTGGAACTTGGCCCGACGCCGCCTTTCCCGCCGCCGCCCCCTCCGCCGCCCTGGGGCACCTGGGGTTTCAACGGTGGGCACGCACTGCCTGCACCGCCGCAGCAGGATCCCGGGCGCTATGGCGCAGACATCGGCATCCACGTCTCCACCCAGAGCGCCTACGTGCTGCTCCGCAACAACGCGGTCTATGTGGCGGGCCGCCCGTCGCCGCCGCCGGGCCTGGAGGGCCGCGACATCGTCGTGGAGGCCGACAGCACCACCGGCTGGCGCAGCGACTTCAACATCTTCACGACTTCTTACGGCTACACCGGACAATGGGCCGGCGCCGACGCGCCCAGCATGTCCGTCTGGCAGAACCTCAGCGGCGACGACCGCTTCAGCATTGAGCCGCCTTGGTACAAGATCTGGGTCGATCCCGACGGCGGCGACAACCTCTTGGGCTTCCGCAGCCCCGGCGCCGGCGACGGGCGCGACGATAATCTCCACCTCCGCAGCCCTTACGGAGAAGTCGCCCAGGGGGCCTTGGCGCCCGTGGCCGATCCCGACGCGCTGCCGGCGATGCAGACCGTGGTCTGGCAGTCCGATCCACCGCCGCCCGACCCCAACAAGCTCTCGCCGGGCGTGGATTGGGGCGATCCAAGCTACCCCTTCGCGGCCGAACCGGTGGAGAACGGCAAGTTCATCAACCTGGGCTGCTACGGAGACACTGCCCAGGCATCTCTCAGCGAGCCGCAGTACGTACACCTGGTCTATCCGCTGGGGTTCGAGGAGCTTGTCTTCGGGTCGACCTATGAGATCCTTTGGCGGAGCCAGGGCCCGCTGGACCCGACGGAGATGGTGAAAATCGAGCTGCGCCACGGCAGCGCGACGGGGGCGGTCGAGTGGGTGATCGCCAATTGGACGGCCCCCAACTCGGGACCATACCCCGACACGGCGTCGTACCTTTGGACTGTGCCGGCCTGGCCCGACCCGACCCAGCCGCCCCCCTTCAATCCAGGGACCGACTACGTGATTGCCATTTCCCGCGGGAACCACGATCCGGCGCCTCCGGACGTGATCGGCGCCAGCCGCTTCTGGTTCTCCATCAGTCCGGTGGACACTGTGGCACCGAAGGTCATTGCAGCGACGCCGCAAGTGGTCGCCTACGAGTTGCCGACCAACTCGCCGCCCTCGATCATCACGCTGACGTTCAGCGAAAACCTCTCCGCGGCGGCTGCCGGCAGCCCGGCGAGCTACGAGTTGCGAAGCGCGGGCCCCAACGGCACCTTCGGCGACGCCGACGACGTGCTTTCTCCGCTCGGTCCCGTGTACACTCCGGGCCCTGCGGACTCCGACGTGTCGACGGTAAGCCTCAGCATCTTCGCGGCGCCGTTGCCGCCGGGGAAGTACCGTCTTACCGCTGGCCTTGGCCTGCTGACCGATGCCGCCGGCAACGCCTTGGACGGCGACGGCGACGGCTTGCCCGGCGGCGACTACGTTCGCCTGTTCGATGTGGACCAGACCCCGCCGACCGTCTCTATCACCAGCGTCGGCGCCAGCCCGCGCAAAGACCCGGTGTCGCAAATCAGCATCGTGTTCAGCGAGGCCGTGCGCGGCCTGGGGTTGGCCGACCTGCGCCTGACGCGAAACGGGGGCAGAAACCTGCTCGCCGACGCCCACACCCTTGTCACCGGCGACGAGATCACCTGGGTCCTGGGCAACCTCGCCAACCTGACCGCGGCCCCTGGCAGTTACCTGCTGCAATTGACGTCCTCGAACCAGGACATCCGCGACCTGGCCGGCAACCAGCTTGTCACGGGCGCGAGCATGAGTTGGTCCACCGAGACCACGCCGCCGACCGTCGAGATCCAGGGCGTCTCGCCCGACCCGCGCGGCGATCCCGTGAGCCAGATCGTGCTCGTGTTCAGCGAGCCGGTGGCCAACTTCGAGCTGGCCGACCTCACGCTCTCGCGAGACGGCGGGAGCAACCTGCTGACCGCAAGTCAAGTGCTCTCCACCAACGACTCCATCACCTGGACAGTGACCGACCTGAGCACTCTGACTGCGGGCGACGGCACGTACACGCTGACGCTCGGCACGACGTCGGGCGTTACCGACCTGGTCGGCAACCCCCTGGCCGCCGGTGCCCGCGAGGTCTGGCAAAAAGACACGGCCGCACCGGAAGCCGGCATCGTCGAGGTCTCGCCCGACCCGCGACATAGCGCCGTTGGTGAGATCGTCATCGCCTTCAACGAGCCGGTCACCGGGATGGACCTGAACGACCTGACGCTCACGCGCGACGGCCTGGGCGTCCCGCTGACCGGCAGCGGGCCGCTGAGCAGCTTAGACGGCATGAACTGGACCCTCGGCGGCCTGACGGACCTGACCGCCTTGGCCGGCCAGTACGTGCTGACGCTCACCAAGGCCGGCTCGGGCATCCAAGATGCCTCCGGCAATCTGCTCGCGCAGGACGCCACCGACACCTGGCTCGTCGACACCACGCCGCCTACAGTCGCCATCACCGCCGTCAACCCCGACCCCCACCGCACCCCCGTGACGTCCAGCACGATCACCTTCAGCGAAGCGGTCGCGGGACTGGATCTGGCCGATCTTGTCCTCACGCGCAACGCGGGAGGCAACCTGTTGACCACCGGCCAGACGCTCAGCACCAGCGACAATGTCGAGTGGGTACTGGGCAACCTCGGCTCACTCACCGCCTTGGACGGCGAGTACCAGCTTGTCCTGACCGCCGCCGGGTCCGGGATCGAGGACGCGGCAGGCAATCCCTTGGTCGACAGCGTCACAGAGTCCTGGCTCATGGACGGCACGGCCCCGAGTGTGGACATCCTCGCCGTGACGCCCGACCCGCGCACCACGGCCGTGAGCCAGATGACCATCATCTTCAGCGAGCCGGTCCAGGAGTTCGGCCTGGCCGACCTGGTGCTGACGTGCAACGAGGGCGGCAACCTCCTGCCCGGCAGCAGCGCCACGCTGACCACCGCCGACGACATTACGTGGACCCTGGGCAACCTCGCGGGGCTGACCGGCACGGTGGGTTTGTACGCCCTGGCCCTTGCAGCGCCGGGCTCGCAAATCGCCGACGCGGCCGTCAACCCGCTCCCGTGCGGCGACATCGAGATCTGGGCCTACGAGTCCTCCGTCCTGCCGCTCGAGGCCGTTGCGGGGGTGCAATTCACCAAGCGCGCGGCTGCCTTCTGCGATCCGTGGAGTCCGGGCAGTCCCACCGGCCCGGAGGACTTCCAGGCCGAGGTCGCCTGGGGCGACAGCAGCAACTCCGCGGGCACGGTCCGCATCCTCGGTGGCGACCCCGCGTCCTTCGAGGTGCTGGCCACGCACACCTATGCCAGGGCCAGCGCGTTTCGCAGCGTGGACGCCGACGGGGGAAACGGCCCGCTGGAACTCGTCTTGACCGGCTACGAACTCACCAACCCCCGGGCCTTGCACCTGAAGGCAACGAACAGTTCTTCCGTGGAGACGTTGCGGAACGTGTGCTTCGTTCAGTCGTTCGTGTGGGATGCCGCCAATGCGGCGAATAAGGTCGCCTTTGCCTGGAACAATGCCGAGCGTTGCTGGACCCTTGGCGCCAAGACCTACAAGACCTGGGGGGTCCTGGGGCAGAACTCGCTGATGGCCATGGACCGCGACATGATCGACACGCCGTTGTCTTTGACCATTCCCAACGGGAACGCGGCCACCGTGGAAGTCACCGACTCGCTGCCGGCGATCGGCCTTGGGGATTTCGCCCCCGGTCAGGCCAAAGACTTCACGTTGTACATCAGTTATCCTTATGCTTTCCTGCTGGAGATGGGCGTCTATCTTGTGGCCGCCCGGGGGCCCCTCGAGTGCGACGTGGCCGTCACCCTCAGTAAGCCGTCGACGGGGCAATCGCGCGTGTGGACCACGACGGCCACGGTCGTGACGCCCGCGGTCAGGGCGTGGGACGGAAGGACGGACGACGGCACGGCCAGCACGGACGCAGACTGGCAAACGGCCGCGAATTGGGCCGGCGACGCAGCTCCCCAAGCCGGCGACGCCCTCTTGTTCCTCGCCGGCGCTGCCCGATTGGCCGGCGCCAACAACTATCCGGCCGGCACGACATTCCACTCGCTCGCATTGGCCAGCGGCGGGTACACGATCGGCGGCGCTGAGATCGGCCTCTCCGCGGGCATCGTCAACAAGGTCACGGCCACGGCCGAGAATGTTCTCGATGTCGGCATCCGCCTGGATGCCCCGCAGACCTTCCAGAACCTCAGCGGCTCCACGCTGGTGCTGGGCGGTCCGATTGACCTGAACGGAAATGTTCTGATGATCGACGGACCGGGAGCGGTCGGCTTCGGCGGTGCCATCAGCGGAAACGGCCGGGTTGAGAAGAAGGGCACTGGCACGGCCACGCTCTCCGGCAACAACACCTATCGTGGCGGCACGACCGTTACGGAAGGCACGCTCGTCGTCAGCGCCGTCGATGCCCTACCGCTTGGCGGGGACCTCACGATCGGCGCCGGCGCCGTCGTGGTGCTGGCTGGCGGGCTGAATTCCGCGCCTGCCGGAGTGTCGCCTCTTGCTCTGCGAAAGGACGCCGCTCTCGCGGAGCGAAAACCGACAATCATTTCCACATCGATCCGAACCTGCGCTCCAGGCCGCCCGATGCCGGCCGGGGCGCTGCTTACGGACCCGCACCGGCCGTCGAGCATCAACGCAGCCGCGACTGCCAGGGCCACGGCAACTCCCGATTCCGCCTGGGCGCGCAAAGCCAAGGCCCATGATGCGGCACTTCGGTTGCCCGTGTCGCGGTCCCGGGGATGCCCTGACATTTCTTGTGGTGCAGGCGTCTCGCCTGCTGGAAGTGCAGCCGAGACGGCCGCACCACAACAGGTCCTGCTAGGGCCACTGAGCGATCTCGCAGGTAGCCATCTCGTCCACGGCAATCACGTCTTTCTTGCCGTCGCCCGTGAGGTCCGCAACCACAAGCTGATAGCCGAACTTGATCTCCTTGCTGATCAGGTGCTCGCGGAACCGCATGGCTTGGAGCGAAGCGGCGGCCGGCGCGGAGGGTTCGCCGGCCTGGCCGGCCCGTAAGAACAGGACGCCGGCGCACGCGCAGGCCAGTGCGGTGGAGAAAAAGCGTCTGAGATTCATGCATCCCACTCCTCTTGTAGCGGATCGCAGGGGTTCTTGCATCTTGGCAGCCGCCAGGACTACGCGACGGCAGCCGATGAAACTGAGTGTCGTTGATGAACAGATCCATGTCAAGCGCATCGCCGGGCGTTGTGGATCGAAAAGCGTGCAATGTGGAGTTATAAATGGCCTTGCGCCAGGAAGAGATTCGGTGCCGATACCATTTATAACCCCACATTTATAACCCTTTTCTCTACCGCGTCACTGATGAGCGGGCCGTCAATGGTGCCCAGTGCCGGCTGTTCGGAATGGGCCCTTGACTTCCATCCAACATGGAGTTATTCCTTGGTAGAACCTGTACAAAGTCGACCTGCGAGAGGTCAGGCAGCGCTGAGGCACACATGATGAGAACGATCCTGCAACTCCTGTTCCTGGCCCTGTTGGCCTGTCCGGCATGGGCCCAACCGATGGTTCCGGTGCTGAATTGGGAAAAACGCTCCGATTGGGTGAGCGTAAAGACCGACGTTACCCCTGGGGCCGTCGGCGACGGCGTGGCCGACGACACCGCGGCGATCCAGAAGGCGCTCGACGGCGTAAACAGCGGCTCGACCGTCTATCTGCCGCCGGGCACCTACCGCATCACCGACACGCTGGCCCTACGCGGCCCCAGCCGCGGCGGGGTCTTCACGGGCGTGCTGGTCGTGGGCCACGGGCGAGCGACGCGCCTGGTCTGGGACGGCAAGGCCGAAGGCGCGATGTTCTCGGAGAACTGCCTCTCCCACGGGCGCATCGTGGGCATCACCTTCGACGGGCGCGGCAAGGCGGCCGTGGGCTTGTACCACGACCGCAAGTGCTTTGGCACCGAAGTGGACCATCAGCACTTGGCGCTGCTGAACTTTACCGATGCCGCGATCTTCGTCGAGCCCAAAGCCCCGTACGCGCTGGCCGAAACCGTGTTCGCCAACTGCCTGTTCGAGAACTGCCGGCGGGGCGTGGTGTTCCCCAAGTTCAACGACTACGACTACACCTTCGACGGCTGCGAGTTTCGCCGCTGCGAGACGGGCATCGTGTGCGTGCATGGCAACGCGTACGTGCGCAACTGCCACTTCGAGGCCAGTCGCCAGGCCGACATGGAGATCTTTGGCGAGCACGGCTCCTCGGTGCGGCGCTGCACCTCGGTCGGCTCGAAGACTTTTTTGGCGTCCCTGAACGGCGTGGCGCCGGTGACCGTCCAGGATTGCCACGTCGAAGGCTGGACCAGTCCCGAGGGGGCGGTCAAGCTCGGCGGCGCGCCGGCGATGGTCTTCGACTGCGTCTTTACCAAGGCGCCTGGCAAGGCCCCGCCCATCAGGCCTGCGGGCGGCCGGCAGATTGTGTCGGGGAACGTCTCCGCCGAAACCGAAGCGGTCATCGCCCCCGGGTCGGCCCGAGTGTACGAAGTGCCGGCCGAGCGGCGCAAGGGGGTTGTTCGCTCGGCCCAGCAGCGGTTCCTCCAGGAAACCACCGCCGTCCCAACCAAGGTCTTCGACGCCAAACGCGATTTCGGCGCCAAAGGCGATGGCCAGGCCGACGACACCGCGGCCCTCCAGAAGACCATCGACGCGGCCCGGACGCACGGCAAGGGGGCCATCGCCTACCTGCCCGCGGGCACCTATCTCGCCAGCGACACGCTCCGCATCAGCGGCGCCGACTATTACGTGGGCGGCAGCGGGTTCCGCACCTGCCTGCGCTGGAAAGGCCCCGCTGAAGGCACGATGGTCGCCGTGCATGACCCGCAGCGCGTCACGCTGGAGAACATCGCCATCGGCAATCACGACTCGGGCACGATGAACAACGGCATCGACGTGCTGCAGACCAGCTCCGGCAAGCCGTCCTTGATGGCCTACGACGGCGTGTTCGTGTTCGGGATGTACCAGAAGCAGCCCTTCCGCAAGGGCCTGTGGCTGCGCGCGTTGGGCCATGACTCGGTCGTACTGCTCCGCCACTTGCAGGGGAACCTGCACCTAGTCGACTCGGCCCGGGCCACGGTCCTGGCCGGCGTGAGCTACGAGGGCTCGATCGTCGTCGAGGGCAAGGACCCGCGGCGCGACGGTTTCCTGGGCGTGCTCACGCGCCTGGGCACGATCACCACGCATGGGCTGTACCTCAAGGACAACCACAGCTTCGTGGCCAGCGACTTCTACATCGAGCAGGCCGACAACGGCTACTGGCTGGAAGGCGCTGCGGGCGATCCGCCCGGCCGCGTCACCATTTCCAGCCCCAAGCTCGACTTCACCGTGCCCAAGAAAGACGCCGGCCAGGAGAACGTGGCCTTCGACGTGCGCGGCTACCACGGCCAGGCCTTTTTCGGACCGATCCAGTTCTATCCGTATACGCAGCCCATCGCCAAATTCAAAGTGCATCATCAGGGCCGCGAGAAGCTGAACTTCTTCCTCTCGGCAAGCTGCTTCTATAACACGGCCCTGGAAGTGCGCAAGGAAGCCGGCCTCCAAGTGCTGCTGACGGGCAATACCCTGGCAGGCGACCGGCCCAAGCCGGGCCAGTTCCAGGCCGAAGATACCCTCCCGCCGAACAGCCTGGCGGGCCTGGCGGCCGCGCTGGACGACCTGCGATTGCTCGGCGAACTCGATCTCCGTTGGAACCACGGTCAACCGGCGGCGGCAGCGCCGCGGTGAAGGCACGTCAATGCTTGCCTGGGGCCTTGAGCGGAAGTAAAATGAAACACAGTTTGGCCGTCCGTGCCGGCTTCATCGGAAGGGCCGGAAGTGCCGATAGACGCGGAGGAGACCATGGTTGCCGTTCAACTCGATCAGCACCGCGAGGAATTCTTGGGCCGACTGGCCAGGGCGGAAGGTGCGGAGCCCGCCGAAGTTGCGCGACGAGTGCTTGAGGACTATCTCGATTTCCAGACGCTGCCGAAAGACGATGTAGCGGATTGGGCGGAGGCGTCCGCTGCCTTGACACCGGAAATCATGGGCGACGAGAATTGGGACGAGCCGTAGCATGGACCGTGGCGAGGTTTGGTGGGCCGACCTGCCTGAGCCGGTAGGCCGACGCCCCGTGTTAATTGTGACGCGATCCGCGGCTGTTGCCGTGCGGAACCAGGTCGTCGTCGCTCAGGTCACCCGCACCTCGCATGGTTTGCCATGTGAGGTGGAACTCAGGCAAGCCGAAGGAATGCCACGCGACTCGTTCGCCAATTGCGACGTACTCCTGACAGTGCCAAAGTCTCGCCTTACACGACGAATCACTGTAGTGAGCGCAGCCAAGATGGCGGAGGTCAATAACGCGCTGAAGTTCGCGATGGAGATCCCGTAGCTCCGAAATCCGTTATTGCGCCCGCGAGCGGGCATTCATTGCATTTGGCCCGGCCGTGGATTAAGATCGGAGGGTGTCCGGCTTGCGTGGCCTGGACGCACTTGCTCAATTCCCACCTTGTTCCGACAGGAGCCCCCCTCATGAGAACCCGCACCGCATTGTTCCTCGTCGCCTTGTTGGCCGCTCTGGCCGTGCCACCGGCTGCACGCCCTGCCGATGGGCCGCCGCCAGGCTTCAAAGCCCTGTTCAACGGCAAAGACCTCACCGGCTGGTGGGGCGCCTCGACCGAGGACCCCCGCAAGTGGAAGGCCATGCCCGAGGCCGATTTCAAGAAAAAGCACGACGCCAGCCTCCAAGACATCGCCAAGCACTGGCGCGCGGAGAACGGCGAGTTGGTCAACGACGGCAACGGCCTTTATCTGACCACTGAGAAGGACTTTGCCGACTACGAACTGTTGATCGACTACAAGACGGTGGCCAAGGCCGACAGCGGCATCTACCTGAAGGCCACCCCCCAGGTGCAGATCTGGGACTATACCGAGGCAGGCGGCAAGTGGGGCATCGGCGCCGACAAAGGGAGCGGCGGGCTTTGGAACAACAGCAAGGGCTCGCCGGGCAAGGACCCCTTGGTCCTGGCCGATAAGCCCTTCGGCGAGTGGAACCATTTCCGCATCATCCAGTGCGGCAGCCGCACCTGGGTTTGGCTCAACGAAAAGCTGGTCGTCGACGGCGCGGTGCTCGAGAACTTCTTCGACCGCAAGACGCCCATCCCCCCCGCCGGCCCGATCCAATTGCAGACGCACGGCGGCGAGATCCGCTGGCGGAACGTCTATCTGCGCGAGATCCCGGGCGACGAGGCGAACCGCCTGCTCCGCGGCACCGACCCGCCGGCATTCAAGCCGATCTTCAACGGCAAGGATTTTGAGGGCTGGGCCGGCCCAATCGACAACTATGAGGTGCAGGACGGGGCCATTTGCTGCAAGCCGCACAAGGGCGGCACGATCTACACCAAAGAGGATTTCGCCAATTTCGTGGCACGTTTGGAGTTCAAGCTCCCGCCCGGCGGCAACAATGGCCTGGCGATCCGTTATCCCAACCAGGGCGACACGGCCTACGTCGGCATGTGCGAACTCCAGGTGCTCGACGACAACTACGAGAAGGTCCGCGGCAAGATCGATCCGCGCCAAGCCCACGGTTCGGCCTACGGTATGGTGGCGGCCGCGCGCGGCTACCAGCGCCCCATCGGCCAGTGGAACTACCAGGAAGTGACCGTCAACGGCCCGACGATCAAGGTGGAACTCAACGGCAGCGTGATCCTCGACTGCGACCTGAGCAAGGTCAAGGAGATGATGGGGAAGCATCCGGGCAAGGACCGCACCAGCGGCAGTTTCGGCTTCGCCGGCCACAGCGATCCGGTGATGTTCCGCAACATCTCCATCAAGCGCTTGCCCGACAAAGCGCCGTGAAGACTTTTGCGCACGAACTGTCCCCCCCTACGTTCCATTCTCTCTCAGGACCTGCCTAAGACAGCGCGGCAAGCACCTGATCAACCGCTCTTGGGAGCGGCGCCTTTCTCCTGACGATTTGTGGACCGGCGAGCAACCCGGCAAGTTCTTGCCAACGCTGCACGCCGGCCGGTCGTATCTGCGAGTTCGGTGCCCGCTCCTGAGTGCCGGTCGTTCGTCGGGCCTGACCCGGCCACAGAGGGCTGGAGGAGAGGCTGGCAGGCGCCTTCCGGGCCGAAGCCGGCTCAGAACCGGGGACGCATGTCGGCAGTGGACCGTGGACCGTGGACTGTAGACAGTGGACAGTGGACTGTCCACGGTCCAGTTGCCACGGTCCACTTCCGGCTGGGGCCGGAGACACCGCGATCCGCCGGTCACCAGCGGCGGCCTGATCCAACCCACGGGCTAGCACCACCGTGGCGCCGGCGCCGAT
>Ga0233425_10010091_pt1 | contig 11658 bp, 13 predicted proteins | sample Watercolumn_Towu_2_FD_181712 | JGI IMG/M metagenome (GOLD analysis project Ga0233425, IMG submission 181712) | Freshwater microbial communities from Lake Towuti, South Sulawesi, Indonesia - Watercolumn_Towuti2014_140_MG | ecosystem: Environmental > Aquatic > Freshwater > Lake | place...
CCTCCCGGAAAAATCGTTCGCGGCTCCCGAAGTGGAAGATGCATTCCACCGCTACCGCGGCATCGAAGTATCGGTCCGGGAACGGCAGCCGGCAGGCATCGCCTTGCACCCAGTGGAGGGAGTTGTTGCCCTCAGGCCGGAACAGTCTGGCGGCGCGCCGGAGTTGGCGCCGGTCGAGGTTGAGCCCGCATACCCGAACGTCCCGGTGCCTCTGGTTGAGGCTGTCGGCGGTGCCGCCGAAGCCGCAGCCGGCGTCCAGGATGGCGTCGTCGTCGGTGACCGCCGCCGCCTCGCAAACCACCCGGGTGAGCGCCTCGGCGGCCTCCGCGAAGTCCTCCGGGGAGGGCCGCGCGGATTCCGGAAGCGGCCAATAGCCCCAGTGGACATGCCGGCCGAAGGCCTGTTCCAGGTCGGAATGCCCCTCCTCCAGCAGGGCCAGCAGAGCGTCGAAATAGGGCAGGCGAACGGGCAGGGACATTGGTGTGCTCCGAAGGGGGGCGGCTCGCCGGCGGGTGTGGGCCTAGTCCGCGCGACGGGCGAACTCGTGAACCAGTAGCGACAGCAGGATACAGGCCGTGCCGCCGGCGATGCGCGCGGTCAGCGGCTCGCCATTGATCCAGTTCCCCAGATACAACGCCGACACCGGTGTGACGAGGGTGATCAGGGAAACACGGGTCGCCGCCAGATGGTTCAGTACGTAATAGTACAAGGGAAAGCCGATGGTGGTGGCAACCACCCCGAGATAGACGATGCTGGCTAGCGCTGGCACCGGCAGCAGGGGGGGCGGCCAGATTCCGTCGAACCACGCCCAGGTCGCCAGGTAGGCGGGAACGGCGAGGAGCAGGCCGCCACCCAGTTGGCAGAGCGGCGCGATACCGGCCTCGAGGCGCTTGATCCAGACCGCGCTGAGGGCTTGCAGAAGCGCCGACAACAGTACTCCGAGCATGCCGCACAGGGCATTGGGCCCATGGTCCGGTGCCGATCCGAACAGAATCGCCAGCCCCGCCAGGCCGCCGCCATAGGCCAGCCACTGCTGTGACGAGGACCGGTATCCGCGCAGCCAGAGACGGGAGAGGATGGCGGTCAGCAGCGGCGTCAGCCCGAAGATGACCGCCACCCAACCGGAAGGGATCCATTGCGCACCCCAGTAGACCGCCAGCATGGAGCCGTACAGGTGGACGCCGACCGCCAGGTAGCAGGCCAGGGCACGGCGCTGCCAAGGCAGTCGCTGCCGTTTGGCCAGCAACAGCAGTAGCACGCAGAGCAAGCCGATCACCATGCGCGCCGTCACCCCCAGCAGAAATCCGGGACCCTCGCCGCTCCACTTGATGGCGAGGGGAGTGGTGGACCAGATCAGGATGACTGTGCAATAGGCCGCTAGGATCTTCACTGCGATGGCTCTGGCTGAGGTGGCCGCAAGGGTAGCGGAAACCGCTCTGGCAATCGCTGGCGCCGAAAGTGGCAAAAAAATCCCGGCCAGGGGCCGGGATGAAGGTGCGCTGGCGTCGGCCAGCCGGGTTAGCGGACCTGTTTGCAGGGATGTCGCGCCTGCCGCTGCAGATTCAGCAGCGAAGCCCGGACCGCAGCGGCGGCCACGGCGGCCAGCAGGATCCACGGGAATTCCACGATCGCGGTGGCCACCAGCAGCAGCGCGACCAGCCCGATGACAGCGAACAGAAACAGAAACGGCAAGATGGTTATCAGGGTCAAAGCGTGCATAGTTACCTCCACGTTTTGCGTCGGGTTCATCATACTAAAAACCTTGTCAAAGTGTCGGAAATGAATTGTTATTCTAGTGGAAACAATGTCAGTTATTTTTACAGTTTAATGTCTTTTTCAGACAACAATTCTATTGGGGGCGAGTCCGGCGCGGTCGCTCCGCATCGATTTCCACGACATCATGGGGCTTCGCGGGCTGGGTGCCAGCCCGGTGCGCTCGGGCTTCACCGGCGCTTCCGGTGTGTCGGCGAGTCTGACCGGAACGGCTGGGGGGCGGCGTTCCATGCCGGTTGAGGCGAGTGCTAGCCTGGTCCGGCGCGGAAGTCCGGAGTCCCGAGTGCTGTTTCTGTGTACCGGCAACTACTACCGCAGCCGTTTCGCCGAATGCTGGTTCAACCATCTCGCCGGGGAGCGCCGCCTCGGCTGGCGCGCCTTCTCCAGGGGGCTGGCGATCCACCAGGTGGAGCCGGGAGCCGGTCCGATTTCGCCCTATACCTTGCGCGCACTGGCCCAGCGCGGCATCCAGCTGGAGCGCGGCGCACGCGGCCCAATCGCCCTGCGGGAAGAAGACCTGGTCCGGGCACAGCATATCGTCGCCCTCAAGCGGCAGGAGCACCGGCCGCTGCTGTGCCTGAAGTTTCCGCAGTGGGTGGGCCGGGTGGAGTACTGGGACGTGCACGACGTCGACTGCGCCCTCCCGGAGCAGGCGCTGCCGCAGATCGATCGGGCGGTCAGGGGTTTGCTTGAGCGCCTGACAGGCTGATGGGGAGCCGCTTCCGCCGCCGCTACTGCAGCAGAGAGTGGTCTTTCGGCAACTGGTGGGCGATCCAGAGGGCGAGCTTGTGGCGCATGGTCTGCCCGGTCTCCTGGTCGGCCGGGATCGGCACGATCAGCTTGTCCTGCACCAGCAGGCGATAAAGGCATTCCGCCTTGTCCTTGGCGGAGTCGGTGGGGCGGAATTGGGCGTAGCCCCGCAGTTTCGCATAGTTTTCGCCGACCTCCAGCGCTTTCCGGATCAACTGGGCCTCGTTCTTGAGTTTGGTCATCACGGGGACTCGCCGCAGGCAACGACGGCAGCTACTGCCGCGTGTGAATCTCTTCGTGCAGGGCCAGAAACTCCTCGGTCAGCTTGTGGTCCGGCGCGAAATGGATCAGGGGCTTGGAGCCGCTGTGGGATTCCCGCACCTTGACCGAAGGGGAGAGCTTGGTCTGCAGCACCGGCAGGCCTTCATCGGTCAGTTCGTTGACCAGTTGCTGCGGCAGATTGGCGCGGCCCTGGAACTGGTTGACGATGATTCCTTCGATGTTGAGATCGGCGTTGTGGTCGGCCTTGATCTCCGCCACCGCCGCCAGCAGGGTATAGAGCGCCTCGCGGGAAAAGGCGTCGCAATCGAAGGGGATGAGGCATTGCTTGGCGGCGATCAGGGCCGACCGGCTGTAAAAGTTCAGCACCGGCGGGGTGTCCATGTAGATGCGGTCGAAGCCGCTCAGGCTATCCAGCGCCTCGCGCAGCTTGTAGATCTTGTAGCGGGATTCCAGCCGTCCCTGCAGGGGCTCCATCTCCGGATGGGAGGGAATGACGTAGAGATTGGGGAACGGGGTTTCGTGGATGACGTCGCGCAAGTCCCCCGAGCCGCTCTTCCCGAACAGGCTCACCGCCAGGCTCTCTTTGTAGAAGTTGGCGAGCGTCCGCTCCGGTTCGGTGACCTTCCTGCCTAGCAGGTAATGGGTCGAATTGCCCTGGATGTCGAGGTCGATGACCAGGGTCTTCTTCTCGTCGATGGCGCTGATCGCCGCCAGGTTACAGGTAATGGTGGATTTGCCGACGCCGCCCTTCTGGTTGAAGATCACCCTGCGCATGCTGCCCTCTCGGATCGGACCGACTGGTCGTGTCGTGGTTGTGAAGTGCATGCCGTGCGGCATGCCGCTGCTGCCCCGCGCTTTCGGAACAGGCCGGGGCTGCTGTATTCTAACGCCTTTTTGACGGTCAAAACCAAACGCTGCCGATGGACGAAACCTACCACCCGCAACAAGTCGAACAAGAAGCCCAGCGTGCCTGGGAAGAGAACCGGGTGTTCCGGGCGGTGGAGGATGCCGCCCGCGAGAAGTTCTACTGCCTGTCCATGTTTCCCTACCCAAGCGGCCGCCTCCACATGGGCCATGTGCGAAACTACACCATCGGCGACGTGATCAGCCGGTTCCAGCGCCTGCAGGGCAAGAATGTGCTGCAGCCCATGGGCTGGGACGCCTTCGGCCTGCCGGCGGAAAACGCCGCCATGCAGAACAGCGTGGCTCCCGCCGCCTGGACCTACGCCAATGCCGATACCATGCGCGGCCAGCTGAAGGCCCTGGGCCTGGCCATCGACTGGGAGCGCGAGCTGGCCACCTGCAAGCCGGAGTACTACCGCTGGGAGCAGTGGCTGTTCACCCGGCTGTTCGAGAAGGGCCTGGTCTACAAGAAGACCGCGCCGGTCAACTGGGACCCGGTGGACCACACGGTGCTGGCCAACGAGCAGGTGATCGATGGCCGCGGCTGGCGCTCCGGCGCGCTGGTGGAAAAGCGCGACATCCCCATGTACTTCATGCGCATCACCGCCTATGCCGAGGAGTTGCTGGCGGAACTGGACAACCTGCCGGGTTGGCCCGACCAGGTCAAGACCATGCAGCGCAACTGGATCGGCAAGAGCTACGGCTGCAAAGTGCATTTCCCGATCGAACCCCCTCTCCCTCTGGGAGAGGGGGCGGGTGAGGGCCAAGTCCTGAAGGTCTACACGACCCGCCCCGACACCCTGATGGGTGCCACCTATGTGGCAGTGGCGGCGGAGCATCCTTTGGCTCTGGCCGCCGCCGAGGGGAACCCGGAACTGACCGCCTTCATCGACGAATGCAAGCGCGGCGGCACCGCGGAAGCGGACCTGGCCACCATGGAAAAGAAGGGCATGGCCACCGGCCGCTACGTGATCCATCCCCTGAACGGCGAGCGGCTGCCGGTGTGGGTCGCCAACTACGTGCTGTGGGGCTACGGCGAGGGCGCAGTGATGGCGGTGCCGGCTCACGATGAGCGGGATTTCGAATTCGCAAACAAATTTGGTTTGCCGATTGTTCAGGTGCTGAATCGCGAGACAATCGGCCCTGGTTCGGATGCGAGCGTCGGTTTTGGCGATGGAACAGGTTATGGCGGCGGCGGCGGTTCTGGCGCTGGATTTGGAGATGGAAGTGGCAGTGGCCATTTCGCTAGACCGTTTGAGTCCACGCGCTGGCAAGATTGGTATGCCGCTAAAGATGACCTGATGATTCTGGTCAATAGCGGAAAATACAATGGCTTAACGCACCAGCAAGCTTTCGAAGCCATAGCTTCGGATCTGGAAGCCAAGAACCTGGGCCAGAAGCGCACCCAGATCCGCCTCCGCGACTGGGGCGTCTCACGCCAGCGCTACTGGGGCTGCCCCATCCCCATCATCCATTGCCCGGCCTGCGGCGACGTGCCGGTGCCGGAAGACCAGCTGCCGGTGGTGCTGCCGGAGGACGTCCGGATCGACGTCGGTTCGCCTCTCAAGAAGATGCCTCAGTGGTACCAGACCCCCTGTCCCCAGTGCGGCGGTGCGGCGGAGCGGGAGACCGACACCATGGACACCTTTTTCGAGTCTTCCTGGTACTACGCCCGGTACGCCTGTCCCGACCAGGCCGGCGCCATGCTGGATGAGCGGGCCAAATACTGGCTGCCGGTGGACCAGTACATCGAGCACGCCATCCTCCATCTCCTGTACGCCCGCTTCTTCCACAAGCTGATGCGGGACGCCGGCCTGGTGGACTGCGACGAGCCCTTCACCAACCTGCTGACCCAGGGCATGGTGGTGGCGCCGACCTTCTACCGGGAGCATGACGGCAAGAAGCAGTATTTCAGTCCGGAACAGGTCGATGTCCAGAGCGACGACAAGGGCAGGCCCCTGGGCGCGAGCCTGAAGGCCGATGGCCAGCCGGTTGCGGTGGGTGGCATCGAGAAGATGTCCAAGTCCAAGAACAACGGGGTCGACCCGGAAACCCTGGTCAACCGCTATGGTGCCGACACCGTGCGGCTGTTCACCATGTTTGCCTCGCCCCCGGAGCAGTCCCTGGAATGGTCCGACAGCGGCGTGGAGGGCGCTTTCCGTTTCCTCAAGCGGCTGTGGCGCCAGGTGTTCGAACATGTCCAGGCCGGCCCCGCGCCGGCCCTGGACAGGTCGGCCCTGGACGATCGCCAGAAGGCCCTGCGCCGCCAAGTGCACGAGACCCTGCGCAAGGTCGGCGACGACTTCGGCCGGCGGCTCACCTTCAACACCGCCATCGCCGCCAACATGGAACTGCTCAACGCACTGTCCCGCTTCGACGCCGACAGCGCCCAGGGCCGGGCGGTGCGTCAGGAAGCGCTGTGCCTGGTCGCCCTCATGCTGTCCCCCATCATCCCCCACATTAGCCACCGGCTTTGTCGGGAACTGGGCTGCAGCGACCTGGCCGCCAGCGCGGCCTGGCCCAAGGTGGACGAGGCTGCCCTGCAGCGCAGCGAGATGGAATTGGTGGTGCAGGTCAACGGCAAGCTGCGCAGCAAGATCACGGTGAGCGTCGATGCCGACAACGCCGCCGTCGAATCCGCTGCCCTGGCGGACGAAACCGTGCAGCGCTTCCTCGAGGGCAAGCCGGTGCGCAAAGTCATCGTGGTCCCGAAAAAACTGGTCAATGTTGTAGTCTAGCCGAGGTTTCCCTTCCATGTTCCGTATCCTGCTGCTGTCACTGATCGGTTTTTCCCTGGCCGGCTGCGGCTTCCACCTGCGCAGCAGCGGACCCACCCTGAGTGGCGACCTGCGGGTGGAGGGTCCCGGCGGCGACGATGCCTTCGTCAAGGAATTCCGCCGCAGCGTGGCGGCGGTCAATCCGCCGAAAACGGGATCCGCCAATGATGTCGCGGTGGTGGTCCACATCTATCAGTTGTTCCAGCGGCGGCGGCCGCTGACCTTGGGCCGGTTCGGCCGCGCCAACGAGTTCGATCTGATTTACCGCCTGGTCTACGACATCCGCAGCCCCAAGGGCGAGATCATCAGTCCCCGCCAGGAGATCGAACTGCATCGGGACTACTACAACGACCAGTCGCAGCCCATCGCGCAGGATGAGGAGGAGGGCATGATCCGCGCCGAGATGCAGAAGGAGATCGCGCAAACCCTGTTGCGGCGGGTCATCTACGCGCTGGAAGGCAAGTCCGAACCGAAGTCGTGAAGATCCGCCTGGACCAGCTCGCCGGCCACCTCAGCAAAGGTATGGCGCCGGTTTATCTGCTGTCGGGGGATGAGCCGCTGCAGCTCGGGGAAGCCCTGGATGCCGTCCGGGACCAGGCGCGGCGGTCCGGCTACGAGAATCGCGAGCTGTTCTATGCCGATTCCTCCTTCCATTGGGGCGACTTCCTGCTGGCCGCCGACTCCATGTCGCTGTTCGGGGACCGTCGCCTGATCGACCTGCGGCTGCCGACCAAACCCGAGAAGGAGGGCGCCGATGCTTTGCAGCGTTACGCTGCGCGTCCCGCCGACGATGCCGTGCTGGTGGTGAGCCTGCCGCGGCTGACGGGGGCGGAGCAGAAGGCGAAATGGTTCCAGGCGCTGGACGCCGCCGGTGTATTCGTGCAGGTCTGGCCGCTGGAGGGCACCCAGCTCATCGGCTGGCTGGACCGTCGCCTGGGCCAGCGCAACATGCTGGCGGACCGCTCTTCGCTCGCCATCCTGGCGGCGCGGGTGGAAGGCAACCTGCTGGCGGCGGCCCAGGAGATCGAGAAGCTCCACATCCTCTACGGTTCCTCCCGTATCGACGACGACATGATGCGCAAGGCGGTGGCCGACAGCGCCCGCTACGACGTCTACGACCTGGCCGAAGCCGCCATGCTGGGGCAGATGGTGCGGGCTCACCGGATTTTGGCTGGGCTGCGTGCCGAAGGGGTTGCCGCGGCGGTGACCCTTTGGGCGCTGGCGCGCGACATTCGGCTGGTGGTCGCGGTCAAAGGCCACATGACGGCGGGACTCAGCGAGGACATGGCCTTCACTAGACTGAAAGATAAGGTTTTCGACAAGCGCCGGACAGGGATTTCGAAAGCGGTGCAGCGGCTCAGTCAAACCCAGGCGGAACAGGCCCTGCTGGCCTGCGCCCGCACCGACCGCATCATCAAGGGCGCGGAAACCGGGGATGAGTGGGATGCCTTGTTGGAGGTTTGTCTGTGTTTGTGCGGGCGGGGGATGGCGAGTGTTCGATCTATGTAGGCCGGTGCAGGTAACCAATTGACGTCCGACCGACCTGTCTTGTACTCGCTGTGCAAGGGCCGGCATTCTTTGACGTTCGTAAAGCACTGCTTTACACTGCTTCAATGTCAAATTCCAAAGGATGGATACGATGATCAAGAGCTTTGCGCATAAGGGACTGGAAGCGTTTTTCAGAACGGGCAGCAAGGCCGGTGTTCAGGCCAGTCACGCGAACAAGCTCCGCCTGCTGTTGACCGCCTTGGATGCTGCCGCATCCCCTGACGATTTGAGAATTCCAGCCTCGTGGAGGCTCCACCCATTGAAGGGAAGCCTGAATGGACACTGGTCTTTGACCGTTAACGGGAATTGGCGGGTGATCTTCAAATTCGATGAGGCCGATGTCGTCCTGGTGGACTACGTCGATTACCACTGACTCCAAACCCCTTCGGGCGGCAGGTTGATATGTTCGAGATGCACGATCCAGCCCATCCAGGTGAAGTGCTTCGGGAATACTTGCCTGAAGGTATGACGGTAAAGGACGTTGCCGAGCGTCTCGGTGTTTCGCGCCAGGCGCTCTCAGCCATTTTGAACGGCCGGGCCGGTATCTCTGCGGAAATGGATTTGCGTTTGTCCCAGGCGCTTGGCACCTCTCCGGGCTTCTGGTTGCGGATACAGATGTCCCGCGACCTGTGGGTCGCGAAGCAAAAGGGCATTCCGCCTGTGCGCCCGCTGGCCGCATAAGCAATTGGGACGGCGCACTCGTAACGGACTGATTTGAATTTGGGTCAGCGAACCCCCATTCAATTGGCCATCGCGCAGCGATTCCTTCAATAGCTCTAAAGCCATGACGACAGAAAGAGACCTCAGCAACTACATGACCCAAACCGGAGCCCGAGCCCGCTCCGCATCCCGCCATTTGGCCCGCGCCGAAACGGCGGCCAAGAACGCCGCGCTGCTGGCGATCGCCGAGCGATTGATCGAACAGGCCGAGACCTTGAAGGCCGAGAACGCCAAGGACTTAGAAGCGGGCCGGGCGAAGGGCCTGGACGCTGCCATGCTGGACCGGCTGACCCTGAGCGACAAATCCATCCAGGCCATGGCGGAAGGCGTGCGGCAGGTTGCTGCGCTGGCCGATCCGGTGGGGGAGATCACGGGATTGACTTACCGGCCGTCGGGCATCCAGGTGGGACGGATGCGGGTACCTTTGGGGGTCATCGGCATCATCTTCGAGTCTCGTCCCAACGTCACCGCCGATGCGGCGGCGTTGTGCCTCAAGTCGGGCAACGCCTGCATCCTGCGGGGCGGTTCCGAGGCCATCCATTCCAACCGGGCCATCGCCGAATGCATCCGCGCCGGGCTGGAAGCCGTCGGCCTGACTCCCGACGCCGTGCAGCTGATCGCCACCGCCGACCGCGCCGCGGTGGGAGAGATGCTGCGCATGGACCGCCACATCGACGTGATCGTGCCGCGGGGTGGCAAGGGGCTGATCCAGCGCATCATGGAGGAGTCTCGGATTCCCATCATCAAGCACCTGGACGGCAACTGCCACATCTACATCGACGACCACTGCGACATCGACAAGGCGGTGACGGTGGCGGTCAACGCCAAGACCCAGCGCTACGGCGTCTGCAACGCCATGGAAACCCTGCTGGTGCACCGCCGGGTGGCTCCCGTCGTGCTGCCGCTGCTGGCCGAGAAGTACCGGGAGAAGGGGGTGGAACTGCGCGGCTGCGAGGCGACCCGCGCCATCGTCGCGGACTGCGTGGCGGCCACCGAAGCGGACTGGGACGAGGAATACCTGGCTCCCATCCTGGCCATCAAGGTGGTGGCGGGCCTGGACGAGGCCCTGGAGCACATCCACCGCCACAGCTCTCGGCACACCGAGAGCATCATCACCGAAGACTACGGCCGCGCCCGCCGCTTCCTGCGGGAGGTGGATTCCAGCTCGGTGATGGTCAACGCCTCCACCCGCTTCGCCGACGGCTTCGAATACGGCCTGGGCGCCGAAATCGGCATCAGCACCGACAAGCTCCACGTCCGCGGGCCGGTGGGGCTGGAGGGCCTGACCACCCAGAAGTTCATCGTGCTGGGAGACGGCCATATCCGTGTCTGACGAGGGCCAAACGCCCACCAGCATCGGCGTCTATGGGGGTACCTTCGATCCGGTCCATTACGGTCATCTGCGCACCGCCCTGGAGGTCCGGGAAAAGCTCGGCCTGGGCCAGCTCCGCCTCATTCCCTGCCGCGAACCGCCCCACCGCCCGGCGCCGGTAGCCAGTCCGGAGCAGCGGCTGCAGATGCTGCGATTGGCATTGCAGTGCGGCGATCCGCGCCTGACCGCCGACGACCGGGAGCTGGGCCGGCCCGGTCCCTCCTACATGGTCGATACCCTCAACTCCCTGCGCCAGGAGTTTCCCCTCGCGAGCCTGTGCCTGATCGTCGGCGCCGACGCGTTCAATGGATTGGATCGCTGGCACCGCTGGCAATCCCTGTTCGAGCTGGCCCATGTGGTGGTGATGGAGCGGCCGGGAGAAGGCCTGGCGGCGGATGCCGGCCGGCTTCCCCCATGGGCCATCCGGCGGTACGGCGATCTCGAGATGCTCCTCCATAGTCGTGCCGGTACGGTCGGATTCGTCGAAGTCACCCAGCTCGCCATCTCCGCTTCGGAGATTCGAAACGGCCTGGCCGGAGGCGGCGATCCCCGCTTTCTGCTGCCGGATGCGGTGCTGGACTATATCCGCAAGACCGGACTCTACCGCTGAAGGCTGCCGGCGGGCGCCGGGCCAAAAAAAGCGGGGAAGAAGACTTCCCCGCGAGCGACGCACCAGAAACCAACAACATTAACCGGTCATGGCATTCGTGCCCCGGACCCTGAAAGCGCTTGCGCCATGGCCGGTTTCCCTCAACCCTTCCCTACCCGGGGACCTATCGATGAAACGACGGCTCCAGGTAGGAGGGGTAGAGCGAAGCGATACCCATCGCTGGTGGGCTCAAAAAAAAAACCGGTAATCCTTCCCTTACCGCGGGTGTTCACGATCCCGCGGGGGTCATCAGCGGCCGAACCCGTTGCCGATGACAGAACCGGCCACCGACCCGGCGATGACGGCGCCCGGGTGGCCTTGGCCGATCTCGTTTCCGATCAGTCCCCCCAGCACTCCGCCGGCGACGATGGGCAAGGCCCCGCCGCTGGTGCCGCGGTAATAGGCGGGCGGCGGGGGCGAATAATAGGCGGGAACCGGTGCCGCGTAGTAGACCGGCTGCGGGGCGTAATAAGCCGGGGCATAGGGCTGCACCATGATGCGTGCCGGCCGGTAATGATCATGGCGCTCCCAATCATCGTGGCGCCCCCAGCCGTGGTCACGATGCCCCCAGCCGTGGTGACGGCCGTGGTCACCGTGTCCCCAGCCGCCGTGGCGACCGTGCCCGTCGGCGAAGGCCGGAGTGGAGATCACCGCGCTGAGGGCGGCGAGGAGAAGGATACGACTGCAAAAGCGGTTCATGGATGCGCTCCGAATGGTGGCCTGGACGCGGTACTGCCGCGACCGTGGAGACAGGATACGGCGGGGTTGATTAACCCAGACTTAACCCATCTTTAACATCCAAGATTTTATTTCCATCCCTATCATTGGCTTACGTCGTCAAAAAATACCAAGTGGCACTACATTCGCGTCATCGGACCAGTTTG
>Ga0233425_10010092_pt1 | contig 11656 bp, 10 predicted proteins | sample Watercolumn_Towu_2_FD_181712 | JGI IMG/M metagenome (GOLD analysis project Ga0233425, IMG submission 181712) | Freshwater microbial communities from Lake Towuti, South Sulawesi, Indonesia - Watercolumn_Towuti2014_140_MG | ecosystem: Environmental > Aquatic > Freshwater > Lake | place...
GCACCGAAGGCGAGGATCGGCAGCTCGAGGCCCGTCGAACCGAGAAGTCGCTTTTGCATCGCGTGTGACTCCGTAATCGATCCCAGGGGGTTCCGCCGCACGATGCGGCGGCGGTCGACCCAGGGAACCCTTGGCGTTCCCTGCGGTCGACCAAGCCCACGGGGGCCATGGATGGCCCCGTGGGCGTGAAAGTCAGAACGTCCGGCAGCCGACCGAAAGTAAGAGGTTTGCCCACGGCTGCGTGTCGGCGGTCTGGATCGTGAGCACGTGGTCGGCCGACGCCACCGCCTCGTAGAACTCCCACTTTACGATCGGCGCAAGCTCGCAGGGCGACTTGGCGGCCGCGAGGATCCGGCGGTAGTCGGCCCACACGGGCGGGTCGCCGGGCGTGGCGGCGGCGTAGGAGTCGGTGCGGTCCACGCCCATCGTGAACACCTCGTCGATCCGCACGGCGCCGAGGACGGCCTCGAACACCTGGGCGACGGTGGGCACGCCGGGCATGAGCTGGAGCGACACGAGCTCCGCGCGGGGACCGCGCTTGTTCGTGGCCGGATAGTTGCCGTCGGCGATGAGCACCTTCGAGTGATGCCCCGACGTGGCGAGGATGCGGAGGATGTCGGGATGGAGCAGCGGACCATTGAGCATGGAGGGAGGTCTCCGGGGAGTCAGGTGCGAACGTGGCGGCAAAAACTCTCGATCGAGTGCCTCGCCGCAGCCTCGGGCGAGGGCAGCGGCAAAACCTCGGCTGACAGATAGCCCGTGTAGCCAATCGACTCGAGCGCCGCCACGACGGGCGCAGCGTCGGTGTGGCCCAGGCCGATCGCCCTGCGGTTGGAATCGGCCCAGTGGACGTGGCCCACGTGCCGGCCGCAGGTGCGGAGCGTGCCCGCGAGATCGGCCTCCTCGATGTTCATGTGGAAGAGGTCGCAGAGCAGCTTCACGCCGGCGATGCCCCGGGCGTCGAGGAACGCCGCGGCTTCTTCCTGCCGGCTGAAGAGGTCGGTCTCGTAGCGGTTGAGCGGCTCGTAGAGCAGCACCTGTCCGCGGGCGGCGGCTTGGCTGCCGAGCTCCGTGAGCGCGGCGGCGAGGTGATCGAGCGCCGCGTCCCGGGGAACCTCCGGCGACGACCGCCCCTGCATCGAGCCGATGATGGCCGGTGCGCCGAGATCGGCGGCCGAGTCGATGAGCGCACGAATGAACTCGCGGGCCGTCTGCCGCACCGTGGCGTCGTGATGCACGAGGTGCAGCCCGTGTTTTACATAGCCCGCGCCCGTGCCGACGGCGGCGATGGCCAGGCCGTGGGAGGCGGCGACCGCGGCGGGGCGTGCGGCAAGGAGCTCGTCGGCCCCCGACGGAAAGATCTCGACGGCGTCGAAGCCGAGCGCGGCGGCCGCCTCACAGCCCTGTTCGAGACCGTCGTGGAACACGAACGGACCCTTGCGGGCCTCGGGCACGAGACAGATGGTGACCGCCGACTTCACGCAGACAGCTTTCAGCCGATGAATAGGGGCCGGAGGTGGCGGTCAAAGAGATTCTCCGTGACCTGCCGGGCCACGATCTCGCGGTTAGCGACGAGCAGATCGGTGTAGCGCGTGCCCTGCTTGGCGGCGACCTTGAACGACACGTGCACGAGCTGCCGCATGTGTGGATTGAAGTCGGGATGCGTGGGCACATGCCGCAGTGCCGCCGCGAGTTTTCCGCCGGGCCACGTGGCCACCTCGGCCGGCGTCGGAAGCTTCGACGTGTCGATGTCGATCACGGTGGCGTAGGGCCCGCAGAGCTCGTCCACGTGGTCGAAGGCGTAGGCATAGATCTCGCGGGCGAGGGCGAGACCGTCGCCGCCCGCCTCGGCCAGGCCGATCATCTCCTCGAGCCAGGTCGTGCCGGCTGTCTTCACATGGAGCCCGGCACCCGTTCGGGCCAGCGCCCGGCGGATGACCGGATACAGCGAGAACTTGTCGCTCCCGCTGTGCACCGAGAGTTTCAGGCTCGCCGGCAGCCCGTAGTGACGCACGGCGTAGTCGAGCACCGCGAGGTCGTCGGAAAACTCCCGCTCGAACCCGGCCAGATCGCCGACGTAGTCGACCCCCTTGTTGAACCGGCCGGTGAACTTCGGCGCGATCGTCTGGAGCGGGATCTTTTCGTCGGCGAGGAGCGCGAGAATCACGAGCAGCTCGGGCGGCGTTTGGGCCGCGTCGGTCTCGTCCATGCTCACCTCGATCACGACGTCGTCGCCGCGACGGGCCTGGATGTGCCGGAAGATGGCCCCGGCCTCGCGGGCGGCGAGGAGGTAGGTGCGAGCGATCGCCGCCGTGGTGGCGGCCGAGAGCGGAATGGGGGCTGCGATGCCGGGGATCGACACCGGCGCGGTCAGTTCGGGATGCCGGGCCACGAAGGCGGCGACGTCGGCCTCGGACGCGGGCTTGCCGATCGACTCGGCGACATCGATCGTGAAGAAGTCGCTCGAGTCGAGGAACCGATCCACGGTTTCCAAGCGGATGTGATCGGCGTCCACGAACCAGGGATGCGGCCACTTTCGTGCGGCCACGGCCTTGGCGGCGGCGGCGCGAACGCTTGCCGGCTCGCTGCCGATGAACGTGTGCTCGCGGTTCGACTTGTTCCAGACGGGCGCGACGACGACGCCGGCGGCGGCGAGCTTTTCGAACGCGGCGAGCTGGGCCTCGGCCTCGTGCGCGAACCGGTCGCCAACGCCGAACGAGAAGCGGGGGAGTGTGAGCATGGCACGAGCATACGGCGGCTCACCGCGCGACGGAATGATGATTCTTGACCGCGGGATGGCTATTCTTGACCTCGTCTGATCTCCGGAGAGCCCCCGTGGCCGCGTTTCTTCCCGAGTTCGTGTCGCGGCAGGTGGCGGTGGCACGCCGTTACTTCCTCGACCTCGCGCCCGATCGCCGTCGCCCGCTCACGGTCGTCTGCGGAGGCTTCGAGGAGGTGCGGAGGGAGTATGTCGTCGAGCGGGCCGATTTCCCCTACCTGTGCGTGGAGTTCGTGGCCGCGGGGAAGGGCGTCGCCACGCTCGCAGGCCGCGACGTGCCGCTGGCGGCAGGGAGCGTGTTCGCCTACGGTCCGGGCGTAGCCCACCGGATCCGCACCGACCCACGGCTGCGGCTGCGGAAGTACTACGTCGACTTCGTGGGCCGCGACGCCCTGCCGATGATGCGGGCCGCGCGGCTCTCGCCGGGTGGGCACGTCACCGTGAGCCGCCCCTCGGAGGTGCGCGATGTCTTCGATCTCCTTCAGCAGGGCGGCCTCGCCCACTCGCCGCACAGCGGACCGCTCTGCGGCCAGCTGCTCGCGGTGCTGCTCACGAAGATCGCGGAACGCGGCGTGCCGGCGGGCGCGGTCGATCCGCGGGCGTATCGGACGTTCGACCGCTTCAAGACGCTGCTCACCGACGGCCGGCGCCGATTCACGTCGGTGGAGGAGGCGGCGGCGGAGTTCGGGATCTCCACGGCCTACGCCTGCCGCCTGTTCCGTCGGTTCGACGCGGCGAGCCCCTACCAGTATCTCGTTCGGCAGCGGATGAGCCTCGCCGCCGACATGCTCACGCACGAGAGGCTCCAGGTGAAGGACGCCGCGGCCCGGCTGGGCTTCACCGACCAGTACCAGTTCTCACGGACGTTCAAGCGCGTCTACGGCATCGCGCCGGCCGTGTTCCAGCGCCAAAGCGGCTGACGTCCGCCTGCCTCCCGTGCATCACGCGAGGGGTCGCCCGTGCCGTGTCGCCGGCGTGTGGAGGCCGAGCGGAGCCAGGATGGCGAAGCGAGGGCTCCAGCGAGTGAGCTGCGGGCAGGATGCCCGCAGTGAACGTCCGGCGGCACGGCACGGGCGACCCCGACCCGCACAAAACGAGCGTCCGGCTCTTGGGGCACGGGCAGCCCCGAGCGGCGTTCAGAAGCAGTCGCTGCCGGGCAGCTTCGCCGCCTGCTTGATCCAGCGCGTGAGGAGGGCTTCGTCGATCTCGTCCCCCTCGTGGATGTGGAAGTAGCGAACGTCCTCCTGCGTGGACGCGACGGGGGGCGGCGGCTTGAGCGACGTGCCCTTGAAGAATGCGAGCTTCACATACTTCGTCAGGCAGTGGAAGCCGAGGAACCAGCCGTTGCCCTCGACCCCGTAGAACGGCGAGTTCCAGCGGACGGCCTTGCGGACGTGAGGAACAGCCTGCTCGACGAGGGCGTCGAGCCGCCGCCCAACGTCGCGCTTCCAGCCCGGCATCGCCTCGATAAAGATCCGCACCGTGGCGTCGCCGTCGCCCTTGGCGATCTGGGGGTTGCCACCGGCGAGGAGCTTCGGCCGTGCCGCCGTCCTGCCGCGCGGCGTGGACTTTTTTGCGGGCATGGCGTGACTCCGGGTCGCCTGCCGGTCACACGTCGAGATTCTTCACGTCGAGCGCGTGCTTCTCGATGAAGTCGCGACGCGGCTCGACCTTCTCACCCATCAGCACGCGGAACAGATCATCGGCCGCGGCGGCGTCGGCCATCGTCACACGCAGGAGCGTGCGGTTGGCCGGATCGAGCGTCGTGTCGCGGAGCTCCTCGGCGTTCATCTCGCCGAGACCCTTGAAACGCGTGATCGAGAGGCCCTTCTCGCCGGCCCGTCGGACCGCCGTGAGCAGGCCGCGGAGATCCTCGAGGCCGATCTCGTTGTCGCCGCGACGCAGCGTGTAGCGCGAATCTTCCGAGCCCGTGCGGTCCTGCGGGATCAAGGAGTCGATCCCGAAGCCCATCGCCTCGAGCTCCTTGAGCCCGGCGTTGATGCTCCGCACCTCGTGGAGATCGACGACCACGAGCTGGTCGTCGCCGGTCCCGGGCGCCGTGCCGGGCGTGGGGTCGCCGGCGGCCTCGGCCTCCTCGAGGCGGCCCACGGCGAGCTCCCCGCCGGCAGCCTTCTCCTTCCCCTTCACGAAGGCCTCGAGCTGATCGCGGCTCGTGAACCAGTGTTCCTCGACGCCATAGTAGACGTGGTACATCGGCAGCCGGCCCGACTGCGGGTCGCGGCGGCGGGCGTGGTCGCGGAGGCTCACGCCCCGCTTCTCGAGGGCCACGAGCGCATCCTCGAGGCCGGAGAGCGTGCGGCAGAGCTTCTGCATCTCGTCGCCCGAGATCTCGCGGCCGTCGCCGGGGAAGAACACCCCCTCGCCGAGCCCCTGGTCGAGGAGCTGGTTCTTCATCTCCTCCTCGGTCTGCACGTAGTAGACGGTCTTCTTCGACCGCACGCGGAAGAGCGGAGGCTGCGCCACGTAGACGTGGCCCTTCGCCACGAGCTGGTACATCTGCCGGTAGAAGAACGTGAGCAGGAGCGTGCGGATGTGGGAGCCGTCCACGTCGGCGTCGGTCATGATCACGATCTTGTCGTAGCGTCGCTTGGCGAGGTCGGCCTCCTCGCCGATGCCGGCGCCGATCGCCGAGATGACGCTCCTCACCTCCTCGTTGGCGAGGACCTTGTCCTCGCGGCTCTTGTAGGCGTTGATGATCTTGCCGCGCAAGGGCAGGATCGCCTGATACTCCCGGTGCCGACCCCCCTCGGCGCTCCCGCCGGCACTGTCACCCTCGACGAGGTAGAGTTCGCACTTCTCCATGTCGCGGCTCGTGCAGTCGCGGAGCTTGCCCGGCAGGCCGCCGCCGGAGAGGGCGCCCTTCCGCTCGCGGAGGAGTTGCTTGGCCTTCTTCGCCGCCTCGCGGGCCTCGGCGGCGAGCACGCCCTTCTGGGCGATCGCCTTGGCGCTCTTGGGGTTCTCCTCGAGGTACTTGGCGAGGAAGTCGCCCACGGCCGAGTTGATGATCCCCTCGACCTCGCCGTTGCCGAGCTTGGTCTTGGTCTGGCCCTCGAACTGCGGGTGCGGCACGCGGACGCTGATCACCGCGGTGAGCCCCTCGCGGACGTCTTCGCCGGTCGGCACGAGGTCCTTGTAGAGGCCGGTCTTCTTGCCGTAGGCGTTGAGCGCGCGGGTGAGCGCCGAGCGGAAGCCCGAGACGTGCGTGCCCCCTTCGGTCGTCGAGATGTTGTTGACGTAGCTGTGGAGGCTCTCGGTGTATTCGCCCGTGTACTGCAGCGCGATGTCCCAGCTCACGCCCTCGCCCGAACCCTTGATCGTGATCACGTCGGAGTGGATCGGGTCGCTCGCCTTGTTCAAGTGCTCGACGAACTCCTCCACACCCCGCTCGTAGAAGTAGCTCTCGCTGTTTCCGGTGGCCGCGTCGGTGAACGTGATCCGCACGCCCGAGTTGAGGAAGGCCAACTCGCGGAGCCGCCGGGAGAGCACGTCCCAGGAGAACTTCGTCTGCGGGAAGATCTGGGCGTCGGGCTTGAACGTGGTCTTCGTGCCGGTACGGGTGGTCGTGCCCATCTTCCGCACCGGGCCGGTCGGCTCGCCACGCTGATACTCCTGCTGCCAGACGTGACCCTCGCGGGAAACCTCGACCTCGCACCATTCCGAGAGGAAGTTGACGACCGTCACGCCCACGCCGTGGAGGCCGCCCGACGTCTGGTAGGCCCCCTTCTCGAACTTTCCGCCGAACTTGAGCACCGTCATCACGCCCTCGAGCGTGGAGACGTCCCGCTCCATCTCCTCGGAGAGTTGCGGGTGGCGATCGACCGGGATGCCGCGGCCGTCGTCCTCGACCGTCACGCTGCCGTCCACGTTGACCGTCACGCTCACGTGCCGGGCGAAGCCCGCCATGCATTCATCGATCGAGTTGTCCACCACCTCGTAGACGAGATGATGCAGGCCTCGCGACGTGTTGTCGCCGATGTACATGCCGAACCGCTCGCGGACGTGCTCACGGTCGGAGAGGTGCTTCAAGTCCGCCGACGTGTAGTCCTGATTGGGTTCGGAAGCCATGGCGTTCTCCAGTCGGGGGAAGTCAGACGATGGGGCCGGCGTCGGCGACGACGCGGCAGCGGATGTCACGGATGCCGGCGTCGGGCACGAGTTCGCGAAGCCGCTCGAGGATCGCGGCCTTGTGGAAGCCGAACTCCTGAACGTGGGCCGAGTGGCTCACCGACACCTCGAGCACGCCGCGACGCACGCTGCCCGGTCGCGACGCGGCCGCGAGCGCCGCCGGCGCCGCCTCGCGCCAGGCCGACGCGAGCGCCGACGACGACTGCTCGCGGTCGTAGCCCGTCCGCGCCAGCAGCCGCGACACGAGCCGGCCGATCGAGGTCGGGTCGGCGGACGGGTTCGGACGCCGTGGGTTCGCTGCCATGGATGCCGCCGAGACCTTCCACGCTAGTCCGCCGCCAGCGGCATGATGACGTAGCCGTAGCCGTCCTCCGTGCTGCACACGCAGGCGCTCTGGGCGTCGGTGATCTCGACCGTCACGGCGGCCGCAGGGTCGAGGACGCGGAGGAAGTCGGCCATGAACCGCGGATCGAGCTTGATCCGCACGGTGACCCCGGCATGGTCGATGGGGAGCTCGACGCGGCTTTCGCCGCTCTCGGCCGACCGGCCCGAGAGCACGAGCTGCCCCGGCTCGAACGAGAAATCGACCCCCTTCGACTGCTCGCTCGTCACGATTGCCGCCTGCCGCACCGCCGCCAGGAGCGGCCCCGCGACGAGCTGCACCCGCACGGCGTCGGGACGCTCCGGGAACACGTCGCGCCAGCGCGGGAAGCGGCCCTCGACGAGCCGCGCGGAGATCGTCGTGCCGGCGGTCTTCACCAGGATCTCACTCGGCCGCACGGCGATCGCGACCGGCTGATCGGCGCCGCCGAGGCAGCGTTCGATGAGTTGCATGGCCCGGGCGGGCACGATCGGCTGGGCATCGGCCTTGGCGCCATCCTTGGCCTCCGCCGGCCCCTGCATCCGCGCGAGCCTGCGGCCGTCGGTGCCCACGGCGATCACACCCGGACTCGAGAACTCGACGAGCACGCCGCCGAGGGCGTAGCGGCTCGACTCGTTGTCGGTGGCGAACACCGTGCGGCGGACGAGCTCCCGCACGAGCGGCGTGCCCAGCTCGAAGTGGTCGCCCGAGGGGAAGGTCGCCACCGAGGGAAACTCGAGCGGATCCTCGGCCGGGAGGCGGAACTCGCTCCGCGGAGCCTTGACCACCGCGGCCGTGCCGTCGGAGTGGATGTCGAACACGGTGCCGGCGGCGCTCTCGCGGACGATCGCCATCAGCCGGCCGCTCGGCAGGAGCACCGCCCCCGGCGCCGCCACCTCGACCCCGTCGATCTCGATGCGGATGCCCACCTCGAGATCGGTCGCCGAGAGCACCGCGCCCTCGCGGGTGGCCTCGAGTTTCACGTTCGTGAGGACGGGTTTTGGCGACCGGGAGGGGACGACCGCCGAGGCACTCTGGAGCGCGGCGAGCAGCGGTTCCTTCGGGCAGCGAATCTTCATCGGCAAAGCGTGTCCTGGTGTCCGTCGGGGGCCCGTCACGAAGCCCCCCAATGTACCCGATCGGGAGGCCTCCGGTAATGCCCTGACGCGGCGGATTCCCGTGGGAATGAACCGCCAGGAGGGCTGCTGCTGACTGCTGTTTCTTCTTCATGTTCTTTGAGGAAAGACAGCAGGCATCAGCAGGGGAGCAGGCCGAGCATCCAGGGACGCTCTCCGCCCGTTGCCGTCACCATCGCACCGGTGTCGGTGATGCGACGGGACCATGATTTCCGCAGTCGCGACGCTCTCACGCGGCGACGAGAGGGTGTGCGTGAACTGACGGTCGCATGTCGAAGGGGCGTCGCGCATCGGTGTGGTCCGCGGTCGGTCGCGAGTCGTTGGGTCGTGGAGCAGGCGGTCGTCGCGTCGTCGCGTCGTCGTCGTGCCGCCGTCGAGAGAATCGTCGCCGCGCCGGCCAGGAGCCGCCGTGCACGCAATCGACACTCCAGCGACATTGCACCGGAGGGTCAGCCCGCGGAGCGTCGCCGGCTGCGGCGCGAGGCGATCTCGGAGGCGAGCCGTTCGACGTCGCCGGCGAAGGCGGCATCGGCACGCATCCGATCATGGACGCTGCGCACGCCCCGCATCACCGTCGTGTGGTCGCGGCCGCCGAAGGCGCGGCCGATCGCGCCAAGGCTCCTTCCGGTGAGGTGCCGTGCGAGATACATCGCCAGGCTGCGGATCTCGGTCACCGTGCGCTGTCGGCCGTGGCCGACGAGAGCTTCGGAGTCCACGCCACGCTGTCGGGCGGTGTGGCGGATGATGCTGGCGACGCTCACGGCTGCGACGGTCGTCGCGGCAGGCGCTGGCACGGGCAGCGGGACGACGAGGCCGGCCATGAGCCGAGACTCCAGTGCCGCCACAAGCCCGGCTTGCGGCGGGGGCACGGCGAGCGACACGCACACCCTCGTTCCCTCGTCAGCCGCGTGGTCGAGGAGGATCGCGCAGGCCTGCTGGCTGCCGGGCGCCACGATCCGGTCGAGGCCGCGGATCACCACCACACGTGCTGCCGCGAACCGCCGCCGCAGCCGATCGGCACGGCTGGCATCGTCGCCTGACGCGAGGTCGGCCGCGAGATCGTCGCCGTCGGCCGCGACCACGCCCTGCGGATCGGCCGCCGTGAACGCCGCGACGACGTCGTCGATGAGCCGCTCGCTGCCCGCGACCGCCACGAGCACGAGCGGGCCGGCGCCGTGGTTCAACCCGCCGCACGCCGCATCGCGGACGAGGCCTCGCCGGAGGGCGGCCTCGATCGGAGGCACACCCGCCGACTGAGCTCGACGAGCGGAAGCCATCGGAGCGACCCCGGGGTTCATCCGACCCGGGACCACCTGGTGCCCGGGTCCGGCCTCCCTGCCGCACCGCGTCATGACCGGATCCTACCGGCCGCCGGCCGTCGCTTGAAGGCCGCCGCGGCCAAGCCCGTGAAACACGGCTACGAGTCGCTCGAGCGCCGCGGTCACGTCGGCCTCGGTGGAGTCGTGTCCGAAACTCGCCCGCACGGCGCCGGCAGCCACATGATCCGGCAGGCCGGCCGCCGCCAGCGCCGGTGACGGCTCGCTCGAGCCGCTTGCGCAGGCCGTACCGGTGGCCAGACACACGCCCGCCAGATCGGCCGCCATCACGACCGCCTGCCGATCGAGGTGTGGGAACGCCACCGTCGCGACGTGTGGGGCCCGCGGCACGTCGGCCGCGACGACGACGGCCTCGATGCCCGCGCGGGCAGCCGCCGCGACGATCCCGCACTCGAACCGATCGCGCAGCGAGGCCACGCGCGCCGAGGTCCGGGATCGCTCGGCCGCGGCCAGTTCGAGCGCGCAGGCGAATCCCACCGCGAGCACGACCGCCTCGGTGCCGCCCCGGGCCCCGAGTTCCTGCGGCCCGGGCACCACGGGCTCGAGGCTCGCTCCGCCGCGCACGACGAGTGCGCCTGTGCCCCGTGGCCCGCCGAACTTGTGCGGGGCGCAGGCGAGGCTTGTGACCGGCCAGGCGTCGAACGGTCTGTCGTCCCAGCCCACCGACTGCGTCGCGTCGGCGTGGACGAGGAAACCGGAGGCGACCGCCGCCGTGACCGCGGCCGGTGTTTCGCGGGTGCCGGTCTGTCCGCAGACGGGCGTCACGCAGAGCATCCCTGGGCCGCCGTGACGGATCTCATCGGCCGCCGCCGAACCTGCTGAAAAGGTGGCGTCGAGCGGGAGCATCACCCGCTGCCAGCCCCGGCGGGCGAGATCGGCCGCCGCGGCCGTCACGCTTCCATGGTCCCGCGACGACACGAGCACGCGGCCCGGTGACGTTCCAGCCGTGCCGAGCATGCCGAGACGGTTGGCCTCGGTCGCGCCGCTGGTGAACACGAGCCGGTCGCGGTGCGGGCCCGTCGTGCGGCCACCGAGCAGGATCAGGATGCGTTCGCGGGCCTCCTCCAAAAGCGCCCGCGCGTGGCGGCCGAGCGCGTGCGGACTCGACGGGTTGGCGAACGCGGCGGCCTGGGCCTCCGCCATCGCCATCGCCACCTCCGGTCGCAGCGGCGTGGCGGCGGCGTGGTCGAGGTAGACCGGCGCGGCACGCGGAGAGGAGCCGGCGGCGGGCATGCGCTGGCCGACGTTCAGCCGGCGTCCAGGAACGACGCGATCCGGTCGAGGCCGGCGGCGAGCTTCTCCTCCGACGCCGCGAACGACATGCGCACATGCCCCTCGGCGCCGAAGGCGCTGCCGGCCACCGTGGCCACGTGATGCCGCTCGAGGAGCGCCTCGCACCACTGGCCGCTCGTGGCGATGCCGGCCGTCTTCATCCGCGCCAGCGGCGTTCGGATGTCGAAGAAGGCGTAGAACGCGCCACCGATCTCGGGCAGCCGCACGCCGGGGATCGTCCGAAGCCGCTCGACGACGAGATTCCGCCGCTTCTCAAAGGCCTGCCGCATCTCGGCCACGCACTCCTGCGGGCCGGTGAGCGCGGCCACGGCCGCGTGCTGGCTGATGCTCGCGGGGTTGCTCGTCTCCTGGCTCTGGAGGTTGGCGATCGCCTTGGAGAGCGGCTCGGGCGCGATCGTCCAGCCGATCCGCCAGCCGGTCATGGAGTAGGTCTTGCTCACGCCGGCCACGACGACCGTGCGCTCGGCGAGGCCGGGCCGCAGCGTCGGGAACGACACGCTCGCGCGACCGTCATAGACGAGCTGGTCGTAGATCTCGTCGGAGACGACCGCCAGATCGCGCTCGATCGCGATGTCGGCCAGGGCCCCGAGTTCGGCGGCCGAGT
>Ga0233425_10010094_pt1 | contig 11653 bp, 4 predicted proteins | sample Watercolumn_Towu_2_FD_181712 | JGI IMG/M metagenome (GOLD analysis project Ga0233425, IMG submission 181712) | Freshwater microbial communities from Lake Towuti, South Sulawesi, Indonesia - Watercolumn_Towuti2014_140_MG | ecosystem: Environmental > Aquatic > Freshwater > Lake | place: Indonesia...
TCAAGGCCGACGTCGTCCAGACCGAGGGCGTTTCCACCACGGTGCGCATGGCCGCGCGCCTGCCTAATGCCTGCACGCGCCTGTGCCACTTGACGGCCCGCTACGCCCTGCCCCTGAAGGTCCGCGCCGAGGAAAAGACCCTTGCGTCCGTCCCGCTGATCATGCCGGCCAACGGCGAAGTGACGAGCAATTGCTTGAACTTGACCACGGCCCCGGAACTCCACGTACAACCACGTCCGGGCCTCTGGACGTCCACCGGGGCCATCGGCACGTTGCACGGGCAGCGGCGCTCGCTGCAACTCTCGGCCGAGCAACGCGTGTACGCCGTCGATATGGAAGTGCAGCACGAGCCCGCCGGCGAGGCCGCGATCGTGGTGGAACGCGCGTGGGTGCAGACCTGGCTGACCGAGAAGAGCCGGGCGGACCGCGCCGTGTTCCAGTTGACCGGCACGGCCCTCGAGGTCGACGTGGCCCTGCCCCCCGGCGCCGAACTCGACCGGGTGTGCGCACTGCTGGACGGCAAGCGCGTGGCGGCGGAACCGGACGCGGACGGTCGCATGCTCCTCGCGCTGGGGGCCGAGCCGGGCCGCCGCGTGCTGGAGCTTCGCTACCATTTCCTCCAGCGGCCGGCGCGCGGGGCGATGGACATGGTGCTTCCACGGCTGCGCAACGCCGCCTGGGTCCGCCGTTTGTACTGGCAACTGGTGTTGCCGCGCCACGAGCACGTGGTCTGCTCGCCGCCCGGACTGACCCACGAATCGCGTTGGGGTTGGAACGGCTACTTCTGGGGACGACTGCCGCTGCTGGACCAGGCCCAACTGGAGACCTGGACGGGCATCCCGAAATCCCGCCTCTCGCCGCTCCCCGCCGGCGCGAACTGCTATTTGTTCAGCACCGTGGGCGGCGTGGCGCACTGCGAAGTGCGCACCACGTTGCGCGCCTGGATCGTGCTGGGCGTCTCCGGAATTGTGCTGGCGGCCGGACTGCTGTTGATCTACGTCCCGGGCGCGCGCCATCCCGCGGCGTTGCTGGTCGCGGTGGTCATGCTCGCAGGGCTCACGGCCATGTGCGCGGAAGCGGCCCTGCTCGCCTTGCAGGCCGCCGCCTTGGGCATGGCCTTGGTGCTGGTGGCCGGAATCCTCTCGCACGGCCTGCGCGCGCGGCGCCGCGCCGTGGTCCCGGTCGCGGAGCGGGGCAGCTCGGCGATCAGCGGCGGATTGCCTTCCACGCACAGCGAGTACCGCATCCCCTCCGCCGACGACCAGGCCCCGCTTTCCGCGCCACCTTCCACGACGCCCCCCCTGCTCCCGGATGCCGAGCCATGAGGCGACATGCACTGTGGTTGACGCTCGTCGTCATTGCGACCCAGGGACTGCGCGCCGCGGGAGGCGAGCCCAAGCCGGCAAGTGCAGAGGCGAAGCCGGCGGCCGGCGAGTCGAAAGCCCCGGCCCCCGAGGCAAAACCGCGCGCGGCAGCAGCGAAACCCGACGCCGGCGAGGCAAAATCTGCCAACGGGGAGCCCAAGCCGGCCAGGCCGCCCGAACAAGCCCAACCACGCGAGCAAGCCAAGCCGGACGCGGCAGACTTGGTCTTTCGCCGGGTCTTTGTCCCGCACCATCTCGCGGCGGAATGGCCGCGCGGCGGATTTGCGTACCGGCCGGTCGAGGTCAAGGAGTTTCAGGCACTCTTGCGTCAGGCGCGTGGGGCGTCTGGCGACGACGCGCCGCCCACAACGCCCCGGCTCGCCATCGCACGATACCAGGCGCGCCTCGCCGGGGAACAGCGTCTCGCGGGCGAAGCGACCCTGGAGATCGCCCACACCGCCAAGTCGCCCGTCACGTTGCCACTGGACCCCTGGAACCTGGCAGTGACCGACGTGCGCTGGAGCGATTCGGAATCGGCGCCGGTCGCGCTTGGATTGGCGCGCGACGGCAAACAGAAGGTGTTGGTGGACCGGCCGGGCCGTTTGCAGTTCTCGTGGTCGCGCGTTGGCCAGCGCGAGGCGAACGGGACCACGGTCTTCCAACTCGAAATCCCCGCCTGTCCCCTGGGCCGGCTCGTTCTTGACCTGCCTTCGGACCTTGTTCCGGCGATCGATCACGGGCTGGTGTTGCAGTCTTCCCCGGCGGGCGTGGACAACTTGCGCCGCTGGCAACTGGAGTTGACCGGCCACGGGCGTTTCCGGCTCAGTCTTTCCCAAGTCGCGGACCCGGTTCCTGTCGCCGGCGCGGCCTCTCCCGACAATCCGCCCCCGAAGTCGCGTGGGGACGGCCGCCGGCCCTTGGCCTTGTTTCGGCAATCGACGACTTACAAGTTGGCGCGACAAGGCTTGGAAGTCTCCGCGCGACTGCGGCTGGAGGCGCACAACGGGCCCTTGGACGAGATCCTGGTGGAACTCGATTCTCCGCTGCAACTCGTGGCGGCGAAGCAGGACGACGCGCCGCTCGCCGCGCGTGGGGCAAGTTTCCAACTTGCCGATCCCGCCACGGCACGTGGGGCAAGTTCCCAACCTGCCAACCCCTCCAAATCCGCAACCCGCCTCCTGCTGACGCTTGCCAAGCCGCTCGACGGCGGCACGACCACGGTGACGCTGGACGCCGTTGCCCCGCTCGTCGCCGGCCAGGCGTGGACCCTGCCGCGGATCCTGCCGGTCGGGCTCACGTGGCTGGAAGGGACGACGTTTCTCCGCGTGCCGTCGCCGTTGGTCTTGGAGCACGTCCGCCCCATCGACTGCCGCCAATCGGACGTGGACGACCTTGCTTCTCCGCAGTCGGGTGCTCCTCCGCAGTCGGGCGAATGGCTGCGGTTCGACGGCTACAAGCCGGGCGCGGCCGTGGAGTTGCAGATTGGCGAGCGTCCCGCGCGCATGCAAACTCTCAGCGGCATCTCCACCGAGGTGGGCGACGGCAAGATCACCAGCCGCGTGACCACCGAGTTCCGCGCCACGGACGCCCCCGTCTTCGACCTGGCCGCCGACGTCAACCCGCACTGGACCATCGATTCCATCGAATCGTCGCCGGCTGACGCTGTGGACGACTGGACGCTCCAAGGCCCTGAGAACGGGGCACGCACGTTGACGGTCCGCCTGGCCCGGCCCTTGGGCGCGCGCGAGCCGCTGCGCCTGACCGTGGTGGCGCGCCGCGTGTATCGCTCGCCAGGCCCGGACCTGGGGGCCGACGACCTGGTGCCGCTGCGCTTCCCGGTTACGACGGGCGGCAGGCGTCTGCTCTCGGTGCGCGCCGTGGGGCCTTTCGACTTGAAGCGCTCGGGCGACGATCCCTTGCAGACCTTGCTCGTCTCGGGGCTCGTGCCCTCCGAGTTGGAGTTGCTGGGCGGCGCCAGCGGAGACCTCCTGGTGGCCGACGATCAGGCCGCGCGGGGCCTCCACGTCTCCTTGGAAAGCGGGAAACCGGCCTACGCGGCGGCCATCCGCGTCGAGGCCGCGGTCGGCGGCGAGGGTCTGGAGGAAAGCTACCTCATCGAGTGCGAGCCCCGGTCCGCTTCCGTGGACCGCGTTTTGGTGCGGTTCTCGCCGCCGCGCAAGGCCCCGTTGCGGTGGTCCCTGGAAGGCAAGGACGAGGAGCAGGTGGTGGCCAAGCGCTGGTCCCCGGCGCGCGCCTCGGCCGGGTCCGAGACCTGGGAAGTGGCCCTGCGCCATGCCCGGTCCGCCTCGTTCCGAATCCGGGCCGTGCGCGAAACGAAGTTGTCCGAGCGCACGCCGGTCAGCCTGGCCTGCCTGCCCGAGGCCGCCACGCAGCGCGGCGCCCTGATTGTCCGCGACTTTGGGCCTCGCAAACTGGTGATCGAGAACCGCCGCTTGCGCACCATCCCGGCGGCCACGGCGGACCAGGCCGCTCCGGTGCCCGCCGACCAATACACTACCGCCCGGGCCACGTGCTACTACGACCCGATGCGCGACGCCGGCCCCGAGTCCGAACCGGCCCTGCTGCTGACCATGTCCGACGCGGCGGAAGCCCCCAACGCCTGGGTCTGGAACTGCGAGCTTCAATCGCAGTACGCGGCCGACGGCACGGGCCAGCACCTGCTAACGTACCGCATCCAATGTGCCGGCGGCGCGCGTTTGCGCCTGACCTTGCCGCCGGAAGTCACGCGCAAGAACGTGCAATGCCTGTGGATCGACGGCATCGCGGCCACCCCCTGCTGGTGCCAAAGCGACGACGAGGAGACCCTGTGCATCGACCTGCCGCCGCGCAAGAAGCTGCCGGTTGTGGCGGTCCACCTCGCCGCGCCGGCCGCTCCCTTGGCGGCACGCGGCGACCTGGAACCCCCGCTGCCGCAGGCCGACCTGCCCGTGCTCGCCACGCACTGGACCGTCTGGCTGCCCGCGGGGTATGAAGCAGCGGACTTCGAGCCGGGCCTTCCCACGTGCGCGGCGCGCCAGCCCACGTGGGGCCAGCGGATCTTCGGCGTACTCGGCCGTCCCCCCGCACAACCGGTGTTCAATCCGCTCGATCCCAAACAGTGGGCCGCAAGTCTCGCCGCGCATGCACCGCCGGCAAACACCACGGCTGCCGAAGCCGCCCCGCCTGACAACCGCCCGTGGGCCGCGGCGCCGCTGCCTGGCCTCGACGCCCCGGACACGGCCGGATGGAACGGCTATCGGCTGGCCCTTTCCGAAAACGCGAGCGCGGGCCTGGCCTACTTCCACGCGCCGACCCTTCGCGCCTGGGGCTGGCTGGCGATGTTGCTGATCGCCGTCCTGGGTTGGTGGAAGTTCGCCAAGCGCGCGGCACACTGGATGGTTGCCGCTGCGGTGCTGGGCGCGTTGGCCCTGGTGGTTCCGCCGGCCTACGCTCCGGTCCTCTCCGGCGCGCTGCTGGGCACGTTGTTCTGCGTGGCCCTGTCCTGGGTCCCGCGCGTCCCCCGGCGCATGGCCGCGCAGCCGGCAAGGTCCGAGCCGCCGAGCACCGTTTCCGGCACGCTGCCCTTTGCACCGCTGCTGGCGCTGGGCTTGCTCTGGCCCGCTGCGGCCGGCGGCGCCGAACGCAAAGAGCCGATCTATCCGGTACTCATCCCCGTGGACGACCGCAACCAGCTTGTCGGCGAACACTACCACCTGCCGCAGGCATTCTACGATCAACTCAGCCAGCGCGCGGCCGCTCGCGGCGACAAGCCACAGGGCTGGCTCATCGCCGCCGCCATCTACCGCGGCGCGCTCGCCCAGGACGCCGATTCGCAGCAATGGGGCGTGAAACCGTTGGCCGCCGACTTCGAACTCCGCGTGTTCAACGCCAACACGCGGGTCCGCATCCCGCTCCACGACCTGACGGCCCGTGTCCTGCCCGAATCCGTGACCCTCGATGGCCAGGCCCTGCAACAGGGCTGGGAGGCCGACGGCGCGGCAGTATTTCTGGACATCGCCGAGGCCGGCCTGCACCACGTGGAAATCCTGCTGCGGCCGACCGTGCGCGGCGAGGGGCGACAGGGCTTTGAACTGGCGGTCCCCCGACTGGCCACCGCGCGCTTGGAACTGTCGGTCCCTGTCGGGGCCCCGGCGGTGGAAGTCCCCACGGCGATCGGCCCGGTGCGCAACGAGAACCAGCCGCCGCGACTGGTGGCCGACCTTGGCCCCGCCGACCGCCTCGCCGTGCGCTGGCAGGATGTGGTGCGCGAAGAAGCCCCCGTGTCCCTGGACGCGGACCAGTTGCTCTGGCTGAAGGTCCAGCCCGGCGCGGTGTGGCTCGATGCCAAACTGAAACTCAAGGTCGCGGCCGGCCACCTCCGCCGACTCCAGATCACCGCCGATCCGCTCCTGGAATTGCTTCCCCTGAGCGGCGACGGCGCGCCCACGGTCCAGGTGCGCCGGCCCGCGGGACAATCGCAACTGATCGAGTTCCGCTGGCCGCGCCCGATCGCCGACGAAACGGTGATCGAGGCCCGGTTTCTGGCTTGCGGCGCGTCCGGCATGGGCCGAGTCCGCGTCCCGCACCTGGAGGTCCCCGACGCGCGCCCGGCACGCCGCTGGCTGGCCGTCTCGCTCGATCCGGGCTTGAAGGAGGAAACCGCACTGCCTCGCCGCTTGGAAAGCGTGCCCGTGACGCACTTTACCAAGGCCTGGGACAAGGCCGACAACCCTCCCGCGAAGGTCAACCCGCCGTCGAAGGTCTACGTCCTGCCTCCCGGGCCGATCGACTGCTCCTTCTCCTTCGCGCCGTGCAAGGTCGAATCCACGGCCGACCAGACCCTGGTCCTCACCTGTGGTCCGTCCGACGTCGAGGTCCGCTTCGATGCGGCCCTGCTGAGCGAGGGGGGGCCCGTGTTTCAACAGACGCTGTCGGCCCCGGCGGAACTTGAGGTCGAGCAGGTCGCGGTCAAGGTCGAGGGCGCCGATCGCCGCAGCCGCTGGGTCGAAGACGGGAAGGGCGCGATTACGGTCTTTTTCAGCCGCCCGGTTTCCGGCCGGCACTCGATCTCGTTGCACGGCCGAATGCCGGCGCGACTGGGCCAAAAGACCGCCTTGCCGTGGGTGAGCATGAAGACCGCTCGCACCCAATCGCAGACCGTGCGCGTGCTCCGCCGGTCCTCGGTGTTGGTGGGACTGGAGGCGTTATCGTACTTGTCGGAATCGAAAGAGGCGGCCGGCGACAAGGCGGGCCCGCTGCGCCTGGTGCGCGCCATGACCGCGGACCCCGGGGCGACGCCAGGCGGCTTGCTCGTCGTGTCGCTAAACCAGCCGCAGTTGCACGCCGACCAGACCACGCGCGTGTTCTGGGAAGAGGGACAGTGGAAGGCCGCGGTGCATTGCCGTCTGCACCGCAAGCCCGGCGAGGCCCGCTCCCTCGGCCCTTACGCCGTGGACGAACTCTGTTTCGACGTGCCGGCGTCCTGGGACGGGCCCTACAAGGTGACGCCGCCCATGAAAGACGAATTGACCGAGAGGCCCGGCGGCGGGCGGCGCTTGGTGTTGCGTCCGGCGGTCCCGATCTCCGCCGACTGCGAGGTGACGATCTCCGCGCCCTTGGACTTCTCGCCTTCGGACCCGATTCTCACGCCCGAGGTCGTGCTGCGTTCCGTGCAGTACGACGAGCGCCGCATGGTCGTTCCGCGCAAGGTGCAGGGCCAAGCCCTGGCCTGGGTGACGCAAGGGCTGCAGGAACTCCCGCCGCCGGCAGCGAAACGCGCGGACGACGCGCTGGTGTATGCGGTGGCGGAAGAGCCGGGGATGGCGGTGCTGCCGGCAGGGGCCGCGGCCTCGGAGGAAGGCCGCGTGCGTCTGGCCGACGTGCGTCTGGCCTGGCAGGCCGACGGCACGTGCCACGGCGCGGCCGCGTTCGACGTGGAGCCCGGCAAGCTCACGCACTGCCCGCTGTGGCTGCCCGGCGACTGCCGCCTGGTCCAGACGACCCTGGCCGGCACGCCGGTCGATCCGCTCCCCGCGCCCGGCGGCGGCTGGCTGGTGCCGCTGACCTCGGAACCAGCGGTGCAGCGTCTCGAAGTCTTGTTCACCACGGGCGAGAGCGACGTGGCCGGCTGGCCGGAGTCGCCGGCCGAAACGCCCTCCGGTCCTGCGCTCAGCGCGCCGGCGATTGTCTCGCCCCCGGCTTCGGTGCTGGAAGTCTTGGACCGGCGTTTCTCTCTTTCCGGCGAAGTCCGCCGCCGGTTTCATGCCCCGCGCCTGGGCGACCTGGCGGTGTTGCGTACCCAATGGTCGGTGGCCGGACCTTCTTGGGCCGGGCCGAGTTCGCCCGAGGATGCCGAGCGGCCCGACTCTGGCCCTGAGCCTCTGGTCCGCGTGTCGGAGCAGGGCGACACGTGGCTACGTGGCGAGTTGCCCGTGCGTTGGCAGACGGCGTTGGACGGATCGCAGGCGGTCGTGCGTTGCGAGATGGCCGGCCGTTGCCACGCGCTGGTGCTCCGCTACCGCCCCGCCGCGGCCGACGCTCTTTCCGGGCGCGTCCTGGGTGCGGCCGTGTGGGCCTCGCTGCTGGGGTTTGCCGTGGTGCTGGTGCGTCGCGGCGCGTTGTGGCGGTGCTTTGCGCGTTGGCCCCATGCCTTGGGCGTGGCCCTGGGCCTGGCCTGGTGGTTGTGGTTGTGGCCCAGCGTGCTGGGGCTGGTGATCGTGGCGGTGGTGTTGTTCAGCCACTTCGCCCCCTGGCTGCGCAAGGCCGCGGCGTGAACCGCTCTAACGCGACCGTGGTAGGGTAAGCGTCCCGCTTGCCCAGGTTGGCGCCGCGGGCCCTCGCTGCACGCCTTTCGCACTGGCGGCCGATTTTCCCACTGGCTACCGACAGGTTTTCCCCACGCGCCAACGCCTTTGCGCCGCGCCCTCCGCGACGCAACTCCCGGCAAGTCGAACAGTTGCGCATCTCGGCCGCCACGGCGCCCTTGACCGGAACTGTGCATGTGTTCTAGTGAGAACCTGTCCACTAATTCGCGTGCCCTCCCGCTCATGACCGCCCCCTGCGTCGAGCCCCTGCCCCTCTACCGCCCACGAAACCCCCAGGCCTCCGACCTGTGGCGCCTGCTGGACCAGCACTTCGAGACCTTCCAGCGCGTGTACGACGAGCAGTTCCAGCCCAAGTACGGCTTCTGGCGACCGATCGTCGAGCGTTCGGTGAGGGCCTTCCTCGACTGCGGCGACCTGCATCAGGGCTTTGCGCGCGTCCGCTGTGCGGACTGCAAGCACGAGCTCTTCGTGGCCTTTTCCTGCAAGCAGCGCTGCACTTGCCCCTCTTGCCACCAGAAGCGTGCGCTGCTCACCGCCATCCACATGGCCGAGGACGTGTGTTTTCCCGTCGCCCACCGCCAAGTGGTCCTCACGATCCCCAAACGCCTGCGAGTGCATACCCGATACGATCGCACGCTGCTGGGCAAACTCTCCGCCTGTGCCTGGACGTGCATTCAGGATGAAATCCGCCGTGCCCTCGGCCGCCAGGACGTTCACCCGGGCATGATCGCCGCCATCCAGACGTTCGGAGAACTCCTTCACTGGCACCCGCACCTTCACTGCCTGGTTCCCTGCGGTGCCTTTACCGCGGGGGGCGAGTTCCTGGAAGTCCCCGAATTCGACATCGAGCGGCTGGAAGCGGCTTGGCGGGAGGCGGTCTTTGCTCTGTACCTGGCCGAAGGCAAGATCGGGCCCGAGGTGGTCGAGAACATGCGGAACTGGCCCCACAGCGGCTTTCACGTGGACCAATCGGTGTGGTTGGCGGCCGGCGACCGTGCGGGCATCGAGCGCGTGGTGGGCTACATGACCCGCTGTCCCTTCAGCCTCTCGCGGCTGGTGAAGGTCAGCGAGACCGGGGAGGTCATCTACAAGGCGGAGAAGGACGCCTGCCGGGCCTTCCCGGACCCCGACGGCGATGGTTTGGCCTCTGGTCCCAAACGGAATTACCAGGTCCTCCCGCCGCTAAAATTTCTGGCCGAATTCACCCAACACATTCCGCCCAAGGGCTCCCATCTCATCCGCTATTACGGCTGGTACTCGAACAAGGCCCGCGGCATGCGTCGCAAGGCCGCGGAAGCGGCAGCCGCCGCGGAACAGCCGACTGCGGCCGTGGCCGAAGGCGCCGCAGCGGTTCCGGTCCGTAACCGTTCGAGTCAGACCTGGGCGATGCTCATCAAGCGGGTCTACGAGGTCGATCCGTTGACGTGCGATCGCTGTGGCGGCCGAATGAAAGTCGTCGCTTTTCTCGAGCCGCCGCAAGGGGAGGTGATCGAGAAGATCTTGCAGCACTGTGGGCTGTGGAATCCCGCGTCGCCGCGGGCCCCACCCTCTGCCGCCGCGCTGGTCTACGTCCCAGACGCTGATGGGGACGGCCAGACGGCAGGTCCCGACCAGTCCGGCGAACTGACGTACGTGCCGGACCCGGATGGGGACAGCCAGACGCCATCCTCTGAGGCGCCCTGGGAGGTGGACCCGTTCGACGCGGACCCCTTCGAGGCGGCCTTCTAACCTTCTAAAGCTGACGGAAGCGCGTGCCCAAAGGAGCGGTGCGCGCCTGCGGCGGAATCTGCCCCAATCGATATCCCAGCCAACCCCTATTTTGCTGGATGACCGTGTGAGGTTGTGCGGCAAGTTCCGTCGAGAACTCTCTGAAGAATGCTTGCAGGGGCGAGGCGGGGAGTGCGGCCCTAGGGCCGCACTCCCCGCCTCGCCCCTTGATGTGCCAGATTCTCCAGGTTAGAATCGGCGCTGTGGGGAAAAAGCAATTGCCTATCAAGAAAGGCCGAGCCTTCCAGTCCCTCGATGCCGTCGATCTTCAAGTAGCAAAACGTCTCGCCGCATTTAGAAAAATCCGCCGAACGTAGCGCCTCGGCGGACTCGAATCGCTCCAAAAGGCCGGGGAGGGCAGTGTAAGCAACCAGCACATCGGGTCGCCCTGGATAATCCTCGCGTTGGGGTGGCCGCCCGTGAAACATATGGCACGAGTCGCTTAGGTCGCGCGCGTGCCATGGCCTGGCGTCTTCTTCTGTCATCTGGAGTCTTTCCACAAACGAAGCCAAGGACATTACGCTCAAATGAGCCGACTAGACCTCATCCCGCGGGGACCAACCACTTTCGATGCGTTCCAGCAAGAGGCCATAGGAAATGACCTGCTTCAGTGGAAGATCATAATGTTCCGGCGATAGCGATCCAACTTTCACTGCCGCGCGCTTTCCGTCCCAAATAAACCAAGTTTTCTTTCCGGTCGCAAAGTTCCGGTTGCACGCCTTGAAGACCGGAAGCCCCCTGCATTGCTTCGGGATCTTCTCGTTGCAGACAATCGTGACCCATCCCTGCGTGACTGCCGGCGCCAACGGACAGAATGCGTAAAATCGCTCTCCTTGCCGAACCAGCTCCGGTAGATCCTCCGGACGAGATTTGAATATGCCTGGCAGCACACGGAACAATTTTCCCCATCCCGGCGGCTTCACGTAATTGTAGGTATACTGCGCGTAAGCGAAACGCCCTGTCGATAAGGGAATCTCGATTACGTCGCCCAGCACGAGCCGCTTGTAGTTCCGCCCCTTCTTGCCGCTCATAATCCAAGTCTCTCCATCACGCCTTTAGCCCACTCAAGCTGCTTCTCGTATTTCCAGAGTTTAGCTTCAGCGATGCCCCGATTGATGTTGTCGAGTATACCACCAACGTCTTTCGTAGAGCGCCCGAGCGAAAAAAGGGGTCAGAACTATTTGTTTGTACATACATCTGTTCTATTCGCTCGAAAACAGTTCTGACCCCCTTTTCGCCTCCCACGCCATGCGGTCAGCTTACCACAAACGGGGAAACTGGGCAAGCGATTTGCTACGGGTGTAGCGAATCGCTCATAGTCGTTTAGACGGGTTTGCTACTACTCGCGCTGTGGGTCCGCTTTTTATGGCGGTCCCTGGAGAACTTCCGCGGCCCCCCGATTATTGCGGAACAACTCGCCGTTCCTCCGGCGACAGCGCGATGCGCAAAGGGAGGGGGTTCGGGGCGAAAATTCCGCGCCGGGGCGAAAAATGGCTCAATAAACTACTTCCCCCGGGCGTGGAAATATGGTATGGTACACGTTTGAATAGAGGCACGCGCCGTGGCCACGGCCGGCAAACGGCGGCGCCGTTGTAGCCGGTCTCCGACCGAGCCACGCCCCCGACCTAAGGTCCCTTGGACAGAAGTAGGCATTCGGTCGGATTTTTCGGCGGGGTCGGGAGCCCCGCGCCGAACTCG
>Ga0233425_10010095_pt1 | contig 11652 bp, 7 predicted proteins | sample Watercolumn_Towu_2_FD_181712 | JGI IMG/M metagenome (GOLD analysis project Ga0233425, IMG submission 181712) | Freshwater microbial communities from Lake Towuti, South Sulawesi, Indonesia - Watercolumn_Towuti2014_140_MG | ecosystem: Environmental > Aquatic > Freshwater > Lake | place: Indonesia...
GCATATCAATCTCCTGTGGATGCGGACTGGACCGTTTGACGTGTTCGACACCAGCAGGATACCTCAGCTTCTCGAAATGCGCTACTCTCCCAGGAGCATGGGAAAGTTATTTAATTCTCGTTCCTATGAGGACGACGAGGATAGTTCCGGGCAGCTTGATATGTTCAGTTGGTACGACGACGAGGATAGCGACAACCAAGCGCCGGAGGATGATCCCGATGAGTATTAAGACCGAGCTTCTTGAAGAGCCTAAGTTGCAGTTTGGCAGCTATTTTGAACACGAGGACTGCAAGACCGGACTTGCGGCGTATGGTCCGTTTGGCAAGAGTGTTGCTGGATTGCACCCATCCGAAATCAAGCTCGGTTTCATCGGTACCGGTGAAACAGTCTCGGATGGGAAGGAGTGGATAGAGGAGTGCGCTCAACCTATTGAAAGCGAGAACGTCAAAAGGAGTTCCAGCCGCTCTGACTCCACAGACACTCTCCCCGGCGTAGACATGTCTGACCCTCAGGGCGATCAGTTGGAGAAAATCCTTGATCGGGACTTTGTCGGCTTTAGTAGAGAGAGTCCATTTGCTTGCTGTTTTCAGACGAACGAGCGGTGGGACAGGGTCATCAACCATCGTGAGGTGCAGCGGATTCTCGACGTACCCAACAAGGAGCAGCGCATCTGGCAACTTGTGGTAAGGTTTGAAGAAGAACTTAAGAGCTTGGCTACAACCAGCCCTTCGCCAGATATTGTGATTGTGGCACTTACCCCGGCGATGGTCGATCTGGCCCATGCGGTTAAGCTTTCAGATAGTTCATGGCTAAATTTCCGTCGTGCGATCAAGGCTTGTGCGATGAAGTGGGGTGTACCGATCCAGCTTTTAAAGCATCGCACCGTGACCGGTCAGGGCGCTGATCTGCAAGACAAGGCGACACGGGCATGGAATTTCTGCACGGCGCAGTATTACAAAAAAGAAGGTGTACCTTGGAGACCGATCACACTCCAACCTAAAACCTGCTATGTCGGAGTGAGCTTCTATACCGCAGGTGACGAGGATGCTAATGTCACTGTGCGCTCTAGCGTGGCGCAAGCCTTCGACTATCTTGGGCAAGGCCTCGTCTTGCGCGGTGATCCCTTTGTCTGGGATAAGGAGCAGTTCGGTCGTAGTCCGCATCTGACTAAGGCAGCGGCACGCAAACTCGTTCAGGACGTTCTGAAGGAGTATGTTCGGGTGATTCATACTCCACCCTCACGTATAGTCGTGCACAAGACGTCGAAGTTCTGGGGTGCCGAGCATGGTGACTATAACGAACTTGAGGGGTTCTACGAAGGTATAGATTCGGTGTTTGCGGGATGTGAGTCTGATCTCCTGGCTCTAAAGCAAACCGGCGTCTATCTGTTCCGTGAAGGCCGATATCCACCAGTACGAGGTACGTATTTTTGCGTGGAGGGTCAAGGGCATTTCCTCTACACGATGGGTTTTGTTCCCTATCTACAGACATATCCTGGGAGCTATGTCCCGGAACCGTGGCAGATCATTGATCACCACGGTGGCAGTTCACCGAAGGACCTTTTTCGCGAAGTTCTGGCACTGACTAAGATGAACGTGAACAACTGTTCGTTTGCCGATGGCAGCCCAATAACGCTATCCTTCTCTCGAAAAATCGGTGAGATCATGAAACACGTTCCCGTTGGTGAGACGGTTCAACCGAAGCTAAAATTTTATATGTGAGTGCGGGGTACGACTTCCCCGTTTCACTCCACCATCCGCCTGTGCTATACTTTTCCCAATTCGCATCCATCCACAGATCGTGACTGCTATCGCCACAGGTTAACCCATGACACCCACCCACCCCACCGAACCGATCACCACCCAAACCCCCAACCTGGCCGCCGAACGCCTGGCGGCCCTGCGCGAGCTGTTCCCCGACATTTTCACCGAAGGCAAAGTAGACAGCGCCAAACTGCGCGCGGCCGTCGGCGAGCTGGCGGATGATACACCCGAACGCTACACCTTCAGTTGGGCGGGGAAACGCGACGCGCTCCGGCTGCTGCAAACCCCTACCCGCGCCACCCTGACGCCGGCGCGCGCTGAGTCGCTCGACTTCGACGACACCCAAAACCTGTTCATCGAGGGGGACAACCTTGAAGTCCTGAAGCTGCTCTATAAGCCGTACTTCGGCCGGGTGAAGCTGATCTACATTGACCCGCCGTACAACACCGGCAATGACTTCGTGTACCCCGACAACTACGCCGATCCGCTGGCGACCTATCTGCAGATGACCGGCCAACAGGACGCCGCGGGGAACCTGCTCGCCAGCAACACCGAGACCAGCGGCCGTTATCATTCGGCCTGGCTTTCGATGATGTATCCGCGGCTGTTTGTGGCCCGCCAACTGCTGCGTGAGGATGGCGTGATCTTTGTGAGCATTGATGACCAGGAGGTTCACAACCTGCGGATGGTCATGAACGAGGTGTTTGGCGAGGAGAATTTTGTGGCGACAGTGATATGGCAGAAGATTTTCGGCCCAAAAAATGACGCAAGGTATCTTTCCGACAATCACGATTATGTTGTGCTTTATGCCCGTGCCAAGCCAGCCTGGACTCGAAATCTACTGCCAAGAACCGGCAAGACGGATGAAAGATACGCCAATCCAGATAATGATCCCCGCGGCCCTTGGGCTTCGAGCGATCTTTTGCGGATGGAACACCGAGATAACAGCGTTTACACGATAGTCTCATCGACAGGTAAGCAATGGAAGCCTGAACCCGGAACGAGTTGGCGACACCCGGAAGATGAAATGCTGGCTCTGATCGCGGACAACCAAGTCTATTTTGGGCCAGAGGGTCACAGTAAACCCCGTAGAAAGCGATTCCTGAAAGACGTGCGCCCCGGAATCGTTCCTGAAACCATTTGGGAACACGATGATGTAGGACACAGTCAGGAAGGCACTCAGGAATTCAAGAACCTCATGGCTGGTACAGGTGCGCAGTTTGATAATCCCAAACCGTCACGGCTGATCAAGCGTATGCTGCAAATATCGAGCAATGGCGAGAACCATGATCTTGTTCTCGATTTCTTCTCTGGCTCATGCACCACCGCTCAAGCTGTGCTGGAACTGAACCGTGAAGATGGCGGCAACCGGCGTTTCATCATGGTGCAACTGCCGGAACCGACCGGCCGGCAGGACTTTCCAACCATCGCCGACATCGGCAAAGAACGCATCCGGCGGGTGATCGCGCGCCTGAAGGGGGAAGGCAACGCACAGCCCTCGCTCGAGCAGGTTCACGGCGCCGAAGACCTGGGTTTCAAGGTCTTCAAGCTGGCGCCGTCGCACTTCAAGCCGTGGGTCGGCGTGCCGCAGCTCACCCCGATGGAATACGCCGACCAGATGGCGCTCTTCGACGATCCGCTGGTGGAGGGCTGGACCGCCGCGGGGGTGATCCAGGAGATCGCGCTGAAAGAGGGCTACGGGTTGGATTGCCGGGTCGAGACCCTCCCCGGCGTGACCGGTCAAACGGTCTACCGCGTGACCGATCCCCAGCGCCAGCAAACCTTTGCGATCTGTCTCGACGACCAAATCACGCTGGGGGCGTTGGCGCCGTTACAGCTTGCCAAAGACGACCTGTTCATCTGCCGCGACCGCGCGCTGGATGACGAAGCCGCGGCCAACTTGGCCTTGCAGTGCCGGCTCAAGACGATATAGAATCCCTTGCCCGGCGACTCGAAGTCGCGGCAACCATTGCCAAGTCGGTCTTCACCGACTGGCCCTGTCGCTGAGACCCGCACGACCATAAATGGCTCGTGCTACCAGGCAGCGCCCAGTCAACCGGGCTGGACGGCGCGTCGGCGCCGGATCTAGCCCCGTTCACGGGGCGCTGCCTGGTAGCCGGGCGGGCGCACATGACGAACAGCGCGCCGGAGAAGGCGATTCCTGGTTTATTTTTTGAGCATTCATCAACCGCCAAGTCAGGTCCAAGGATGCAATTCCAATTCGACGCCAACCAGGACTTCCAACTGGACGCCATCGCCGCGGTGGTGGATCTGTTTGCCGGCCAGCCGCGCAGCGAGACCGAGCTGCAATTCAGCCTGGGCGCGTCCAGCTTCGCCGCCGTGCCGAACCGCCTCGATCTGACCGAAGCCGAGCTGCTCGCCAACCTGCACGCCGTCCAGGCGCGCAACCGGATTTCCGCCGACCGCGCGCTGGAATGTCTGGCCGGCAAGGTCGTCGCCCCGGCCGGCGAAAAAGACGCCCGCTTCTACAACTTCTCCGTGGAGATGGAGACCGGCACGGGCAAGACCTACGTCTATTTGCGCACCGCGCTCGAACTGCACCGGCGTTACGGCCTGCGCAAGTTCATCGTGGTCGTGCCGTCGGTCGCCATCCGCGAAGGCGTGCTCAAGACCCTGGCCGTCACCGAGAAGCACTTCCGCGACCTCTACGAGAACGCCCCCTATCGCTATTACGCCTACGATTCGGCCAACCTGTCGCAGGTGCGCCAGTTCGCGCTTTCCGATGGGCTGGAGCTGATGATCATGACGTTGGCCGCCTTCAACAAGGCCGCCAATGTCCTCTATCTGACGACCGACCGGCTGCAGGGCGAAAAGCCCGCCCACCTGGTGCAGGCCGCCCGGCCGATCCTGATCCTGGACGAGCCGCAGAACATGGAGAGCGAGCGGAGCATCGCGGCCCTGGCGGCCCTCGATCCGTTGTGCGCCCTGCGCTACAGCGCCACGCATCGCACCCCCTACAACCTGGTCTACCGTCTCACGCCGTATGACGCCTACCGCAACCACCTGGTCAAGCGCATCGAGGTCGCGTCGGTCGTGCGCGAAGGCGACACCGCGCAGCCCTTCATCCGGCTGGAAAAGGTCGAAAGCCAGAAGCGCACCCTCACCGCCCGCCTGGCCGTCCACAAGCTGACTGCCGGCGGCGCGGCGGCCGAACAGGTCATCACATTCCGGCCGGGCGACTCGCTGGCAGCCAAAACCGGCCGGCGCGAGTACGCCGGTTGGGAGATTGACGAGATAGATGTCGGCAATCAGCGCGTCCGGTTTGCCAACAACCAGGAATTGCCGGTGGGCGCGGCGGTCGGCGCGGATCGCGACGCGGTCTTCGAGGCCCAGGTGCGCTACACCGTCGAGCAACACTTGCGCCGGCAGCAGCAGCTTCGGCCGCACGGCATCAAGGTGCTGTCGCTCTTCTTCATTGACCGGGTGGAGCATTACGCTCCGGCCGACAGCCCGCTGCGCCAGCTTTTCGCCAAAGCCTTCGATGAGCTAAAGCCCAAATACGCGGAATGGCGGGGCCTGGCCGCGGCGCAAGTCCAGGCCGCCTACTTCGCCCAACGCCGCACCCGGTCGGGCGAGGTCATCTTCGAGGACAGCAAGAGCGGCGAGGCGGAGCGGGACACCGAGGCGTATGACCTGATCATGAAGGACAAGGAACGGCTGCTCTCGTTCGACGAGCCGGTCTCTTTCATCTTCTCCCACTCGGCCCTGCGCGAAGGGTGGGACAACCCCAACGTCTTCCAGATTTGCACCCTCAACCAGACCACGTCCGAAGTGAAGAAGCGCCAGGAGGTCGGCCGCGGGGTGCGCCTGGCCGTGGATCAGCAGGGCCAACGCGTGCGCGATGATCAGGTCAACGTCCTGACGGTCATCGCCAACGAAAGCTATGAGAAGTACGTCGCTTCGCTCCAAAGCGAGATCGCCTTCGAGTACCAGGGGGAGATCGAGGCGCGCTACGGCAAGCCGATCCGCGACCTGACGGATGAAGAACGGGCCAGGATCGCCGAAGAATACGGCGAAGGCATCCTGCCGCCCAAGCCCGCAAACGCCCGCAAACCGGCCACTGTCCGCCTGCGCAAGGAGTACACGCTCAAACCGGAATTTCAGGAACTTTGGGAGCGGATCAAGCACAAGACCCGCTATGCGGTCAAGGTTGACAGCGAGAAGTTGATCGCCGACGTGCTGGCCGCGCTCGATCCGCGCCAGATTCAACCCCCGCGCGTGTCGGTGATGAAGGCCGCCGTGCAGGTGGGCGCGGAGAACGTCTTCGCGGCGCTGCAAATGAGCGGCGCAAAGACCGTGGTGAGCCTGGCCGGCCGCTACCCGCTGCCGAACGTCGTCGAGGTGATGGCGAACCTGCTGCAACACACCACCCCGCCGGTGCGCCTGACCCGCCGGACGCTGCTGGAGATCATCCGCCGGGCCGGGCCGGAGCTGCAAGCGGCGCTGCTCGACAGTCCGCACGAGTTTGCGGCGGCCGCGGCGCCGGTCATCCGCGAGAAGCTGGCCGAACAACTGGTGACCGGCATCCGATACGAGAAGATCGCGGCCTGGTACGAAATGACGCAGTTCGCGGCCGAAATCGCCGACTGGCAGGATTACCTGGTCCCGGCGCAGCGCGGCCTCTACGACCACGTGCATTACGACTCCGACATCGAGAGCCGGTTCGTCCGTGACCTCGACCACGACGACCGGGTGAAGCTCTACGTCAAGCTGCCGCGTTGGTTCACCGTGCCGACCCCCATTGGCGACTACAACCCGGATTGGGCGATCGTGCTGGAAGAACGGGACGCGTTCGGCGCCGCCACCGGCGCCCCCGTACTCTACCTGGTCGCGGAGACCAAAAGCGCCGATAGCCTGGACAAGCTCCGCCCCGACGAGCGGCGCAAGGTGCAGTGCGGGGAACGGCATTTCGAGGGGGCGCTGAATGTGAAATATCAGCGGGTGCGAACGGTGAGCGAAATCCGCTAGAAATATCGTTCTCGGGATGGCCCGAACAAGTTCGGGAGTCCGGTGTGCCGAACTTGTTCGGCTCGTTGTAATCCTGTGGATCCTGCATATCCTGTCTAATTTGGACCCTGTCCGAATTTGGGCGAAGGGATTTAAACATCGGGCGAACGATTCCAAGAATAGGGCACGACCTCCCCTATTTAGGGGAACCATTCCCCAACATCGGGGAACCAATGCCCAACATCGGGGAACTATTCCCCAACATTGGGCAATCATCGCCCTATTCAGGGGAACCATTCCCCCACATTGGGCAACCAGCGCCCCAATTCGGGGACGCTTTGCATAAAACTGGGCGGCCCGGCCCCAACCTTGTTGGGGCGCTCCCCCTGGTTGCCGCCCCCCACCGGCCCCGGCCGGCCGGTGGGCCATCCGTTCATCACCAATCAATTCACACATGGAGCAACGATCAGATGCCAAAGCAAGCGTTTGCAGAACGTATGGCGCAGTGGGGACTGTTGAAACAGGGACTGGACGCGAATGCCGCCGATCTGACCTTCCTGGAAGCGGAGCGCGCTCAGATCACCGCGCTGGCGGCGAATCTGGCCGCGCTTGCTGCGCAGCAGCATGCGCAGCAGGAGGCGCTCAAGGCGCAGACACAGCAGGTGACCCAGGAACTTGACGCCGGGATCGGTCAGATGATCGCGCTGGAAAGCCGCGTGCGCGCCAGCCTGAAAGGGAAGTACGGGGCGAAGAACGAAAAGCTGGAGGAGTTCGGTATCAAGCCGACCCGGCGACGCGGCGTGACGAAACCGGCCGGCTGATCCCAAAAACCAGTTGGCTGTTGCCGCAGGCCGGCGCGGCAGCAGCCCGGTCGCGAGATGCGCCCATTGTACCGGTCGCAACTGCTGCGTCAACCAGAGAATTGCGTATGCCAGGGGCAAGCGATCCTTTGCGGTCTTGGGCCGGTTCCATCCCGCTGCCCTGGAGCCGCTCCTCCCGGGCTTCGCCCGCGTCCGGCGTATCTTGAAGGACACCCTTCGGACACAAGCATGGCACACTACACCCCTCGATCAACTTGACAAGCATATCACTATCATTGTATTATAGCTATACTTTACTGAAATATAAGAGGAGCGACTGGGATGGGACGAGTGTGTAGCAGGCAGCGAGTCAAATTGTGGGTTATCTGGGTGATCGTATTACTCGGTCTGGCGCCGTGGAGGGGAGGGGCCGCGGCGCAAGCTCCGCTGGCGCAGCCCCAGGCCGCCATCTCCGGCCAGATCACGGTCAACGTCAACGGGACCGTGATGCCGGAACCGCGGGTGACGGTAGAACTGCGCGACGCGACGGGTGAGGCGGTGCTCGCCAGTACCGTCACCGACGCGAACGGCCGCTATCAGTTCACCGGTCGCACCGGCATCTTCTACGTGATACCCCGAAAGAGCGTTTTTGAGTTCACCCCGGTGCGCGATCGCGTCATCGTGGGGGTGGTTTCCGGCCGCGACTTCGGCGATGACACCGCGAATTTCACCATGAAGCTGCCGCCGATCATCCTGGTCGGCGATTTCAGCCCCACCAGCCTGCCGCAGAGCAGTTGTCCGCAGCGCCGGCTGGACGGCAGCACCTATCAGCCCGGCATTTGCCCCAGCCATCCGCGCATCGCGCCGTTGATCGCCAACCTGACCGCGGCCGGCTATCGCGTCTACCCGGTGATGCTGGAGTCCTCGGTCTTCGGCACCCCGCGGCTCTCGCGGCAGACCAGCGTCCTGCGCCGCGTGATCGGCGTGGCCAAGGCGGACACCGGCGCCAGCAAGGTGATCGTTTTCGGCCACGGCATGGGCGGACTGGCCGCCCGGCGCTACATCGAAGACAACGCCATCTACCAGGGCGATGTGTCGCACCTCTTCACGTTCGGCACGCCACACCTGGGCAACTCGATCGAGAACGCCTGGTTCCATTATCTCGCGGTCGTCCTGCCGAGGAACCTGAGCAGCAATATTTTCATCCCCGCCGACGTGATCCCGATGTTGGTCAGCCTGATCGCGGTGGATGCGAGCGGCGCGCTCAACTTCCTCTGCTCGACCAGCACAGGGACCTTCACCATCCCCTTCGTGGGCACATACACCATCCCCGGCCCCGGCCAGGCGCTGCTTTGCGAGACCTCCAATTCGGGCATGGCGAACTTTAACCTGGCCTTCCGCCCGCGCGCTGGCGTGTCTTATCATCTCATCCATGGGGGGATAGACCCGGCCAATCTTTTCTCTGGCCTGGCGCATGATATCTCCAGGGCGATCCCAGGCGGGGATGACGGCATCTTCCAGACCCGCAGCGCGAGAGATTTCGGCGGCGGCCTGCACGATCGGCTTCTCACCAGCGAGCCGCACGGCATCCTGACGGATCACACGACGTACTGGTATTGGGCGCCCGGCTTCACCGACGGAACGTATCGGGACTGCCTGGAGCCGATGTTCGTCACCCGCCGCCTGACCGCGCCCGTCTGCGGCACGCCGAGCGTGCAGAACAGTGAGATTGCTTCGTTCCACAGGGAGGCTGCGCAATCGCAGACGGCGCCCCTCGCAATGACGGACGCAGTTCTTATCGAGCAGAAGACCGCGCTGCGCACGGCCCTCCTGCCCGATACGACAACGATTGTCACCCAGCCGGTGAGCCTGGTCGAAGCGACGCGGGCAACCTTCCTGTCGAGTTGGATCAGCGGCACGGTCGAGCTGACCCTGGTGGACCCGAACGGGACAGTGATCACGCCCACCCTGACCTCCCTGCCGCCCGGCGTAGCGACTTACAACGCCGATGAAACGCACGCGTCGTATGCCTTCACCACGACGCGGACCGGCCTCTACACCATGCGATTGCGCGCCACCGAGACCCTCACGACCGGCCTGCCGGTCAGCTACTTCGCGGGGCTGGACAGCGCCTACATGCTGACCACGGCGCGCAGTCGCAACTGGCTGCCGCCGGGCGCCCAGATCACGGTCACGGCGGTCTTCACCGGCCCCACGGCCATCGCCAACCCGCTGGTGACGGCGCACGTCCTGCGCAGCGACGGCGTGTCCGAGACGCTGACGCTGAACCCGACGGCTACCGACACCTTCGCGGTCGTCTACACCGCGCCGAACGCGCCCGGCTACATCACGATGGACATCCTCGCCGCCAGCGACACGCCTCAGGGCGCCATCGAGCGAGCCGAGAGCCTGGGCTTCACGGGGGAGCGACCCTGTGAAAGGCAGGCAGCCGCACCCGCCCGGTCAGGCCCAGCAGGTTGCCATCTACCTCCTGCCCGGCGAAGCGCTGCAGCAGCTCGCGTACCTGACTTTCCTTGGCCATCCCCAACTCGGTGGCGGCGCGCTGATAACGTTCGTCGAGACGCCTGACCAGCTCCTCCAGCATCTCGCGGCGAGGCGGCCCGACGATCTCGACGCCTGTCGTGACGTTGGCGACCCAGAAGCGCAATACCGGATCACAATAGTAGTGCCCGCCGTCCCGCTCGCCGATCAGATCCACCTCCTTGAGCCAACGCAGATAGTCGCGCGCCGTGGCGGCGGTCACTTTCTGACGGCGGGCAACCTCCGCAATTGTCAACCCCTCCTCCTCGGCCAGCAGTTGGAGGATGGCGATGAGCGCCCCATAGCCCCTGGCCCGCTGGATGGAGATGTCGTAAATGTAACGGCAAAAGTCGTAGATGCGCCCTTCCGGCGAGAGCACTTCCCACGCAAAGGCCTCTTTGACCGCAGCGACCGTCAAGGCCACGTCTTGCAGCGAACGCCACCGCCGGAGCCGATCACACAGGGCCTCGATATAGAATGGATGCCCGCCGGTCAAACGGTGGATTTCCGCGCTCACGACCGGCAGGTCTTCGATGTTCTCGGGTGCCAGCAGCCTGGCGACGAGCGCCCGTGTGTCTTCCCTGCCGAACGGCGCCAGGGACAGGCGCTCGAACCGGGCAAAAAGCGGACTCGTATGGGCCAGTGTGTGCTCCATTGCGCTGATGGCCGAGCCGGCAATGACGTAACCACAAGCGATGTGCCGTTCCTGGTGGGCGCGGAAGACGGCCACGACGTCTTTGGTTTCCTGGAAATTGGCCAGCGTATGGATCGCCTGAAACTCATCCAGCATGACGAGAAAGCGCAGTCCTGCCTTATGCGCCAACTCCTCGGCGAAGTCGAAGGCCTGGTGCAACAGGAAGCCGCGATCGGGCCTGGCCCTGGCCAGCTCATTGGCCAGCGTTTCCAGGTTCGCTTTCATGAGGGCGGGGCCGTTGAGCAAGAGGGAATTCAGGCTCAGAAACGGGGTGGCGATCTGTTCCCCTTTGCTCTGGAACCAGTACGAAACGTGGCCGACATAACGCAGGGCAAAGGATTCCGGCGAACTACAGATTTCCTCGAAGTCAACGTAGACAGGCAGGACAGTCTCGCCTGCCGGTTGGGCTTCGGTGAGCAGGCGGAAGGCGAACTCTTTGAGCAGCGAGGTCTTGCCGATCTTGCGCAAGCCGAGGAAGGCCAGGTGATGGGGTCGGCCGCGCCTCAGTTCTTCCACCGCGTAAGACAAGGCTGCCAGCTCGCGTTGGCGATCGGTGAATTGGCGCTGGAGTTGAGAGGAATAGAAATAGAACATAGGGCATATCCCCTATAGGGCATTTGCCCTACACTATAGCACAAATCCGCTGAAGCGGCAAGACCTCAATAGGGCAGCTTCTTGTTCGGCCCGACCGAAACGGACAACTCCCCCTCTCCTGAAACGTGAGTTTTCGTTCCAGGAGAGGGGGCCGGGGGGTGAGGACCATAGGCATCAAGCTAACAGCCCCGCCGTGCTGAGAGTTGCGTTTCTGGCTCGCACATGGCATGCTATCGGCCATCCACTGAATGAGGAGGTGACCATGATCGACCATAACGCAATGGCGCAGGCT
>Ga0233425_10010096_pt1 | contig 11652 bp, 14 predicted proteins | sample Watercolumn_Towu_2_FD_181712 | JGI IMG/M metagenome (GOLD analysis project Ga0233425, IMG submission 181712) | Freshwater microbial communities from Lake Towuti, South Sulawesi, Indonesia - Watercolumn_Towuti2014_140_MG | ecosystem: Environmental > Aquatic > Freshwater > Lake | place...
CGGGGAACTACACTTTCGAGACCGTGCTCAAATAGCGGCACCTATCTCTTGCGAAAATTCTCGGCGACTTTCTGACTTTGGCTATGATTAGCATAGGTTGACCAAGTCGGCACGTAGTCTTGCACTTGGTTGCCCCATTGCATCCAACCGCGGCGCTGACCTCTCGCAAAGAGCTCTAGATAGGGTCCAGGACTGCAGGCCTCAATTATTCCATAGAGTTCATCCGGCTTGCGAGAGTGCTCACGCTTCTGAGTCTTGATAATGTTCACTTGTGTTCTCCCTGGTTTAAGGGTCCGTTGTCTGCCCCGAATGCCAAAGAGAATCAACTCGGTTGTGTTTCGGAAGTAAAAGCCCACGCCTCGGCCGTCTGGTCCGCCATCTTTCCTTATCTTGTGCCAGATAATATTTGTCTTGTATTCAAACCCCCAAGCACGCATAACCTCCAAGCCCTCCTTCAATAACGCGTTCGGCACCCACAGATAGAGGTGGCAGCTTTCCGCCGTAGCAATCGAAATCGGTATCTCTTTGATTTGTTGGAGCGTAAGAGTCGAATACCGACTGAGACGTTTGTGTTCTGGCGCAATCTTTCCCGTACGATTCTTGAATTGCCACGGTGGATCTGCGAGAATTGTCTTGAATCTTCTCCCTGCTATTTCAAGCACAAAATCTTCGGCAGGATTCAACGCAGTATGCTTGATTGCCATATATGAGATACGATAGATTCTTAGTTCAACATACAGAGAATTTTTGAGAAGGTCCCCAAATCGTGAAGGTTTGTGGTTCTCGGGGGCTAGCTCTCGCTAGTTCAAGCTAGCAATGACTTCTTGATGCCAAGGGCGAGTACAGGGCAGCCACCGCTTCGACCCGCCGCCAAACGCGGAATCAGCTTTTCCATGTGTGTTGTGCTTGCACCATACTTAGCAGCTATCGGCCTCTTTGTGCCGTACTTGTCAACCCACTCACCCAAGGTTCGAAAGTACTCTTGGAGGGATGAAGACCTAGTAACGAGAACTCCGACGCTAATTTTTCGATAGTCGAAGAATGCTCTGAAGGCATAAAGATCTCTGTCAAACGTCTGGTCTTTGCTGTTCCATTCGAGGTCGAACGCCACTCGATTCTTCACAAAGTCAATCTTGTGGGTATCCGTGCTGACGACTTCATCGTCATCGAGGACGATTCTTGCGTTGAGAACTCTTTCTTCCCAACCTTTCGGCCTGAGCAATCGGGTGAAGGCTTTCGGGATCTGGCTTTCGTTGCCACCAGCCTCCTTAACCTGTTCCTCAGTAAATCGAAATCGTTTTAGGACATCAAAGAGCTCTTGATATTCTCCTGGAAACTCCGATTTTAGGATAGCCGCTGCGTGCCGGTAGTCATACACATCATAGTGCTCCATTATCGATCTTGGGACGTGTTTGATCGGCATGATATTACCCGTTCACCGAGTTGTTCAACATGTCTACACGGACAAGCAGGCGACAATACGAACTACATATGATAATGGACTTTCAATTCAGCCGCAACATGCTTCGAGGGAGGGTAAATCCAGCTACACACACAGTGTTACTATCGAGAAATCGACTTCTCAACTCGTCGATCGGGATTGTTCCCAGAATTGCCTGACGCGCGAACCGATCAGACTCCCCATGAACGCGAGCCCGAAAGCGGGAAGCCAGTAAAGGAGGATTTCGAAGGGGAAAAGATTGTGACTGGTTGAATCGAGCAATACTTCGACAAGAAATGCGAGCGGAAGAGGCGCCATCATTCCGATGCCGATTTCGACGGGTCGCTTCAGAACGATACCCAGAACGCCGCTTGCCAGGAAATAGAGGAGAAGAAGCAGAACCCCCACATTGTCAGAAGCATGCCTGCTCAGAAAGTAGCTGTCCTGCTCCGGAGGGGGCATGAGTCCCACAACGCGCAGGAGCACCATCAGTCCAACCGTTGAGATCAATCCGGCGCCCATCACCGCCACCCGCGTTCGCCACAATACTCTTTCATTCTCCATCCAAATCGGTCCCTCTCGTTGTTCTGCGGTCAGGGCATCCTCCTGGATCGGGATCTGCCTTTCGCCCCGGCTCACCACCGCTCACCGGTAGCGTTCAATCAGATGTTCGACGGATTGCTGAATCAACTTCTTGAGGATCGCGAGATCAATATCGTCCAGCCTTTTGATGTATATGCACGCCTTCCCCGCTTTGAACTTGCCGAGTTTCTTCAAGAGTTCGGTATGCTGCTCAGAACCCGGCATAACGTAGAGCGTCAGATTTTGCTTCCGGGGCGAGAAACCGACCAGACACATGTCGCCCTCATGCCCGCTCTCGTACTTGTAGTGATAGCTCCCGAAGCCCACGATGCTGCTCCCCCACATCCTGGGTTCTGATTTCGTAACTTCCTGCATCAGTTTGACGATGACAGCCGAGTCCAGCCGTTTCTGCTCATCGGCAATGCCATCGATGAATCGAGGAACGCTAGATTTCGTCTCTTTGGTTTTGAGTTCAGGCATGAGAATCTCCTCAGCAAATGACACCCCACAGGAGCGCGAGGCGGGCTCGGTGCTTTCAGAGATAACCTCATCGTGCCGGGCGAAGTTCCCTGGTGAGTAGAGGCCGAACTTCGCCAAGTGGTGTCACGTTTGAATTTCGGCCGTTGTCTCAGGCTCAGCGTATTCACTGATCAGAGGCTCGGCCCCCAACTCTCGAGAGCTCGACGAATCTCCCCGACATCGAAGTCTGAAAGAGACCCGCGCGACTCGATGAAATGACCGAGAAGCAATGCGATGGACGCACGCTGCTGAAGACTACAGTACTCATAGAACTGTCTTTGGTTTCCGGCAGGTCCCAAATGGAAGACGAGGAGACTTCCGTACCATCCGAATTCGTCAGTGGGCTCGTCGAGTGACAGGCGTGCGAGTGCCGGCATATAGTAGGCCATCCCTTGCGGCGTACAGAATCCAACGGGGTCCCAGCCGGGATTCCCGACATCGGCGATAGAGAGCGTGGATCGATCGCGGCTCTGCAGCAATTCGTCGTGATCTGCACATTCTTCGCAGTGACTGAAATCGGTGAAGTGCTCTGGTCTGGGGCAATCACCGAAGGCAGCCACGACAGAGGCGAGGACGTTGGCGTCAGTCGGCATTGTCTGTGACTCCGACGTCAAAATCCGACCACCGTCGCCGGGAGAGGCTCCCGAGTGGAATCATCATTGGCAGCAACCAGAGCAACGTCCACCATTCGAGCCCCGCCTCCTTCATACCTCCGTACGACAAGATCGCCCAGACGACAGCCGCAAGAAACACGCCATACGGCATGAGCATGAGTCTCCAATAGGGAGTTAATGGGTGACGCCATGGGGCGAAGAACAGCACGCCGAAGACGGCGACAATCACCAGAAGTGTTCCCAGAAGACCTTCCGTCGTCTTTCCCTGGAACATGAATATACCTGCCTGCACAGCAACCCAGATGAACGCCCCCAGCCACCCTGCCGACCAACCGATTTTCTCTCCGGTTCTGGACATGGTACCTCCGAGGTTAAGAAGTTCGACGTACTGCTGAGCAAATACTACCTGATAGACCGCTCGAGCCGCCGGCATCGGTCTGCCGCCACCGATCAGTCCCATCTCCCATCGCAGTTCAGTGCAGGCTCGCCCCGTTGTTTGCACAACTTCGTCAGACCCTCATCTCCGCTCTCACTTCGTAATGCTGCGAGTGCTGATCGAATCTTGAAAGCAACGCTCTTGCTGCGGGAGGCACGACAGCGAGTTCATACTCCTCGCCTGCAAATGCCCGGACCGCATCGAACGAATCGAACCACATCACAGTAACGAATTCTGTTTCGACATCGAGGTTGCGACGAAACAGCTGAATACCCCTGTATCCGGCGATCTGTCGGTTCTGTATGCCTGTGAATATCTCCGTCCTGAGGAGCGACTCATAACTATCCGCTTGTTCCGGAAGCGTGTAGCCGTGCCATATCCTGCTTATCATACATCTTCCTCTCATGCTGCACTCGGTTATTTGAGAATACCTCTTTTGCGTGCATCGTCAGTAAAGATAGGTCGCCGAACGCTCCGTATAGACAGCTGCATTGGGCGTCATTGCTTCCGGATGGCTCCCTTTCTTTCACTCATCTCCATCGGTCGTTGGGTTCCATGTAGCGTTCCTTGAACGTCGGTTTCTCCCCGGCAAGTTTCAGGAAGATGTCGAGCGGAACGACTTCGAAGCCGGATCCGAGTCTGTCACAGATCGATTTCACTCTCGCCACATCGCTGTATTCTCTGACATGGACAAGGAGAAAATAGGGGCGGTCTGCGTTCAGGGCAGCGAGTTCCTCGAGATCGGCAGCTGCGTCCGCTTCAGGTTTCTCGGCAGAGAGATAGTAGTCGTACGAAACAAACGGACGCTTGTCTCGCACTGCGAATGTGTGCGATGCAAAATAGCCGTTCAGGAAACCGATGGCGTTCGGCATCCCGGCATAGTAAGCGTCCACAATCTCCTTCGGCAGCTCATTGTTGCCCGCCTCCATCTTGTCGGCTGCATAGTCCATAATCTCGAACACGTTGAGATCGAGCGAATCCATAAGATTCTTCGCGTTTTCGATTTCTTTCGGCAGCCATTGTTTCGGGAAGGCCCTCGGATACATGTACGAAGACCCGGACAGACAGCCGATGAAGAAATCGTTCGGCGTGGCCTGAGAGTAAAAATACTCCATCATGGCCGGAGACATATACTGGAACTTCATTGATACTTCCCAGGCGTAGGGGATGGAACCTCTCCCCGGCTTCACCCACGCTCCGATGCCAAGCCCGTCGGTCTGCACCAGGGCGACGTAGACCTTCTTTTCAGGGATGTACTTTTTCCCCGGTTGGACATTATGGTTGTTCCTGAACTTGAAGCCTGGCGTCGGCGGCACGCGGTATAAGAAACTCGTGTTGGGCAGATTGTGCAGTCCGTCCACAGTCAGAGCGTAAGACGATGTCAGCGTGACCCATTCTTCCTCAAGATCCTTCTTGTACGAATGCCATCCCATCACCTGACTGAGCGGCTTCATGTCGGAGAGGAGCTTCCGGGTCAAATTGTATTCCAGTGTGTCGGTTTCACGGGCCGAGAGATCCGTGAAGAAGGCCTTCTTCATCATTCCATAGTCGGCGACTCCCGGAAGCATGACCGTTCCATGCTCCCCGCCCAGCCACACAATCAGGTCCTTTGCGCACCGATCCCAGTACTGCTGATGGGCCCATGTAAAAATCTCATAGTCTGTCTTGCCCGTGAACTTGCCACGGAAATCCTCGATTTGTTTCAGACCCAGGCGTTCGACAAACGGGATCAGATCTTCCGTTACCACAATCCCTTTTTCCAGTCCGGCAAGCGTGTACGCGACGATAAGGGACGTTCTGACGCTTTTATCCCAGGCAATATACCCCTTGATGTGCTGTCTGAAGATCTGCAGCGCCTGCTCGAGCGTGCTGAGCTTCGTGAATGTGAAGTGCTTCTGCTTCTCGAGGTAGGTGAAGAGTTCGCCCGTATAGTTGAACGAATACCGGGGTCCATAGACGAAATAGAGATTGGGTTTCGTCTCGTTGACGATTCCCTGAAGGGAGATGAAACAGGCCTGCCTGCCGAGACCGGAATTGATGTCCCAGTCATCCGTCATCTGATACACGTACGCGTTGTTTGCGTCGGCACGCTTGAAGACGTATTTCAGCTCCGCGCCGGCCTTTCTGCTGTTCCGCCTGATCGTGTATGTAAGGAGATTCTTGTCCGCGGAGAGCTCGAAGACATTGTCCACCTCAAAGTTCGCCACACCCTGGGAGACGATCACAGGATAGCGCTCATGGATGATCAGTACGCTTTCTTTCTTCCAGGTGGCTGTTACTTCTTTTTTCGAGTTCGAGAGGAGTTTGAGCCCCATGTACAGATTGGACATGAATGTCCTGTCGACCACATTGACGGAATTCACCGCACCGCCTGTCTTCAGCACCATTGTTTCTGATGCTCTTCTCTTTGGGCCGAGTTCTTTGGTAACGGTGATTTCACCCGGCTTCAGTTTGAATTCGAACGTCTGATACTGAAAGTAATCAAGGTCGGAGCTCCTGTCTTTCATGAGCTTCCACTTACCTTGAAATCCCATATCCTGCGCGGAGAGAGTTACGGTGACAATGAGCGACAGAGCGATGAGTCGAATGCGATAGTTCATTGGTTTTCCATTGGGATTGAGCGGCGTGGGAAATGCGATTGGAATGGTTGCCTCTCTCAAATCTATTGCGGCATCAGGAAGTCGCCGTCAATGATCAGGAGTTTGACTTCCCGCTCGGCGACAGAGCGGTGGGAACTCAGGTTGTCGGAGACGATGTATGTCATTCCTTGCTTGAGGACATACTTCTCCCCGTTTTCGTGTTCGGTGACGAGCTCGCCTTCCAGACAGTGGACAATGTGACCTTTCCGGCACCAGTGGTCGGCAAGATATCCGGCGGAGTACGTTACAATACGGACCCTCAGCCCGGGCAGCTGGAGCGTTTTCCAAAACGCGGAGCCCGTTTCTCCAGGGTACTCAACGTTCTCGAGCCCGCCCCAATCGACGACTTGAAAAGGAATGTTGCGTTGAGTCATGGCAGTAACGCTCCCGCTTTCAGACAAGCCTTGCCCCGGTGTCAGGAGTTTGCTCCTGACACTGATTTCGATTCACTGAAACACGTTGCTCATGCGTGTCAGGACATAAGTCCTGACACCGGAGAAAAATAAGTGATTTTGGAAAGAACCGGCCGTTCCTCACTAACGACTTCGTGACTTTGTGTCTTGGTGGCGTTTATTGTTTCAGTTATTAAGTATCCTGCTAGAGAGCGTCTCTCGCCGGCGCGGTGAACTTGTCGTCTGTGATGTTGCCGGTATTTCGCGTCTCGGCCGGCTCGAAGATGATGACCTCCGCTTCGTCCTCGGCAACAGTCCGGTGCTCAATACCTCGCGGCACAACAAGAAACTCTCCCTCTCTCAATTCAACTGCGTGGTTGCGAAACTCGACACGGAACCGCCCTTTCCAAACCAGAAACAGCTCATCCTGGCTCTCATGATGATGCCATACGAACTCACCTTTGAACTTCACAAGCTTGACTTCCTGCCCGTTCAGCTCGGCGACCACCTTCGGTCGCCAGTGTTCCGTGAAGAGTGAGAACTTCTGTCTCAAGTTGACGGGGGTTTGTGAATTCATGACGTGAATGACTGATCAAGTTTTGAGATACTCTGGCGGGACCGGCAGCCCCTGGATCCGAAAAAGTGTCAACTGATCGAAATATCCTCTTTGGAATACGATCAGATCGTTCTTCACCTCAAAGAATCCGCATCCGTGCAGACCGAGTGGATCGCGCCATTCCAGTATCGCCCAATCGCCGGCCTCGTGCAGTTTCACCGGGATACAGACCATTTTTGCCCGGCCGAACTCCACCTCGAAGAGCTTCCGGATTTCGTCTCTCCCCTTCAGGGGCGTTGTGACGACCTGGTGGTTGATTGCATCGGGCGCGTAGAGAACCATCAAGCCCTCGATGTCGGCGGCGTTGAATTTCTCCACCCACCTTGTCACTACTTGTGTTGGTGTCATGTTTTCAGCCCGAACGTCTTTCTGCTTTGTTCGGGTGCCGGGAGTTTCCTGCCCGCCAATGTTCATGGCGGGTCTTCCGACACCCGACGAAACATCGAGAGGTTTTAGCCATGCGTGTGAAGGTCTTAGTCCTGACACAGGGACGAGGCATGATGTCTTCTGGTCCGGGGAGAGTCCTTATGCCGCCGGCCTTGTACTGGCGTGGTCGTGAGCAATCTTGCAGCATTTGGCAACCGTCGACGGCCCGTTGGGGCTCCATGGGTCCAGCATCACCCACTCAGGTCCGATTTCAGGACACGGCTTACCACCCTCTGCCACCGCCTCGGCGATTCTCACCTGCGGAAGCCGGTAGGCGAGCGTGGCCTGACCGTACGCGATGCCGAAGATCCGATGAGCGCCGGTATGCAGGAGGACATATGCGTAGCGATTGATGTCAGGACAGTACTCGTGCACATCGGACAATCCGCGCGCGGACCTTGTCAGCACCGAGGCGACTTCGTCGTGCGCCGAGAGCTCTCTGTGCTTCAGGATGAAACTGACGACAGCTTCGTTACCGGAAATCCTGAATTTGTTGTCAATTGTCCAGGGCATGCTTTCTTCTGATCCAATTCAATCGAGCTTAGAACCACGACGACCTTCCGCTCCCTCGATTCTCCTGAAGCCTTGGATCAACATAGCTCCAGCCCAATCGAAGGTCTACATAGAACCTGTCGGCTTCAAGTTTGAAGTCCTCAGGTTTAATATCACCGATCTTCAACTGCTGCCACGACGTTGTCGGTATGATGAACTCGTACTTGCCTGGCGCCGTTGTCACCCTGACGGGCATCTGGAACTCCTTGACATCTGCGTTCCAGCGGTAGCTCATCATCACCGTATCCGCCTTGTATCTCAAATTGACTTCAAGCTGAGGGATTTTGGCGTACTTGAAGTACTGATTGAAGAAGTATCCCAGATCCTTCCCGGTCTTCTTATTGATGAACCCGAAAACATCGTCCGCCGTGATCGTTTGATATCTGAACGTCTCGTACAAGCCCCGGAGCGTCGAGAACCAGAGTGAATCGTTGTCGATGACACTTCGGAGAGTGTTCAGCACGAGCTGCCCCTTGTCATACATGTCGCCCGAGCCTTCGTGCTGGACGTTGTAGATTCCGATCATCGGTTCGGCGTTGCGGACGTTCGGTTTCTTCCCGTTGATGTAGGTCAACGCCTCCCGATAGCCCCACAGGTACTCAACATAGAGCGCCTCTGAATACGCTCCGAAACTCTCATGAATCCACATGTCCGCCACATCCTTCGATGTCACCGCATTCCCCCACCATTCGTGCGCGCTTTCATGAATGATGATGAAATCGAATTTCAATCCCGCCGCTGAAGGAGCTCTCCCGCGGTAACCGCCGAGGTACCTGTTCCCGTAGGCTACGGCGCTCTGGTGTTCCATCCCTGTGTGCGGGCACTCGATCAACTTGTATCCATCCTTCGGAAACGGATACTTGCCGAAGTACTTTTCAAACGCCGCCATCATCGGCTTCACCTGCTCGAATTGCTTCTTCGCCCGCTCGAGGTTCTGAGGCAGAACATAGTAGTCAAGGGTCAGTGTCGGCGACTTGCCGTAGACATCGCTGAAATGCGCGAACTTGCCAATATTGATCGTCACATTGTAGTTGTTGATCGGATAACTGATGAACCAGTCGAATCTCGTCCATCCTCCGGGGAGTTCTCTCGTTCCCCTCAATCGACCGTTCGATATATCCATGAGGCCCTTTGGCACTGTCACGCTCAGAAGCATGCTGTCAGGCTCGTCAGCTTGGTGATCCTTGTTCGGCCACCATACGCTCGCTCCAAGTCCCTGACACGTCACCGCCACCCACGGATTGCCGCTGGAATCTTTTGCCCAGGTGAGACCTCCCTGCCAGGGGGGATTTGCTGCGACCGTCGGTTTTCCTCCGTAGTAGACCTTGATGTGATGGAACGATCCCTCTTTGAGCTCGTTCGGCAAATCCACGAAGACGGCATTGGCTTCCCGCGAAAAACTCGTTTTGATCCCGTTGTCGAGTTCGATCCTCTCGATATCCAGGTTCTTGAAAAGATCGATCTGCATTCGGGTGAACGGATTCACCGTGGTGAAATAGATGTCGTTCGATCCCTGAATCGTCTGGTTGGACGGATCGACCTTCACGTCGAGATGGTAATAGTTCAAATCGTAGCAGGTGCGCTCGGGAGTGAGCATCCCTCGCAGCGTGTCCGCCTTCGTGAATACCGGAGGTTTTGGCTGCGCGATTGAAACGGTCAAGCCGAGGAGCACAATCCCCAACAGCATCAGTCCGACTTTGTGCATCTTTGATCCTTTCATTTGTTTGGATACGGTCGCGATCTGCAACCTGATGCAGGGCGAACTTAAGTTCGCCTTACGAGCCTGACATTCTCACAAGCCCAATCCCGTCGCACCGGGGTTGAAACCCAAATGATCTTTGGTGATCGTGTGGGGCTGTCCAGAAAGTACAAACGATCGATATTGCAGCTCCAAGAAATTGCAAGCGAAGGACAGGGGCTTGAGCCCCAACTCGGGTCGAGCCAAGGACACTTCTTCGCTCCACAACTACCACCGCTTGGTGATTCTTTCCTTGAGTGCGTACGCAAAAACGCCGAATGCTCTTGCTGCCTGCGATTGAGCGTGCAATGAACCCACCTGATCGACGCCATACCCATCCTCACCACCACGAGGATTCCATCCGTTTCGGATCGCATCGTCGCTCAACCGGTGGAGAATGACCGAAGCTCCGCCCCGATTGTTCGTCCAGACGTGTTCCAGCATTTTTTGAATCTTTTCCGGGATATCACTTAGTTCATCCGGAGCGATCAAATACGCATCGATGAGATAATGGACGAAGGCTCCGTTGCCGTCCATGTTGATCTGATAGAAATCGACAGGATCAATCCACCCGTTGGCGGGATTCATAATCCGCTGAGCGGTCGCGACGACGATCTTCTTGTATTTCTGATTGCCGGTCATACGGTACATCGCCGCACCCCAGGAACAGTACTCCGCCCCTTCCCAGGGGAGCTGCTTTCCGAAAGCCGCGGGACCGCCCTTTCCCTCCCAGCGCCCAATCCCCTTGTAATACGTCTTTTCTATTCCAGGCCGGCTTGCGTCACCTTCCCAGACGAGCAGAGCGTCTTTATAGAATTGCCTGTCCTTCGTTGCCTCGTAGAGCCAACACGCGACATGAGCCATCTGGTTCATATTGCTGTTGGTGAAGATTTTCTCGTTCATCCTCCAGGTCGGAGGCCAATTGTACCAGGACCAGAAACCCTCGTGTGCCGACAGCCTCCCCTCGCCCTTCGCTTCCAGATACCGTTTCTTAGCATCCTCCACCCACGTGGCGTTCATTCTTCCGGTCAGATTCCACCATGTGAGTTCCGCCAAGCAGACCCAGGCACGATCGTCCACCCATCCTCCATTGTACATCTTCAATAAATCGAAACGGGTTGAGTAGAGTTGAAGAAGTGTCGAGTCACCGGTCACAGCAAAAAGATGAGCGTCCCCGATCGCCCCATTGGCTCCTTCCCAGCTCGGCCTGTACACGGCGTGATAGAGCACGTCAATCGCTTTTGCCCGCTTGATGACTTCCTCGAGCAAGCGGAGAGAAGCTGACACGTCCTGAGCTTCAAGACGGACATCTGACACCGGGTTGCCGAAGGGACTACTCAACATCGGAGGGAGTAGCAGGAGTGCGACAGGAAGGAGGATCAAGGAAACCCTGAGGAAGGCAATCTTCATTGCGTTTTCCGGGAACATTGAGCGAGTGTGGGTCTTGCGACCCGTTGCCCTGCTGCTGACTGGCGAATAAACTAAGGGAGATTCAACTGAAAGACAAGCGGTGAACCACCCGGGGCGATCTCATTTCAAAAGCGGTTTGTCGATCGGTTCCCAGAGCTCAATCTTGTTACCTTCGGGGTCCAGAATCCAACCGAACTTCCCATACTCGTATTCCTCGATTTCCCCCACGACGGCAACTCCCTCCTTCCGCAATTCATCCAGGAGCGCGGTCAGATTCTCGACGCGGT
>Ga0233425_10010097_pt1 | contig 11652 bp, 9 predicted proteins | sample Watercolumn_Towu_2_FD_181712 | JGI IMG/M metagenome (GOLD analysis project Ga0233425, IMG submission 181712) | Freshwater microbial communities from Lake Towuti, South Sulawesi, Indonesia - Watercolumn_Towuti2014_140_MG | ecosystem: Environmental > Aquatic > Freshwater > Lake | place: Indonesia...
CTCTCCTGTTGGCTCCACCACTGCCCCACTTGCCACAGACCGCTCTGCACCGCACGATCGAGGAGCGATTCAAGCTGAACTAACGTAGTAGTACTAACTGTCCGTGGAAAAAGTCATCCATGACCTTTTTCCACGAAGTCGACCGCAGGAAACGCCGAGGGTTTCCTGGGTCGACCACCGCCGCATCCAGCGGCGACGCGACGAGAACGCCACGGCAGGGGAAAGCGTGGCGATTCTTGGAGACGCTTCCCGACGCCCGACCTCGCTGCTCCTCTTCTCTCGAGCCTGAGCCGCTACCGCCGCACGTCGTCGAGTGCGCGGCCGAGCCGTTCGGCCACGTCGGGATGTGCACCCGCGACGTCCGTCGTCTCGCCTGGGTCGGCGTCGAGGTCGTAGAGCGCGTCGCGCGGGCGCGGGGCCCCCTTCTTGCCGGGCGGGAGCCGCACGAGCTTCCAGCGGCCGCTGCGGTAGCCGAGCTTGGCGGCGTTATTGTCCTGCGTCACGAGCGCTGTGCGGCCCGCCGCTCCCGGCACGCCCTGCAGGGCCCCTGACACGTCCATGCTGTCTGGAAATGCACCGGCCGGCGGCTTCGCGCCCGCGATGGCCGCGAGCGCCGCCGGCAGGTCGATCGTCGAGACGATCTCGTCCGACACGCCCGGCCGCACGCGCCCCGGCCACCACGCGATGAACGGCGTCCGCGTGCCGCCCTCGTAGACCGTCGTCTTGCCGCCGCGGAACGGGCCGGCCGGCTTGTGATCGCCGAGCTTCTCGACGGCGCCGTCCTTGTAGCCGTCGTCGAGCACGGGGCCGTTGTCGCTGCAGATGACCACGAGCGTGTCGTCCGCGAGATCGAGCCGGTCGAGGCAGTCCATGACCTGTCCCACCGTCCAGTCGAACTCCACGATCGCGTCGCCGCGGTAACCCATCGAGGTCGCACCCTGAAACCGTTCGTGCGGCATCCGCGGCACGTGGAGATCGTGCGACGCCAAGAACAGAAAGAACGGGCGATCGCGGTGCCGCTCGATCCACGCGACCGACTCCGTCACCCAGGCATCGGCCAGATCCTCGTCGCGGAAACGCGCCGCGTGGCCGCCGGTGGAGAACCCGATCCGGCCGATCCCGCTGTGGATCGTGCCGTTGTGGCCGTGCGACCAGTCGAGACGGAGCCGGTCGCGGTGATCGATGCCGTTGACGTGATCGGCCGATGGTTTCGTGTCACCCACCCAGAGCGGGTCCGACGGGTCGAGGCCGCGGACGCGGTGATCCTCCACGAACACCTGCGGCACGCGGTCGTTCGTCGTCGGCAGCACGAAACAGTGATCGAAGCCCAGCTCGAGCGGGCCGGGCGCGAGCCGGCCGTTCCAATCGGGACCGTGGCCCGGTTCCCCCAGGCCGAGGTGCCACTTGCCGACGACCGCGGTCGCATAGCCGGCATCATGGAGCACCGACGCGAGCGTGGGCGTGCCCGGCGGGATGATGCAGGCGGCATTCGGCGGGGCGATCCCCGTGTTCGGCCGCCGGAACGCGTACTCGCCGGTCAGGAACGAGTAGCGGGTGGGCGTGCAGGTGGACGCCGACGCGTAGCCGCTCGTGAACCGCCGCCCCTCGGCGGCGAACCGGTCGATGTGGGGCGTCGTCACCGCCGTCGCCCCCTGGCACGACACGTCGCCCCAGCCGAGGTCGTCGGCCATGATCACGATCACGTTCGGCGGTCGGGCCGCTGCGTCTCGCGCGACGGCGAGCGTCACGAGGGCGAGGCCCACGACGCGGAGCAGGGCAGGGAAGCGTGTCACAGCAGCGGTCTCCGAGGCGCGACCGGGGCTCAGGCGGCGGCCCCGCCAAAACACGGGGCGGACTTGGCGCACCACCCCTCCCCGCGATGATAGCAGCGTGAGTGGAGCCACCTATTCCAGCGCCGGCGTCGATCTCGAACTCTACCGCGAGGGGATGGCGCGTCTGACCGCGCACCTGCGGCGGACGCAGTGCCCGCGGGTGATGAGCCAGGAGGGGGGCTTCGCCGCCCTCTTCCAGCTCGACTTCAAGGGCCTGTTCTCACGCGGCTACGAGGATCCGCTGCTCGTCTCCTGCACCGACGGCGTGGGCACGAAGCTCAAGGTCGCGGTCGATGCCGGCATCCATCACACGGTGGGCATCGACCTCGTGGCGATGAGCGTCAACGACGCGCTGTGCACCGGCGCCGAGCCGCTCTTCTTCCTCGACTACATCGCGATGGCGAAGGACGACCCGGCGCTCCTCGAACGGATCGTGCGCGGGATCGCCGACGCCTGCGTGGAGTGCGAATGCGCCCTGGTCGGCGGGGAGACGGCGATCCTCCCGGACATGTATCACCCCGGCGAGTACGACCTCGCGGGCTTCTGCGTGGGCGTGGTCGAGCGACGGCGGCTCGTGGACGGCCGGCAGATCCAGCCCGGCGACGTGGCGATCGGCATCGCCTCGAGCGGCTTCCACTCCAACGGCTACAGCCTCGTGCGGAAGGCCGTGTTCGAGATGGGCGGGCTCACCGTCCAGGATCGCGTGCCGGCGCTCGGCGACCGCACCGTGGGCGAGATCCTCCTCGAGCCCACGCGGCTCTATGCCAAGCCCGTGAAGTCGGTCCTCGGCCACTACCGCGTCAAGCAGGTCGTGCACGGCATCGCCCACATCACGGGCGGCGGGCTCGTGGAAAATCTCGCCCGCATCGTGCCCTCGGAGGTGCAGATCGTCCTCGATCGCGGCTCGTGGGACGTGCCGGTCGTGTTTCCCTGGGTGCAGGGCCTCGGCGGGATCGCGAGCGACGAGATGGAGCGGGTGTTCAACATGGGCGTGGGCATGGTGCTCGTGGTGTCGCCGCACTTCGCCGACAGCATCCGCAAGCAACTCGTCGATCTCGGCCACACGAGTTTCGTGATCGGCACCGTGCGCGCGGCCACGCCGGCCGACGACCGCGTCGTGCTGCGGTAGCGGCGATCGCGGCTCGAGTCAGCGCAGGATCGTGTCGAGCCAGGCGGAGACCTTGTCCGCCCACAGCGTGCCATGGGCCTCGAGGCCACGCGGGTTGAAATGCACGCCCGCACGGTGTTCGCGGCGGAGCGTGTCGGTGTCGGGGCCGGCGATTGCCACGCCGTCGTCCCAGAGCGACTGCTGCGCCGCCCGCAGCGCGGGATTCTCCGGCTGCCCCTCGGAGCGATACGACACCTTCGCCGTGAGCCAGGGCACGTTCCAGCCGGCCCGCTCGCGCGAGGCGGCGATCACCCGCCCCATCATGCGGCGGTAGTCGTCGCCCGAGATGTCGTTCTCCGGGGCCTGAAACGAATCGGACCCGCCCTGATGCCAGAGCACGGCTCGGAACCCGTGCTCACCGAGGGCCTTCACCCGCTTCATCAGCATCTCATGGGCCTGCCCGGTGCAGACCCATCGTCCTTCGCCGTCGGGCTTGATGAACGTGCCGCTCTTGGGAGGCTTGGTCATGGTTTCACCGGCGGGCAGCCAGTTGCGGACGCTGGTGGAACCGATGCCGCAGCACGCCACCGCGACCGGCACGTCGTAGCGGGCGACCAGCGCGTCGCCGAACGCGGGCATGAAACTGCCACCCCCGCCGCCTCCACCACGCTGCGGATCGTTGCCGGGAGCCCAGGCTGCGACGCCGTCGAACGAGGAGAACCGGCCGCTCTTCGATTCCTGACGGCCGGCGCCAAAGTTGGCCGAGTTCGACTGGCCCGCGACGATGAACACCTCGCCGACGCCGACGTGTTCGATGCGGGCCTGGGCGACCACCTCATCACCGTTCTTCAGTCGGACCTCGACCGGAAACCAGCCACCGGCGGCATGGGGCACCCGCTTGACGAAGGCCCGTGTCTGCGGATCGATCGGCAGGTCCTCCCACGCCCCGTCCCCCACGCGCATTTCCGCCACGGTCTGAGCCTGCGCTGCCGTTCCCGACACGAGCACGGTGCCCTGCGTGGCGGTGCGACGCTGAAAGACCTGGTAGTCCCGCGGTGACGTGACGGTGAGGGCGGGCGCCGGAGCCGGAGCCGCCGCCACGGGCAGCATCCCGCCGCAGGCCAGCGCGAGCGCGACGCCGACGATCCGATTGCGAAGGAGACATCCATGGCAACGCGTCATCGGGTCGGCGGCACAGCCAGCCGCACTCCGATCAAGTCCCAATACTTGGCCGCTGAATAGTGGATGCGGGCGGCGGACCGCAGGTAGGCGCCCTTGTATTCCCATGTGCCACCTCGCATCACGCGGTCGGGGCCCGAGGCCGCGCCCTCGGGATCCGTCGCTTCGGCGACGGGATACTCGCCGTAGCGATCCCAGCACCATTCCCACACGTTGCCGTGGATGTCCAGGAATCCCCAGGGATTGGGCGGGAACGAACCCACCGGCAGCGTCTGCTCCGCCCATGGGCTTTCCGGCGCGCGGTTGTAGGCCGACCGACCGTTGAAGTTGGCCTTGGTCGAGTCGATGGCGTCGCCGCAACTGAAGATCGTGGTGGTCCCCGCCCGGCACGCATACTCCCACTGGGCCTCGGTCGGAAGGCGGAACCCGGTGGCGTCGGCGACGCGGGTCACGGTCCAACGCTTGTCGTCCAGCTTCGCCTCGGTCGTGGTCGCGGGATCGGGCGTCGTTTTGTCGATGGCGTACGCCGGCGTGAGGCCGGTCGCCGTGCTGAGCAGATTTGCCAGTTCCACCGCGTCGTACCAGGTGACCCGATCCGCAGGGCGGTTGGCGCCCTTGAACTTCGGCCTGCCGACCTGGCCCACGGCCGCCTGAAGCGCCTGGGTGACTTCCGTTTCCATGAGCCAAAAACCCTCCGTGAGGACGACGCGATGCTCCCCTTCGTCCCGCTTGCGCTCCGGTTCCTTCGGGGGCGATCCCATCGTGAAACTGCCCGGCGGACACCAGCGCAGGGCCACCTCCTGCCCCTTGATCCCGATGACGCGGCGGTCGCCGGCGCGCTCGCCCGGCCCGAGATCGGCGGCCGGCACCAGAGAGGCCGCGACAAGCAGGACGAGAAGGGAGCGGAGGACGGAATGCACAGCAGAGCCTTTCACGATCAGGAGCGGATGGGCTGATGCGGCAGCGGGCCTCGCGGGTACGATGCCGGTGCCGGACGTAGGGGCGTCGGGGGTGGTTCTTATCATGTCTTCTCCTGGCGAACCAGGAGCGGAGGGGTGCAGCAGTGGCATATCGCACGTGGTCGCCATGGTCGAACGCGGTCGCTCCGATCGCGGTTCTCGCCGCACTCGCGGCGTCTCTCGCTCGCTCGGCGACGGCGGAGCCCGGTGACGCCTCCGCATGGCCGCCGGTCGCGCCGATCCGCAGCGTGATGGCCGACTGGGCCGACGAGGAGCGTCGCCCCGTCCGGGTGCGAGGCGTGGTGACGTGGCGGCACGGCGCCGGAATGGTCGTCCAGGACGACTCCGCCGGCATCTGGATCGAGGTTACCGACTCCAGGCGTCTGGGCCTCTGGGAGTCCGACGTCGATCCTTCGGCCGAGATGGGCGAAGGCACGGAGGTGGAGATCGACGGCTGGTCGAATCGTGGCGGCTACGCGCCCAACATTCTCCCCGTGCGGATCCGCGTGGTCGGCGCGAAGCGCCCCCCACCGCCACGACCGTACGATCCAGAGCGCTTCTTTCAGGGCGTCGACGACTGCCTGCGGGTGTCGGTGCGCGGCGTCGTGCAGGGCTTTCGTGAAGACGCCTCGCGGTGGATCCTCCTCGTGGCGGACGGGACCAAACGTTTCACCGTGGCGATCGAACAGCGCCATGTCGCGCCCCCGCCCGACGCGCTCGTGGATGGTGTGATCACGGCCACCGGCGTGGCGACCGCGGAGTTCAACACACGCGGCCAGCTTCTCGCACCGCGATTGAACGTGACCGATGGCGATGGCCTCGTCGTCGAACAGCCGCCCGCCTCGCCCCCCTTCGAGGCGCCGCAGGTGCCCCTCCGGGCCATCGCCGGGTACCGACCGGAGCGTGCCGACGGCCATCGCCTCCGGACGCGGGGCGTCGTCACCTACGCGGTGCCCGGGCGGTTCCTCTATCTCCAGGAAGGCTGCCTCGGCGTCCGGGTCGAGACGACGTCGCGCGAACGGCACGAGCCGGGCGACGTCGTCGAGGTCGCGGGGTTCGTGGACGGCGCCGGCTACGTCGCGTCGCTGGTCGAGGCACTGGTGCGGAGGGTGTCACGAGGCGAGACACCGATCCCCATGCCGATGCACCCGGCGGCGATCGGGCGGATCAACGCCACCGCCGCGGCACGCTTCGCGCTGGCCGACCCCGGAGACTATTACGGCTGCCTCGTGACGTTTCCGGCGAGGGTCGTCGAGATGCAGACGACCAACGGGGGCGGCGAGGTGCTCCTCGATGCGGACGACACGGGTGTGGCGGCCGCCGCCACCGCGCCGGTGTTCGCCCAGCTGGGATCGCTGGAGCCAGGCAGCGAGGTGCGGGTCACCGGCATCGTGCAGCCCAGGGCGGCGGCGGACAACGACTCGACGAAGGAGTGGCAGTCGGCGAGCGATCGGCAGCTGCAGATCCTGCTGCGGTCGGCCGCCGACATCGAGGTGGTGAAGGCGCCCTCGTGGTGGAAGCCGCAGCGACTGGCGGCCGCGCTCGCGGTGATCGCCGGGCTGGCGGCCGTCGCCGTCGGCTGGGTCGTGCTGCTTCGGCGGCAGGTGATCCGGCAGCTCGCGCTGATCGAGGCACAGGTGCAGGCCGAAGCCGCCGTCGAGGAGCGGCATCGGATCGCCCGGGAGTTCCACGACACGCTCGAGCAGGATCTGGCCGGAATCGCCCTGCGGATGGATGCCGCCGCGAGCCGTTGCCAGGACGCCCGATCGCGGGCGGAGTTCGAGCAGCAGCGAGCGCTGTTCGAGAAACTGCGGGAGGAGACGCACGACTTCCTCTGGGACCTGCGGGATCCCCAGCGGAACGACGGCTCGCTTCAGGCGTCGCTGGCCGCGCAGGTGGCCTATCAGCGGTCGCTGACGAGCGTGCCCATCTCGCTCCACATCGACCCGGACGTGCCGCCGCGCGTGCCGTCGCTGGTGCAGTATCACCTCCTCAGGATCGCGCGGGAGGCGGTGATCAACGCGCTCGAGCATGGCGATCCATCGCGGATCGAGATCGGTATCCGCGGCGGTGCCGCAGGGATCATCCTCGAAGTGATCGACGACGGGAGCGGCTTCGACGTCGCGGGCGGCGACTCGCTGGAGGGGCATTTCGGGGTGCGTGGCATGCGCGAGCGGAGCCGACGGATGGGGGGAACGGTCACGATCGACAGTCGCCGGGGCGTGGGGACCACGGTGCGGGTGAACGTGCCGGCCCGCGCGCTGCGAAACGCCTAGCCCGCCCCGACGATGGCCCGGACGCCGTTCGGGAGTGACGCCGTCGCCCGCTCGGGATGGCCGCACGATGGGGCATTGGCGAAAGCGCCAATGGTGGCGTTCGCGGGCCGCATCTACGATCCCCGATCAGGGGGTGAGGGACCTCAGAGCGTCCCCAGGCGCCATCGGCGGATGCCGGTTCGGTGCCGCCACGGAATCCTTCCTGGGCCCGCTGCACTCGCTGCAAACAAGGGATGTCCGCATGCTCGCACGACGCAGGCGATCGGCCGCCGGGTTCACGCTCGTGGAGCTCCTGGTCGTCATCGCCATCATTGCCACGCTCGTCGGGCTCCTGCTGCCCGCCGTGCAAACCGCCCGCGAGGCGGCTCGACGCAGCAGCTGCGTCAACAAGCTCAAGCAGATGGCGCTCGCCGTCCATGGACATGAGTTGGCGCGACGGATCTTCCCGCCGCTCTCCAATAATCCCGTGTTATCGACGTTGCAGCGAAACGACGGTACCGGTGCGACCACGTGGGGATGGCGCGTCGGCTTCATCCCACCACTGTTTCCCTACATGGACGACCAGGGGCTCTACGACAACGTCGTGGCCTACATGAAGGACGGCAAGGCTCCGTACGAGACGGGCAACGGCTTCTGGGCGGGCCAACCGACCTCGAACAACAAGCAGCCCTCCGTCCTCACATGCCCCTCCGACAGCCGGGCGGCGATGGGGGCCAGCATCGGGCAGAGCCTCGGGGTGACGAGCTACCGCTGCAACCGCGGTGACATCTGGATGGGGGACGGCACGTGGGAATGGCGCGGCCCGTTCGGCATGGGCAACAAGGGCAAGTGCAGCATGACCAAGATTCCCGACGGCTCGTCGAAGACCGTCATGCTCGGCGAGGCGACCATCGGCTCGGGCGACCGGAACCCGAAGTCCGGGCTCTCCACGGCCGGCGGCATCTCGTCCACGGCGAGTCCGTCGGTATGCCTCTCGCGGCTCGGCAGCGACGGCCTGGTGGGCAACGTGAAGACGGTCACGGATACCATCAAGGATCTGTCGCTGGGCTTCCGCTGGTGCGACTCCCGGCATGGCTACACGGCGTTCTACACGGTGCTTCCGCCCAACAGCCCGAGCTGCTCCAACGGCGACGCGGAGAACATCGCCGTCGTGTCGGCCAACAGCTATCACGGGGACGGTGCGAACATCGCGATGTGCGATGCATCGGTGCGGTTCGTCTCCAACGCGATCGACGCCGGCGATCCGACGCGGGCGATGCCCGGAAATACGTACACCGGCCAATCCTTGTGGGGCGTGTGGGGCGCCCTGGGAACGACGAGCGGCGGCGAGCAGTCGGTCTCGCTCGACTGACCGCACGCGTCGGGGAGTCATCGGCATGAACGACCTCGATTTCGAACGCCGCGAGGCGCGCCGTGGCCGGTGGCCCCTGACGCTGGCGCTGGCGGGGTGCTTGGCGGTGGCGACGGCCGCCGGCTGCGGAAGGTCCGGCCCGGCCGTTCAGCCCGTCGAGGGCACGGTGCTGCTCGACGGCAAGGCGCTGGACGGCGCGACGGTGGGGTTCACGCCGGTGGATCAAGGCGGGCTGCCCGCGGTCGGCCTGACGGGATCGGACGGCCGCTTCAAACTGACGTCCACGGGCGGCGGTGCGCCCGAGGCGGGTGCGGTCGTCGGCGACTACGCGGTCGTCATCTCGAAGCAGGAAGTGGAGGGCACGGGCCGCCAGGTCGAGGGGCCCGCCATGCCCGTGCCGCCCAGCACGGCGTATCCGCAGCAGCCGCGGATTTTCTTCGTCGTTCCGCGCGGCTATGAACAGGCTGCGTCGTCCGGCCTGCGGGCCACGGTCAAGCGGGGGAAGAACGAGGTTCGATTCGAGCTTGATTCCGCGTTCAAAGGACTGTGACGCGGCCGGAAGGGCAGCGGCCATCGCGATCGCCACCGCGACGGGTCGGGCATCGTCGGAAACGACAGTGGCGGCATTCGACGAGTCGCTTTAGGCTTCTGGAACGGGGGAGGTCCGTACGGCGGATCGCCGGCGACCACGTGCACGCACGTGGTCCGACTGGATGGGGGTACCACGGCATGTTCACGCGTCGCAGGCGAATGGTGGCCGGTTTCACGCTCGTGGAACTCCTGGTCGTCATCGCCATCATCGCCACGCTCATCGGGCTCCTCCTGCCCGCCATCCAGACCGCGCGGGAGTCCGCGCGGAGGAGCGCCTGCAGCAACAACATCAAGCAACTGGGGCTCGGCGTCCTGAACCATCACGAGGCGAAGGGGGGCTTCCCGAGCGGTGCGGGCATTTCCGGCTACCAGATGAAGACGTGGCAGGGTGGCCGCGGGACGAGCTGGATCGCGCGAATCCTGCCGTACATCGAATACAGCGACATCTTCTCACGGCTCGACTTCAACGACATCTACGCCGGCCTCGAGAGCGCGACCAACGGCGCCGTGCTGCGCGGTCGGCAGATCCCGGCCTTGTCGTGCCCGTCGTCGCCCCTGCCGCAGCGAGCCTTCTATTCGCCTCCCGGTGATGCGACCACGGATTGGGTACAGGCGAGCTGTTATGTCGCCGTCAGCGGCGCATCGAACGGCGACAACGGCTCGGTCAACGGACTCATTCCGGGTTTCGCCGAAACCAGGATCCAGCAACTGGGCTCCTCGTTCGGGAGCCCGTCGGGAAACTGGCTCTCCGCGGGAGGCATCCTCTATCTCAATGGGGAGCGACCATCGGGGAGCTACGGCACGAAGAGCCGGTACTCGGTCATCTTCGACGGTGCGTCGAAGACGATGATGATCGGCGAGCAGGGCGACTTCTTCACCGACTCGAGCGGCGCGAGACAGAACTGGACCCTCGGCACGTGGGCCGGCTTCATGGCCGGCAACAAGGGAGGCGGTCCCGGCGGCGGGAACAGCCCCAGCCCGACCTCCGGGCGAAACTACGTCGTCTGGCAGGACAACCGGGTGTGGAACATTACGGCCATCCGCTTCCCGATCAATCAGAAGACGGGCTGGGCCGGCACCTCCCAGGGCGTCGGTCAGTCCGGGGCAAACAACCCGCTCGTCTCGGCTCATTCCGGCGGCGTGCAGGTCTGCATGGCGGACGGCTCCGTCGCGTTCCTGACGGACGACACCACGCTCGACGTGCTGGCCCGCCTCGCGACGCGCGACGACGGGCAGGCGGTGTCGCTCGGCAACTGACACGCGGCGATGGGAAGCATCCGGAGGATTGAACGCGGGGAGAGGGTACGATGAGGGGAGTTCGTGTGTCGCCGCTCGCCCTCGTGGCGTGTGCCCTGGTGGCGTGCGTGGCCGCCTGCGGCCGGCCCGCGCGACCGCCGCGGCCCACGGCCGAGGTGACCGGCGCCGTGACCTACGACGGCAAGCCGCTCCCGGAAGGAACGATCATCTTCTCCACGCCGGCTCAAGGATTTTTCGAGAGCTTCGCGATCCGGGACGGTCGGTTTCAGGGAAAGGCCTGCCTGGGAATGAGGCGCATCGAGATTCAGGCCTATCGCGATTCGGCTCCGGTCCCGGCCGGAACGCCGGGCTTTCCATCCGGCGGCACCTGGAAGGAGAACTACCTGCCGGCACGCTATTCGGACATGTCCGACCTGAAGGCCGAGGTGACCTCGGCGGGACCGAACGACTTCTCCTTCTCCCTCACGAGCGATCGCCCGTGAGCCCTGCGCCGCCCCTCGTACCATCCATGTCCATCATGAGCAGCACCGCCCCGATCCGTCTGCTCGTCATGGACGACCATCCGCTGTTCCGCGACGGCCTGGCCCACACGCTCGGCGCGGAGGAGGGATTCGAGATCGTCGCGCAGGCCGAGGACGGCTCGACCGCGCTCGATGTCTGGGAGTCGATCCAGCCCGACGTGACGCTCATCGATGTGAGCATGCCCGGCATGGACGGCATCGAGACGGTCCGTCGGCTTCGTGCCCGGCACCCGACCGCCACGCTCCTGATGCTCTCGTCGTCGGAGGATCAGGAGGACGTGATCGCCGCCCTCGACTCGGGCGCCTCGGGCTATGTGACGAAGGGCGTCCGGTTCGCCGAGCTCGTGGCCGCCGTGCGCGAGGCCCATGGCGGCGGTCGGCCGCTCGGCGAGGCGATCGCCCGCAAGCTCGCCGCGCGCGACCGCAGCAGCCCGCTGACGCCCCGGGAACTCGAGGTGCTGAAGCTGCTCCGGGAGGGGCTCACCTTCGTCGAGATCGGGCGACGGCTCTCGATCACGGAGCGCACGGCGCGGGCCCACGTGGGGGCGATCAAGGAGAAGCTCGGCGCCGCCAACACC